>Ga0307516_10002054_pt1 | contig 27422 bp, 19 predicted proteins | sample 19_EM_MG_FD_203310 | JGI IMG/M metagenome (GOLD analysis project Ga0307516, IMG submission 203310) | Populus trichocarpa ectomycorrhiza microbial communities from riparian zone in the Pacific Northwest, United States - 19_EM | ecosystem: Host-associated > Plants > Roots > Unclassified | place...
GCTAGAGGAGATAGCCAGGTTGTACTGGCCCTTGATATCTTTCCACGCATCTTCTTTTACCCCATATTTTTTACCCTGGATCCAGTTCTCGACGATGCTGGTCTTTTCCTGGAAGATCGGACCGGTAGTGATCAGGAAATTGGCCAGTTTGCCCGCATCCAGGCTGCCTACTTTATCATAGATGCCCGCAAGGACAGCCGGTGTCTTGGTAAGGGCCTCGAACGCCTTGCTTTCCGTAAGCCCATAGTCAAAGGCCTTCCGGAGATTGGCAAAGAAGGTTTTCGGATCACGCAGGTCCGCGCTGGTAAGACAGAAGGGAATTCCTGCTTTTTCGAAGGCTCCCGGATTGGTGGGCGCCAGCTCCCAATGTTTCATATCGGCCAGGGATACGAAACGGGCATCGCCCGGATCTTCCACATCCATCGCCTGCGGGTAATTAAGGGACACGATAAAAGAGGCCTTGGTAGCCGCCACTTCCCGGATACGCTGGTATTCATTTCCGCCGGCTCTGATAATATACTGGACCCCGAATTCATCGCCGATGCGGTCTATCCGGAGATCGTTCCATTTATCTCCTCCCTCGACGATCTGGGGAAGGGATTGGGCATCCAGGAAAGCCTGGAGGCTCAGGTTGACGCCTTCATGGACAGGCTGCCCTTTGTACCATTGTGCGTCCAGGTAAGTCTGCCTCAGCAGGGCGATGCTCCCCATGAGTGAACCGGGGTAGCTCTGTGTGGAAGTGCCTTTGTTGAGGGAATAATGCGCGGATGCTTTTTGTTTGACGATAACGAGGTTCTCTTTCTCCGCTGCCAGGGTAACGACCATTCCCGTACCCCTTGCAATACCGTCTTTCAGATGGGTGAGTACGGTGCCGAAACCATCGTCCCGCAATGGCTTGGCTTTTGCATCATCTACCGTAAAGATCCGGGCGGCATCGGTCTCGGGGTGAACGGCCTGGTTCCAGTTATAAGCTCCCTTGGTATTGGAGCTCAATTGGGCCGGGGCCCTGAAATCAAAGCCTCCTGCTCTTGCTCTTTCAGGTGTGGGCATCCCATAATCCGAATAGAGGTCTATAAAAGAGGGATAGATCGTTTTGCCGCTGCAGTCGATGAGTACGGCATCCTTGGGAGGAGTGGCGTCCTTACCCGCAGCGATGATCAGCCCATCCCGGATCACCAGGATGGCATCCGTCAGGGTAGTCTGGCCGTCTTTGACGAGGGTGGCATGGGTAAATGCATAGCAGCCCTCCCGGTGATCGGCAACTCCGTTAACGGGGAAACTGGTCTGTGCAAAAGAAAAAAAGGTCTTGAACAAAAGCCCTGCCAGCAGGAGTATACTTTTCCCTGGCGGGCGATCTCGTAAGATTCTCATGTGTGTTAGATTTTGGTCATAGAAAATGATCCCCCAATTTAATGAAATGGAGTAATTTCGGGGAGCTAATAATTACAAAAGGCGGCTTATCCTGATAAATCGGCCAACCTATCATCTATTTTTCGAATGAAGATCGCTTCTTATATCGACCATACCATTCTTAAGCCTGTCACCACTCATATAGAGGTTAAAAAAATATGTGAAGAGGCCCTGCAATATTCTTTTGCCGCCGTATGCGTGCCCCCGCCTCTTGTTATACAGGCCAGGCAGATCTTATCCGGCTCCGCAGGTGCAACAGGGTCTCCGGCAGGTCCCTCTCCCAAGGTAGCTACCGTGATCGGCTTCCCTTTCGGTTATTCCGTACTGAAAGCAAAGATCGCGGAGACGGAACAGGCCCTTGCCGATGGAGCCGATGAACTCGATGTGGTCATCCACCTGGTCGCCCTGCGCAACGGCGACTGGGACTACCTCGAAAAAGAAATGCAGACGATCATGAACCTGGTGCATGCTCATCGGAAGATCCTGAAGGTCATCATAGAAAGCGGGATCCTCAGCGATGAAGAGATCATCCATTGTTGCGGGATCTACGGCGGGATGGGGGTCGACTTTGTAAAGACCTCCACCGGCTATGCGGAAAAAGGCGCCTCCCTGCATGCGGTGAAACTGATGCGGGAATGCCTGCCCTCTTCTGTAAAGATCAAGGCCTCCGGCGGCATCCGGGAATATGGATTTGCCCGGCAATTGATCGAGGCAGGGGCGGATAGGCTGGGCTGCAGCGCAAGTGTGCAGATCGTCACCTCCCAGTCTTCCGGGGAGGGGTATTATTAATGAACACCTATTGACAACAAATAAAAATAGTATGAGCAAATCCATCCTTCTCCTCCTCTTATTCATTTCGGGTACCACATTTGCCCAGGTTGACTCAGGTAGCGTGGTGGTACACAAAGATCCCCGCATTGAAGAGCTGGTCCGTAAACAGGTGCGGATCAATGAAGAAACGACCAGGGATAGCCGCCGTAACATGCCGGGATTCCGGATCCAGGTGATCAATTCCCCCGACAGGAATAAGGTCTTCAGCGTGAAAGCAAGGATCTATCAGCAGTTCCCGGAATTAAAGCCCTACCTGATGTACCAGTCCCCCAACTATAAATTGAAAGTCGGTAATTTCAAGACCCAGGAGGAAGCGGAAGATTATCAAAAACAGCTCTCCCGGCTGTTCCCGACCGGGCTCTATATTGTCCGGGACGTGATCGAAGTGAAATTGGATAAGATCAAAGAAGAGGGAGAATAAAATAATTCATTGCATGCTTACAGATAAGATCAAACAACTGGCCCGGCAATACAATCCGGACTTTATCTCGATCCGTCATCATTTACACGCGCATCCCGAACTAAGCTACCAGGAATTCGAAACCTCGAAATTCGTCCAGGACAAATTGAAGGAGACAGGCATTCCCTTCCGGGTAATGGCCACTACGGGCGTCGTAGGATTGATCCGGGGGAAAAACCCCGACAAAAGGGTGATCGCCCTCCGGGCCGACATGGATGCCCTGCCTATCCGGGAAGAGAACGACATTCCCTACAAATCTAAGAACGATGGCATCATGCATGCCTGCGGACATGATGTGCATACCACCATTCTTTTGGGTGCCGCAAGGATCCTTCATGAACTGCGCGATGAATGGGAAGGCACTGTAAAACTCATCTTTCAGCCGGGAGAAGAAAAGAACCCCGGCGGCGCCAGCCTGTTGATCAAGGAAGGCGTACTACTGGATCCCGTACCGCAGGCTATCTTCGGATTGCATGTGCATCCGGGCCTGGAGATCGGCAAACTGAGCTTCCGGGGAGGCATGGTCATGGCCAGCGCAGATGAGATCTATATTACGATCCGGGGCAAAGGAGGGCATGCAGCCGCTCCGCATCTCACCGTAGATACGATCCTCGTAGCTTCTCACCTGGTCGTAGCCCTGCAACAGATCATCAGCCGCAACCGCAACCCCCTTTCCCCTTCCGTCCTGTCCATCACATCGGTACAGGGGGGATTTACGACCAATGTCATCCCCAGCGAAGTAAAGCTGATGGGTACCTTCCGGGCCATGGACGAACAATGGCGTTTCCGGGCGCATGAGCTGATCCGTAAACTGGCGACGGAACTCGTACATAGCATGGGCGCGGAGATCGACCTGCATATAGATGTCGGTTATCCCATGGTATATAATAACGAGGCCCTCGATACGCTCACCCGTAAGGAAGCCGCTCTGTATATGGGAAAAGAGAATGTTCTCGAGACGGAAATACGGCTGGGCGCCGAAGATTTCGGTTATTATACCCGTCAGATCCCGGGCTGTTTCTACCGGCTGGGAGTGATGAATGTTGAAAAGGGGATCGTCTCCGGCGTTCATACCCCCACTTTTAATATCGACGAATCCGCTATCGGGATCGGGGTGGGAATGATGGCCTGGCTGGGGAGTCGCATGGAATTTAAAGCATAGTCCCGGCAGGCTCCTCCGGAGACCCAAAACTGACAGCCTTTGACCGGATATTAACCCCTGACCGGCGTTCATATCCTTTTTCGTATTTTGCACCGGTTTCGGCCGGTAATTCCGGTCAGGTAATTCTGGTCACTCTGTTGAGCGCGCCGGGATCGGCCTTTTCGATAAAATTCCTGTATGCAAAAAAAAGAGCTCCGTAAAGAACAGGCACTAGAATATCATTCCAAAGGAAGACCGGGCAAGATCGAGGTCGTACCGACCAAGGAAGCCAAGACACAGCGGGACCTGTCCCTCGCTTATTCCCCCGGTGTGGCAGAACCCTGTAAAGAGATCTATAAGAATCCGGAAGATGTCTATAAATATACGGCCAAGGGCAACCTCGTAGCCGTGATCAGCAATGGTACAGCCGTATTGGGGTTGGGTGATATCGGCCCCGAAGCATCGAAGCCCGTGATGGAAGGGAAGGGTGTATTATTTAAGATCTTCGCCGATATCGATGTCTTTGATATCGAGATCAACGAGAAAGACCCGGTAAAATTCGTGCAGATCGTCAAATCCCTGGAACCCACTTTCGGAGGCATCAACCTGGAAGATATCAAGGCGCCCGAATGCTTCTTCATCGAAAAAGAGCTCCGGGAAAGCCTCAAGATACCGGTCATGCATGACGACCAGCACGGGACGGCCATCATCAGCAGCGCCGCTCTGTTGAATGCGCTGGAAATACAAAAGAAAAAGATCGACCGCGTACGCTTCGTCATCAACGGGGCCGGAGCAGCCGCCATGGCCTGTACCAAATTATACGTAGCCCTGGGCGCCAAACACGAGAACTTCATTTTATTCGATAAGGATGGCGTCATCCACGAAGAAAGGGCCGATCTTGACGAAGAAAAAAGAAAATTCGCCGTCAAAAAAAATGACTGGACCCTCGAAAAAGCCCTGAAAGACGCAGATGTATTCGTTGGCCTGAGCGTAGGCGGCGTAGTCACCGCCGAGATGGTGAAGAGCATGGCAAAAAAACCCATTGTATTCGCTATGGCCAACCCCGATCCGGAGATCGCCTATGAGACGGCTACGGAAGTAAGGGATGATATTATCATGGCCACCGGCCGCAGCGATTATCCCAACCAGGTAAATAATGTACTGGGATTCCCCTTCATTTTTCGTGGCGCCCTGGACGTCCGGGCAACGCAGATCAATGAAGCTATGAAGCTCGCCGCCGTAAAGGCACTGGCAGAACTCGCCAAGACCCCCGTCCCGGATATCGTGAACATGGCCTATAACGAAAAGACCATTGTCTTCGGCCCGAAATATATCATCCCCAAGCCTCTCGACCCGCGCCTGCTCTCTACAGTAGCCCCCGCAGTCGCCCGGGCGGCTATGGAAAGCGGCGTCGCACAGGTGAAGATCGATAACTGGGATACCTATGCGATCGAACTGAATAAACGCCTGGGCCTGGACAATCAGTTGATCCGGCTGTTGGGGAATAAAGCCCGCAACAACCCCAAACGCCTCGTCTTCGCGGAAGCGGACAATCTGAAGATCCTGAAAGTAGCCCAGATCTTATACGATGAAGGGGTAGCCTTCCCCATGCTGCTCGGCGATGAAAAAAAGATCCGTCATATCGCTGCCGCCAACAATATCGATCTCGACGGCCTGCCGATCATCAACCCCCATAGCGATGAATATGAAGAACAGCGCAAGCGCTTCGGCGAACTGTTCTTTGCCAAACGCCAACGCAGGGGATTCAATAAATATGAGGCGCTCAAGGTCATGCGTGACCGCAACTATTTCGGCTGCATGATGGTAGAGACAGGCGAGGCCGATGCCATGATCTCGGGTCTTACAAAGAACTACCCGGACACGATCCGGCCGGCCCTCCAGGCCATCGGCACCGAGGACGGCGTGAAAAAGATCGCCGGTATGTACCTGATGCTCACCAAAAAAGGACCATTATTTCTCGCCGATACCACCGTGAACTTTAACCCCACAGCCGAAGAATTGGCTGATATTACCCTGCTGGTTGCCCGGGAAGTACAAAATTTCAACCTCACCCCCCGGATCGCCATGCTGAGCTATTCCAACTTCGGTACGAGCAATTCACCCGAAGCCAGGCTGGTAGCGGATGCCAAGCGCATCGTCAAACAAAAGGAACCCGGCCTCATCGTAGACGGGGAAATGCAGGCCAGCGTTGCCCTCAATAATGAACTGATCAAGGAGAACTATCCCTTCAGCGAATTGGTGGATCAGGAGGTAAATACCCTCATCTTCCCCAACCTGGCCGCCGGGAACGTGGCCTACAACCTGTTGAAGGAGGTAGGCGGCGCCGATGCCATCGGCCCGATCCTGCTGGGTCTGAAAAAACCTGTTCATGTCCTGCAATTAGGCAGCACCGTACGTAATATTTATAATATGGCCCTGGTAGCCGTGGTCGACGCACAGATCAAATGCGAGAACTCAGTTTCCACGGACGAGGAAATGAAAAAATCACCTTGGTGGAAAAGGACTAAGAAATAACAAAATCGTACATTCATCCATGACTTTATTTACGGAATTTGGTCGCTACCTGCTGATGTTGAAAGGAATGTTCTCCAAGCCTGAGAATGCAAAGATGTATTGGAAGGAATTCATGCATCAATGCAACGACATCGGGATAGGGTCCCTGGGTATTGTGGTCATTATTTCCATCTTTATGGGCGCCGTGTCCACCCTGCAGACCGCTTACCAGTTGGTGAGCCCTTTTATTCCTTTATCGACGATCGCACAGATCGTACGCGACACGGTGATCCTCGAATTCTCTCCCACCCTCGTCTGTATCGTACTGGCCGGCGTGGTGGGCAGCAAGATCGCCAGTGAACTGGGCAATATGCGCGTCAGCGAACAGATAGACGCCCTCGAGATCATGGGCATCAATACCAAGACCTACCTGATCCTGCCAAAAATACTGGCGGCGCTGGTAGTCATCCCCATGCTGGTGGTCATCTCGGCCGTACTGGGAATGTGGGGCGGCAGATTGGCCGGCACCCTTACGGGTATCCTGTCCGGGGCGGCTTTCGATAAAGGCCTGCACCAGTTCTTTAAACCCTATAATGTCTTTTTTGCCCTGGCAAAAGCCTATACTTTTGCCTTTATCATTTCCAGCATACCGGCTTATTTCGGATATTACGTGCGGGGCGGAGCCCTGGAGATCGGAAAGGCCAGTACCAAATCCGTGGTGGTGAGCTGCGTACTGGTGTTATTTGCGGATTACCTGCTGGCAGCCTTGCTGCTGTGACCTGTAACTTGAATTAGTTAACCATTTAAATAGTTTCCCCTGTAGGGGCAGGGGTAGTATGATCGAAGTTAAGGATATCAAAAAAGGATTCGGCGATAAGATCGTCATCAGTGATGTCAGCGCCGTCATGGAGACAGGCAAGTGCAACCTCATCATCGGCACGAGCGGCAGCGGCAAGACCGTACTGATGAAATGCCTCGTCGGCCTCTTTGAGCCGGACAGCGGCGAGATCTTCTATGACGGGCAGAGTTTCTCCAATATGAATGAAGAGCAACGAAAGGTCCTGCGTCAGCAGATAGGCATGCTCTTCCAGGGATCGGCCCTGTTCGACAGCAAGACGGTGGAGCAAAATGTAATGTTCCCCCTGGATATGTTCACAAAAAGCACCTACGAGGAGAAATTAAAGCGGGTGAACGAAGTGCTCGACAGGGTCAACCTGAAAGATGCCAATAATAAGTTTCCCGCCGAGATCTCAGGCGGTATGAAAAAAAGAGTGGGTATCGCCCGCGCCATCGTCCTCAATCCTAAATACCTGTTCTGCGACGAACCCAATTCGGGACTCGACCCCCAGACTTCCCTGCTGATCGACAAGCTCATTAAAGAGATCACTTTGGAGTATAATATAACGACGGTCATCAATACGCATGATATGAACAGCGTCATGGAGATCGGGGATAATATTATTTACATGTATCAGGGACTGAAAGAATGGGAAGGCAACAATAAAGAGATCATTTTCAGCAAGAATGAACGCCTCAATCAATTCATTTTCGCCTCCGAGTTCCTCCAGGACGCAAAGGACATGCGAATGCTGGAAGTAAAGGGGAAGATTGATAACAACCGGAATATGGACGAGTTGCTGAAGTAATGCATTTTTACCCTATTTTTGCCCACCAAATGGTAAGCTAGAATCAAAAAAATCCTCATGGCAATCTTAGTTAATAAAAACTCCAGAATAATCGTACAGGGCTTTACCGGAACAGAAGGGACTTTTCATGCCACACAAATGATCGAGTACGGAAGTCTCGTGATGGGCGGGGTGACCCCCGGCAAAGGCGGTACCAGCCACCTGGAAAAGCCCGTTTTTAACACCGTGTCCGATGCCGTAAAGACGACGGGCGCCGATGTTTCCATTATTTTCGTCCCTCCCGCATTCGCAGCCGATGCCATTATGGAAGCCACCGAAGCCGGGATCGCCCTGGTGGTCTGTATCACGGAAGGTATCCCCGTACAGGATATGGTGAAGGTCAAGAACTATTTACTGGGTAAAAATACACGTTTGATAGGCCCTAACTGCCCCGGCGTCATCACCGCAGGGGAGTGTAAGGTGGGTATTATGCCGGGCTTTGTCTTCAAGCCGGGCAGGATCGGGATCGTATCCAAGTCGGGTACCCTCACCTACGAGGCCGCCGACCAGGTGGCCAAAGCAGGACTGGGTATTTCCACCGCCGTAGGTATTGGCGGCGACCCCATCATCGGAACACCTACCAAAGAGGCCGTAGAACTGCTGATGAACGACCCGGGTACGGATGGCATCGTTATGATCGGTGAAATTGGCGGCGGTATGGAAGCCGATGCAGCCCGCTGGATCAAGGATAATTCAAGGAAGCCCGTCGTAGGTTTCATTGCCGGCCAGACAGCCCCTCCCGGCCGTCGTATGGGTCATGCAGGTGCGATCGTCGGAGGAGCCGACGATACGGCCGCCGCAAAAATGAAGATCATGGCGGAATGTGGTATCCACGTGGTACAAAGCCCCGCCGACATTGGCGCTACGATGGCAAAAGTGTTTAAAAAATAAGAACGACTACCTAAAATAGCTAAGCGGTCCCGAAGACTTTCGGGACCGCTTTTTTTGTGGGGACTCTCCCAAAAAATTAACCCGATAAACAAGTAACTTTAAAAAAGTTTTCTCCTATGCTGAAATATATCCTGGCTCTCACCTGCTGTAGCTTCCTTCCTTTCTTGCTCACCGCACAGCCGGGAATGAATGATTACGCTGCAAGATGGAAGAAAGTAGATTCGCTGGTGGATAAAAAAGGTCTTCCGCAGTCGGCCCTCCTGGAAGTGAACAATATTTACCTCCTCGCAAAAAAAGAAAAGAATGATGTACAGGTCATAAAGGCCCTGATCTACCGGGTCAACCTCGGAGAAGGCCGGCAGGAAGACGCTTTTCAAAAGAATACTGCGGACCTGGAAAAAGAGATCGCTGCAGCGGAACAGCCGGCCCGGTCGATCCTGCAAAGTATCCTGGCAGGCGTTTATTGGAACTATTTCCAATCGCATCGCTACCAGTTCTATAACAGGACAGCTACAACAGGTGTAAAGAGCCAGGATCCCGCCACCTGGGGGATCGATGATTTTCATAAGAGGATCGGCACCTTGTATCTTGCATCGATCTACGAAGAAAAAAAACTAACGCAAACCAAACTGGAGGCATTCGATCCGCTGATCGTCAAAGGCAATACACGCGCTCTTCGCTCCACGCTCTTCGATCTGCTCGCCCACCGGGCCCTCGAATATTTTAAGACGGACGAACGCGATATCGACAGGCCCGCATACGCATTTGAGATCGACGATCCCCTGGCCTTTGCGGAAGCCGCAATCTTCTCCTCCCATCCATTCAGGAATGCCGACTCCCTTTCCCTCCATTTCTATGCCTTGCAATTATTCCAGCGCCTGATCCGCCTGCACCTCGCCGATACCCGGCCCGATGCCTTGCTGGATGTGAACACGGAAAGACTGGAATTCGTCTGGCAATATGGGGTCATGGAAGACAAAGAAGTCTTATTCGCCCGGGCCCTTACCACCATCACGGAAAGATATGGCGCCGAGCCGGGCGCAGCACAGGCCTGGTATTTGCAAGCCCGTGAAATTTCCAACCGGGGAAGCAATTACGACCCTTCGGATCCCGTCGACGACACCCTTACCCGTACCGCCTGGATAAAGGCCAAAGCCATCTGTGAAAAAGTGATAGCGCAAAAGGACAGCAGCGAAGGAAAGAGCAATTGCGAGGCCCTCTTAAGAAATATCTTACACAAAGAATTGCTCATTCAGACGGAAGTGGTCAACCTTCCCGGACAGCCCTTTCGCAGCCTGGTGACCTACCGGAATTTCTCACAACTCTATTTCCGGCTTTGCAAGACGGATCGCACCCAAAGAGAAAGCTTCAACGCAAATAGCTGGAAAGACGATTATTGGAAAAAATTACTACAGCTCCCCGCGGTCCGGAATTTCTCACAAGCTTTTCCGGAGATGCATGACTATCGGTCGCACAAGGCCGAAATAAAGATCGACGCCCTGCCACCGGGAGAATACATGCTGATAGCCAGCCTGAACGCTAATTTCGAACTGGATCATAATCCAATGGCCGTTCAATATTTTTATGTCTCCTCCATCGCCTCTGTCAATCGTGGCCCGGACTATTTCATACTTAACAGGGAGAGCGGTCAGCCCCTGGCCGGCGCCGCCGTACAGGTCTGGTATCGTAAGGTTGATGATCAACTGCGGCAATTAAAGATGACCAGGGCCGAAACTTACCAGGTCGATCAACACGGCTATTTCTTATTAAAAGAAAAGGCAAAAAATGAGCGCTATGGCCTGGCCTACCTTGAGATCACCACGCAGGGGGATCATTTTTTCACCGACGAACAGCCCAACAATTATTACTACCGGAATGAGAACGATGAAGCAGTGGCTGTCGACCGGGAAACATATGAGAAGGACAATTGGATGACTTTTCTCTTCACCGATCGTTCCATCTATCGCCCGGGGCAGACCGTCTATTTCAAGGAGATCTCCGTTACCCGCGATTTTCTCACCCATCAATCCAAAATACTTCCTCCTCATACAACAAAAGTATTCCTCTTTAACGCCAACGAGGAAAAGATCGATTCCCTTGAATTGCTCACCAATGAATTCGGGTCCTGCCATGGAAAATTTGTCCTCCCGGAACATCTCCTGAACGGTGAGTTCAGGATCGAAGGCCGCTCCGGCTATGGCAAGGTCTTTTCTGTCGAAGAATACAAACGGCCCAAATTCCATGTGGACTTTGAAAGGCTGAAAGCAACCTACCGCGTAGGAGATTCGATCCGGGTGAAAGGCACTGCACAGGCCTATGCGGGAAATTCCATCGATGGCGCAGTCGTCAAATTCCGGGTAGTACGCCAGGCCAGATTCCCATACTACCTGTCTTACTGGAGGGGACGGCTTCCGGTCAGCGGCCAGGAGATCGCACATGGAGAGTTTCGGACAAAGGCGGACGGCAGTTTCGACATTGTCTTCAAGGCCCTGCCCGACCTATCGATCCGCAAGGATCTGGACCCAACATTCGATTACAGGATCGTGGCGGATATTACGGATATCAATGGAGAGACCCGCAGCGGGTCAACGACGGTCTCCATCGGATATAAAGTGCTCAACCTTTATATCACCTTTCCCGTAGGCGAAACATTGCCAGCCGACAGCCTGAAGGAAGTGCATGTAGGAAGCTTCAATCTTTCCGGCGAACCCGTACCTGCTGACGTCAATATTCGCATGTATAAGTTGAAAGCTCCCGATCGCCTGATCCGGCAACGCTACTGGCAGCAGCCAGACCAGTTCGTACTAAGCCGGGATGAATATCTCGCTGCATTCCCGCACGATGAATACCGGGACGAAACGAAAAAAGAAAGCTGGGAAAAAGAGGAACTACCCTCAGCCACTCTTCGGCCCGGCAAACCCGTTGATAGCATCGGAGCCGTCAATCGCTTCGCGCTGCAATCCGCAATGGCCCCGGGCTGGTATCTCATCGAGGCAACCGCCACCGACAAATACGGACGGAAAGTAAAAGACCTGCAATATATAGAGCTGACGAACAGCAAAACAGGGCAGCCCCCCATCCCCCGATATAGCTGGGCTTCTCGCGATGCCCAGACCCTTGAGCCGGGCAATATAGCCACCTTCCATATAGGGTCTTCCGCCGCCCATCTCTTCGGCATCCGTACCCTGGGGAGAAAACTTTCACCCCCTCATCAGTTTGTTTTCTTCAGTCTGGATAAGGAGCAACAGCGACTGGAGATCCCCGTTTCAGAAGACGATCGCGGCGGGTTCGAAGTCTCCCAGATCTTTGTAAAGGACAATCGTGTCTATACGAATACCTGGCGGGTCAATGTCCCCTGGACCAATAAGGATCTCAGCATTCACTACACTACCTGGCGGGACAAGACCCTTCCGGGCAGCGAAGAGAAATGGGAAGTGAAGATCGCAGGTCATAAAGGCGATAAGGTCAGCGCGGAAGTATTGGCAGGTATGTACGATGCATCTCTCGACCAGTTCAAATCGCATAGTTGGGACATACCCGGGATCTACCCGACCTTCTCGACGGAGGCTTATTGGGATTCGCGAAAAAGTTTTGAACAGGTACAGTCCCGTGAAAGGACCTTCAATGACTATTTTCCGCCTTCCTATAGTAAAAGATACGACCAGCTCATTCCGATCAATAGCTTCGGAAGGATCATGATCCGCGGTATGGCAACGATGTCGGTTGGTCGCGTGAGTGCACCAGCTCCCATGCAGGAAGAACTGATGAGTAAGGTATCGGGCCTCCAGGTTACCGCCGACTCCGAAGGATATAAAAAGCCCCAGTATGAATCCGTCACCATACCGTCCACAGAGATCCGTACGAACGAGCCTGCGGCTCCGATACCTTCTGACGGCATCCGCCGCGATTTTAAAGAGACAGCCTTCTTCTTCCCCGATCTCCGGACCGACAGCGCAGGCAACACCGCCTTTTCTTTTACCATCCCCGAAGCATTGACAAGCTGGAAATGGATGACCCTCGCCCATACCAAAGAATTGGAATTCGGCTATTCGGAAAAGACCATCATCACCCAAAAGCAACTGATGGTGCAACCCAATGCCCCGCGCTTCCTGCGGGAAGGGGACAGGATGGAGTTAAGCGCCAAGATCGTCAATCTCACCGATTCGGAAATGACCGGGCAAGTCAGCCTGCAATTGACCGACCCCACTACCAATCAATCCGTGGATGGCTGGTGGAGCAACCGGCAGCCCAATCAATATTTCACCGTGGGAGCCCGGCAGAGCGTCTCCGTTGGATTTTCTATCGATATCCCTTATCAATACAACCGGCCCCTCACCTATCGGTTCGTTGCCAACGCCCACAACTATAGCGACGGGGAAGAAGCCACCCTACCTGTCGTGAGCAACCGGATGCTGGTGACCGAAAGCCTGCCCCTGAATATCTCCGGCAATGGCTCCCGCAGTTTCAAATGGGATAAACTCCTGCAAAGCGGGGCCAGCGAAACCCTCAATCACCATGCCCTCACCGTGGAGTTTACGTCTAACCCTGCCTGGTATGCCGTACAAGCCCTGCCCTACCTGATGGAATATCCCTATGAATGTGCCGAACAGACCTTCAACCGTTTCTATTCCAACGCCCTGGCATCCACGATCGCCAATAGCACCCCCCGCATCCGGGAGATCTTCGAAAAATGGAAGACGGCTGACACCGCAGCGCTGTTGAGCAACCTGCAAAAAGACCAGGAATTGAAGTCGGTGCTGCTCGAAGAGACGCCATGGGTACTGGAAGCAAAGAACGAATCGCAGCAGAAAAAAAAGTTGGCCCTGCTCTTCGATAATGCCCGCATGGAAAAGGAACTCGCGTCCGCGCTTACCAAACTACAGGAAATGCAATTGCCGAATGGAGGCTTTGTATGGTTTAAAGGCGGCCCGGATGATCGTTACATCACACAATATATCCTGACGGGGATCGGCCATTTGCAAAAACTAAAGGCCCTTCCCTCTTCGGCCGTAGATAAGATCCATGCGATCGTCCTGGCAGCCCTGCCCTATCTGGATAAAAAAATAAAAGAGGATTACGCCCATCTGCCCACCCCCGCAAAAACAGCTACGGCAAAAGCAGGGTTGGCAAAACCGGGCGCTTATATCCCCGGCAACATACAGGCACAGTACCTGTATATGAGAAGCTTCTTCAACGAACAGGGAATTCCGGGCGATGTATTCCCCGCCGTAAATTACTATCGCAAACAGGCGCAGCAATCCTGGTTGCAGACCAATAAATTCCAGCAAGGCATGATCGCCCTGGCCCTTTACCGGACAGGGGATCCAAAGACGGCTAAAGATATTCTCGCCTCGCTGAAACAAAATGCCATCCGCGACGCGGAAAAAGGAATGTATTGGAAAGACCCCGGGGGTTATTACTGGTACCAATCCCCCATCGAAACACAATCGCTCCTGATTGAAGCCTTTCAGGAGATCGATCCCAACGCCGCCATCGACAAGGAACTCAAGACCTGGCTGCTCCAACAAAAGCAGACCCGCAACTGGCCAACCACCCGTGCGACGGCCGATGCCTGTTATGCCTTGCTGTCGGGATCAACAGGATTCCTGGGAGAAGAGAAAAAGATAGAGATCCGGCTGGGCGATAAACTCGTGTCTACATCCGCGCAGGCAATTTCCCCCATATCGGTAGAGGCCGGCACCGGTTATTTCAAGAAAAGTTTCGACGGCCCCTTCGTGAATCCCTCCATGGGGAATATCACCGTGACGATGTCCGGCCCGGGATCTGCACCAGGTAGTTCCTCCGGCAGCCCCGCCTGGGGAGCCGTATACTGGCAGTATTTTGACAACCTCGACAAGATCGTTCCGCCGGGCACGGGCGCCGCAGCCCTCCGGCTAAACAAAAAATTATTCGTGGAAAAAAATACGGATCGCGGACCGGTACTGGAACCCATCCAGGAAAATGGCTTCCTGCAGGTAGGAGATAAGATAAAGGTCAGGATCGAACTGAAAGTAGACCGCGACCTGGAATATGTACATATGAAAGACATGCGGGCCTCCTGTATGGAGCCTGTCAATGTATTGAGCGGATACAAATGGCAGGGAGGATTGGGTTACTACGAAAGCACCCGGGATGCCGCCACGGACTTTTTCTTCTCCTGGCTGCCCAAAGGAACTTACGTTTTTGAATATCCTCTTTTCGTAGGACAGGCGGGTAATTTCAGCAACGGGGTCACCAGCATTCAATGTATGTATGCCCCTGAATTTTCCTTTCATAGTGAAGGCATCCGGGTCAATGTGGAGGAACATCATGCGAACTGAGGTACTGATCGTGGGGCAGGGCATCTGCGGTACCTTCCTGAGCTGGTGGCTGGAAAAAGCCGGCATCTCCTTCATCCTGATCGATGAGGCAAGACCCTTCACCGCCTCGAGAGCAGCGGCCGGACTTATCAACCCCGTCACGGGCAGGAGGATCGTAAAGACCTGGATGATCGATGAGTTGTTACCCTTCGCGCAGGACACTTACGCAACACTCGGCCGCGATCTCGGCATCTCCTGTATCACACAAAAAGAGGTCGTCGACTTCTTCCCCATGCCCCAAATGCGTCATGCTTTTCTCGATCGTTATGCCGAAGATCCTCAATATTTACAATTACCCGTGAATGAGGATGCCTGGAACGATTATTTTAATGTCTCTTTTGGATATGGCCTGATCAGCCCCTGCTGGCTCGTAGATCTTCCCGGGCTGCTGGCAGCCTGGCGAAAAAGACTCGGGGAGCGTTCCCTGCTGCTGGAAGAAAAATTCGATCCCTCCTCCGTCGTCTATCCTGCCACCTCTCCTTCATCATCTCAGACATCCACATCCATTCCTCCGCCCCAACCTGCCATCCGCTACAAGGATATTCAGGCCGATCGTATTATTCTCTGCGATGGAGTGGACAGCGCCACCGGTCCCTGGTTCTCCCTGCTGCCCTTTGCCCCCAATAAAGGGGAGGCCCTGATCCTGGAGATACCGGGTCTGCCCCGGGACTTCATCTTCAAGAAAGGCATCAGCCTGCTGCCCTGGCAACAAGGCTTGTTCTGGGCAGGATCCTCTTACGAATGGTCTTTTAACGATACCCATCCCACGGAAGCCTTCCGCAAAAGAACGGAAGCAGCCTTGCAGGATTGGTTAAAGCTTCCCTTCAAAGTCCTGGATCACATCGCCTCCGTTCGCCCAGCCACCCTTGAACGCCGCCCTTTCGTAGGCTTCCACCCCCTGCACCCCGCCATCGGCATTCTGAATGGAATGGGCACCAAAGGTTGCTCCCTGGCCCCTTATTTTGCCCGGCAATTGGTGGAAAATATCACTTTGGATACCCCGATCCTGCCCGAAGCCGATGTTCAGCGTTTTAAGAAAGTTCTCAGCAGAGGTTAAAATCCTTGTATTATTTTTACCCTTCAAAACCATCACTATGGAACTACAAATTATTCAAAATAAGATCTATGAGATAAGAGGGCAGAAAGTAATGCTGGACTTCGACCTTGCCGGACTCTACGGTGTGGAAACAAGGGCCCTCAACCAGGCCGTCAAACGGAATATCATACGCTTCCCGGGAGATTTTATGTTCCGGCTTACCCCGGAAGAATGGGACGAAATGATGCGGTCACAATTTGTGACCGCATCCCCCCAGAAAGACCCTGATGGAGCACAATACTCTGATGATCAAGGCAATGCGAACTGGTCACAATTTGTGACCGGTTCTGATGAGATCAAGGCCAGAGAAACTCAGGTGCCTGATAATCAATCAAATAACATGCGATCACAATCTGTGATCGCATCTAACACATCACAATTTGTGATGACCTCTCCAACAAGAGGGAAAACCTACCTCCCATACGCCTTCACCGAACACGGGGTCACCATGCTGGCCAGCGTCCTCCGGAGTGAAAAAGCGGTGAAAATGAGCATTGCCGTCGTCCGGGCCTTTATCACCCTCAAACAGTTCGTATTACGACAGAACGATATGGCGGCCCAGCTCCAGCAAATACGCGATCGGCTGGGGGAACATGACACCCAATTGAACAGCATCTATGACGCCATCGAGAACCTCCTTGAAGAGAAGGCGGATCAAAAGAGATGGGAGGAAAGAGACAGGATCGGATTCAAAAAATGATCATTCTACCCGACGGCTACTTCCCGGTTGTCGGCAAGGGACTCCATGCGGCGGATAATAGTCGTATTGCCCTTTGTAAAGCTGAGCGGGTCCTGGTTGAGTACCTTGGACATCGCCTCATACAGATCAGGCAATTCGTGCTGGAATTGAACGGGGTTCTCAAAGAACATCTCTACGGACACCGCCCAGAACTCATGATAGTTCGTAGCGGCATATTCGCCTAATAGATTTTTGGAACCTGCCTGCATAGCCGTGAAGATAGGGCGGGCTACCTTGGAGAAATTAACGAATTCCTTCTTAAAATGCTTGTCTTCTTCCGTTTGGGTGACGAAGTTGACATAAGCAAGGGCATGGCCCATTTCATGCAGTCCTACATTGCAATTGGGCGTTTGACCCGAAATGCCTTTGATGAAATTATCCCAGGAGAGATAGATCCCGGTCTGATCCACATGTCCCATAAAAGGACGGGAATAGAACCCATAATGATAATCATCTCTTAAAATAAAGATATCGTCGAAATAGCCGAGCTTGAATTTTTCCAGCCCGAAGGTAAGCTCCACAGCCGCAGCGCTCACCAGGATGGGCATTTCGGTGCTTTCCTCTACCTCTATATAATGAAAGTGCTTGGATTGCTGGAATTGGAAAGTACGGAAAAGGAACTTGCGCTGCTCTTCGAGGCCCAGTCTGTTATAATATTTAAAATGCCTGGAGACGACCGAATGATAGAAAGTCTCCCGTGCAATGAATTTCTTGAACTGCTGCCGGGTATAAAGGCTCTGAAAAAGTAAGGTGACAGGACGATTTAATAACAATATCCCCAAGACCAATGAAGAAATGACAATGATTTCCATAAGGTTCATTTTTCTGTGTGATTCAAAAGCATCGATTGATGCGATTGGTCTTACATTGGTGTCTTGGATACAGACTACGGGTTTCGAATTAGAGAGGAAAACCTATAGGTGGGTTTAATCAAGAGGAATGAATCATACGGATTGGCAACAAGATAGAAATAATTTCCAGAAAGAGAAAGCATTGGGGAAATGTTTTCTCTTTTTTTTCATAACACCTTTATAATCAATCATCTTCAGGGAGATTTTGGACTTTATCCGGGGTCAGTGGGTCCTGGTTGAGCAGGTCGCAAAGCGCAGAATACAGCTCGGGCTGCTGATTTTTAAAGTCCTCCGACCGTTCAAAAAAAGTCTCCACGCATACGGCCCAGAATTCCTGGTCATTCGTAGCGGCATAGGGGTCGAGCAGGGAGGATTCGCCTTGCTGCATCCGCTCGAAAAGGGGCCTTCCGACGGCTGAAAAGCCCTTGAATTTATCGTGAAAGGCATTGTCCCTTCCATCGTTCACGGTGAAATTAACATAGGTCAGCGCATGCGCCATTTCATGCAGGCCCACATTCTGACCATCTGAATAGTTTTTGAATTCCCGGATGAAATTGCTCCAGGAAAGATAGATCCCCTCCTGGCTGACATGGCCTTCAAAGGGCTTATCATACAGGCCATAGCGATAAATGTCCTTTAGGATATATATATTGTCGAAGTAGTCCAGCATAAAGCTTTCCAGCCCGAAAGTCAATTGGATGGCAGCAGCACTGATCAGCAGGGGCATCGTTTCATCCGGCTCGATATCGACATAGTGAAAATTCTTGAATTCCATGAACACCAGCACCCGCTTGAGAAAACGGCTCCTGGCCACATCGGGCAGGCTCTGGTAGTAAGGATTGGATTCCGCCAGGGCCTTATCGAACACCGGTTTTTTATCCAGGTAGACACGGGTGAGCTTTTCCCTTTTGACGCGAAAACGGATCGACCGGCCCAGGCGTGCGATAAGCACCCCGGCCGAGGCAAGTGCAATAAAATAAACAGTGTTCCGGGTCATAGGACGGAAAATTACAAATTTTGTTCAGCCTGGGCAACCATCTTTGACTCCCTCCTGCTTTTAAATTATCTTTGCCCCTCTTATAAATAAAACGAAAAACTGGAAGGAATGTATCGGACTCATACCTGCGGGGAATTACGAAAAGATCATATCGGCACTACCGTCACCCTGGCCGGCTGGGTGCAAACGGTGCGTAAATTCGGCAGCATAAGTTTCGTGGACCTGCGCGACCGGTACGGCCTCACTCAATTGCTGTTCGGCGAAGATCTTAACGGAGATTTGATCAAGGATCCCCTGGGACGTGAATTCGTCTTGCAGGTAAAAGGGATCGTGGCCGAAAGGAGCAATAAGAACGCCCAGATACCCACAGGCGATATCGAGATCAAGGTCACCGGGTTTACCATCCTGAACAAGTCGGCGACCCCGCCCTTCACCATACAGGACGATACAGATGGAGGCGAGGACCTCCGCATGAAATTCCGTTACCTGGACCTTCGCCGCCAGGCGGTGAAGAAGAACCTGGAACTGCGTTATGCCGTCAACAGGGCCGCCCGCAACTACCTGCATGAAAATAATTTCATGGACCTGGAAACGCCTTTTCTGATTAAATCCACGCCGGAAGGCGCCCGTGACTTCGTCGTTCCTTCCCGGATGAATGCGGGACAATTCTATGCCCTGCCGCAGTCCCCTCAGACCTTCAAACAATTGCTGATGATCAGCGGATACGACCGGTACTACCAGATCGTAAAATGTTTCCGTGACGAAGACCTGCGGGCCGACCGCCAGCCGGAATTCACCCAGATCGACTGTGAAATGAGCTTTGTGGAGCAGGAAGACATCCTGCAGATCTTCGAAGGTCTGATCAAATATATCTTTAAAGAGGTCAAAGGCATCGATTATACGGAGAAAGTGGCGCGTATGAGCTGGGAACAAGCAATGTGGAAGTATGGCAATGATAAGCCGGATATCCGTTTTGGGCTTTCCTTACTCAATCTCAAATCCGCCTTTATACGGGAAGCGGGGTCTTCGGATGCCGTCCGACCCGAATTGATCGATGGGGCTGGCTTCGGTGTATTTGACAATGCCGAGACCGTACTGGCGATTGCCGTACCGGGATGCAGTGAATATACCCGCAAACAGACAGATGAGCTGACCGAATGGGTCAAACGTCCCCAGATCGGCATGCAGGGCCTCGTCTATATCAAGTACAATGCAGACGGCGCCCTGAAAAGCAGCATAGATAAGTTCTATAATGAAGATCGCTTAAAAGCCATCGCCGTTGCGGCGGGAGCCGTTCCTGGTGATCTGCTGCTGCTGCTGGCCGGTCGCGAAGAAAGGACAAGGAAGGCCATGAGCGAACTTCGCCTGGAAATGGGCCGGCGCCTGGGCCTGCGTAAGGAAAATGAGTTTAGGTTGTTATGGGTGCTGGATTTTCCTCTCTTCGAATATGCGGAAGAAGACAATCGCTGGGTCGCCCGTCACCATCCTTTCACCTCGCCACGTCCTTCCGATATTGCTACGATGATCGGGAACGATCCGGTCATTGCCCATGCTGAAAAATACCTGGAGCATCCCTATTCCAACATCAAGGCGAATGCCTATGATATGGTATTGAATGGGAACGAGATCGGGGGCGGTTCTATCCGTATCTATCAAAGGGAATTACAGGAAAAAATGTTTGCGGCGCTGGGTATGAGCCAGGAAGAAGCCATGCATAAATTCGGTTTCCTGCTGGGAGCTTTCGAATACGGCGCACCTCCGCATGGAGGGATCGCCTTCGGGTTTGACAGGCTTTGCGCCATCATGGGCGGCAGCGAGAGCATCCGGGATTTTATCGCTTTTCCGAAGAACAACAGCGGTCGTGACGTGATGCTGGATGCACCTTCTACGATCGATGACAAACAATTGGTGGAACTGAATATCCAACTCACCGCCGGGAGGGACAACGCATGAGAACATCTCTGAAGATAGCTACGATCCTCACCTGGATCAATCTGATCATATGGGGGCTTATTTCATTCCTGGGTATCCTGGCCTCTTTTATGGCTTCCAATGCCGCCCCGCTCATCATTAGTTTCCTGATGGGCGCCATTGTACTGCATAGTTATGCGGCGCTTCAACTGCATAAAAGTATCCGCAACCCAGCCGTCCCCCTGAGCAATCAAACACCCGTGGGTATCCGCTTCATTGGCTTTGTGGCCCTCTTCTTCGGCGTGCTCTATATCGGAGATGGGATCGCCGTATTGCAAAATGCAAAGGAATTCATGAAGATGCTACAGCCTTATATGGGACCGCAGCCAAAAAACTTCAATCCTACGGCCTTTGTGCGGGGTATGGGAGGTTTTTTCCTCCTGGCAGGCGCCTCTATCGTCATCAACGTCATCCTCAATATCCGCCTACTTCGCTGGTATTTTCTTATGAAGGGAGTGGTATAAAAAGGTCCCTGTCGTTATGACCGCAAAGAGCAGCAGCAGCAGGCAACTGTAAAAAAGGAGATGTGCCACAGGACCGGAATCCCTACTTTTCCCATTCTCGATATTGATCCTGCAATCGGCCATATACGTATAGATCCCGGGGTAACGATGGTTGCGTTCCAGGACTTCTTTGAATTTTTTGAGGGCCGCCCGGTAGTATTGATTATCATACAGCACAAGCCCTTCCGCAAAGAGGTGAGTGGCCTTGCTGATCTTCGGGGTGATGCCCGCACTATCCAGGAACTCGCTGAGAATATTGACAGGGATCGCAAAATTCAGCCCCGCAGCCAGCCCTCCGGAGTTTTCCAGGCTGCCAAAGGTGCTCAGTCCCACCACTTCCCCCTTCTCATTACAAACAGGCCCCCCGCTGCTGCCATGGTTGATATTGGCATCCATCTGGAGAAGGGGCCACCCATTGACGGACTTTTTAAGGGCGCTGACAATACCGGTGGTCAGCGTAGGCTCGATGGCCGATTCTACCGATACAAAATCATTATTGGTGACAGGGGCCGGGTAGCCATATACGAATAATTGTTCGCCTACCTGGGGTAGCCGGGTGCTGGCCAGCGGCAGGACGGGCATTTCCCTGATATCCTTATCCAGGTCGATCTTCAGGATGGCAATATCCTTACCGGGCATAGGCTGCCCTTTGAGTATAATGGTGGCCGGTCTTTTTTCCCCGACAGCCGGCTTATTCTCCCTATCGCTGCGATACACTACATAGACGTTCTTCTTCAGATCATATAGCACCATGGAGAACAGGCGGGAGTAAACGGAAGAATAGGTATTGTACAACAGGCTGCGCTGCTGCTCCGTAAAAGTCATTGCCCAGGAGCTTTCCAGGGCTGAAATATTCGCGTCCGTGATCTGCCGGAAAGCGGAAAGGATGAATTGTCGTCGTATAAAAGTATTATCCCGGTCGATAAGGTGACAATTCGTGGCCACATAGCCATCCCCCGTGACAAAAAAACCCGTTCCGATAGCCGTGATCTGTTCCGCCTGCTTGATATAATCAAAAGTGGCCTGGAAGAAGCGGGTAGGGTTATTATTCATTTCCCGGAGCACAATGTCCAGTTTCTGTTCCGCCGAAATGGCGCCGCTATTATCGAGCCTTTGTATGGAATCGAGCATGGTATTAAATGCCCGGGTAGCCATTTTCATATGGTTGACATATACATTGGCGGAATATTCGGTGCGGATCGTCACAACGCCGGGCCGGTTGATGGCATAATTCTCCACTCCGTTCAATCGCTGCCCATAGACTTCTGCGTGGCTTGCCGACAACAGTAGCACCCAGGAAAAGAACGCCCACAAAAGCCTGTCCGAACGAAACATCACCATACGAATCCTGTTTTGAATTAAAACTGGAAAAAAGCTAACTTGTTGTACTATTGCTGTTTAAATTTTGTTATGGTTGTTCCTCAGGCTCCGCTGGCAGAGCGGCTTCGTCCTCAATTGCTCGATCAACTCGTCGGGCAACAGCATTTGACCGGTAAAGGTAGCATTTTACGGACTGCTATCGAACACGGAAAAGTGCCTTCCATGATCCTCTGGGGTCCTCCGGGCACGGGTAAGACCACCATCGCGGGGATCATCGCCAACACCCTCAACGCTCCCTTCTATACGCTTAGCGCCATCTCATCCGGGGTAAAAGAGGTAAGGGAGGTGATTGCAGAAGCAAGGGAAAAAGTAAACGCCATTTTATTCATCGATGAGATCCACCGTTTCAATAAAGGCCAGCAGGATGCCCTTTTAGGCGCCGTGGAAAAAGGGATCGTGACCCTGATCGGCGCCACTACGGAAAACCCTTCTTTTGAGGTCAACAGCGCCTTGCTCAGCCGCTGCCAGGTATACGTACTGAAACCCCTGAATAAAGACGATCTTATCCGCCTGCTCGGAGAAGCCCTGCGCGACGATGAAGTGTTGAAGAATTCGGGCATCGAACTGAAAGAGACGGAGGCTCTCATCAATATCTCAGGAGGGGACGCCCGCAAATTGCTCAACCTGCTGGAAGTCGTCGCCAATGCATCCCCGCAGGGAGCCGTCATTACGGATGAGAAGGTCATGGAAATAGCACAGCAACGCGTCGCCTTGTATGATAAAAAAGGAGAACAGCACTATGATATTATTTCCGCTTTCATAAAATGCATAAGGGGTAGCGACCCTAACGCTGCCGTATACTGGCTGGCAAGAATGATCGAGGGAGGGGAAGACGTTAAATTCATCGCCAGGAGACTCGTGATCCTTGCAAGCGAGGACATCGGCAATGCAAATCCCAATGCATTGCTCCTGGCCAACGCAAGTTTCGACGCGGTGAACAAGATCGGGTACCCCGAAGCCAATCTGATCTTATCCCAATGTGCGACCTATCTGGCATCTTCTCCCAAAAGCAATGCGGCCACCGTGGCGATCGGTGCGGCCCAGGCAGCGGTACGTGCCCATGGCGATCTGCCGGTGCCCCTGCATATACGAAATGCACCGACCCGTCTCATGAAGAATATGGATTACGGCAAAGGCTATGAATACAGTCATAGCTATGAAAATAATTTTTCACCGCAGGAATACCTTCCAAAGGAGATCGCCGGTACTAAATTTTATGATCCGGGGAAAAATGCGCGGGAAGAAGAACTGAGAAAATGGCTGCGTGGCCTCTGGGGAGACAAATATAATTATTGATTGCTGATTTCGGAATTGCGGGATCTTGAGATTTCCCAATTACAAGTATGAAATCCCCAAATCTCAAAATCTCTAAATCAAAAATTTCTATGAATTGGGTCTGTAAAAAATTCGACGAGCTCGGCCCGGGCGAACTTTATTCCATTTTAAAGCTGCGCAGCGAAGTATTTGTCGTGGAACAGAACTGTGTTTTTCTCGACCAGGATGACAAAGATCAGGTTTGTCACCATTTATCCGGCTGGCAGGACAATAAATTAGTCGCTTATGCGAGAATTTTAGCCCCGGGAATTTCCTATGGGGAATCTTCGATAGGCCGCATCGTAACTTCCCCTTCTGCAAGGGGAAAAGGAGCAGGCAGGGAATTGGTGAACCACAGCATTACTACACTCTATACCCTTCATGGGAAGCAAGTTATACGCATCGGCGCTCAATATTATCTCAAGGGTTTTTACGAGTCTTTCGGCTTCGAACAGGCAGGCCCCATCTATCTCGAAGATGGAATACAACACATTGAGATGCTTCTACCTAGCAAACCTTAAGTAGTTTTCCTCAAATGGGAATTTTGTGGATTAAAATAGTTGTGTTTTGATACACAATTAAAAGCTTTTTATTCGTTTCTTGTATGATAACCCCTGTTCATTTGAAGGTGAACAGGAATCCAAACCATCGGAAAACTAAAATCTAATATTCATGAAACAGAGTCTACACTCCTTGTTGCGGAAGTGTTTGTTCTTGCTGGTAGTAACTCTATCCCTGCATTTCCCATCTTACAGTCAAGAATCAGAAAGTAATACCGCCGAAGCCGGTTTCACGATCGGGCCCATGGTATTTTTAGGTGACCTCGGAGGTCATATGGGAAAGGGTACGACCTTTGTCAAAGACTATAACATGGCGACGACCAAATTATCTTTCGGAGCCTTTGTGGCCGCATATCCTCAGCCCTGGCTGGGCTTACGCGCTTCTCTCAATTACGGTCGCATTGAAGGCGATGACGGGTTGATCAAAGGGAAGGGCGGTGATGAAGAAACAAGGCTTGCGCGTAACCTGAGCTTCCGCTCCACTATATTGGAAGCAACGATCATGGCGGAAGTTTATCCCACCGTGTTCCTGGAAGAGGATCCCGATGATGTCACCGGCAGGCTGAGACCTTATGGTGTGATCGGTCTGGGCGCTTTCCACTTCAATCCCCAGACGAACGTGCGTAGTTCCACCGGCGATGATATCTGGGTCGATCTGAAACCTCTCCATACGGAAGGTGAAGGATTCTCCGAATATCCCGACAGGAAGAACTATTCCCTTACGCAGATGAATATTCCCATGGGAGTCGGTATTAAATATTACGTCTCTCAGAATTTTAATATTTCCTTTGAGATCATTCACCGTAAAACATTTACGGATTATATAGACGATGTAAGCACACGCTTCGTCGATCCGGCCTTGTTTACAAAATACCTTTCCCCTTCGCAGGCAGCCCTGGCTAGTCAGCTCTCTAACAGGAGCCCGCAAAGAGGGATCAATACGGCTTATGCACCCGGCGCAAAAAGAGGCGATCCTAAGCAGAATGACGCCTATTTCACGGCAGGGTTTAAACTGGCATTCCGTATAAACAATGGTTCCGATCGTTGGAGGAATTCAACGCATTGTCCGTTACTGAGATTTTAGTTGTTGATCGTACCATAATTAGTTGTTGATCCGTACCCTATTTTTTATTGATTTTAAAGATCAATAGGCCCCTATGCAGAAAACTGTACACGTTAAAAAAAATTCCCCGCACCCGTTCATGGCCCTCGCGGCCCTGAGTTTGCTGCTGGTCCTTCAATACCCTGTCCACGCATCTGGCCGAAACCCGGATTGTTCCTGGTCCGGCCGCCCCGATACGAATACCATTCGCACCATCCTCGTAAACAAGTCGCTAAAAAGCAAGAAAAACACGATCAGGCTTTATCCTGATGCGAGGAAACAAGTCCTTTTCTTTTCCGCAAACGGTGAAAGTAACAAAGTCTATCAGTTGTACCTCTTCGATATGGACGGCAAACTGGTGAACCAGGCCGCTATACGCAACCGGGAAACGACCGTATTGACAAATATTGGCGAAGGAAATTATCTGTACGAGGTATTCAGCAACGATGAACGCATTGAGAACGGACAGTTGACGGTCCGATAAAGCTCTTTAAATAGTTTAAATGTATTGAACGCACAACCAATAAGCAAGCAGGGAAATTAGTAGAATCCTAATATCCGAAGGTTTGAGTAAAACCTGATCCGTTCCCTATTTTCTAATTACCCTTTATAAACAAAGATTTTATTGATCACTCCCTGCTCCCGCTTATTGGTATTTTCTTGGTCGCCGAAGCTTTAGCGAAGGCGACTCTTGGTCGCTTGCAGCTACTTCCTTAGTTCTTCTTTTAAAAAGCCGGCCGTAAAACTCTCCTTATTCTTTGCCAGGTCCTCCGGCACCCCCTCGAACAGGATCCTTCCTCCCCCATCCCCGCCTTCAGGCCCGATGTCGATGATATAATCAGCCACCTTGATCACATCCAGGTTATGCTCGATCACCAGCACGGTATTACCCCTGTCCACCAATTTATACAAGACATCCAGCAAATGCCGGATATCCTCGAAATGAAGACCGGTAGTAGGTTCATCCAATATATAAAAGGTCTTACCCGTGTCTCTTTTTGATAGCTCCGTACCCAATTTTACGCGTTGTGCCTCACCCCCGCTAAGCGTTACGGCCGACTGCCCCAGCGTAATATATCCAAGGCCCACTTCCTGCAGCACTTTTATCTTCCGGTACAGGTAAGGGACGTTCTGGAAAAATTCCACGGCTTCCTCTACGGTCATGTTCAGCACATCGCTGATGGATTTTCCTTTGTAGCGGATCTCAAGGGTCTCCCTGTTATAACGTTTACCATTACACTTTTCGCAGTGAACATAAACATCCGGCAGGAAATTCATTTCGATCACCCGCATCCCTCCGCCTTCACAGACATCACAGCGGCCGCTTTTTACATTGAAAGAGAATCTACCGGCATTATATCCCCTGATCTTGGCTTCCGGTACGGAGGCGAACAAGGTCCTTATATCCGTGAAGAACCCGCAATAGGTAGCCGGATTGCTGCGCGGGGTACGGCCAATTGGCGATTGGTCGATCTCGATGACCTTGTCGATATGTTCAAGGCCCTTGATGCTCTTATACTCCAGGGCCGTCATTCTCGATCCATAGGCATGCTTGCTTAGCAGGGGATACAGGGTCTCATTGATCAGCGTGGATTTACCGCTGCCGCTCACTCCCGAT
>Ga0307516_10002055_pt1 | contig 27420 bp, 19 predicted proteins | sample 19_EM_MG_FD_203310 | JGI IMG/M metagenome (GOLD analysis project Ga0307516, IMG submission 203310) | Populus trichocarpa ectomycorrhiza microbial communities from riparian zone in the Pacific Northwest, United States - 19_EM | ecosystem: Host-associated > Plants > Roots > Unclassified | place...
TCGAGCTCTACGTGCCGATCGAGATGGCGCGTCATGTGTACCTGGCGCTGCACGAAGCGGGCACCGATCTCGGCCTGAAGGACGCCGGATACTACGCGCTCGACGCCTTGCGCATCGAAGCCGGGCGGCGCGCATGGGGCGCGGAACTCGGACCCGATGAAACGCCGTTCGAAGCCGGGCTCTCGTATGCGGTGAAGCTCGACAAACGCACCGCCTTCATCGGCAAGGCCGCACTGCTGAAGTCGCAAGGACAGCCGTTGCGCAAGAAGCTCGTCACCGTCGTCTTGAATTCGCCGCTTCACTACGCTTGGGGCGGCGAAGCCTTGAGCATCGGCGGGCAAGCGGCCGGCGAGCTGTCGTCAGTAGGCTGGAGCCCGAAGGCCGGGGCCTGCGTGGCCCTGGCCTATGTGCGTGGCGATGCGGCACAGCGGCCACACTCCGGCACGGCCGTCGAGATCGATCTGTGGGGCGAGCCGGTTGCCGCCAGGGCGTGGGACCACTGGCCACCGGCGCCCTGAACATCGCAGCGCGAGCCGCGCGCAGCCCGGTTGCTACTGCCAGGACGCGCTGCCAGGCGCCGCAGCGCCCGCAACCAGTGCCTGCCGGCGCCATTCGCGCGGCGCGCAGTTGAAGCGCTCGCGAAAGGCCCGGCTGAAGTGCGCGGCATCGTTGAAACCCCAGCTGAAGGCGATCTCGGCCACCGACACCTTGGCACGGCGAGGGTCGAGCAGTTCTCTGCTGCAGGCCTCGAGCCTTCGGCTCCAGAGATACTGCGACGGCGACAAGGGTTCGGTCTTGAAAAGCCGGTGGAGGTGGCCGACGGACATGCCCAGTTCGGCAGCGACCGATTCGATGCTCAGCGCCGGGTCGTGAATCCGGTCGTCGATGCACTGCCGGATGCGCGCCACGTGGTAGGCACTCATCGACGACATCTCTGCCTTCTTGCAGGCCGGCAAAGACTGCAGGCCGGCCACGAGCACGTTGACCACACCGCTGGCCACGGCCGCGGCCGAGGCTGGCAACAGGCTGTCGGCCTCGTCGCGCAAGGTTCGGATCATGTTGATCAGCAGGTGCCCGGCGCCGCTGCGGCCCGACACGGTCGTGGCTGTGAGCGCTTCCGTGTTGCGGACCAGCGAGCGAAGCTGTTCGCCGCGCAACTTCAGCACGATTTCCTCGAAGTCGTCGTCGAAGAGCAGCACGTAGGGCCGTGTGCTGTCGTAGATGGCGAAGTCGCCGGGCGACATCACGGCATCGCGCCCATCCTGCGAGATCACGGCGTGGCCCTGGGTCTGCAAGCTCACGATGAAGTAGTCGTCGGATGCACGAGAGATGACGCGCGGTGTTCGCATCACCCGCTGCGCACGTGAGTTCACCACCGACAGATCCAGCCCCGGCAAGCGGTGGCTCAGGATCGAACCTCTGAAGTCACGCCCGCTCTTGGCATCACATTCGAGCTGCACGTAAGTCGTGCAGATCATGTCGACCCAATAGGCCTCGCGCTGGTCCTTTGCAACGGCGTCCGTGGTCAGAAGCTGGCTCATGGGGACCTCAAGGAAAACAGGGCGGGCAACGCACGCGATGGTGAAGCATGTCGGCTTCGATCGCAGTGCGTGATCCTACCCGTTGCGAGCGTTGGACAAGAGGCCCGCGAGTCCTGGACAAGACACCATGGCCGCGCGGGCCGAGCATGGCAGCACCCGATCTCGAAGCCTTCGTCATCGGGACCCGAACTCAAGCCCCACTCCGAGGAAAAGGCCATGCCCAGTCAAGTCCACCCCAAGCTCCGCGTCGCTGCCGTTCAGGCTGCGCCCGTTTTTCTCGACCTCGACGCCACGATCGACAAGACGATCGAGCTGATGCAAGAGGCCGCTCGGCAAGGCGCGAAGCTGGTCGCGTTTCCCGAGACATGGATCCCGGGCTACCCCTGGTGGATCTGGCTCAATTCACCGGCGCTGGGCATGCCGTTTGTGCAGCGCTACAACGACAACTCGCTGGTGGTCGGCTCGGCGGAGTTCAAGCGCCTGGCGCAGGCAGCGCGCGAGCTGGGCATCTGGATGTCCACCGGCTACAGCGAACGCGCCGGCGGCAGCCTCTACATCGCACAAGCCTTGTTCGACGACCAAGGGCGCGTGGTCAAGACGCGCCGCAAGCTCAAGCCCACGCACGTCGAACGCACGGTCTTCGGCGAAGGCGACGGCAGCGACCTGGCGGTGATGGAAACTTCGATCGGCAACATCGGCATGCTGGCCTGCTGGGAACACCTGCAGCCGCTGAGCAAATACGCGATGTACGCCCAGAACGAGCAGATCCACATCGGTGCGTGGCCCAGCTTCTCGGTCTACCGCGGAGCGGCTTTCGCCCTCGGCCCGGAGCTCAACAACGCAGTCAGTCAGGTCTACGCCGCCGAGGGGCAATGTTTTGTCGTGGCGCCCTGCGCAACGGTGTCGAAGGCGATGCACGAGATGTTGTGCACCGACGATCTGCAGCGCCAGTTGCTGCTGCAAGGCGGCGGCTTCGCGCGCATCTACGGCCCGGACGGCGCACCACTGGGCAACACGCTGCCGGAAAACGAAGAGGGCATCGTCTACGCAGACATCGATCTCGGCATGATTTCGCTTTCGAAGGCCGCCGCCGACCCGGCCGGTCACTACTCACGCCCAGATGTGACCCGGCTGCTGCTCGACAAGACCCCGCGCGAACGAGTGGTGAACCACCAGCGCGCCGCCACCGAAGTGGTCGGCACCGAACCCGCCGAGCCGGCGCCGCGTGCAGCCGACACGCCCGCGCCTGCGAAGCGCGTCGCCGCGGGGGTGGTGTGATGGCTTTCGCGTACACCGACAAGGCGCTCGCGCTTCAAAAGCGGTTCGACACCAAAGCGCTCGCCGCCGCCGAACTGCAGGTGATCGTGCACGACGCACTCTCGCCGGCAGACCGCGGTTTCATCGCTCAGATGGAAATGTTCTGGTTGGCTTCGGTGGACACCCAGGGCTCGCCCACGGTCAGTTTCAAAGGGGGCGCGCCCGGCTTCGTGAAGATGCCCGACGACAAGACCCTGCTCTTTCCCTGCTTCGATGGCAACGGCATGTTCTTTTCGATGGGAAACATCGCCTCGACTTCTCATGTGGGCCTGCTCTTCATGGACTTCGTGACGCCGAGCCGGCTGCGCGTGCAAGGCGATGCGCAGCTCAGCGATGACCCCGCTGTGGTCGGGCTGTGGCCCGGCGCGCAATTTGCCGTCAAGGTCGACATCACGGCACTCATCACCAACTGCCCGCGCTACATCCCGCGCATGCGGCGCATCGAAGGGTCTCGCTACGTGCCCGATACCACCACGGGCCACCAGCCGATTCCCGGCTGGAAGCGCATCGACGCCATTCAAGGCGTGTTGCCGCAACGCGACCAAGGCAAGGCCGACACGGTCGGTGGCCTGATCTCGATGGATCAGTGGGGCGAGATGGTCGGCAAGGGCGACCCACTCGCCTGAGGCCTGGGCTTGTCGCCACTGGGCGATGGGACCATCGACGACCGCGCCTCCGAGGCGCGGCGTTCAGCGCGCTGCGCCGGCGCGGCCATCCACAGCAGCAGCACGGTCATCAATACGGGCAGGTTCTTCACCAGCGGGCCGCAGTGGTCGATGGTCAACTCGGGCATGCTGAACGCTGCTGTTGTGGTGTAGCCGAGCACGGCCGCGCTTTGCAGCGCGTAGAGCCAGGGCGACGGCCGCAGCAGCGTGAGTGTGCCCAGCGCCAGGTTCAGCGCACACGAGAGCACCAGCGCCGCCACGCCCCAAGCGCCTTCGAAACCGCAACGCGCGAGCAGCACCAGCACACCCGATTCGCGCGGCAACAAGGCGCTGATGAGCGCCGTGTACAACCACATGAACGCGAGCGCGCCGCGCAATGCGCCGGCCATCACCGGGCTCAGCGTCACGCTCAGGTCGAGCATCGGCCGCGGCGGCGTGATCGTCAGGCCGTGGGCCAGCGTGCTGGGCTGGCGGCCGAGCAACGCGGGCAAGTGGTTGGGCTGCGCGACACTGCCACGTTCGAGCAGGCGAACCGTGTCGCGGCTGAAGACACGCTGCGGCCACAGTTCGGCCACACGCGCGCTCAGCGTCATCAGCGCCATCGGCAGCGGCAGCCACACGGCAGCGCCCAGGCCGCAGGCGCGGCGGTAGCTCGCCAACATGTCGCGGTAAGCCATCGGCGCGGGCCCGCCGAGTTCGAAGACCTGCCGCAGCGGACCAGGCGCTTCCACCAGACGCGCGATCGCTTCGGCGAGCTCGAACACATGGATCGGCTGCACCCGCTGCGCGCCGCTTCCCGGCAGGCCGATCACCGGCAGGCTGGCGAGCGTGGCGAACAGGGCCGCACTCTCGCTCGCCGGACCGTAGACGAGCGAAGGCCGCAGCACCGCCCAGTCGACCGGCAAGGCGGCCAGCGCGTCGTCGGCCAGCAGCTTGCTGTGAAGATAGGGCGTGGCCAGGCTTTGAGCATCACCGCCCACACCGAGCGCCGACACCTGCAGCACCCGTTGCACCCCGGCCGCCGCCGCGCCCTTGAACAGCTCGATCGGCCCGAGCGAATGCACACGCTCGAAACTCTGCCCGCGGCCCGGCATCAGGATGCCGACGCAGTTCACCACCGTGGTGATGCCGTGCGCTTCGAGCCGCTGCGCCCAGGCGGCGGGCGAGACGGCGCTCATGTAGTCGACGTGCAGGCTGCGCTGGCCGTCGCCGAGGCTTCGCCCGCCCTCGACCACTTTGTGGCCGCGCGCACGCAGTGCATTGGCCACCGCCCGACCGACACAACCCGTGACACCACAAACGAGCACGCTCACAGCGGCCTCCGCGGGGTGGTGGTCGCATCGGCCGCAGCGCAGGCGCCGCTCGCACACTCGTGCATGCGTCGCACGGTGCGCCGTGCGCGCATCGAGCGCACCGCATCGATCAACGGCGCCGCAGCACTCGAGATGCGCCGGCGGTGGCGTGCGAACACGCGGTAGCCGATGTCGAACAGCGGCCGCAGCGGTGCCCAGCCGGTGGGGCGCAACACCCAACCCAGGCCGGCGGCGGCGTAGGCCAGGCGCAGCACCTCCACACCCTTGATCACCGAACCGTCGGGCAAGACGCCGTGGATCTCTGCATCCATCGCTGCGTAGCTCGCCCCGTAGGGCGTGGGGTCGAAGCCTTCGGCAGCGATGTCGACGAACACCAGTTTTCCGCCGCTGCTGCGCTCGCGAAGGTGGTCCATCTCGAGCGCGCAGACCGGGCAGGTCGCGTCATAGAGCAAGGTGAGTGGGTAGGCGTTTCTCACTTTTTCCTCCTGTTATTTCTGTCAACACAGAATCACAATGTCAAAAAAAGGGGCAGCAGATCACGGGCCGAGCAAGTGCGCTGGAGTCAGCTCGGTTTCTTCGTTAGGCGTGCCGCTCGAAGGGTCTCGACCCAGCAGCCGCTTGATCCGGGCCCCGAGCTTGAGCACCTTGGTGAGCGTGGGGGTGTCGAGCCTGAGCATCTCGTCGCTCCAGGACGTGAGCGTCTCCAGCAACTCCAGCGTTTCGCGCATGCGCAGTTTCGCGTCGGTCGGCTCCTTGCTGATGCCCGGGTCGGCGAGCAGGATGCGCAGCACCTCGATCGTGGGCGCGATCTCGCGCCGTTGGCGTTCGCGCACGATGGTGCGCAGCAGTTCCCAGACCTGGGTCGAGGTTTCGAAGTGATCGCGCCGGTCGCCGTTCAGGTGCACGAGCTTCACCAGGTTCCAGCCCTGCAGTTCGCGGATGCTGTTGCTGACATTGGAGCGCGCCACGCCGAGCGTGTCGGTGATCTCTTCGGCGTGCATCGGCCGGCCGGTGATGTAGAGCAGTGCATGGATCTGCGCCACGGTGCGGTTCACGCCCCAGCGGGCGCCCATCTCGCCCCAGTGCAGGACGAAGCGTGAAAGGTTGGGAGAGAGGTTCATGGGCGAATCCTGCGCTCGCCACTAATTTCTGTCAATACAGAAATGTGTAGGCACCCAGATCCCCGAAATCGAGCCCGAAGGCTCAGCGCACTACGGGTCTGTCGCGCTCAAGTTGATGTGCGAGTTGCCGAAGAAGGCGTGGGCGGCCGGTCGCCTCCTGCCAACCCTTTTCAACGCTCCTCCGGTCAGCCGCGTGCAACCCATGTCAAACCGATCCCAGCTCGATGCGCTCTTGCAGCAGGAATTGCTGCGCATGGCGTCGAAGAACCTGGCGCGCAGCGTGCCCTTGCTGCTCGCCGCATGCACCTTCATCGTGTTTCTGGGCTGGCAGGCCGAAGATCGCGTCTACGCGGTGAGCTTCGCGGTGCTCGGGCTGGGCGTCGCGGTATGGCGGGTCCGGATCTCACAGCGTTTTTCCACCGACGCATCGTTCGACGAACAGGACGTGCGCACCGCCTCGCGCCACCTGGAGGCGCACTCGCTGCTGACCGGCACGATGTGGATCGTGGGCACCCTCGGCATCTACCCCGATCTGCAAGGCGCGGACAAGACCTTCTACGCGGTGCTGACCTGCGGCTCGGTCGGCATCGCCGCGTTCTTCATGCCCTTGGTCGGCCGCTCGTTCCTGATCCTGACGGTCATGCAGATGGGCGCCCTGGTCGCGGTGAGCCTGTGGGGCACGAGTTCTCATTCGATGCCCTTGGCGTTCATGGGAATCATCTACGGATTCGGCATGCACACCGGCGCGCGCACCTTCGCCTTGACGACAACGCACTCGATACGCCATGAGCTCGAATTGAGGGCGTCCAACCAGGCCTTGCAGAAGGCGATGGAATCGGCCGCCGCGGCCAGCGCCGCCAAGAGCATCTTCCTGGCCAACATGAGCCATGAGATCCGCACCCCGCTGACCGCCGTGATCGGTTTCTCGGAAGACCTGCTGGACTTCGACCGGACCATGGAAGAGCGCATCCTTGCCGCTCACACGATTCAGCGCGCTGGCAAGCACCTGCTCGACGTCATCAACGGCATTCTCGATCTGTCGAAGATCGAGGCCGAGCGGCTCGACATGGAGCACATGGCCGTGCCCCTCGCACCCCTGATCGACGAGGTGGCGGCACTTGCTCGCCTGCAGGCATCGGGCAAGGGCTTGGGCTTCCATGTCGAGCACATCTTCCCGATCCCTCGATCGATCCACACCGACCCGCTTCGGGTCCGTCAAATCCTGCTCAATCTGATCGGCAATGCGACCAAGTTCACCGACAAGGGCAGCGTGACGGTCAGCACGCGTTATGCGGCCGACGATGGCCAGGTGGTCATCTCGGTCAGCGACACGGGCATCGGCATCAGCGACACCCAGATCGAGCGGCTGTTCCAGCCCTTCGGCCAGGCCGACGCGTCGATCAGCCGGCGTTTCGGTGGCACCGGCCTGGGGCTTGTGCTTTCGAAGAAGCTGGCCGAGCTTCTGGGCGGCACGCTCACCGCCCAGAGCACGCCCGGCGTCGGCAGTTGCTTCAGCTTGACGCTGCCGACCGGCGCGGTGGAGACGCTGCTGCTCGAAGCACCCGAATCCGAACCTCGGCGGCCGGCGGCCACGCACCTCGACAAGCCCCCAGCCGCGGTCACAGGCGAGATCCTGCTGGCCGAGGACAACATCGACAACCAGCGCCTGATCGGCCGGCACGTGCAACGGCTGGGAGCCACCTTGCACGTGGTCGACAACGGCCAGCTCGCCGTTGAGGCGGCGCTGGCGCGTCGGCCGCCGCTGGTGCTGATGGACATGCAAATGCCGGTGATGGACGGCTTGAGTGCGGTGCAGGTCTTGCGAGCGCAAGGCTACCGGGGCCCGATCGTCGCACTGACCGCCAATGCAACGCGTGACGACATGCAGGCTTGCCTCGCCGCGGGCTGTGACGCCTTCCTGACCAAGCCGGTCGAGCGTGGCAGCTTCGACGAAGTCGTGCGCCGCTTCCTTCCTGCCGCACCGCGGGCTGATGTGCCGGCGATGAGCGAGTCGGTCTTCGGCGGCCTGGATGGCGTGGATGAACCCACGCTGGCGGCCAGGCTGGAACAGCTCTCCGAACAGCTCTCGGGCCTGTGTTCGACGCTGCAGGCGGCGGCGCAAGGCGCCGACATGCGGGCCGTCAGGCACGCCGCGCGCGACCTGCGAGCGGCCGGCAGCCAGCTCGACTGCGCGGCCGCGGTTCAACTCGGAGGGCAGCTGGAGTTCGCCGCGACGGCTCAGGATCACGCGGCCGTCTGGAAGCTGATCGGCAGGCTGCACGAGTTGCTCAACCATGTCGGCTCCGAAGCCACGCGGCCGACGCCGGCGCCGTGCCCCGCCGACGACCACGGCGCCATCGTCTCCGAGCTGCTTGCCGAGGGGCCCGACATGGCCGATCTGGTCGAGTACTTCATGACCAAGCTGCCCGGCTACCTTGAACGCATGGAAGACGCTGTCGACTGCATGGACTTCGCGCGGATCGCCAAGGGCGCCCACGACCTGAAGGCCGTCGGGGGTGGCTACGGGTACCCGCTGCTGGGCGCTCTCGGCCAGGCACTGGAAACCGCCGCCACGGCGCGTGACCCAGCCCGGATCATCGAGCTGAGCGATTGGTTCAAGCTGCTCGCCCCACGCATCTTCGCCGGTGCGGCACGCGCCGCAGGCGACGCGCCATCGGCGCGCGAGCCCGAGCCGAAGCGGCACGAACACCTCCTCACCGCAAGCTAAGCAACGCCGCCATGAATCCAAGCACCAAAGCCATCCTGCTAGTGGACGACGAAGAACCGAACCGCGTGCTTCTGAGCCGGCGATTGACCGATGCAGGCTACCGGGTCAAGGCCGTGGAAGGCGGCCGCCAAGCGCTCGACGCGCTGCGAGCCCAGTGGTTCGATCTGGTTCTGCTCGACCTGCTGATGCCGGAGATGGACGGCCTGGCCACGCTGGGCGCGATCAAGTCCGACCCGACCATCAGACGCGTTCCGGTGCTGATGTTGACGGCCTCGAACACGCGCGAATCGATCGTGCACTGCCTGAGCCTGGGGGCGGCCGACTATGTCATCAAGCCCGCCGATCCTGTCGAGCTCAAGCGGCGCGTGTACCGGCAGCTGGCGCCCAGCGGCGGATCGGTTTGAATTTTCGACGCGCAAAGTTGGCATCTGCGCCTGCAACGAATGCCAGGGCCTTCAAGGAGCGGAACGGCCGCGCCGACCGAGCCACGCGGCGAGGATCACGGTCGCTTCGAGCGTGAACGCGCCGGCCTGCAGCCGCTCGACCAGCGCCGCGCGGCTGACACATTCGAAGCGCTCGACCTCACCATCCTGATTCACCGGCACCACGCCGGCCGGCACCGCCGCTTCGAACGCGTCGATGTGTTCGACCATGTAGCCGTGGGCATCGACCGGCCGGCGAATCGTGATGCGCCCCAGTGAGGCCACACCGCACAACTCTGCGAGGCGCAGGCCGGCCTCTTCCCAGGTTTCGCGCTCCAGCGCCTGCATCACCGATTCACCGCCCGCCACCAGCCCGCCCATCGCCGTGTCCCACAAGCCCGGATCGGTGGCCTTGTCGAGCGCGCGCTGCTGTACCCAGGTGCCACCCTGCTCGGCGTGGGCGACGAGGTGCACTGCAAACGTCGTGATGCCGAGCGGGCGAACGGCGGCCCGCTCGATGTGGCCGAGCACCTGCCCGTGTGCGTCGGTCACCGCGAGCAACTCGTCGCGCCAACGGCCGCCCAGGCCGTTCGTATGCATCCACCGGGCGATCTGTGCGAGGGCGGCGTCGGGCGCCCCGGTCACGCGCCAGCATTGAGCCGAATACTGCAGCGGCAGGCCCGCGGCAACAAAGCGCTGAGCCAGCCCGGGCTCGATGCTGCCGATCTGCGCGCCCGCCGCGTCGAGCCAGAGCGCCTCGCGCGGCAACGCGGGCGCCGCGTCGGCCCGCGCCCGCTGTTGCGCGAACCACGTGGCGAAGATGGTGTCGTGCATCACCCCGCCAGCATCGCCAGCAAACCCTCTTCATCGAGCAGCGGAATGCCCAGCTCGCGCGCCTTGTCGAGCTTGCTGCCGGCTTCTTCGCCGGCGACCACGAAGTGGGTCTTCTTCGACACCGAGCCGCTGACTTTGCCGCCGGCCGCTTCGATGCGGTCTTTGGCATCGTCGCGCGACAGCGTCGGCAGCGTGCCGGTCAATACGAACGTCTTGCCGGCCAGTGGTTTGGGGCTGGTGTCGGCGGTGCCGTCGTTTTCATCCCAGGCGACTCCGGCGGCGCGCAGTTGTTCGACCACTTCGCGGTTGTGCGGCTGCTCGAAGAAGGTGCGAATGCTCTCTGCGACGATGGGGCCTACGTCATTCACTTCGAGCAACTGCTCCAGGCTCGCGTTCATCACCCGGTCGATGCCGCCGAAGTGCTTCGCCAGATCCTTCGCGGTCGTCTCGCCCACGTGCCGAATGCCCAGGCCGTAGATGAAGCGGGCGAGCGTCGTGCGCTTGCTGCCTTCCAGGCTGGCGAGCAGGTTCACCGCGCTCTTCTCGCCCATGCGATCGAGTTCGGAAAGTTTCGCCAGGCCCAGCGTGTAGAGCTCGGGCAGGGTACGGATGATTCCGCTCTCGACCAGTTGATCGACGAGCTTGTCGCCCAGGCCTTCGATGTCGAGCGCGCGGCGCTGCGCGAAGTGCAGGATCGCCTGCTTGCGCTGCGCCGGGCAATGCAGGCCGCCCGAACAGCGCCAGTCGACCTCGCCCTCCTCACGCGCGATCGCGCTGGCGCAGATCGGGCACTTTGCGCCGAGCTTTTTGTACAGGTCGAAGGGCTCGCCCACGTCCGACGGCCGGCGTTCGAGCACCACACTCACCACCTCGGGGATCACGTCACCGGCGCGCCGCACGATCACCGTGTCGCCCACGCGCACGTCCTTGCGGCGCGTTTCGTCTTCGTTGTGCAAGGTGGCGTTGCTGACCGTCGTGCCACCGACGAACACCGGCTCCAGCTTGGCCACCGGCGTGAGCTTTCCGGTTCGGCCGACCTGGATGTCGATGTCGCGCACGACCGTCATCTGCTCTTGCGCCGGGTACTTGTGCGCCACCGCCCAGCGCGGCTCGCGTGACTTGAAACCCAGCGTCTCCTGAAGCGCACGGTCGTCGATCTTGTAGACCACGCCGTCGATGTCGAAGGGCAGCTGGTCGCGGCGCGCCGCCACTTCCCGGTGATAGCGGATCAGGCCTTCGGCGCCTTGCGTCACGGCGCTTTCCGGGCTCACCGGCAGGCCCATCTTCTTCAGGGCGGCCAGCATCCCGCTTTGCGTGCCCGGCACCTCCCAGCCCACCACTTCACCGAGGCCGTATGCGAAGAAACTGAGCGGCCGTTTCGCCGCCTTCGTGGCGTCGAGCTGGCGCACGACACCGGCGGCGGCGTTGCGTGGATTGACGAAGGTCTTCTCGCCACGCGCACCCGCTTCGATCAGCTTGCGCTGCCGCTCGTTGAGTGCGTCGAAGTCATCGCGCCGCATGAAGATTTCGCCGCGCACTTCGATCACGGGCGCGGTGACGCCGCGCAGCCGCTTGGGAACGGTCGCGATCGTGCGCACTGTGTGGGTCACGTCTTCGCCGGTCTCGCCGTCACCGCGCGTTGCGGCCTGCACCAGTTCGCCGCGTTCGAAACGCAGGTTGATCGCCAGGCCGTCGAACTTCAGCTCGGCGTTGTAGTCCACGGGCGGCGCATCGTCCGCCAGACCCAGGGCCTTGCGCACGCGTACATCGAACTTTTCCGCGCCGGCCGGCGTGGTGTCGGTTTCCGTGTGGATCGACAACATCGGCACCCGATGCCGCACCGGCGCCAAACCCGCCATCACGGCCCCGATCACACGCTGGGTCGGCGAATCGGCGCTCAGCAGTTCGGGGTGCGCGGCCTCGATCGACTGCAGTTCCTGGAACAGGCGGTCGTATTCGGCATCGGGAATGCTCGGTTCGTCGAGCACGTAGTAGCGGTGGGCATGCTGCTGCAGTTCTTCGCGCAGTGCATGCGCGCGCTTTGCTGGGGTGGGGGTGTTGTCGGCCATCGTCACATTTTCTCCCGCCGAGGCGCCGAGTTCTCTATTCCGCGACCGTGCCTTTCGGCGCGGCGGCCAGCGCCGTGCGCTGCCAGTCGCCGCCGAGCGCCTTCACCAGGAACACCGAGGTCAACAGGCGCTGGCCGAGCAGTTGTGCCGACTGGCGTTCGCTCGCCAGCAAGGCCTGCTGCGCGGTGATGACGTCGAAGTAGGCCGACGCGCCGCCTTCGTAGCGCGCCGTGGCCATGTCGAGCACACGCGCCGCGGTGGCGGCGGCGGTGCGGGCCTGCGCCGCCGCACGCTCGAGCGCGGCCAGGCCGGTGATACCGTCTTCGGCTTCCTGCATCGCCACCAGCACCACGCGCCGGTAGTTGGCCGTGGCGGCGCCATGGCCGGCGCGCGCGAACTCGACGTTGGCCTGGATGCGGCCGTTGTCGAACAGCACCTGCGCGGCCGACACACCGAGCGACCACAACACGCTCGGCGCGTCGAACAGCGTGGCCAGCGTCCGGCTGTCGACGCCGAAGTTCGGCGCGAGCAGGATGCTCGGGTAGTAGGCCGCGCTGGCGACGCCGATCTGCGCGTTCGCCACCGCCATCGCGCGTTCGGCCGACGCGATGTCGGGCCGGCGCTCGAGCACGTCCGACGGCACCCCGAGCGGCACCGTCGGCGGCGTGAGTTCGCGCAGCTCGGGCGCGAGCGTGAAGGTCGGCGCCGGAATGCCGGCCAGCGTGGCGACCGCATGTTCATACTGCCCGCGCTGGCGCGCCAGCACGTCGACCTGTACCAGGGTCGTCTCGAGCAGCGCTTGCTGCTGGGCCACGTCGAGGCCGGTCGCGGCACCCAGGTCGTGGCGCGCGTTGACGAGTTCGAGCGAGCGGCGCTGCAGTGCGATCGCGCGGCCCAGCACATCGAGCTCGGTATCGATGGCACGCAGGTTGAAGTAGTTGGTCGCCAGGTCGGCGGTCAGCAGCAGGCGGGTGTTTTCGAAGTCGGCGGCCGATTGATCCAGCGAGGCACGCGCGCCTTCGACCGAGCGTTGAACACGACCGGCCAGGTCGACTTCGTAGCTGACCGACATCACCACGCTCAACTCGTTCTGCACCGTCGAGAAGTTCGGGCTGGCGTAGTTCGAGAGCGGGCGGTTCGCCGAGATCTTCTGGCGCGAAGCGCGTGCGCCGAGGCCGATCTGCGGCAAGACGCTGGCCGACGTGGCCGCGAGCGTGGCCCGCGCCTGTGCCAGCCGGGCGTTGGCCAGCGCCAGCGTCGGGTTGTTGGCGAGCGCCTGCTGAGCCAGCGCATCGAGCTGCGGGTCGCCGAAGCGCTGCCACCACGGGCCTTTGGGCGCGGCGTCATCGGGCCGGCTCTCGCGCCACGGCGCTTCGACCTTCCACGCCGAGGGCATGTCGAGCGCCGGTTTCCTGTAGTCGGGGCCGGCCACGCAGCCGCTCAGCAGCGCAGCGCCGACCACGAGCCACCCGGGTCTCAAGCTCACAGCGGGGCCTTGGGTGAGCCGCTGCTGGCGGCGGACGCGCCCGACGCGCCGGGCACTGCCGGCTCGGCAGGGGCCACCGCCACGGTCTGGCCATCGGCCAGCCAGTCGGGCGGGTTGAGCACGATGCGTTCGGCATCGGTGATGCCGTCGAGCACTTCGAACGCCTCGCCGTAGTTGCGCCCGACCGAGACGCGCCGCAAGGCCACCCGGCCTTGCGCATCGACGACCGCGACCATCGTGCCCTCGGCGCGGAATAGCAGCGTGTTGGTCGCCACCGTCAACGCGCCGCTCGACTGCAGCGGCAGCGAGACCTGCACGTAGGCGCCGGGCAGCAGGCGCCCGTCGGGGTTCGGCAAGGCGATCTCGACCTGCATCGTGCGCGTCGTGGTGTCGATCGACGCCGAAGTGCGCGCGACCTGGCCGCGAAAGGTCTGCCCGCGCAATTCGCCTTGCGTGACGACCACCGCCTGCCCGGGCTTGACGAGCTGCGCGTACGCCTGCGGCACGCTCACGTAGACGCGCAGCGGGTCGGTCTGCGCCAGCAGGAAGAGCGGCCGCGAGGCCGCGCCGCCGGCGTCGATCAGGTCACCGACATCGACGTTGCGGCGCGTGATCACACCCGCAAACGGTGCCACGACGCGCTTGAAGCCTTCGAGCTGGCGCAGCCGCTGCACATTGGCCTCGGCCGCCGCGACGTTCGATTGCGACTGCGCGAGGGCGCTGCGGCGTTCTTCCAGATCCTGCTGCGAGACCACGTCTTTCTTGCGCAGCCCTTCCCAGCGTTCGACCGTGCTCTTCGCCAGCGCCAGGCCCGAGGCGGTCTGTTCGCGCGCCGCGATGGCCTGCGTGAGTTGCTGGTCGATCTCGGGGGTTTCGATCTCGGCCAGCAACTCGCCTTTTTCGACCCGGCTGCCGATGTCTTTGGTCCAGCGTTTCAGGTAGCCGCTGGCGCGCGCCGCAATCGGCGACTGCACGAAGCCCTGCAAGGTACCGGGCAGCGCCAGGGTCTGGCCCGAGCCGCCGCGCCGTGCCTGCGTGGTGCGCACGTATTGTTTGGCGTTCTCGGCGGCGCCGGCTTCGAGCGAGCGTGCGTTGGCCATGCGGCTCAGCACCGTGCGCCCTGCCCCCACGGCCAGCAGCACGAGCACGACCACGGCCGCGATCTTCGTGCGGCGCACGATCTGGCGGCGCTTGAGAAGCTCCACGTGCTCGCCGCCGGGCTCGGGCTCGATGGGGTGCAAACCCAGGGCCGAGTGTCGTTGCTCGGTCATGGTTCAGGTCTCCTGCGGGTGGGGAACGAGAGGGGGTGCGATGGCCGCGTGCGCCGCCTTGCGGCGGGCCAGGCGCTGGTGTACGGCGGCGTACACGACCGGCACGAAGAACAGTGTGGAAACGGTCGCGAAGACCAGGCCGCCGATCACCGCGCGGCCGAGCGGTGCATTCTGCTCTGCGCCTTCGCCCAGGCCGAGCGCCATCGGGATCATGCCGATGATCATCGCCAGCGCCGTCATCAACACTGGGCGAATGCGGGTGGCGCCGGCTTCGAGCGCTGCGGCCAAGGGCGGCACGCCGTCTTCCTGGCGCTGGCGCGCGAACGAGATCAGCAGGATGCTGTTGGCTGTGGCCACACCCATGGTCATGATCGCGCCGGTGAGTGCCGGCACGCTCAGCGTGGTGCCTGTGATGAAGAGCATCCAGGCGATGCCGGCCAAAGCGGCGGGCAAGGCCGCGACGATCACGAGCGCGTCGATCCACGACTGGAAGTTGACGACGATCAGCAGGTACACGAGCACGATCGCCATCGCCAGGCCGACGCCCAGGCCGAGGAACGACGCCTGCATGGTCTCGACCTGGCCCCGCATCACGACCTGGCTGCCGCGCGGCAGCTTGGAGCGAACCTGGTCGACGAGCTTTTCCACCTTTCCGGCGACGCTCGCCAGGTCGGTGCCCTGCACGCTGACGTAGACGTCGACGGCGGGCAGGATGTTGTAGCGCGACGAGACCGCGACCTGCTGTGCGGGTGTCACCTCGACCAGGTTGCCCAGCAGTTGCGTGCCGCCCGCGCCCGCCGCGGCGGCGCCACCCGCACCCGCCGCCGCGCCGACCGGCATGTTGAGCAACGCGTCGAGCGAGTCGACGTTGTATTGCGGCGTCTGCACCGCGATGTTGTAGACCACGCCGTTCTGCGGGTTGAGCCAGAACGCGGGCGCGGTCTGCGAGCTGCCCGACAGCGAGATGAGCACGTTCTGCCCGACGTTCGATGCCGTCAGGCCGAGCTGCTGCAAACGCGTGCGGTCCATCTGCATGTTGAGCACCGGCGCGTTCAGGCGCTGGTGCACGTGGGCGTCGACCGCGCCCGGCACCTGGCGGATCTGCTGCGTCAGCTCAGCGGCCAGGCGCGCGTTGGCGGCCACGTTGGCGCCAGTGAACTGCACGTCGATGGCAGCCGGCAGGCCGAAGTTGAGAATCTGCGTGACGATGTCGGCCGGCTGGAAGAAGAACTCGATGCCGGGAAAGCGCTTGGGCAATTCACTGCGCAAGCGCGAGACGAATTGATCGGTCGGGTCATGGCCTTCGCGCAGCGACATCAGGATCTCGCCGTCGAGCGTGCCGATCGTGCCGGCATTGCTGTACGACAGGTTGATGCCGCTGTTGGGCACGCCGAGATTGTCGAGAATGGTCTCGAGCTGCTCCTTCGGAATGATCTCGCGGATCGCCGCTTCGACCGCATCGGCCAGCCGCGCCGTTTCTTCGATGCGGGTGCCGGTCGGTGCGCGGATGTGCAAGCGGATCTGGCCGGCGTCGACGCTCGGGAAGAAGTCGCGCCCGAGCACCGGGTAGAGCAGGCACGAGCCCAGGCAGAAGCCCATGAACAGCAGCGCGAACCCGCGCCGCTGCGCCAGCAGAGCCGACAGCGCGAGCGTGTAGGCGCGCCGTACCCGTTCGAAGCGGCGGTCGAAGGCGCGGTAGACGCGCTGCAGCAGGCTGGGCCGCGCACCCTCGGGCGGCGGCGTCACGTTGCCCATCAGCAGCAGCACCAGCGTGGGCACGAGCGTGCGCGACAGCAGGTAAGAGGCGATCATCGCCAGCACCACCGCTTCGGCCAGCGGCACGAACAAGAAACGCGCCACGCCCGACAGGAAGAACATCGGCACGAACACGATGCAGATGCAGAGCGTGGACACGAACGCGGCCACACCGATCTCGCCGGCACCGACATCGATCGCGTCTTCGATCGGTTTGCCCATGTGGATGTGGCGCTCGATGTTCTCGATCGTCACGATCGCCTGGTCGACCAGAATGCCGACCGACAGCGCCAGGCCACCGAGCGTCATCAGGTTCAGCGTTTCGCCGAGCATTTTCAGCACCAGGATCGACGCCAGGATCGACAGCGGGATCGTCAGCGCGATGATCAGCGTGCTGCGCCAGTTGCCGAGGAAGAGCAGCACCATCGCAGCGGTCAGCGCCGCGGCGATCAGCGCTTCCAGCACCACGCCCTTGACGGCGGCCTTCACGAACACCGACTGGTCGAACAGCGGCGTGACCTTCACGTCCTGCGGCAACACTTGCGCCACCCGCGGCAGCAGCGCTTTCAGGTTGTCGACGATGTCGAGCGTGGACGCACCGCCGTTCTTCAGCACCGACAGCAGCACGCCGCGCGCGCCGTCCTGGCGCACGATGTTGGTCTGCGGCGAGAAGCCGTCGCGCACCTGGGCCACGTCGCGCAGGTAGGTGGTGGCGCTACCCGAAGTGCGCACCGGCAGGTCGCCCAGGCCGGCAATCTCGCCGGGCGAGCCGTTCATGCGCACCGTGTATTCGGTCAGGCCGAACTTGGCCGTGCCCGACGGCAGGATCAGGTTCTGCAGGTTGATCGCGTTGACCACGTCGGCCGGCGCCAGCCCGCGCGCCTGCAGGGCGGCGGTGTCGAGATCGACCGAGATCAACCGGTTCTTGCCTCCATAAGGGAACGGCACGGCCACGCCGGGAATCGTGATCAACTGCGGGCGCAGCACGTTGATCGCGGTGTCGAACACCGACTGCTCCGGCAGCGTCGGGCTCGACAGCGCGAGCTGCACCACCGGGATGCTGGAGGCCGAGTACTTGATCACCAGCGGCGGCGTGATGCCCGGCGGCAGTTGCCGCACCTGGGTCTGCATCGACGCCACCACCTGGGCGATCGCGGTCTGGATGTTCGCGGTCGGCTGGAAGAACACCTTGATGACCGTGATGCCGGCGAGCGACGTCGACTCGATGTGTTCGATGTCGCTCACCGTCGTCGTGAGGCCGCGTTCGCTCTGGCCGGCGATGCGCTGGCCCATTTCCTGGGCCGACAGGCCGTTGTAGTTCCAGATGATGCTGACGACCGGAATGTTGATTTCCGGGAAGATGTCGGTTGCCATGTTGAGCAGCGCAAACGGCGTCGACAACACGATCAACATCGCCATCACGATGAAGGTGTACGGGCGGCGCAGCGCCAACTTGACCATGGACATGAGGGCAGGTCTCCCGGAAAGCCAACGGATGATAGGCAGACTTCAGCCGCCCTGTGCGAACAGGGTTGGGGCTGCGCCGGCCCGTCAGCTGAACAGGCGGCGTGCCGCGGCCGAGCCGGCGGCGATATCGCGCGCGGCGAGCTGCTCGTACAACTGGCCGAGTTCGCGGCCGATGCTGGCGAAGCCTTCGGGGCTGAGCGGCTGGCCGTTGTCGTCGACGATGCTCGCGTCCATGCCCAGCGACAGTGCCTGTGCGCTGGCCTGCCAGGCGACGAAGGGCGTGACCTTCGGGTCGGTCTGCGGCACGTCGAAGCTCAGCGTCACGTCGCGCACCGCGGCGCGGTTCGGGTCGTCGGCGAGTGCGGCTTGCGAGTCGAAGGTCAGTGTCAAGACCGGCGGTGCGCCCTCTTCTGCCGAGGGCAACACCAGCCGCCCCGGCACCACGCCCGGCACGAAGCCGTGGCGGCCGGCGTGCTGCTGGATGTAGCCAACACTCCACGCGGCCGAGCGCGCTTGCAGGTGCACCGCGAGCTGGGCGTCGTGGTCGCCAGCAAAAGCGTCGAGCTCGCGCGCACTGGCCACGGCTTCGAGCATGTCAGGGAAGTCTGCCATCGCACCCACACCGTCGGCGAAGGCCTGCACCTTCTGCACGAACTCGGAATACTCGATCTCGTTGAGCGCGCCGGTGCGGTTGGCAAGTTGCACACCCGACTGGAACTCGCTGTAGCGCTGGCCGCTGGCCGGCGTTTCCCATTCGCCGGTTTCCGCGTTCAGGCCTTCGATCAGGAAGGGCTTGCCACCGGCACGGCGGGTCGTCGGCAGGTGTGCCACGACCATGTCGCCGCTGATCGGCGCCTCGACCGAGATCGGCGCGATCGCATCGATCAGCGCGTCGAGTCGGTTCACGATGCGCTTGCTCTGGCGCCGCTCGAGCACCCGCGGCGCCGGGCGCTCTTCGCTGGGCGCGCCGTCGATGCTGATGACCGGCTCGGCTTCGTTGCCCGCCGCGTCGCCCATCACCGGCTCGCGCGGTTCGGCGCGCGGCTCCAGGATCAACGCACGCTTGGGCCCGGCCTTGCGCGCCGACCACGCGCCGTGCGCGATCACGCCGGCCAGCACCACACCGCCGAGTGAAGCAAGCGCGATGGTCAGGGTGCTCATAGGGTGCGGTGATGAACGTTGCGTGCTTCGGTCACGCTGCTTCCGCCAGCGCGACCGCCACTTCCATGTCGACAGTGACGATGCGCGACACGCCCTGCTCCTGCATGGTCACGCCGATCAGCTGTTCGGCCATTTCCATCGCGATCTTGTTGTGGCTGATGAACAGGAACTGCGTGCCCAGGGCCATCTCCTTCACGAGCTTGGCGTAACGCTCGGTGTTGGCGTCGTCGAGCGGCGCATCCACTTCGTCGAGCAAGCAGAACGGCGCCGGGTTCAGCTGGAAGATCGCGAACACCAGCGCGATCGCGGTCAGCGCTTTCTCGCCCCCCGAGAGCAGGTGGATGCTGCTGTTCTTCTTGCCCGGCGGCTGTGCCATCACCTGCACGCCGGCGTCGAGGATCTCGTCGCCGGTCATCACCAGGCGAGCATTGCCACCACCGAACAGGCTGGGGAACATGCGGCCGAAGTGTTCGTTGACCTGGTTGAAGGTGCTGGCCAACAGGTCGCGCGTTTCCAGGTCGATCTTGTGGATCGCGTCTTCGAGCGTGGTCATCGCTTCGATCAGGTCGGCGTTCTGGGCGTCGAGGAAGGTCTTGCGCTCGCGCGCGGCCGTCAGTTCGTCGAGCGCGGCCAGGTTCACCGCGCCGAGTGCGTTGATCTCGCGGTTGATGCGGTCGATCTCGGCTTGCAGACCGGCGAGCCGCACGCCCCCCGATTCGACGCCGGCCGACAGGGCTTCGAAGTCGACCGCGGCCGCCACGAGCTGGTCGAGGTACTGCGCGCCGCCGAGCTGCGCCGCCTGCTCTTCGAGCTGCAGCTTCACGATGCGGTCGCGCAGCGGCTGCAGGCTTTGTTCGTGCTGCAGGCGCTGCTCGTCGGCGCGGCGCAGGCGCAGCGTGAGGTCGTCGTACTCGCTGCGTTTGGCGCCGAGCGCGGCTTCGCGTTCGATCCGCAAGGCCAGCGCGGTCTGCAGGCCGGCCTGCGCGGCCACGTCGGTCAGGCGCTCGAGTTCTTCGGCGAGTTGCGCGCCCGATTGTTCGTTGCCGGCAAGCTGCTGCGCCGCCGTTTCGATGCCGCGTTGCAGCTCGCCGCGGCGCGCGGCCAGCGAGCGCGACGCGAACTGCGCTTCCTGCGCCTGGCGTTCGAGCGCACGCAGCTGTTCGCGCGCGTCCGCCAGCTTGCGCTCGGCGTTGATCACCGCTTCATCGAGTTCGGCGTGGCGCTCCTGCGTGGTCGCCAGCTGCATGTCGAGTTCTTCGAAGCGCGCTTCGCCGGTAGCGCTGCGCTCGCCCAGCTCTTCGAGCTGGGCATCGACCTCGGCCAATTCTTCGTCGAGCTGGCCACGCCGCAGGCTGCTGGCTTCGGCGAGTTGCGACAAGCGCAGCAACTCGACCTGCAACTGGTGCGCCCGCGTTTGCGCTTCGGCGGCGTCGCGCCTCACGCCGATCAGGCGCTGCGAGGCGTCGGTGTAGGCCGCTTCGGCCCGCACCAAGGCGCTGCGCGATTCTTCGGCGATCAATACCTGGGCGCGCAACTGGCGCTCCAGATTCTCGATCTCCTGGGCACGCGCCAGCATGCCGGCCTGTTCGGAATCAGGCGCGTAGAAACTCACCGCGAACTGGCTCACGGCGTGGCCGTCGCGCGTCATGATCACTTCGCCGTGGGTCAGCTTGTCGCGCGCGGCCAGCGCTTCGTCGATGTTCGCAGCGGTGTAAACGCCTTCGAGCCAGTCGTTGAGCAGGGCCTTCAGGCCGGCGTCGCTCAGGCGCAGCAAGTCGCTCAGTTTCGACAGCGTCTGGTGGGTGTTCGCGATCGCCGCTTGCGGCGGTGTGTAGAACGCGAGCTTGGCCGGCGGCGCATCGCTGGCAAAAGCGCGCACGGTCTCCAGCCGCCCGACTTCGAGCGCGCCCATGCGTTCGCGCAGCGCGGCTTCGAGCGCCGTTTCCCAACCCGTTTCGATGTGGATGCGGGTCCACAAGCCCTGCAGCGCATCGAGCCCGTGCTTCGCGAGCCAGGGTTTGAGCTTGCCTTCGGTCTGCACTTTTTCCTGCAGTGCGCGCAGCGCTTCGAGGCGCGCGCTCAGATCGGCTTGTTTACCACCTTCGGCATTCACCGCATCCTGTTGGGCGCGGCGCTGTTCGTCGAGCGCCGGCACTTCTTCGTTCAAGGACAGCAGCCGGGCGTCGGCCACCGCCTGGGTTTCTTCGGCGCTACCGAACTGGCGCTTCAGCTCGGCCAGGCGGTCGAGATCGGGGGCGGCGAGCTGGCCCTTCTCAGAGCTGAGTTTTTCGCGCCGCGCGTTGAACTGGCGGCGCTGGTCTTCGACGTTGCGGCTCTCCGCGGCCAGCACCTGAATCTGCTGCTGCACCGCTGCGACCTGCGTGCGCTGCTGGTTGGCCACGTTCTGCGCCGCGCGCACCGCGTCTTCGAAACCCGGCAAGTTGGCGCCCTGCTCTTCGGCCTGCGCGGCCAGCACTTCGCCTTGTTCATCGGCGCCGGCGATCTGCTCGGCAATTTGCTCCAGCTCGTGTTCGGCCTCGCTGCGCCGCTCGGCCCACTGTTCGGTCTGCACCTTCAGCTCGACCAGCCGTTGCTCGACGCGCTGGCGGCCTTCCACCACATAGCGGATGCGCTCTTCAAGCCGGCTCACTTCGAGCGCGGCTTCGGCCAACGAGCCTTGTGAGGCGTGCAGGTCGTCGCTCGCCTGGTAGTGCGCCTGGCGGATCGTCTCCAGCTCGGCTTCACCGTGGCGCAGCTCGGCGGTACGGGCTTCAAGCGCATTCGTCGCTTCCAGCACGGCCTTCTTGACGCGGGCCTCTTCGCTCGCGGCGTCGCGGTGTTTCAGGAACCAGAGCTGGTGCAGCTTGAGTTCACCCTCGTGCTGCAGGCCGCGGTACTGGCTCGCCACCTCGGCCTGTTTTTCCAGCTTGTCGAGGTTGCTGTTGAGTTCGCGCAGGATGTCTTCGACGCGAGTCAGGTTCTCGCGTGTGTCTTTCAGCCGGTTGTCGGTCTCGCGGCGGCGTTCCTTGTACTTCGAGACGCCGGCGGCTTCTTCGAGGAACAGGCGCAGCTCTTCGGGCTTGCTCTCGATGATGCGCGAGATCGTGCCCTGGCCGATGATCGCGTAGGCGCGCGGCCCGAGGCCGGTGCCGAGGAACACGTCCTGCACGTCACGGCGGCGCACCGGCTGGTTGTTGATGTAGTAGCTGCTGGTGCCGTCGCGCGTGAGCACGCGCTTGACGGCGATCTCGGCGAAGCGGTTCCATTGCCCGCCGGCACGGCCGTCCTCGTTGCTGAACACGAGTTCGACACTGGCGCGGCTGGCCGGCTTGCGCAGGCCCGAGCCGTTGAAGATCACGTCTTGCATCGACTCGCCGCGCAGTTCGCTCGCCTTGCTCTCGCCGAGCACCCAGCGCACCGCATCCATGATGTTCGACTTGCCGCATCCGTTGGGCCCGACCACGCCGACGAGCTGGCCCGGCAGCTGGAAGTTGGTGGGTTCGGCGAAAGACTTGAAGCCAGACAGCTTGATCGAATTCAGGCGCATGAGCAGTTGGCAGGCCGGTAACGCCTAAGTACTTGATTCGGTTGAGAAAACCGCCCAGCGCAGGGCTTGCGCGGGCGGCGCCGATGATACCATCCGCCCTCGGCCAGAAGCCCGCGACCACACTCTCAAAGCGTCACCGAAAGCAACCCCAAATGGCCAAGCCCGCCACCCCGAAACTGAACGCCGCCCCGCAGCGCGCAATGCCCGTGAACCCGCCGACCGCGCCCAGCAAAGAGCTGCACGTCTTCCCGAACCCGAGCCCGAAACGCGACTACGTGATCCAGTTCCAGGTGCCCGAATTCACCTGCAACTGCCCGCTGACCGGCCAGCCCGACTTCGCACACTTCACGATCGACATGGTGGCCGACCAGCTCTGCGTCGAGCTCAAGAGCCTGAAGATGTATTTCTGGAGCTACCGCAACGAAGGCGCGTTCCACGAGAAGGTGACGAACACGATCCTCGACGACATCGTGCGGGTCACGAAGCCACGTTTCATCCGCATCACCGCGAAGTGGTACGTGCGCGGCGGGATCTACAGCAACGTGGTGGCCGAGCACCGCAAGAAGGGCTGGAAGCCGGAGCCGGTGGTGGTGTTGCCGCAGCAGTCCGCAGCGACAGGGTTGCTGTGAGATGAACCCACTGCTCGCCAAACTGCACCCCTACCCGTTCGAACGGCTGCGCGCACTCACCAAGGACATCCAGCCGAACCCGGCCTACACGCCGATCAGCCTGGGCATCGGTGAGCCCAAGCACCCAACGCCGGAGTTGATCAAGAAGTCGATCACCGACAACCTCGCAGGCCTGGCGAGCTACCCTGCGACCGCTGGTGACCCTGCCTTGCGCAGCGCCATCGCCGCTTGGGTTCAACGCCGCTACGGCCTCACCGTCGACCCGGCCACGCAGGTGCTGCCGGTCAGCGGTTCGCGCGAAGCGCTGTTCGCACTCGCGCAAACCGTGATCGACCCGACTCGGCCGAACGCGACCGTCGTTTGCCCGAACCCGTTCTATCAAATCTACGAAGGCGCGGCGCTGCTCGCCGGCGCGCAGACGGCCTTCGTCAACAGCGACCCGAACCGCAACTTCGCGGCCGACTGGGCGAGCGTGCCTGACTCCACCTGGGCTGCCACGCAGCTGCTCTACGTCTGCTCGCCGGGCAACCCAACCGGCGCGGTCATGCCGCTGGCCGAGTGGCAACGCCTGTTCGAGCTGAGCGACCAGTACGGCTTCGTGATCGCGTCTGACGAGTGTTACTCCGAGATCTACTTCCGCGACGAGCCGCCGCTGGGCTCACTCGAAGCCGCCACGAAACTGGGCCGCGATTTCCGCAACCTGATCGCCTTCACCAGCCTGTCGAAACGCTCGAACGTGCCCGGCATGCGCTCGGGTTTCGTGGCCGGCGACGCGGGTGTCTTGAAGCAGTTCCTGCTCTACCGCACCTACCACGGCAGCGCGATGAACCCGGTGGTGCAGCAGGCCAGCATCGCGGCGTGGAACGACGAAGCCCATGTGGTCGCGAACCGCGACAAGTACCGCGCCAAGTTCGCGCAGGTCACGCCGGTGCTCGCACAGGTGCTCGACGTGGCGCTGCCGGACGCCGGCTTCTACCTGTGGGCCGACGTATCGAAGCACATGGCCGACGACGTGGCTTTCGCGCAGACCCTGCTCGCTCAATACAATGTGACCGTGCTGCCGGGCAGCCTGCTGGCGCGCGAAGCGAACGGCGTGAACCCCGGCGCGGGCCGCATCCGGCTGGCGCTGGTCGCCGAAGTCGAGGAATGCCTGGAAGCCGCGCACCGAATCGTCTCTTTTGTCCAATCCCTCTGAGCCCCCGACCATGACCGCCACCAACGTTTCCGAGCTGCAAAGCATCATCGACCTCGCCTGGGAGAGCCGTGCGTCCATCAACGCCGCCAATAGCCCGCAGATCTTCGAGGCCGTCGAGACCGTGATCGCGGAGCTCAACGCCGGGCGCATCCGCGTGGCCGAGCGCCAGGGTGTGGGCCAGTGGACGGTGAACCAGTGGGTCAAGAAGGCCGTGCTGCTGAGTTTCCGCCTGAACGACAACAAGCTGATGCGCGCCGGCGACCTCGGCTTCTACGACAAGGTGCCCACCAAGTTTGCGCATCTCGACGAAGCCGAACTGCGCGAGACCGGCGTGCGCATCGTGCCGCCGGCCGTGGCGCGGCGCGGCAGCTACATCGCGAAGAACGCGATCCTGATGCCCTCGTTCGTCAACATCGGCGCCTACGTCGACGAAGGCACGATGGTCGACACCTGGGCCGCCGTGGGCTCCTGCGCGCAGATCGGCAAGAACGTGCACCTCTCGGGCGGCGTCGGCATCGGCGGTGTGCTGGAGCCGATGCAGGCCAACCCGACGATCATCGAAGACAACTGCTTCATCGGCGCGCGCTCCGAGGTGGTCGAAGGCGTGATCGTCGAAGAGAACTCGGTGCTGTCGATGGGCGTGTACATCGGCCAGAGCACCAAGATCTACGACCGCGCGACCGGCGAGGTGACGTACGGCCGCATTCCGGCCGGCTCGGTCGTCGTGAGTGGCAACCTGCCCAGCGCCGACGGCAAGTACAGCCTGTACTGCGCGGTGATCGTGAAACGCGTGGATGCACAAACGCGCGCCAAGACCAGCATCAACGACTTGTTGAGAAGCTGATCACGCGCCGCGCGTTGCCCGGGCGCGCCGCGGTGGCGCCACGGGCTGTGAGACGTGGAATGATCGACCTTCGGGCCAGTCCGGCCCGGGTCAAGCGAAAGGGAACGGCATGAGTGGCGGAAACATGGAGCGTGTGCTGCGGCTGATGTCGGAGAAGGGTGCGTCCGACGTCTACCTGTCTTCGAACTCGCCGATCCTGATCAAGATCAACGGCCAGCTGCTGCAGCTCAGCGACCAGCCGCTCACGAACACGCAGCCGCGCCAGCTTTTGGCCGAGCTGCTCACGCCGAGCCAGCTCGAAGAACTGGAAGACTCCCACGAGCTCAACGTGGCCGTGGGCCTGCCCGGCGTGGGCAGTTTCCGGCTGAGCGCGTTTCGCCAACGCGGTTCGATCGCGGCGGTGTTCCGCTGCATTCCGTTCCAGATTCCGACGCTCGAGAGCCTGAACGTGCCGGACGTTCTGAACACGATGGTGCTCGAGAAGCGCGGCCTGATCCTGATGGTGGGCGCCACCGGCGCCGGCAAGAGCACGACGCTGGCCGCCATGCTGGAGCAGCGCAACCAGCAACTGGCCGGCCACATCCTGACGATCGAAGACCCGATCGAATTCTTGTTCAGTAACAAGAAGTCGGTCGTCAACCAGCGCGAGGTCGGGCGCGACACGCAGTCTTTGCAGGTCGGCCTGAAGAACGCGCTGCGCCAGGCGCCCGATTGCATCCTGATCGGCGAAATCCGCGACCGCGAAACGATGACCTCGGCGATCTCGTATGCGCTGTCGGGCCACCTGGTGCTTTCCACGCTGCACGCCAACAACAGCTACCACGCGCTCGGCCGCATCCTGTCGTTCTACACGCCGGAAGCGCGCCCGGCCCTGCTGGCCGACTTGGCCGCCGGCTTGCGCGCCGTGGTCTCGCAGCGGCTGATCCGCGCCGTGGCCGGCGGGCGCGTCCCGGCGGTGGAGGTGATGCTCAACACCAAGCTGGTGTCCGAACTGATCGAAAAGGGTGACTTCTCCGGCGTCAAGGAGGCGATGGAAAAGTCGATGGCCGAAGGCTCGCAGACCTTCGAGCAAGACCTGGCGCGCCTCATCAACACCGGCGTCATCGCCCGCGACGAAGGCCTGGCCTTCGCCGATTCGCCGACCAACCTGATGTGGCGCCTGCAGAACGACCTGACCCCTGCCACCCGTATCACCGCCAAGAAGGAAGAGCAGGACGACACCGCCACCTTCACCGAAATCACGCTCGACGTTCGGCCCGAAGGTCCGACCACGATGTCGGGCGCGTTCCGCAGGCTCTGATTCCAGAATGGGTCCGTCGTCACGCACGCTGCAACTGACCGAAGCGCTGATCTCACGGCGCTCGGTCACACCTGCCGACGGCGGCTGCCAGGAACTGATCGAAGCGCGCCTGAAGCCGCTGGGTTTCGAATGCGTGACCTTGCTTTACGGCCCCGAAGGCGCGCAAGTCGTCAACCTGTGGGCAGTGCGACGCGGTTCGTCGGCGGCAGGCAAGCTGCTCGTTTTTGCCGGCCACACCGACGTGGTGCCCACCGGCCCACTCGAACAATGGCGCAGCGACCCGTTCGTGCCGACGCACCGCGACGCTCACTTGTTTGGCCGCGGCGCGGCCGACATGAAAACGTCGATCGCGGCGATGGTGGTCGCGGTCGAAGAGTTCGTTGCAGCCCAGCCGGCGCACCGCGGTTCGATCGCTTTCTTGCTGACCAGCGACGAAGAAGGCCCGTCGGTCGACGGCACGGTCAAGGTCTGCGAATGGCTGGCCGCCCGCGGCGAGCGGCTCGACTACTGCATCGTCGGCGAGCCGACCTCGGTCGACAGACTCGGCGACATGATCAAGAACGGTCGGCGCGGCACGCTCTCGGGCAAGCTCAGAGTGATCGGCGTGCAAGGCCACATCGCCTACCCACACCTGGCGAAGAACCCGATCCACTTGTTCGCCCCCGCGATGGCCGAGCTCGTCGGCACGCGCTGGGACGAAGGCAACGCCTATTTCCCGCCGACCAGCTGGCAGATGTCGAACGTCCACGGCGGCA
>Ga0307516_10002056_pt1 | contig 27419 bp, 26 predicted proteins | sample 19_EM_MG_FD_203310 | JGI IMG/M metagenome (GOLD analysis project Ga0307516, IMG submission 203310) | Populus trichocarpa ectomycorrhiza microbial communities from riparian zone in the Pacific Northwest, United States - 19_EM | ecosystem: Host-associated > Plants > Roots > Unclassified | place...
GGGCCGAGGAGCGCATCAGCTACCTGGCCATGCATGACGGGCTCACGAGCCTGCCCAACCGGGTGATGTTCAGCCAGATCCTGGCCCGCGAGATCGAATCCGCGCGCCGCTATGACCGCAAGTTCGCTGTGCTGTTCATTGACCTGGACCGCTTCAAGACCATCAACGACACGCTGGGCCATGAAGCAGGCGACCAATTGCTGTGCGAAGTGTCGTTGCGCCTGCAACAGTCGTTGCGTTCCAGCGATGTGGTGGCGCGCCTGGGTGGGGACGAATTCGTGGTGCTGCTGCAGGAGACACCCAGCGAGGCCGACGCCAACGCGGTGGCGCGCAAGATCCTGTCGGCCGTGATCCGGCCGATGATGATCGGCGGCCAGGAATGCCGCGTCACCACCAGCATCGGCATCTCCATGTACCCTGCGGACGCCCAGGACGAGCCCTCGCTGATGAAGAGTGCCGACATGGCCATGTACATGGCCAAGGAAGCCGGCAAGAACAATTTCCAGCGCTACTCCGGCGAAACCCGGTCACAGGCCCTGGAAAAGATGGCCATCGAGACCCAGTTGCGCCGAGCCCTGGAGAACAACGAGTTCTCGCTGCACTACCAGGCCAAGCTGACCCTCTCCACCAACGCCATCTCCGGTGTCGAGGCCTTGCTGCGCTGGAACAACCCGAAACTGGGGTCGATCTCGCCGGCCCAGTTCATTCCCATTGCCGAGGAAACCGGACTGATCGTGCCGATCGGCAAGTGGGTGCTGCGCACCGCCTGCCAGCAGAGCATGGCCTGGCAGGCGCAAGGCCTGCCGCCGGTGTGCATGGCCGTGAACCTGTCGCCGCGCCAGTTCTCCGACCCGTCGCTGGTGCCCGACCTGCAGGCCGTGCTGGTTGAAACCGGGCTGGTGCCGCAATTGCTGGAGTTGGAGATCACCGAAGGCATGGTCATGCGCGACACCGCGCGCACGCTGCTGCTGCTGCAGGAGATCAAGAAGCTGGGCGTGAGCCTGGCGATCGACGACTTCGGCACCGGCTACTCGTCGCTGGCACAACTGCGGCGCTTCCCGATCGACACGCTCAAGGTCGACCGCTCGTTCATCCGCGAGATCACGAACAACGACGAGGACAAGGCCATCACCGAGGCCATCATCACCATGGGCAAGACGCTATGCCTCACGGTGGTGGCCGAAGGCGTGGAAACGCCGGAGCAGATGGCCTTGCTGCGTGCCAAGTCCTGCGACCAGATGCAGGGCTACCACTTCAGCAAGCCGGTCTCGCCGCAGCAGTTTGCAGAACTGCTGCGCTCGCATCTGCGCCTGATGGCACACGCCGCCAACCCCGCTGTGGCCTTGAGCGTGGAAGGCTGAGAGACAGCCCCACACGTCGCCCCCACTCCTGCTGCCGGGGGGCAGCGGGGCCTCATTTGCCCACCCAGCCCAGGCTCTCAGCTCGTGCCGAACTTGGTTTCGAACTCGATGCCGATCTGGCGCAGCAGGGGCGTGGGCAGCAGGCCACCGGCGCACACGATCACGGCATCATTGGCGACGCGTTCGCGCTTGCCGGCGAACTCCAGGGTCACCGACTCAGGCTCGATGTGTGCCACCGTGGAGTTGAGCAGCACGCGCAGGCGCCTCTTCTTCTGCTGTTCGTCCACCTGTTGGCGGTTTACCTTGGTTACGCGGCTGAAGCCGTCGCCACGGTAGGACAAGATCACCGAGGTGCCCGGTTCCTGGGAGAGGGACACCGCGGCCTCGAGCGCGCTGTTGCCCCCGCCGACGACCAGCACCTTCTGGCCCTTGTATTGGGCCGCGTCGACCAGGCGATAGACCACCTTGGGGCTTTCTTCGCCGGGCACGTCCAGCCGGCGCGGCGTGCCGCGGCGGCCCATGGTGAGAAGCACGCTGCGCCCGGTGTATTGATGGCGATCGGTCTTGACGACGAATGAGCCGTCAGGACTCTGCTGGATGTCCTTCATCTGCTCGCGGAAGGCCACGCGCAGGCCGGTCTTGGACATCACGCTGTTCCAGAACTCCAGCAAACGCTCTTTCTGGACCTCGCCGAACTTGACTTTGCCGATCAGCGCGAGCTGCACCGGGGCGGTCATGGCGATCTTGTTGCGCGGGTAGTGGTACACCGCGCCGCCGAGCGAGTCTTCCTGCTCCAGGATCTTGTAGCGCAGCTTGTGCTCGATGCACGAGAGGCCGGCCGACAAGCCCGCAGGCCCGCAGCCGACGATGACCACGTCGAACTCGGCCTTCTTGCCGCCACCGCTGCGCTTGCGGATCGCTTCCACCGCCTGCCGGCCCTGCTCGGCGGCCTTGCGGATCAGGCCCATGCCGCCCAGTTCACCGGCAATGAAGATGCCTTGCACGTTGGTCTCGAAATTCGGGCTGACATGGGGAATGTCGATGCCGCGGGATTCGGTGCCGAACACCAATTGGATCGCGTCGACCGGGCAGGCCGCGTAGCAGGCACCATGGCCGATGCAGGCCGCCGCATTGACCAGCACCGCCTTGCCGCCGACGATGCCCAGGGCCTGCTCCGGGCACGCCTTGGCACACGACCCCGAGCCGATGCAGGCGACAGGGTTGATGACCGGGTGCAGCGAAGCGGGTTCGGCCAGGCCGGCTTCCAGGGCTTCCTGCAATTCCGAGGCATTCGCCCGTGAAATGCGCTGCTTGCGGCGCATGTACAGCGCAATGACGACAACGGCGATGACAAGGTACAGCGCAAGATAATTCATGAGTGCAGATCTTGCCCGCCAGGTTCGGCCGGGCAGGCCGGGTTTGCGGGGTCAGGGGTTGAGGACTTGATTGATCTCGATCTTCAGGCCGGAACTGCCGGTGGCCACCGGACCGGAGGTTCCGGTGAGATCACCCTTTTGTGGCATGGCCTCGCCGCTCTTGCTCACGCGTGCACCGACCACCACCTTGGGAAACGACGAGAGCTTCATGGCCGGCGACATGGCCTGGCTGTCGTCGAGCTTGAACTCCACCGGCAGGTCCTTCACCTGCTTGCGCAGGATGGCCAGGGGCATGCGTGGGCCGTCGGCCGCGCGGGCGAAGATGAACACCGTGTCCGTGGGAGCCGCCTGTGCCGCCATGGCCTTGGACAGACTGACGGTGCCGCTGACGGTGGCATTGGCGACTGCCGGGCCGGTGCCTGTGCCGCTGTTGCCCCCACCGGCAGGTGGCGTGGCCTGGGCAGCCTGGGCAAGCTTGACCGAAGGAGCCGCCGCCACAGCCGGGGTTGCCGCAGGGGCGGCTTCCAGCTTGCCCAGTTCGCGCGCCTCGGCAATGCCGGAGCGCACTTCGGGCAGGAACGGGCTTTCCGCGGGGGCCGCCTGGACGAGGCGTTCCCAGTAGCTCACCGCGGTGGCGTAGTCCTTTTTCGCGAACGCCGCACTGCCGGCCAGGGACAGGGCTTTGAGGTGGCTCGCATCGATGGTGAGCGCCCGTTCGATGAGCTGCATCGATTCCGGACCCAGCACCTTGTTGTTGCGCATGCCCAGCGCGTCGGCATAGTCGGCCAGCAGCGACGGGTCGTCGGCCACCAGCTTGACCGCCTGGGCGTAAGCCGGCACTGCATCGGCATAACGTTCGAGCACGGTGTAGGAACGGGCCAGCATGACCCAGCCCTGGGGGTCGTCGGGCCGCTCCTTCATGCGCTCGGCCAGCTTGTCCACCATGGCTGCGATCTGCGCGGTGTTGGTGTCGTGCGGCGCCCCGTCGGCGCCCTCTGCGGTGTCCCCGGCATGGGGCGAAGATGCGGCACTGCCGGGACCCAGAGCCAGCTTGTCAGGCGAGCCCTTCCAGGCGTAGCCGGCGGCGGTGACGACCACGACGAATGCGGCCACGCTTGCGAGCAGGCGGCCCGAGGGCCGGCGCTCTGCCGGTGCTGCAGGCGGGCTGCTTGTTGCGGCCTTCTTGGCAGGCGCGGCGGCCACGGGCGCTGCCGCTGTGCCAGCCGGTGCCTGAACCACGGCGTCCACGAGCTTGCGCTCCAGTCGTTCCTTGCTCTGCTGGTACTGCGCATCGTCGAGGGCGCCGCTGCCATGCAGTTCCTGCAGTTGCTGCAACTGCTTGCGCAGCGTCTGGATCTCGTCGTTCATCAAAGGCTTTTCCATGTCAACGTTCCATTGGCCGTGTGGCCAGGCTTGCTGGACTTGGCAGATGCCTGGCGCCCCGGGGCGTCAGGCATGCGACCCGGTACCCTGCTTCGGTTCTTCCGGCGCTTCCGGTTCGAACTGCTCGGGGCGCATGCGGCTGCGCCGCCTCAAGGTAAGCCCCAGCACCACGACACCCGCGACCAGCAGCGCGGCAGGGCCAAACCAGAGGGCGGCCGTGGTGCCTTTGAGGGGTGGGCGGTACAGCACGAAATCGCCATAGCGTGCCGTCATGTAGTCGATGATCTGCCGGTCGCTTTCGCCGCGCTGGATCATTTCGCGCACCTGCTTGCGCAGGTCCACCGCCAGCCCGGCGTGGGAGTCGGCAATGGTCTGGTTCTGGCAGACCAGGCAGCGCAGCTCGGTGGTGATGCTCAGCATGCGCGCCTCGATGGCCGGGTCCTCGGCTGCCGGGGCGGCTTCCTTGGCCAGCACCGGCAGGCACATGGCAGGCAGGCACAGCGCCAGCAGGGCGGCCCAGCGCCTGGGAACTGCCAGGATCTGCAGTGCGGCGTCAGCCATTGTTCAGTTCCTTCAGCAGCGGCTCGATGCGCGTCTGGATCACCTCGGGCGTGAGCGGCCCAATGTGCTTCATGCGCACGGTGCCCTGCTTGTCGATGATGAAGGTTTCCGGCACACCATAGACACCGTAGTCGATGCCGACGCGTCCGTCATGGTCGAACAGCGAAGCCTCGTACGGATTGCCGAAGCGCGCCAGCCAGGCCATCCCGTCGGGACGCTCGTCCTTGTAGTTGAGCCCGTACACCGGCACGATCTTGCGGCGCGAGAACTCCACCAGCAGCGGATGCTCGTCGCGACAAGCCCCGCACCATGAGGCCCAGACGTTGAGGATCCACACCCGGCCCAGCAGGTCTTCCCGGCGCAGGGTGCTGCCGGCATTGTCCAGGCGGGTCAGCGCAAAGCCGGGGGCCGGCTTGCCGATCAGCGGCGAGGGCACCTCGCGCGGGTCGAGTTTCAGGCCCCTGGCCAGGAAGGCCGCCAGGACCAGGAACACAGCCAGGGGGATGAGGAATCGCAGGCTCTTCATGCGGGGCCTTAAGCTTGGAGGGCAGCGCCTGCCGGCGCTTCATTTTCACGGGTTTGGCGGGCGCGGTAGCGGCGGTCGGTGGCTGCGAGCAGGCCGCCGAGCGCCATCATCAGGCAGCCGCCCCAGATCCAGTCGACAAAGGGCTTCACGTAGACCCGCACGATCCAGGCGCGGCCATCGTCCACCGGCTCGCCCAGCGACACGTACAGGTCGCGCGTCAGGCGGGTGTTGATGGCGGCCTCGGTCATGGGGTTGCCTTCGTTGGAGCGGTAGATGCGCTTTTCGGGGAACATGACGGCGACCTTGTCGTCGCCGCGGGTCACCTCGACCTGGCCGCGCCAGGCCTGGTAGTTGGGGCCCGGCCGGCTGGTCACGCCGCGGAACGCGAAGGTGTAGCCGCTGACGGTGGTGGTGTCGCCCACGTCCATCTTGAGGTCGCGCTCGACCTCGTAGCTCTTGACCATGGTGACGCCGAAGATGAACACCGCCACGCCCAGGTGCGCCACCATCATGCCCATCATCGAGCGCGGCAGCAGCTTGAAGCGCTGCACCACGCTGGCGACCGTGGTGCCGCCCGGCGTGTATACCCGGTCCCACAGGTCGGTGAGCAGCGAGCCTACGATCCAGAACGCCATCACCAGGCCGATGAAGCACACCAGCGAGAAGCGGCCAGCCCACCAGGCGGTGAACACGGCGGCCAGCAGCGAACCGATCGCCGCCCAGCGCAGGGCCAGGGCCACGTCGCGCACGGACGCCTGCTTCCACTTGGCCAGCGGCCCGAAGCCCATCAGCAGGGCCACGATGGCCATCAAGGGCATGAACACGGTTTCGAAATAAGGCGGGCCGACGGAGATCTTGCCCAGGCCGAGCGCGTCGAGCAGCAGCGGGTACAAGGTGCCCAGCAGCACGGTGCCCATGGCCACCACGAACATCACGTTGTTGGCCAGCAGCGTGGTTTCGCGCGAAACCAGCGCAAAGCGCGTGCCCAGGCCCACCGTGGGGGCCCGCCAGGCATACAGCGTGAGCGACGAGCCGATCACCAACACCAGGAAAGCCAGGATGAAGAGGCCGCGGCTGGGGTCGGTGGCGAAGGCATGCACGGAAGACAGCACCCCCGAGCGGACCAGGAAGGTGCCCAGCAGCGAGAGCGAGAACGCCACGATCGCCAGCAGCACGGTCCACGACTTGAAGCTGCCGCGTTTTTCGGTCACCGCCAGCGAGTGGATCAGTGCGGTGCCCACCAGCCAGGGCATGAACGATGCGTTTTCCACCGGGTCCCAGAACCACCAGCCGCCCCAGCCCAGCTCGTAGTACGCCCACCAGCTGCCGAGTGCGATGCCGACGGTGAGGAACATCCAGGCCACGGTGGTCCAGGGGCGGGTCCAGCGGGCCCAGGCGGTGTCGAGGGTGCCGCCGATCAGCGCCGCGACGGCAAACGCGAAGGCCACCGAGAAGCCCACGTAGCCCATGTACAGCATGGGCGGGTGGATCACCATGCCAGGGTCCTGCAGCAGCGGGTTCAGGTCGCGGCCTTCAGGCGGCACGGGAAACAGCCGGTCGAAGGGGTTGGAGGTCCACAGCATGAACAGCAGGAAACCCACGCTGACCAGGCCCATCACCGCCAGGATGCGCGCGATCATGGGCGGCGGCAGGTGCCGGCTGAAGCGTGCCACGGCCAGCAGCCACACGCTCAGGATCAGCATCCACAGCAGCAGCGAGCCCTCGTGGCCGCCCCAGACCGCTGCAATGCGGTAGGGCAGCGGCAGGTGGGTGTTGGAGTTCAGGGCCACGTACAGCACGGAAAAGTCGGAGCGGACGAACGACACCGCGAGGCACACGAAGGCCAGCGCGATGAGCGCGAACAGCATCCCTGCCGCGGGCCGGGCCAGCGCCATCCAGTCGCTGCGTCCGCGGGCGGCGCCCAGCATGGGCACGCTGCCCAGCACCATTGCCACGCCCAGCGCCAGCCAGAGCGCGAGGTGACCGAGTTCGGGGATCATGGCTTGGCTCCGGTGGGGTTCTCGGCGTCCGCCGTCTTGGCGTTGACCGCTTGGGGTTGGGCCCGCCGAATGGCCTCGGCGGCCTCGGGCGGCATGTAGTTTTCATCGTGCTTGGCCAGCACCTCGCGGGCCACGAAGACGCCGTCGCGCAGCTGGCCTTGTGCCACCACGCCCTTGCCTTCCTTGAACAGGTCGGGAAGGATGCCTTCGTAGCTGACCTGCAGCGTCTTGGCCGTGTCGGTGACGACGAAGTTCACCTTGACCCCGTCGCGCTTGACGCTGCCGGTTTCGACCATGCCGCCCAGCCGGAATGTGCGTCCCAGCGGCGCTTCATGCGCCGCCACCTGGGAGGGCGAATAGAAGAACACCAGGTTGCTCTGGAAGGCATTGAGCACCAGGCCCACCACCGCGGCGACAGCCACGACGACACCGGCTGCAATGGCCATGCGGCGATGGCGCGGTTTCATGTTCATGTCAGCGTTCCCTTGCCAGTCCGCCTGCCAATCTGGTATCCCTTTGCGCGGCCGCAGCCAAGGCACGCTGGTGCCTGCGCGCTGTCCACACAGGTTCCAGCACCAGGGCGATGGCGGTCACCCCATAGGCGCCCCACACGTACAAGGCATAACCACCCATGGCGAAGAATTCCGACGCGCTGGCCCATTGGTGCATGACCCACTCTCCTTGATTCAAGCCGTAGACTTCTTGCCCTGCGACAGGGCGGCGACCCATTCGGTGTCGCGCTCGCGCTCCAGCACGATGGCCCGGGTGCGTGCGAATACGACAGCGAATGCATAAGCCCAGAATGCGAAGGTCATCAACAACATGGCCGTAAGCATGATGCTGGCCATCTTGGGGGCACTGGTCGCGCTGATGGTGGCACCCTGGTGGAGGGTACTCCACCACCGCACCGAAAAGTAGATGATGGGCACGTTGACAGCGCCTATCAGGGCCAGCAGGGCGCCTGCGTGATCGGCGCGGCGCGTGTCGTCGATGGCCTCGACCAGCGCGATGAATCCCAGGTACAGGAACAGCAGCACCAGCGTCGAGGTCAGGCGTGCATCCCACACCCACCAGGTCCCCCAGGTCGGGCGGCCCCAGAACGCACCGGTCCACAGTGCCACGAAGGTGAACAGGGCGCCGGTGGGGGCAATGGCCCGGGCGACCATCGAGGCCAGGCGGGCGTTGAAGGCCCAGCCCACCGCGGCCCAGAACGCCATGGCCAGGTACAGCACCATGCCCACCCAGGCAGCAGGCACGTGGATGAAGATGACGCGATAGGCCTGGCCTTGCGTGGCATCGGAGGGCGCCACGAAGAAGCCGATGTACAGGCCGGCCACGGCCAGCCCCACGGTGACCGTCCACAGCCAGGGCAGCAAGGCGCCGCTGAGCGCATAGAACCGCGAGGGAGCGGCGAAGGTGAACCAGCGCAGCGGCAGCGGGGAAGTCATGGCGAGTCTCACTGGGGGGGTTACTCCGTGGTCACTCGGTATGTCATTCGGTGTATCACTCGGTAGAGATGCGCAAGGCCGCGGCAGTGGCCAGCGGTGCCAGCAGGGCGGTGGTGATGAGCAGGGCGCCCAGCAGCGAGTAGTGTCCGCGCGCCGACAGGCCCGATTCGATAGCCCCCACGGCGCCGGCACCGAAGATCAGTGCCGGAATGCACAGTGGCAGGATCAGCAGGATCAGCAGCACGCCGCCGCTGCGCAGGCCCAGCGTCAGCGCCGCGCCCACGCCGCCCAGGAAGCTCAGGATGGGCGTGCCGAGCGCCAGCGTGATGAGCAGGGCCCCGATGGCCGGGACGCTCATGTCGAACAGCAGGCCGAAGATCGGCGCGGCCACCAGCAAAGGCAGGCCGGTCACCAGCCAGTGCGCGATGGCCTTGGCCAGGGCCACCAGCACCGGCGGCATGCCGCTGAGCAGCAGTTGCTCCAGCGAGCCGTCGGCATGGTCTTGCGCATAAAGCTGCGTCACGGACAGCATGGAGGCCAGCAGCGCGCAGACCCACACCACGCCCGGTGCCATCTGCCGCAGCACTTGCGGCTCCGGGCCCACGCCGAGCGGGAACAGGCTGGCCGCCACCGTGAAGAACGCCACCGGCAGCAAGGCCTCGACGCGGCGCCGCGCAGCCAGGCGCAGGTCGCGGGCGATCAGGGCCGTGAACGGATGGCGACTGTGCGCCGGGCCGCCCCAAGCACTGTCGCCGCCCCCACGGGGGGCGGGCGCCGTTTGCGGCGACCGGGGGCGGATAGTTGCGGGCGAACTCATGCGGGCGCATTGTCCAATGACACGACGATGGGTTGAGGATTGGACAGTGTGAGCGCCAGGTGGCTGGTGAGGACCACGCTGCCGCCCCGTTGGGCATGGCCGCCGAGCAGGCCATCCAGGGTTTCGACGCCTTGGATGTCGAGCGCGTCGAAAGGTTCATCCAGAACCCACAGCAAAGGCTCGGTTTCCAGGCACAGCCGGGCGAGCGCAACGCGCCGCCGCTGGCCTTGCGACAGCGTGCGGACCGGCGCGTGCCGGTGCCCGTGCATGCCGCAGCGGCGCAGCGCGTCCTCCAGTGCCTGCGGGCTGGCAGGGCGGCGGTGCAACTGGGCCATGAACTGCAGCGATTCGAGGGCAGTGAGGTCTTCCTTGAGTGCATTGCTGTGGCCGATATAGACCAGCCGCCGGGGCGTGTCCGCGGCCGCCTGGTTCAACGTGCTTGCCCACTTGATCTCGCCTTGCTCCGGGCTGGCCAGGCCGGCCAGCAGCCTGAGCAGGCTGGTCTTGCCGCGGCCGTTGGCGCCGCGCACCCAGATCACCTGACCCGGGTGGATCTCCAGCTCAAACCCCGTGAACAACAGCCGGTCGCCACGCCTGCAGCCCAGCGCATGAGCCGTCAATACCGGGGTTGTGCGGGCAGATTCAGAAATCGAACCGTCCGCCGAGGATGTAGAAAACACTGTTGGAAATTTCGTCGATAGCGGCCGATTTGGTCCGGCGGTATTCGTAGTTGAGGTCTGATTCCAGCGAAATACGCTGCGTCACCTGGTAGGACAAACGCAGGCCCGGGGTGACGCTGGCGATTTGGGTGCCGTCCCCGTTGTTCTGGAAGAAGAACCGCAGCGAGGGCTCCACCAGGAAGGATTCCCCGATGGCTGACGAATTATTGTAAGAGAGCGCCACCGCATTGAAGAGTTCGCCCGCGATCAGCGAGACATTGAACACGTGCGTGTCGCGCCGCGAGTAGATGTTGCTGCCGACCAGCTGGCTGCTGAGGGTGAAGATGTTGCCCGATCCGGCGAAGCCGCCGAACTGGAACGGGCCACCCACGATCAGGGGGTCGATGGCATCGATGGCCCCGATATTCGTGAGCCGGACGTCCGCTCCAAGCTGCCAGTTCTTGCTGAAGGGCGTGGTCGCGCCCAGCAGGAACTGGGTGGTGTACCCGGTGGTGTCGCGGACCACCTTCCTCACGGCATCTTCACCCACAAGCTTCACCAGGTCTTCCAGCTTGTTCAGCGGGCTCAGCCCCACGAAGTTCGCGTCCACCAAGCCGACGCTCAAGGCTTGGTTGGCAGCCACGAATCCGTTCTGGGCCCGCAGCTCATAGAGGAAATTGAAGGTCGTGTTGCTGGGCAGCTGCCAGCTGCCTTGCAGCGAGACGAAGTTGAGCGCGTTGATGAACTGGTCGTAGTCGATCGACGTGGATGCCGACACCCCGCCGTTGAAGTAGCGCAGTTCGGCGCCGAAGGCGCGCCGGTCGGTCAGGTTGTCGGTGATGTCGGTGACGGCATAGATGCTGCCGCTGAGGTTGGCCGACAAGGCCTCGGCATCGATCGATGTGCCGAAGAACTTCGACTTGCTCGCGAAGGGTTGATCGACCTGCACGCCGCCCACGGCGTTGAGCCGCCACTTGGGCATGAAGGCATAGCCGGCCTGGACCCCGTCGAAGAGGTTGAACACGCCGCCGCCGGTGGGCGCCTGCCGACCCAGGCGGACGTTGGTGCCCCAGCTGAACGAGCGGTAGTCCACATAGGCCGCGTTCAGGCGATTGCGGTTGCGGTTGTTGTTGAGCAGGTCCGCCGTGTAGCTGTCGCGGAATACGAAGCGTGCGTCCCGGTCGGCATCGCGGTAGCGCAGGTTGAAGTCGGCCGAGGTGTCCAACTGCTGGGCGTCCACCACAAAGGCGGCCGGCGCGCCGCCAGCGGCCAGTACCGCGGCGTCGTCAATCTTGGACTGGCCGGTGAAGTAACGTGCGGACAGCGAGCCGCTGACAGTGGTGCTGGGTGGCGTCGCAGCGGCCTGGCGGCGTTCGCTGCCGGGCTTCTGCGGATCGGTGGATGCCTTCGGCAAGCCGGCCAGCTTCTGGCGCACACGGTCGGCGTCCGGGCCATTGGGATAAAGCTTCAGGAACAGTTCGAACTCCGTGCGCGCGCGCACCGTGTCACCGGCCCGCAGGCGAACAAAGCCCACCAACTCCTGTGCTTCGCGCGAGAAGGTGTTGGCCGGCAGGTCCAGCAGCTGGTTGAGCGCCTGGATGGAGCCGTCGATGTCCTTGGCATCCAGTGCGGACTTGGCCACGGTCATCAACTGGGATGCCTTGGTCTGCACCTGAGCCGAGGCCGCCGGTGCGGCTTGCACCGTGCGGGGCGGGGCGGAGGCCGCAGCGGCGGCCGCGGCCACGGCGGGGGCCGGGGCTGCACCGCGGTCCGACAGCGACACCACCACGGCCTTGGGGAAGCGCCGCAGCAGCAGCGAGCGGGCTTGTTCGGCCTCCGGCAGGGTCGTGAAGTAGCCCAGGTTGATTTCGTACAGCGGCTGGCCGCCCACCGACCGGCGATCGGTGAAGACCTGGTATTCCTGCAGGGCGCCGGGAACGGGCATCTCCATTTGCACGTTGGAGTCGCGGGAGCTCAGCAAGGTGATCAGGTAGCGCTTGTCCGGATCGGGCGCCTGGGGTGCCTGGGCCACCGGGGTGGGCGAGGCCACTTGCTCGCCCAGGCCTTCGAGCACGATCTCGATGGTGCGGTCGCCGGGGCCGGTGCGGATGCTGAAGCGCACCGGGCGGTCGAACCTGACCCCCAGCTTGCGCGTGGCGGCGTTGCCGATGACCTGGTCGTCGGTCACGGTCAGGCGCGGGATGCCGCCACCGCCGCTGAGCACGCGGCGCTGGCCGGCCTTGGGGTTGAAGGTTTGCAGGCCACCGAGATCGATCACGTCGTACAAGACCTGGGCCAGGTCTTCGGATCCCGTGGCGACGACGCGCTGCATGCGAACCTGCAGGACAAAACGGACCTGCACCACCGCATTGGCGCCATCACGGCGCAAGGCCACGTCTTCCAGCAACTGGGCATGGACCAGCGACGTCAAGCCCGCAATGCAGACGGCCACTAGGTATTTGATCAGTGTCTTCACACTTATCCTGTTTGTAATCGTTGTGCCACCGATCCGCAGGTCCCGGTGGCAGGAAAGATCTGAACTCCGGCGCGAGGTGCCATGGCCGCGCCCCGCCATCTCAACCCCAGCTCTTGTAGCTGGCCCCGGTGCGCCCTTGTGGGCGGTGGCAACCGGAATCCGAGCAATCCAGCGCCGCCGCGGCTTTGCGCCGGTGCGCGAGCGGGCGTTTTTCCATGTTGCCCGCGAAGGCGGCGCCAGGCTGGTGGCAGGTCTTGCAGGTTCCGACGGTGCCACCCTGGCTGCCGTTGTGGTCCATGCGCACGGTGGTCCAACTGGCCGCGGTGCGGTGGCAGGCGCTGCAATCCATGCCTCCGCCGTTAAGTAGCGCGACTTCGGGAATGTGGTTGGCCGGTTTGCCGCGGGCACCGGTGGCGCCTTGCGAGGTGAAGGCGCCGTTGTGGCAGGTCTTGCAGCCGGTGCCAGCCACGGCGCGGTGGTCCATGCGCACCGCGACTGCGAGGTTGGACTTGGAACGGTGGCAGGAGTCGCAGGTGGCCGTGGCAGGCACGGGAATGTGGTTGGCCGGCTTGACCGTGGAGCCTGGGCGCAGCAGGGCCGTCTTCTGCGTCGTGGTGGCCTTCTGCTTGGTGCGTGCCGCCGCGCTGGCCACGTTCACCACCGTCACGTCGCTCCAATTGGTGGTGGACTGATGGCAGACCTCGCAATCCGGTGGGGCGTTGTTGTGGCTGGGCGTCGAAGGCTGGCCCACGGCCGGGAAGAAGCGGCCGTTGTCGTGGCAGAAGCGGCAGTCCCTTACCACGTTGGCCGAGCTGTGCACGCGCACCGGCTTGAAGCTGACGAAGCTGGCCTTGTGGCAGGTGTCGCAGTTGAGGAACACGCTGCCGCTCAAGCCACGGTAGGGCACGTGGTCGGCGTCTTCGCCGTCAGCGGGTGGAAAGCGGCCGTTGTGGCAGACGTCGCAGCGGTTGGCCACCACCACCTCGGTGTGCGTGAAGACCGTGCCGGCCAGCCAGTCCCGGAAGGACTTGTGGCAGTCGCTGCAGATCTGGTTGGCCGCCACGGGCATGTGCTGCTGTGACTTGCCGGTGGCGCCGTTGCCGTTGTGACAGGTCTCGCAGCGCACCGTGGCCTGCACCGCCTCGTGGCGGAACTTGTTGCGGCCCACGAAGGTCTGGTTGCTGTGGCAGACCTCGCAGCCGACCACCGAGGGCACATGCCGCTGCGGCTTGACCGTGTTGTTGTTGGAGAACGGCATGCCGGCGGTGTGGCAGCTCGCACAATCACGCGGCGTGCCCTTGAAGGCGCCGTTCTGGTGGCAGCCCTCGCAGGGCAGGGCGATGTGGGCGCCGCTGAGCGTGAAGCCGGTGCGGTTGTGGTCGAAGTTGCGCGGGTTAGCCTGGCCGAACGCCAGCGCCGACCAGGCCACCAGCACGGTGGCAGCCAGCCATCGTGCGATCGTGGCGCCGGGTCCCGAGTGCCTCACTATGCGGTTCATTGCAGCCACCTTTGCCCAAGCGTCGAGCTTGCGATTCGATTGAAATAAGACGTCATGCCCAACTGCAGGGCAGCTGCGGGCTCTTGCGGCTCCGCCTGGCCCGTGATGCGGGTGTTCGTGGTCTTCTTCCACGACTCGCTGGTGTGGCAGCTTTCGCAACGGGTGCCGAAGGCCCCGTCATGCCTGTCGTCGGCGCGGTGGCAGGTCACGCAGGTGGTGGCGACCGGGGCCACGTTGGCGCCGTAGGGTGCCTCGCGGGTGTGGCAGCGCTCGCAGGCCGCCTTGCGGTGCCCGCCCACCAGCTTGTACTTGGTGCGCTTGTCATGGTCGAAATTCCAGATCGGCCAGGCCCGGGTGTTGTGGCAGGTCTCGCACTTGCTGCCGAACTTGAGCTTGTGCTTGTCGGCCTTCTGGTGGCAGCTGTAGCAGTCGGACTTGGTGTCCTTGAACTTCTGCGTCTTGTGGCAGTCCTTGCAGGCCACGATCATGTGCCGGCCGGTGAGCGGGAACTTGGTGAGTGCGTGGTCGAAGCCCGCCACCTTCCAGGACTTGTCGTTGTGGCACTTGTCGCATTGCTGGCCCTGCGTGCCGTCGTGCTTGTCGTCCTTCTTGTGGCAGCTGAAGCAGTCGCGCGGGGTGTTGCGCATCTTGCTCGGGTCCAGGTGGCAGGACTCGCAGCGCACCTTCGGGTTGGCATGTGCATTGCGCAGCGGGAAGCGGGTGCGGTCGTGGTCGAACTTGGCGGGTTCGCGCCAGCTCTGCTCGGTGTGGCACTTGGAGCAGTCCCGGCCGAGCGACTCCTTGTGCTTGTCGTCCTTCTTGTGGCAGTCGAAGCAGACCGGCGACAGCTTGATGGCATACAGCGGGCCGGTGTGGCAGTCGGTGCACTTGGTGGTGCGGTGCTTGCCCAGCAACGCGTACTCGGTGTCGGTGTCGTGGTTGAACTTCTGCACGTCCCAGCGCTCGGCCGTGTGGCAGGTGTCGCAGCGGATGCCGAACTGGCCCTGGTGGCCCTTGTTGTCGTCGTCCTTCTTGTGGCAGCCGATGCAGTCGCGCGGCGTGTCCTTGTACTGGTTGTTGCGGTGGCAGTCGGTGCACTTGGTGTCCACGTGCTTGCCGGTCAGCGGGAAGCGCGTCTTGTCGTGGTTGAACAAGCGGTCCTTCCACCCGGTTTCGGCATGGCAGTCCTTGCAGGCCGGCCCGAGCGAACCCTTGTGTGCGTCGTCCTTCTTGTGGCAGGCCACGCAGTCCTGCGGCGCCAGGCGATGCTTCTTGCCGCGCTCATGGCATTTGCTGCACTCCACCTTCTGGTGCTTGCCACGCAAAGCGAAGTCGGTCAACACGTGGTCGAAGCGTCGCTCGTCCAGTTCGAGGATGCGGCCGTTGAGGCCGCGGTGCTCGGTATGGCAACTGCGGCACTGCTGCGGCTTCATGCGGCCGTGGTAGCCGGTCTTGCCGCGCACGTCCTGTCCAAGCTCCTTGTGGCAATCCATGCAGAGGCCGTCCTGCCCTTTAGGGTTGAAGCGGACGTGGCAGGACTTGCAGTCGTTCTCCCACTTGGCGTGGGCCTGGGACAGCACGCCGGGCGACAGCACCGACTCCAGGCCCTGGGCGTGGGCCCGGGGTGCAAAAGCCAGTGCGAATAGCCACAGCGCCGCCATCAGACTGTGCAGAAGGCTTGTGCGCATCCATGTGTTGTCCGGCCACCTGTTCAACCTTGACCCCCGCATTCACCGTGGCGGCTATCAGTACGCATGCACCGCGATGATGTGGACCAGCGTGCTGGCGACGAGCAGATAGACGAAGGGCACGTGAGCCACATGCCACAGCGCGAACACCCGTTCATAGGCTGAGAACTGGGCAATGCGCACCACGCCGTCCAGGTAGCGACGAACCAGCTTGAGGGCCAGCCGTTCGCGTTCGGCAATGTCCTTGGCGTCCCAGCTGCGATGCCTGCCGATGCGTTCCAGGGGTTCGCGCAAGGCCTTGGCGCATTCGTTGTAGGTCATCCACTTCTGCACCGGCAGCACGCACACCTGCCGCAGCGAGTTCATCGCGGACGGGTCGGCCTGCAGTTCACGCTGTTCGAAGGCTTGCATCAAGGCTTCGGCCTCGGGCGCGAAGCTCAGCCTGGAGCGCGCTTCCTTCTTGTCCATGCCGGCACGGGCCTGCAGCTCGCGCATGGTGGTGCGTTCGCCGTGCAGGCCGCGGTGCACACGCACGCGAATGAACCGCCCCACCACGCCGCTGCCGGCCACGATCAGCATGCTGATCAAGGCCACGCCTGCGTTCATCGAACCGATCTTGAAGGTGGAATGCACGAGGATCAGCACCGGACCCATCACGCCGAGGGTCATATGGACGAGGAACCACCACTTCACCTTGCCCCAGCGATGGAAGATGCGGAAGTGCTTGCGCAGCGGGTAGGTGAAGAGCATCAGCATCATCAGCGCGCCGGCCACCCCCAGCCAATAGCTCAGGTTGGTGCCCGCCGCGAACTGCGGGAGCCTCGACACCTGCCAGGCGAGGTAGGTCAGGATGACCAGCACCAGGTACAGCATCAGGTCGGAACCTGACTGCGACTGGGCTGCGGCCTCTGGTTTGGCTGCGGCGGCCGGTTTCTTTTCCGGTGCCTGCGGACGCGCTGGAGCCGTTTGACTCGCCGATCCGCGCATGCTGGGGACTGCACTGCTCATGCCCGTACGACCTTTCCTTCACTTGTTTTGCATCGACTGCGTGCCGCATCAAACCCGGACACGCAGACCATTTCCGCTCACGCCTTCAATGGGCGTTTGCCCCTTCGAAGAAGTGTAGGGGTGGGTCGGCTACACCGTCCGTATGCCGGAGTTACGGCGTGTAATGCTGGTATGCAGCGTGACAAACTGAGGTTATGCCGAGACACCTGCTGCAGCCTCGTTTCGCACCACCTGAGTGGGGGGTTTGCGTGATGCGGGAGTTGCGCATGGACACCGTGCTGACAGCTCGCATTGCACAGCAGCGGCACAACTTCACGTCCGAGCAAGGAAACGCCCAGCCGCCTGGCGCCGTGATCTCAGCCGTCTTGGCGCGGCCCCCGGCGCCACCCGCTGCGTGGGTCCTCAGTGACTGGAGGACGACTCTCGAACCGGTGGCATGCGGTCAGCTTCGTGGCCGGCGGCGGGCGCTGCGCCCGCGTCTTGCGCAGCGGTTTGCCGCTGCGCCGGCCAATCGTCCAGCGTCACGTGGCGCAGCAGCGCCAGGCCCGGCCCACTGGGGAAGCTGCGCTCCAGCACGTGGGTCACGCGATGCTCGTGCAGGTGCTCGGTGATCACAAGTGTCGAGCAGCGGGTGCCATAGCGGCCGTCGGCACTGCGGATGAAGATGGCCGACAGCATGCGTTCCCACTCCAGGCCCACGCCCGTGCGGGGCAGGTCGGCATCGGCGGCCACCGCGCGGTCGGACAAGGCGGCGAACAACTCGCTGATCAGCGCCGTCAGTGAATCGGCGCCGGGGCCATCCAGCGTGTTCGCCACCCGCTGTTTGAGCTTCTGCACCTTGGGCCAGGGGGTGTCGAGTTCGGCATTGGACAAGCCGTGCACCCCTGGGCCCAGCCGCATGGCGGAGGCGCGCGCGGAACTGGCCCACCAGCATTCACCCCGGGCGAAGTCGGCCGCGAGCAGGTTGACGGGCTTGTAGCTGGGCAGTGCCAGTTGCTCCCAGTGCGGATGGCCGTGGCCCTGGGACCGCAGCCACGCCGGCACGAGGTGCCCGCGAGAGGGACCCTGCGCATCGGGGGGGAGCGGCATGCGGATGTTGGTGACCAGCGCCAGGCGGCCGGCCGGGTTCAGGCCCAGCCAGGTGCCGCCTTCCTTGAGGTCGCGGCCGCCCAGGATGGGCATGCCCGGTTCCGAAGCCCCGTCTGCCGGCGCCTGCCACCAAGCCAGGCGCGCCGTGGGCCGGTCGAAGAACTCGTCGCGATTGGCCGCAATCACCAGCGGAAAACGCGGGTGGTGGTCGATGGCCAGCGCAACGATGCACATCAGTGGCTACCGCGCGGGTCCACGGGTTCGAAGACTTCCTGATGGCGCGTGCCGATGCGCGCGCCTGGCGTGTCGCGGGTCGCGGCGTCAATGGCGGCCTGCAGGTCTGGCGTGATGCCGCCGGGATAGGTGTAGACCTCCATCCAGGTCTCCTGGTTTTCTTCTGGCTGGGCCCGCCTGAGCAGGCGCGCATGCAAGCCCGCGTGACCGTGCCTCAAGCCATTGAACATGCGTTCCACTTGCGGCAGGGCCGTGGCTGCATCGGCCGGGTCGATGCGGTAGTACACATACAGCTCTTTCATCAGGCGCGTCCTGCCTCATGCAGGCGCTGCCGCCTCCGCGGGCAGCGCGTAAGGCAGCGGTTGCGGTTGCAGCAGCGGGCCGCGCGGCGCGCCCAGGTGCAGGCTGCCGGAGCTCAGCACGGCGCTCTTGAGCTCCACGATGGCATCGAAGCCTGCCTCGGGATGGGCGCTGGCCAGCGCCACCATGCCGGCGGGCTGGGCCTCGTCGCCGCTCCAGTAGACCTCTTGCCCGCTTTGCAGCGGCACCTCGCCATGAACCAGGAAGCTGCGCCGCTTGAGCTTGCCCAGGTACTGGCTGCGCGCCACGATCTCCTGCCCCGGGTAGCAGCCTTTCTTGAAGTCCACGCCGCCGACCAGTTCGTAGTTCAGCATCTGGGGCACGAACTGGCCGCTGGTCGCGGCGTTCACGCGAGCCACGCCGCTCATGACTTCCAGCCATTGCCAGTGCGCTTCCGGCAAAGCGGGCAGGCCTTGCAGCAAGTCCGGGGTAGACGCGGCCGGGCCGATCCACAGCAGGCGTGCCTGGCCGGCGGCATCGGGCAGGCGGATCACCTCGGCGGCCTCCACCGTGCACTTCTGCCATGCCGCCGCCGGAAAGGCGTCGCCCAGCCGGGCGCGGGCCGAATCGCCCACCCAGCCCAGTACGGCCAGCTCCGTGCTGGCGTCGCTGAGCCGGGCCTTGGCGCGCAGCACGAACATGGACAGGCGCTTGAGCGTGGCGGGCAGCACGTCGGCGCTGCAGGCCAGCCAGACTTCGTCGGCGGCATGCTTGCCGCCCACGACGCTGGCCAGCATGCGGCCTTGTGCAGTGCAGTACGCCGCCAGGCGCGCCTGCCCGGACGGCAACTTCTCGAAGTCGTTGCTCAGCTGCCCATGCAGGAACTTCGCGGCGTCCTCGCCTTGCGCGCGGATCACACCCCAATCGTGCAATCGGCACGTCCCGTCGAAATGAACCGATACGTCTCTATTCATGCCGCTGATTATCATCAGTCGTCCCAAGTACACAGGGGCCGGGGCTTCCGGCCGTGCCAAGAACATCGTGAAATGGATCGCGCGTTTCCTCTCGCTGCTGCTGGTGCTCAGCCTGCTTGCCGCGGCAATCGGGCTGGGTTCGGTGTGGTACTGGTCCACCACCCCGCTGACACTCAAGACTCCCTCGGTGGAACTGACGATCCAGGCGGGCCAGGCCCCGCGTGACATCGCGCGGGGCTGGGTCGAGGCCGGCGTGGACACCTCGCCGTTCCTGCTCTATGAATGGTTCCGCTGGTCGGGCAACTCCAAGCGCATGCGCGCCGGCCGCTATGCCGTGGAGCATGGCGCCACGCCGCAGGACCTGTTGGAGACCATGGTACGCGGCAGCGACATGCAGGCCACGGTGCAGTTGCTGGAAGGCTGGACCTTCCGCCAGGTGCGCGCCGAACTGGCCCGTACCCCCACGCTCAAGCCCGACACGGCCAGCATGACCGACGCGCAGATCATGCAAGCCATCGGTGCGCCGGGCCTGCCGGCCGAGGGGCGCTTCTTCCCGGACACCTACGCGTACGCCATCGGCAGCAGTGACCTGGCCGTGCTCAAGCGTGCGTATCAGCTGATGCAACGGCAACTGGCGGACGCCTGGGCGCAACGCGCTGCCGACTCCCCGCTCAAGAGCCCGGACGATGCGCTCAAGCTCGCCTCCATCGTGGAGAAGGAGACTGGGCAAGCGGCGGAGCGCGGCATGATCGCCAGCGTGTTCGTGAACCGCCTGCGCAAGGGCATGCCGCTGCAGACCGACCCTACGGTGATCTATGGCCTGGGCGAAAAGTTCGACGGCAACCTGCGCAAGCGCGACCTGCAGACCGACGGGCCCTACAACACCTACCTGCGCACCGGCCTGCCGCCCACGCCGATCGCCCTGCCTGGCAAGGAGGCCTTGCTCGCCAGCGCCCGCCCATCCGCCAGCGCGGCCTTGTACTTTGTGTCGCGCGGTGACGGCACCAGCCAGTTCAGCGCCACGCTGGCCGAACATAATCGCGCCGTCGACACATTCCAGCGGAGACGCGGCAAGTGACCCGGGAGCCCGGCGGGCAGTTCATCACCTTCGAAGGCATAGACGGCGCAGGCAAATCCACCCACCTCCAGGCGGTGGAGCAGCGCTGGCGTGCCCGCGGGCTGGAGGTCGTGCGCACGCGCGAGCCGGGCGGCACGCCGCTGGCCGAGGCCTTGCGCGAGCTGCTGCTGCACCGGGGCATGGATGTGCTCAGCGAGGTGCTGCTGGTCTTTGCCGCCCGGCGCGACCATCTCGTGCAAGTCATCGAGCCGGCCCTGGCGCGCGGTGCCATGGTGCTGTGCGACCGTTTCACCGACGCCACCTTCGCCTACCAGGGCGCCGGCCGCGGCGTGGATGCGGTGATGTTGCGGCACCTGGAACAGTGGGTGCAGCAGGGCCGGCAGCCGGACCTCACCGTGTGGTTCGACGCCGCCCCTGAAGAGGCCGCCCGGCGGCGGGCCGCGGTGCGTTCGCCGGATCGCTTCGAGAGCGAAGACCTGGCCTTTTTCACCCGCGTGGCGTCTGGCTACCATGCACGCATGCAAGCCGACCCGAAGCGCTTCGTGCACATCGATGCCAACCGTGACCCCCACGCCGTGGGCGACAGCCTGATGGCGGCCTTGCAGGAGCGGGGCTGGTGAGCGACGCCCTGCTGCCCTGGCTGGAACCCGTACTTGCAGAGACCTTGCGCGTGCAGCGCGCCCATGCGCTGCTGGTGCACGGGCCGGCCGGCGTGGGGCAGTTCGAGTTTGCGCTGGCGCTGGCCGGCGCCTGGCTGTGCGAGGCGCCGGCCAGCGTCCGCCCCCGTGGCCTGGCCTGCGGGGCCTGCAACAGCTGCAAGCTGGTGGCCAGCCGCACCCACCCCGACCTGCGGCTGGTGGTGCCGGAGGCGTTGCGCGGCCTGGCCGGCCTGCCGGTGGACGAGGACGCCGGCAGCGACGACGAAGGCAAGAAGCGCAAGCCCAGCCGCGAAATCAAGGTCGAGCAGATGCGTACGGCGCTCGACTTCAGCACCCTGACCGCCAGCCGCGGCGGCGCGAAGGTGGTGCTGCTGCACCCGGCCGAACAGATCAACCACATCTCGGCCAATGCGCTGCTGAAAACACTGGAAGAGCCGGCCGGCACGCTGCGGTTCATCCTCAGCTGCGGCGCCCCGGATGCCTTGCTGCCGACCATCCGCAGCCGCTGCCAGGCCGTGCGCCTGCCTTTGCCGGCGCGCGAGGCCGCGCTGGCCTGGCTGGCTGCGCAAGGCCTGGAAGACCCCGGCCCGGTGCTCGATGCCTGCGGCGGCCAGCCGCTGACCGCCTGGGAGCGCAGCCGGCAAGGCATGGACGCCGCAGCCTGGGCGCAATTGCCCGGCTGGGTGGCCAGCGGGCAGGGCGGGGCGCTGGTGAGCTGGCCGCTGCCCTTGCTGGTGGAGGCCCTGCAGCGCCTGTGCCACGACCAGCTCATGGTCACGCTGGGCCTGCCGCCGCGGTTTTTCGCGGCCCAGGCGCTGGGGCGGGGGGGCGATGTCGCGGCCCTGACGGCCTGGGCCGCCGAACTGCGCCAACTGGCCCGCCATGCCGAGCACCCCTGGAATGCCGGCCTGGCCACCGAGGCGATTCTTCAGCGCGCGAGACATGCTGCGCAGGCCGGCAGCCGCCATGCGCGAGTAAACTCGGCCGCATGAGCGAAGCCGTCACCACACGGGCCTCCGGGGCACCCAACCGGCCCAGCGTCATCCAGTTGGTCTTCCGGGAAAAGGGCGCCCTGTACGCGGCCTACATCCCGCTGTTCAGCGAGGGCGGGTTGTTCGTCCCCACCACGCGGGAGTACCGTCTGGGCGAGGACATCTACCTGCTGCTCACGCTGCCCGACGACCCGCAGCGCTACCCGGTGGCCGGCAAGGTGTCCTGGCTCACGCCGCCCAACACCTCCGGCGGCCGCACCCAGGGTGTGGGTGTGCGGTTCCCGGCCGATGAGAAGACACGCTTGCTGCGGGTCCGGATCGAAGAACTGCTGGGCACCTCGCTGCAATCCTCCAAGCCGACGCAGACGGTCTGATCCCAGCCGCCACCGGCCCACTCCGCCCACGGCGGTGCGTTTCCACCCATGTTCGTAGATTCCCACTGCCACCTGAGTTTCGACGAGCTGCACGCCCAGCTCGACGCCATCCTCGACAAAATGCAGGCGGCCCAGGTGGACCGGGCGCTGTGCATCTGCACCCGGCTGGAGGAGTTCGACCGCGTGCATGCGCTGGCGGTCCAGCATCCCAACCTGTGGGCCAGCGTGGGCGTGCATCCGGACAGCGAAGACGTGGCCGAGCCCAGCGTGGCCGATCTGGTGGAGCGTGCCGGGCGCGGCCGCGTGGTGGCCATCGGCGAGACCGGGCTGGACTACTACCGCCTGAACGGCCGCTCGGTGGCCGACATGGAGTGGCAGCGCGAGCGCTTCCGCGTGCACATTCGCGCGGGGCGTGCGCTGGACCTGCCGCTGGTGATCCACACCCGCAGCGCCAGCGACGACACGCTGGCCGTGCTGCGCGAAGAAGGCGGCGGGCAGGCCCGCGGCGTGTTCCACTGCTTCACCGAGACACGCGAGGTGGCCTTTGCCGCGTTGGATCTCGGCTTCCACATCTCCTTCTCCGGCATCCTCACCTTCCGCAATGCGGAGGAGTTGCGCCAGGTGGCGCGCGAGGTGCCGCTGGACCGCTGCCTGATCGAGACCGACAGCCCCTACCTGGCCCCCATGCCGCACCGGGGCAAGCTCAACACTCCCGCCTTCGTGCCGCTGGTGGCGGCCGAGCTGGCGCGGCTCAAAGGGCAGGACATCGAAGAGATCGCTGCGGTCACAAGTCGCAATTGCGAGCAGTTGTTTGGCTGGCCTGCGCTGCGTCCTGGGCCGCACCCAGGCTGACACCTGACATCCGGTGGATCATGCAAGGCATTGATTCACATGGAGTTTGCAACGCAGGTGTGAGGGCGGCAAGACCGCGGGGTACCTGCAGCGGTGACAGGCTGTCATCCAAACCCTGACGTACGACTTGGCAAGCATCAGACTACCCCGCACCGGCATGGCTCCCTACAGTGCGTCTCATCGACACACCAATACGAGGAGCCAGACATGCACACACAACCGACCGCTACGCCTCTTGCCGCCGACCCGTTTGCGCTGATGATGAACCCCCAGGCCGTGCTCGATGCCATGGCCGGTTCCACCCGCCTGGCGCGCCTGCAGCGCCGCGTGTACCGCCCGCTGGACAAGCCCCTGATCCCGCACCGCAATGCCGAACTGGCCGCGTACGACTCAGCCATCGATTCCGACCCGGCCGAGACTGACGAGTCAGCCTGTTGATGACGGCGGCAAGGGCGCGAACATTTCACGCGCCAACTCGATCACGGACAACGGGGCGCTGCCCTCGGCCTTGTTGTTGATCGCCACGAACACCGCGTGGCCGGCCTGCGCCGTGGCCACCATCACGCGGGCCAGGGCCTGGCGGGTGGCGGGGTCGGGCGCCGCGAGCTTGTCGAAGGGCTCGAACAGGTTTTTGGCCCGTTCATAAGCCAAGCCGCGCTGCAGGTTCCAGCGGCAGACCAGGGGACCGGGCCATTGCGCCCGCAGCATGGGCAACTGCCCGGCGATGGGCGGCATGCGGTCGTGCAATCCCAGGCAATACCGGGCGCCGTGTGCCACCAGCAGGCGGGCGAATGCCGGGGTCAGCAACTCGGGATCGCGCACTTCCACCGCACACAGCGCGCTGGCCGGCAACTCGCCGGCGATGGCGGCCAGCAGCTGCTCCAGCCGCTGGTGCAGCGCGTCCTGGTCAGCCAGCCAACGGCGCGGCAGCGGCGAGAGCTGGAACAGCAGCACACCCAGCTTGTCGCCCAGGCCGGCCAGGGCCGGGCGCAGCGCTGCCTCCAGTGCGGTGACTGGATCCAGGAACAAAGGATTGGGCTGCAAGGCCCGGCCGCTGCCGGCCTCGCGCACGGTGGCATCGGTGACCGAGGCCGGCACTTTCACCATGAACCGGAAGCTGGCCGGCACCTGCGCAGCCAGCCGCCCATAGGTGGCGACATCGACCGGACGGTAGAAACTGCGGTCCAGGCTGACGGTGCCCAGCAGCGGATGCTGGGCATAAGCCGCCAGGCCGTGCTTGACCACCGCGGCTTCGCTGTACGAGCGGGCCCACACCAGACCGGCCCAACCGGGGAAATACCAGGACGAGGTGCCCAGCCGGATCTGCCGGCCCCAGCCCTGGGCCAGGCGCGCCGACAAGTCCAGGATCTCGGGCGTAGTAACCGCTGCAGTCACGACGCCTGCCAATGGCGGTGCCGGGGCGGGGTCGAACAAGCTGCCTTGGTCGTTGGGTTCGTCAGGAAGAAGGCTGGTCATGGCGGGTGTGGGGTGGCGGCGGTCAGAATCGCGGGGTCACTTCCTACCCTATCGACTTGAGCACCACCCGATTCAGCGGCTTGCTGCCGCCAGAAACCGTCATTGTCGAGGCCACCGACCCGGCCTTGTGGGAGGGTGGGCTCTTGCCTGAGGAGGCCGCGTTCATCCGCCAGGCGGTGCCCAAGCGCCAGCGCGAGTTCACGGCCGGGCGCAATTGCGCCCGGCTGGCCATGCAGCAACTGGGCATCACCCCAGCGCCGCCGGTGAGGGTGGGCGCGCAGCGCGAACCGCTGTTTCCTGCGGGCCTGTCCGGCACCCTGACGCACACCCACGACTACTGCGCTGCCGCCGTGCTGCGCCAGGGCACCACGCACAGCATCGGCATCGACGCCGAGGTGAACGACCCGCTGGGCGCCGACATTGCCTGCCTCGTGCTGCTGCCCGCCGAGCAGGCCATGGTGCAGGCCGTGGCGGTGCCGGGGTTGTGCGCGGGCAAGCTGGTGTTCAGCATCAAGGAGGCGTTCTACAAGGCGTATTTCCAGGTAGCAGGCAGCTACCTGGACTTCCTGGACGCCTGCGTCAGCCTGGCGCCGGAAGACGGCTCGTTCACCTTGCAGGTGATCCGCGCCGATGTGCCGGCACCTTTTGCCGGCACCACCTGGCGCGGGCGCTACGCCTTTGATGCGCAGCGGGTCTACAGCGCTGTCGCCATCAAGGCGGCCAACAAAGCGACCCTCAAAGCAGCCGTCAGAACGCCGCAATCCCCGTGATCGCCCGGCCCAGGATGAGGGCATGCACGTCGTGCGTGCCCTCATAGGTGTTGACCACCTCCAGGTTCACCAGATGGCGGGCGATGCCGAATTCGTCGCTGATGCCGTTGCCGCCCAGCATGTCGCGCGCCGTGCGGGCGATGTCCAGCGCCTTGCCGCAGGAGTTGCGCTTCAGGATGGAGGTGATCTCCACTGCGGCGATGTGCTCGTCCTTCATACGGCCCAGGCGCAGGCAGGATTGCAGGCCCAGCGTGATTTCGGTCTGCATGTCGGCCAGCTTCTTCTGCACCAGCTGGTTGGCTGCCAGGGGTTTGCCGAACTGCTTGCGGTCCAGCACGTATTGGCGGGCACGGTGCCAGCAGTCCTCGGCGGCGCCGAGCGCGCCCCAGGCGATGCCGTAGCGGGCGCTGTTGAGGCAGGTGAAGGGGCCCTTCAGGCCGCGCACCTCGGGGAAGGCGTTCTCCTCGGGGCAGAACACCTGGTCCATGACGATTTCGCCGGTGATGGAGGCGCGCAGCCCCACCTTGCCGTGGATGGGCGGGGCGCTCAACCCCTTGGCGCCTTTGTCCAGGATGAAGCCGCGGATCGCGCCTTCGTCGTCCTTGGCCCAGACCACGAACACGTCGGCGATGGGGCTGTTGGTGATCCACATCTTGGCGCCGCTGAGCCGGTAGCCGCCCGGCACGCGGGTGGCGCGGGTCACCATGCTGCCGGGGTCGGAGCCGTGGTCGGGTTCGGTCAGGCCGAAGCAGCCGATCCATTCGCCGCTGGCCAGCCGGGGCAGGTACTTCTGCTTCTGCGCCTCCGAGCCGAACTCGTGGATGGGCACCATCACCAGCGAACTCTGCACGCTCATCATCGAGCGGTAGCCGGAATCGACCCGTTCCACCTCGCGCGCCACTAGGCCGTAGCACACGTAGTTGAGGCCGGCGCCGCCGTAGGCCTCGGGGATGGTGGCACCCAGCAGGCCCAGGCTGCCCATCTCGCGGAAGATGGCCACGTCGGTCTTTTCTTCGCGGAAGGCGGCGAGCACGCGTGGTGCCAGGCGTTCCTGCGCGTAGGCGGCCGCGGCCTTGCGCACCATGCGCTCTTCGGCGCTGAGTTGCTGCTCCAGCAGCAGCGGATCGTCCCAGTGGAACGAGGGTTTGGCGGTGGTGGGAGTCATGCGGTGTGTGTCTCCGGATCGGGGTGGGCGAATCTAGAACGGCGCGGGCGGTTTGGCAACCCGAAGTCCGGGCTCATGGTGAGCTTGCGCGCAGTGCAAACACGGTGGGCTCCAGGCCGCGCCAGGCCGGCTGGCCGGGGGCAAAGCGTTGCCGCATGTAGCCGGCCAGCGTGGCGATCTGGCGGTCGTTCAGGCTGTGGCGGAATGCGGGCATGAAGCCGATCGACGGGTGGGCCGGTCCGCGGATGCCGTCCAGGATCACGCGGATCAGGTTGTCGGGCCGCTTTGCATGCAGCTTGGTGTTCAGCGCCAGCGGCAGGTTCAGGCCCAGCAGGCGCGGGCCGTCGCCGTCGTGGTGGCAGGCGCTGCAGGCCCCGCTGAAAAGGCGCTGGCCTTCGCCGGTGAGCAGGTCGGCGCCTGCGCGGGCTTGCGTGACGAGTTGCGCGGCGCGCTGCGGGGCCTCGGCCGCGGGCTGGAACGAGGCCAGGTAGGTGGCCATGGCGCGGAGGTCCTCGTCGGGCAGCGCGGACAGTTCGCGCACCACCGGCGCCATGGGCCCGGCGGCGATGCCGTGTTCCGGGGAGTGGCCATGGCGCAGGTAGCTGAACAGCGCGTCGGCCGACCAGGGCAGCGGGGCCCGGCTGAGCGCCGTCAG
>Ga0307516_10002057_pt1 | contig 27407 bp, 42 predicted proteins | sample 19_EM_MG_FD_203310 | JGI IMG/M metagenome (GOLD analysis project Ga0307516, IMG submission 203310) | Populus trichocarpa ectomycorrhiza microbial communities from riparian zone in the Pacific Northwest, United States - 19_EM | ecosystem: Host-associated > Plants > Roots > Unclassified | place...
AGGATAACCTTGACACCTCCCAGGGATGTGACCAGACCCCCATCTGAGGCTGCCACTCATCCCCTTTCCCTTTGGTAACCTTGAGTTACCACCTGGCTGCTGTTGGGTCGGTAATACTCCTCTCTTGCAGAGCTCGCCCCAGCCTGTGACATTCACTCATGAAATCTCACTCGGCCTCAATCCTCAGATTGAGTCCGGCTAGTCATACTAATTGCATGTCTTGGAGTGTCACCAGCGCGCTGGGTGTAACAATTACCTTGAAAGGTAGCCAAATGCTGGCTTCGGGCAGTGTTGGCTTCGGCGAGGAATGCGAGGGCGTCGTTGACTCGGGTGAGCTGGGTTGCCTGGCATATCTGCCGCTGGTTGTCCTCGTCGGTTCGTTCCAAAATGGCTTGCCATACGTTATGCGCGAGCGTCTGATAAGCCTTTGCAGCATTTGCCAGCTCAGTGCGAACCCAGACTTCTGCGATTTCTTCGTTAGCGTGTACCCAGTCATATACGTACCTGGTGCTTTCTGGCAGTGTTCTGTAGACCTCCTCGATTCGTTGCATTCGCTGTCAGTTATGTCGATCGCGTTGCCGCACAACTTGGTGAGTTGTCTTAGGTCGCTTTCCACCTGCCTTTGTTGTCGAGCCATGGTTCGAACCCAAACCGCGGGGTTGGCCAGTTCTATCGCCTGCTCCGGTGCGGGAGTTCCATCAGTGATGTGAAGCAGGTCCCGAGGGGCTTCCAGTCGGAGCATGTTGAAGTCGGACGAAGCAGACATCCTCTAATATTGGTCTAGGAAGTCTCCGCTGTGGATGGCAGAGTCGTAGTCGAAGTGGTAATCGAATAGGTCGAAGAGTTCGTTCTCGTCGAAATCGGCCGGTTGGGATAGTAGCCCACAGTTCCACCACTGTTGGGTATACCAATGGTATGGGGCGCACTCGATGATTTTGTGAATTGGTTCAGGTCCGCCAAAGAATTCTTCCCACTGTTCGTACGTTGCGATTTCTTCGTCGATTGACTGAAAGGTGTAGTCGAACTAGTATTGAGACTTAGGATCCAAGAAGGTGGACAGCTCGAGTAAATAGAGGTGGTCTTCGAAGTAGGTAGCGTCAAAGCAAGTCATGAAAGTAGGGTGACTTTGAGATCAAGATTATAGTGTGACACTGGGGTTGTATCGTGACCGGAATGTATGGAGAACTGAAGGTAATCTGGCTACTTTCGGTAATTCACAGCGGAATAATCTTAGATCTTGTGTGTGGGTTTGGTGGTAGTGTTGGTGAGGTTCGTGCTGAGGATTCTTTCTCGTCGGGAGGAAGAATCTCTCTCTTTTTAGTCTGAGAGCAGTAGCGTGAGAAGCGGTGACTCGGGTTTGGATTCCCACGAGGTGCGTCGACCCCATGGGTGATTCATTGGTCATAGCTGGGTCTTAGATAAGGGAGATGAGTTCTCCATGCAGCTGAGCGGGGTGCTAGCTCTAGACCGCTCGTACGTGGCCTCTCCCTGCAGGGACCCAGACCTCTTATCGTACGTGGTTCCTCTCGTGGAGAGCCCAACCAGTGTCTGCCTTGCTTGTCCGCTCGTTCTTGCACTTTGACCCCTCATCCCAGAGTTTACCCCTTACGACCAGTACGGCCGTAAGCTAAACTCCGTTCCTTTATCTCCCGCCTAGACTCTAGGATCATCATCCGTCACCCGCCAGCCCCGTTCTAACTCTACCGCTATGTACTCTAGATACTCAGGTGTAACACCCAGACTTTATCGAGTTGTTGACTCCATCTCGCTTTGACCTCTGGATGTTGCTTGTAGAAGTATCTGTCTATCCATCGAGGGCTGATAGTTCCTGTTGGACCACGTTTTCAGAGGATTGTTTGGGCCAAATCCCTAACATCTTTCACCGTCTGTGGAAATCCAGCCCGCTGTAGAATATCACAACGCCAAATCAGAGTTTTCTCCTCCACCTCAAGTAGTAGCCGGCACGATTTCCCAAAGTCCGCCGCTGATCGTCTTCCTAGAGTTCGATGTATAAACATTGACCGCTTCATCTCAGCAACGACAGCGGATTGCTCCTTCTACGGTACGAGGCCATGCAGGTACATCGCTAAACCATCTTGAAATCGAACAAATTCGGGTATATTTCTGCTATTGAACTGTGTGTTCGCAACCGTATTGTTGTTAGCAATCTGCACCTGGTCCGGCAAAAGTTCACTGTCGACAGGAATCTGAGTATCCTCATCACCAGCACCCCGTATAACCTCACCACTGCCAGCAACCCATGTCGTCTCATCGCCGCCAGCAATAATGTCGTCGTCACTAGCAACCTCCTCGTTGACAACCTACATGGAAACCCGCAAATTCCCGCTGTCGCTAGCAATCTGTAAATCGTCGTTAATATTTCCCATTTGCTGAATACTCTTGTTGCCGGGCTCTCACCACTACAGAGATGGATTCTAGGTACTGGCAGTCCCCCCCTATCAACCGACCTGAAGCTCCCCCTGAAAAAAAAAGAAAAAAAAAAGAAAAAAAAGAAAATCCACGGAAAAAAGCAATAAACTGACCTACTAGCGTGTGGGGGTTCAACAACCATACTGGTTCGACAACCATACATACTCTCTAACTGCACCTTTCATCTGTTCATTGTGAGCATGATGATATTTCATGTCAATATTTTTGGACATTTGTGGTTCAACTCCTGACGTGATCAATTTGATAGCGTCTTGGTTGTTGCATCCAATCGGTACTGGTCTGTCTGAGGTCTTTTCTGCCATTTCTCCTGCTGTCTACTTCATCATACGTCTGAGTCAGAGGCTTTCCCAAGTGGCATACGAACAGGCAATCTATTCGGCTTCGAGCGTTGAAAGTGCTTCGATGCTCTGCAACTTGGATTGGCAATGAATCAAGCCAGATATGACAAGTTCGTTGTTGGCATTGATGTTTCCGAGTCCAAATACACATCCGCCACCCTGCCCAGTCGGAATCAGTGTATATGATGATGGAGATAGGATTCGGAAGCCGTCGGTAATGAATTCGAAGTCTAGTAGTAGTCTTCTGGTATTGGAGTACTCTTTTTGCCACCATTGTGGGCATTTCGAGCGGTTGAATATTGTACCGGCTGACAGCATTGACACTGAAGGCAATATCCGGTCGACTTCCAAGTGCCACATATATGAACGATCTAACTATAGACAGGTATTCCTTGCAGTTGGCCAGTTTGTCCTCATAGCAGATATTACCCAAATCTGTCTGAGGATCAAGTGGAGACTTAGGCAGTTTTGCATTCAACAATCTGAATTGTTGTATGATGGTATTGATATAACCTTGTTGACAGAAGCGGAATCCTTCTTCTTTGGTCCTCTCGATCTCGATTCCTAGAAACCTCTTTGCCACACCTAAGTCGTACATCTTGTACTTCTTTTGCAGCAGCTGCTTTATCCGATGTCCTCATCCTTCTCCACCATTGTGCACAATGAGCTGATTGTCCATATATAGTACTAGAAGGACTCCTTGCTGGAGGTACAGGTTTGGATCTTCTGCTGATTGCCAGAATCGTATGGATTGCAAGTATCCATCGATATCCTCGTACCAAAGTCTGAGCACCTGTTTAAGTCCGTAGAGTACTTTTCGGAGAATTAATTTGCTCCTGTTCCACACACTTCCATTTGACGCGCTTCTGTTTGATGTACTTCCATTTGACGCACTTCCGTTCGATGTGTTTCTGTTTGATGCGCTTCTGTTTGATGCCCTTCCGCTCAATACGCTTCCGCTCGACTCGAGGCAGTTAATTGCAAGTGACATTGCCATGTAGATGTTGTCTTGGTCAATCATTGGATTTAAGAAAGCTGTCACCACGTCACTGTGATTGACATCCCAGCCATACTGAGCCGCCAGTGCCAGTACTAATCAGAATATTGCCATCTTGAATACACGCGTATAGGTTTCGTTGTAGTTGATGCCTTCCTTTTGTTCGTAGCTCTTGATGACTAGTTATGCTTTGTACCAAGTTGATCCATACGGATTAATCTTCCTCTTGTAGATCCACCTGCATCCAATAGGTTCTTCTACTGTCCTGTTAGTCGTTGGTATATGGACGGTATTACCTTTTACCACCATATCAAATGTGTGATTCTCAACCAATGCCTGCCATTCCTGATGCATGGCTTCATTCCATTCTCTTGCTTATGGACTTCGTAATGCAGCCTTGTAAGTGAGTGGCTCACTGTCATTCTGACACTCTGTTGAATGAATATCGATTCGGTGAAGATCAATATCTAGATATATCGAACATGTATGTAGAACCGGAAGAGAAGTACAGGAAGAACTGCAGATATCCCTTCTCACTTCCCCGCTCTTGTGTAAACGTGTCCTCAACAAACTGTAAAGCAGTAGCGGCAAGTCTAAAGATTGTCTCGGCGCGAGAAGCTTTTCCAACACACCCCCTCTTCTCGTGCTCCGTAGATCGACCAAAGGCAAATAAACCCATTATCCTCGTCGACCTCATTAAAACCTCTGCCATGAAAACCCTGTGGGAAAAACACTGGATAGTAGGAAAAAGAGTGTGGACTCATGCTTGCCGACATGGTGCAAGAACATTCAAAACAGGAACTTTTCTTCTCCAATCCCTTGTCACAAACACCCCCTTTTTTCAATCACTATCCTTTGGCGGGCCCTCCATGTAGGGGTTGAATCGAGTGAGTCCGGTAAGTCGCAACAGTTGTTAGTGTCGCGGGACAGCAAGAGGTTTGGTCAGCAGGTCGGCCGGATTAGATACGAAGGTGACATATTGGAACTTAACTGATCCCTTCATCTGTTCATCATGTCCATGATGATATTTCACATCAATATTCTGGGACTTTTGTCGTACAACTCTGGTGGCAATCAATTTGATAGCACCTTGATTGTCACATCCAATCGGTACTGGTCCATCCGAGATCTTGACTGATATTCCATCTGCTGCTTCCTTGAACATACGCTTAAGCCAAAGGCTTTCCCGGGTGGCATGCAAGCAGGCGATATATTTGGCTTCAAGCGTTGAGAGTGCCACCACACTCTGAGATTTGGCTTGCCAATGGATCAGTCTGGACATGACAAGTTCCTCGCTGAGGTTGGTGTATCCGAGGCCAAACTCACATCCTCCGACTGATTTGGGTGTTGTCAGATAACCAGCCCAGTCCGAGTCGGTGTATCCGATAACGTTGATAGGCATATTGTGAGACTGTATGTGGGATGGAAGCCGTCGGTAATGGATTCGAAATTCTGAAGTGGACTTGAGATATCGTAATACTCTCTTGGCAGCTGTTGCGTGCATCTCGAGGGGTTGGACATTGTATCGACTGAGGGCAGTGACACTAAAGGCAAAATCTGGGCGACTTCCGAGTGCCGCATACATGAGCGATCTGACCATTGATAGGTACTCTTTGTGATTAGCCAGTTTGTCCTCACAGTAGGTGTTCGCCAGATCTGTCTGAGGATCGAGTGGAGACTTAGCCGGTTTTGCTTCCATCAATCCAAAGCGTCGAATAATCGTATTGATGTAGTCTCGTTGACATATACTAAATCCCCCTTCTTCAGTTCTTTCGATTCCAATTCCTAGGAACCGTTTTGCCGCACCCAGATCACACATCTTGTACTTCTTTTGCAGCAACTGCTTGATCTGATGCCCCCGTCCTTCTGTGCCGTTGTACGCAATGAGCAGATCGTCCACGTAGAGTACTAGGAGGACTCCCGGTTGAAGGTACAGATTTGGATCTTCAGCTGATTGTCGGAATCCTATGGATTGCAAATATCCATCGATATCCTCGTACCAGAGTCTGGGCGCCTGTTTCAGTCCGTAGAGGGCCTTCCGAAGTACTAGTGCACTTCCGGTCGATACGCTTCCGGTCGAGGTGAGCCAGTTGATTCCAAGTGGCATTTCCCTGTAGATGTTGTCCCGGTCAATCTTCGGATTCATGAAGGCTGTTACCACATCCATATGATGGACATTCCAGCCATACTGGGCGGCCAGTACTAGTACCAATCGGAATGTTGCCATCTTCGATACTGGTGCATAGGTCTCGTCATAGTCGATTCCTTCCTTTTGTTCATAACCCTTGATGACTAGGCGTGCCTTGTAACGAGTAGATCCGTCCGGATTGACCTTTTTCTTGTAGATCCACTTGCATCTAATCGGTTCTTCCACTGCTATGTCAGCCATTGACTTATGGATAGTATTACCTATCGTTCCTGGCACAATGTCAATCGTGTGGTTCTCGACTAATACCTGCCACTCATGACGCATAGCTTCCTTCGATTGCCTTGCTTGTGGACTTAGTGATGCGGCCTTGTAGGTGTGCAGTTCACTCTGATTGATCGTTTCCGTTTCAGCAATTCCAAGTGTCATGAAGGCAGATGCAAGGCATTCAGAAGATGTCAAATCACCCCCTTCTTCGTGAGTCTTGCTCATAATCGCCTTGTTCGTTTTAAGGCGCGCTTTACTCCTCGTTCGGGTCGAGACATAATCTTGCTCACCTACCAGTATAATCAGTCTAAGTTATTTTTTTTTTTTTTTTGTTTTTTGTTTGCATTATTGATCCTCGGTCCTGGAGAGTTCATCGTCCTGCAGGAGAATTCATCGTCCTGTTTTTTTTTTTTTTGACAGGTATGTAACTTTTGAGACAGAGATTCTATGATCTTTTAAACTGCTGATCCTCCGTCCAGCTGATTCCGCTGTTTTGACAGGTATATAACTTTTCAAACAGAGATTCTTTGATCTTTTAAACTGCCGATCCTCCGTCCAGCTGATTTCGCTGATTTGACAGGTATATCTGCCCCCTGCCAGAGATTCACTCGAGCCGATGTGTTTGTTCAGCAGGAAAGGGAGAGTCTTTGACTTACAGGCTTCTTGCCTTGGCAATTCATTTGCCTGATCTGTTTCATTCATTTCGTGAATATCATTGAGCAATTTATTTGCATCATCTGGAAATTCAATTGCTTCGATTTTTTGTTTAGTTGTGTGTGCGTTCTCTTCTTCCTGAAATACTACACTTGAGCATTCTACCGCACGTCTGGTTTTTCCGGAGTTGAAGTCCCAAAGCCTCCACGCTTTGGTAGTGTTATGCACGTAGCCAAGCATCATGAACACACTCGATTGGTTTCCGAACTTCTTTTCGCTTCTCTGAGCAGGTGGAATGTGCTTGTACGCACGACAGCCAAATTGTCTCAGGTGTCCAATCTGTGGAGGTCTTCCATAGAGTGCCTCATATGGTGACCGATTTCTGGATAGACTAGAGGTTGGGGATCTGCGATGCAGATAGCATGCGGTCCTTATGGCTTCTGGCCAAAATTTTATTGGTACGTTGGCATCCCACATCATACTTCGGGCTTTTGTATTTAGAGTACGGATCATTCACTCAGCCGTTTCATTTTTGTGTTGGGTGTACGGAGGGGAGGGTTCAAACGTGATTCCCTTTTCTCCGAGCAATGCCAAGAAAAGTGCATTGCTGTATTCGCCGGATCCATTGTCGCTGCGAAATCGTTTGATATGGTATCCTTGGGTTTCGACCCAGGCTTGGTAGTGATGTAATTTCGCTGATATTTCTTCTGCCATCTTGGTAATCAGGAAATACACCTCGGTATACCGTGTGCAGTCATCAATGTAGATGATGTAATATTGAGCTCCTCCAATACTGTATCTTATAGGCCCACAAAGATCTGAGTGTACGAGCTCGAATGGAGTTCAGGTCCCGGAGGTCTTGGTACGTGTCACCTTTTGTTGTTGTTTTGTGTGGATACATGTCTCACATAATCTGGGTGCTGTTCCCCAGTCCGTGCACTTTTCGATAGGATCTGAGCCCGGCATGACTATATCAACATCTATGGCATTCATGGCAACCGGCTCAGTGTCCGTGGCATCCGTGGCATCAGAGGTAAACAGCTTGACCAGCTCGACATCCATGGCATCCGTGGCGACCGGTTTGAATAGCTCGATATCCCTGGAATCCGCAGCATCCGTGGCATCAGTGGCATCCGTGTCGTCCGTCGTAATTGGCTCGACCGGCCTGACCGGCCCGACATCCATAGCATCTGTGGGCAGATTATGTGAGGCGTTCAGGATGCGTTTTAGATTGTGGTAGTTGAGGTGTGCGAATCGTTGGTGCCAAATTTTCAATGTCTTTGCATTTTTGGTGCCAGTCCGTAACAGCCGGATTTCCAACTCATGTGCCGATCCATCTGTCGATAGTAAGTAGAGGCCTTGTCTGACAATGGCACTGAGAACCTTACTTCCTTTGGCATTGGTGATCGAGCAGATACCGGATTTGAATGTTGATACGTATCCGTATGAGTCGGCCTGCCCAACGGATAGGAGTGAGATTCGGAATTCGGGGACAATGAACACCTTGATCTCCACATCTCCTAGTTGTACAACTCCCTTTTTCTTTGCTTCTACTTGGTGCTTATCTCCCAATTTGATTATCATATTTGTTTCCATGACTGAGTCATTCCGAAAGTCTGGAAGGTTGTTGCCGTAATTGTGAGAGGCTCCGGAATCAATTACCCAGGTGCCATTTAATATTGCTGATCGATGTGACGCCCCCATCACCTCCGCGCTGAGGGAGGTGGATCCTGCAAGTCATTGTTGGTTGCCGGTAGGGTTTGGAGCGGATCCATTGCCTTCTTGGTCTTGAACTGTTCTATTATTACTCAGTGCGTTCGCCTTTTTCCTGATGGGACAGTTATCCTTAGTGTGACCTTCCTCGGTGCAGTAGTACCAGGTAATCACGCGTTCTTGCGGTCGCTTTTGTTGTTGTTCTACTCAGTATTCCAACAGTCGGTCGTATTGTGGCTTCGGGTCTTGCATGTGTCATACTACTTCTGAGGACGCTCTTTGACTTTATTACTTCGCCTACCTTATCCTCCTCTTCCTCGGTGGTTGTCATTTCGTCCTCCTTGCTGGGAGTACAGATCTTCGGAGACAGCATCTGGCTTGACTAGCATCGCCTGATTTTGCTCGTGTTCTTTGAGGGCATCCTGGACTTCTTGGAGTGTGGCATCAGCTCGAGCCTGGAGGATGATGACTATGACGTCGAACATGGTGGGGACAGAGGTGAAGATGTGATTCTTAAAAGCGGCATCAGATATCGCCTCAGCGGTTCCTGCAAGCTGGTTCTTGACCTCCATCAGGCGAGAGAAGTAAGTGCCGATCGGTTCTCCTGCAACTGGGCGAAGAGTGTGGAACTTTCGAAAAAGAGTTATTTGTCCGACAACCGTACTGGTTGCATCCATCTTCCTTGCAATCGCCGCCCACATTTCGGTGGGATCATCAATCTCTTCAATCTCAATCTGGACCTCATTGCAGCAAGATCCACTGATGATAGTGCTGGCTTCGTCGCAATGGGTAAGGTAACTATAGTAGATAGCCCGTTCAGCGATGGCTGCGGCCGCGAATCTGACTGGATTGTTCGGTGGTTGTTCTTCTCCTACCACAATGTTCCACACCTTTATGCCTTTAAGGATACGCACACACTGCCGCTTCCAGGTGGCATAGTTGGTGACCTCGAGGAGCTCGATAGATTCAAGACGGTGTTTGTAGGGCTTTGAAGTCATCGTGATGGTACGATTTTTGTTTCTTACTTCGTGTGTTTGTCAGCGAACTTCATGAGGAGTGTATAGCGGAACGTAAAGGACAGGGCCCCGATGTCGCCGGCCCCCATGCTTACTGCTTGACTCTCTTGGAGCCTACTTTTGATGCGAGAATGAGCAAAAAGCTGAGAGGAGCGAAGAAACAGTTTCGCAAGAGGTTTCATAGAGGTTTTTCGTTGCGGTTTTGGCACAGGGCTCATAACCTCTTGAATGAATATCGATTCGGTGGTGAAGATCAATATCTAGGTATATCGAACATGTATGTAGAACCGGTAGAGAAGTACAGGAAGAACTGCAGATATCCCTTCTCACTTCCCCACTCTTGTGTAAATGTGTCCTCAACAAAACTGTAAAGCAGTAGCGGCAAGCCTAAAGACTGTCTCGGCGCGAGAAGCTTTTCCAACACACTCAGCATTGGTGAACTCGTCAATTGGTTAGATTTTATTATCCGATGTCTTGGTGATCACGAGTAGCAGAAAGGGTGAGGCAAGGCGTTCCGAAAATGTCACATCACCCCCTTCTTTGTGAGTCTTGCTTATAATGGCTTCATTGCTTTCAAGGCGTGCCTTGCTGCATGTCTGTGCAGAAACATATTCATTCTCATCTGCCATTTCAATCAGTCTTGGTCTCAATCATATAAAATCCACGTCACCAGTTCTCACTTTTTCGTGAGATATTTTCAACTTCTTCAGCGTAGCATTCGCTGAATTCAGCAGGTATCTGCCCAGCATTTTCGTTCAATTCGGCACACTGCCCAGCATTCGCTGAATTCATCAGTCATCGGCCCAGCATTCGCTGAATTCAGCAGGTTTCTTTCCAGCATATTCGCTGAATTCGGCATACTACCCAGCATTCACTGAATTCCGCAGTCATCTGCCCAGCATTCACTGAATTCAGCAGGCATCTGTCCAGCATTCGCTGAATTCTGCAGGTATAACACATATCGTCCAGCCACTCATAGAGCGATTTCAATGCATTTGATGAAAGAAATCGGATATTTGTTACTTACTGGTATTCTCTAGACCGGGTATGTCATTCATTTCATGGATCTCATCCTGCACTTCATTGGTGGTATCTGGAAACTCAATGGCTTCTGTCTGCTCTTCTGTGTATGTATTTTCTTCTTTATCAAACACCACATCTGAGCATTCCACTGCTTGTTCAGTTTTTCCCGATTTGAAATCCCAAATTCTCCAGATTTTCATGGTGTTATGAACATATCCCAACATCATGCACATACAGGAGTGGTTTCCGAATTTCTTCTCTGTTCTCTGAACGGGTGGAATATGTTTGTATACTCGACATCTGAATCATGTTAAGTGTCTAATTTTCGGAATGATGCCATACAATGCTTCATATGGTGACCGGTTGTCCGTCAGACTCTATGTAGGTGACCTTCAATGCAGGTAGCATGCGGTGCTGATGGCTTCCGGCCAAAATATTATCGGCAAATTTGCATCCAACATGATACTTTGTGTCTTTGAATTCAGTGTCCAGATCATCCGCTCGGCTGTTCTGTTCTTCTGTTGGGTGTACAGAGGGGATAGTTTAAATGTAATTCCTTTTTCTCCCAGTAAACCTAGAAATGTCAAGTTGCTGTATTCTCTGGATCTATTGTCACTACAGAAACCTTTGATGTGGAATCCCGGTGTTTTCACCCATGATTGATGATGACAAAACTTGACCGATATTTCTTCCAAAGTTTTTGTGATCAGAAAGTACACCTCAGTGTATCTCGTACAGTCATCAATATAGATGATGTAATATTGGGTGCCTCTGATACTGTCCTTCATAGACCCACAGAGATCTGAGTGTACAAGCTCGAATGGCGTTGATATCTAGGAAGCCTTGGTATGTATAACATGTTGTTGTTGTTTCGTGTGAATACAGGTTGGACACAACAAAATCACCACCAACATCGAAAACTCATTGCTAAAAACACCAAGACTTTCGAGTGCACACACCAAAAACCGACTTTGCTTAGGCTTCAACAGATATCGCGATATCTGAGGAAGGCGGAAAATCGACCAACCCAGCCCTGGTTGTGGCTGCGGGCGCCAACCATGGGGAGAGAGATTACCTGAGAGGCCTGGTGTAAGATATGGAAGTGGTGAGGGAGATGGAGATGGGCGACGACAGCGGAAGCGAGCTGAGCAAGCTCGAGAGAAGTAGGATGGAGGTTGAAGAGGAGAAAGAATGGAAAGGAAAGGACCGCAGCAGGCCCAATTTCGCGCGCAAGGTGGTAGGCGCAGCGCAACAGCAGAGCATCCAGGAATTCTTCCGCCAAGGTGCGCAGTTCAGCAGGGGCGACAACATCTTCAGCTCACCTGGGAAGACGTCAATGAGGGGAGCACAAACGTGCTCGCTCTCGGTGGTGGCCCGCAGGCCACAGCAGATGGAAATGGCGGAAACCCTCAACTTTGCCAAGGAGCCAAGCAAGGGGGTGGGAATGGAGGGTGACAGATAGGAGGGAAGCAAGGGGGTGGAGGGAATGGATGTGGTGGCCAGGATGGGTGGAGGAAATGGCCAATCAGGAAGAGGAGGAGAGGGCGACCACCCCAATGCCCACCCCAGAGTGCTAAGCAACTGCGACCCCAGCTCCAGTCACGCCGACCAAGGGCAGCAAGAGAATGGCACTGGGCACCCCAAAGCCCGGCAGGTACTACCAGTCGCTGACAGCATGGCCGGCCCCCATTGGATTTACAGCACAGTCAGCGCTGGAGCAGATCCTGGGAGCGGTAGCCAGAAGGGAGAAGAAGATGGAAGAGAAGATGGGCATATTGGAAGAGCGGATGGTGGCAGCCATGGGTGAGCGGGCTGCGCAGGAGGATGAGAGGGAGAGGAGGGCAGCAGCAAGGTTGCTCACAGATGCAGAAGAGAGGGAGAAGAAACTGGCAGAGAGGCTGCTAGTGCTGTATGGAATCGAGACGGAACTGGCTCAGAAAGGGTGGTGGGAGACCAAGCAGTGGACGGACCTGGTGGCATTGTTGGAGAGAAGGAGAGTGGAGATTCGGGAGATCACGGAGATGGTGGCAGGGCTCGCACAGGCTGCCACAGCAACTCCGCCAATGCCCATGGCCCCACCGCAGCCGGCACCAAGACAGGCAGCAGCCCCGCCACCAAACACACAGCAGGAGGTGGTGGAGATCCGGTGAACCGCCCCCCCCCCACCCCCCGCTCCACCAAGCATCCCAGTGGAAATGGAGGTAGTTGTCAGGACCGTATCAGAGGAGGTGGACGAAATCATAGAATTAAAAGAGATGGAAGATGTTGAGCAGGTGGGCCTCTACCAGTCCCGGCACACTCCGGCAGAAGACGAGGGACCCCCCCCACCATCCCTACAGCGAGGGCGACGATGCAAGAGGGAAAGGGGAAAAAGGTCACACCAGTGATCACCCGGATCATCCTGAAGCACCCAGAGACTGCTGCAGCAGAGGAAGCAGCAGAAAAAGCTAAGGAGGGCAAAAAGAAGACAGAAGACAAGGAGGAGGCGAGGAAGAGGTGGGAAATGGCAAAGTTCACCGAAATGGAACTAAGGACATACAACGAAGGGGTGAACCCAATAAAAGCCATGGCTTACGACATGGCAGACATGGAGGACACTGCTGCCACCCAGTGGATAGGCCACAAGGCAGGCATGGAGGCGCTGTAGGACCGATGGGAGTCGTGGTGGGAGAAGAACATCCAGTGGGCCAAACCCCCAACACAAGCTAGGGCGGTGGCACCCCAGACGCAACGGTAGGAACAACAGCAGCAGCCGTAGCAGCAGCAGCTGACGCGCCAGACGCAGCATCAACCGCAGCAGAGGCAAACCCCAGCAATGACGTCCTACATACAGTGGGTGACGGCAGCAGCGGCACGCCTGCAGGCTGACTTCAGCAAAGTTGGACGGAACGGCAGAACGGAAAAGAAACCCACTGGACTGGAGCCCATCAAGCGCTCACTCCCATAGGATGAGAGGATGGTGGTGTTCGAGTGGGTGGCGGATGTTCTGCAGATCACCCTAACAACAGCGACTAGTGTGATGGCCCATACAAACATCACGCTAAGCAAGATAGCTCACCCCCACATCCGAACAATGATGGGTAAGGTCTTGGGAAGTGGAAGACTCTTGACAATGGCCCATGAGGCCGTGTCAGCAGTAATGCTCCTACTCTTGAGAAAGGACATTATCGAAGCAGCCCAGAAAGCGGACAAGGGCCTTATTGATGTAAGGACCTACGAATCATGGATGGACCTCAAGATTATCGTCCCCTACAGGCGCTACCGCCACCTGGAGGGACTGGCGGACCTGAGAGCACAGATCAAGGCCGAGAACAAGGGAATCAGCATAACACCGACATCTAGGCAGTGGATGAGGGCCAAGAGAACAGTGGAATAGCATTTCTAGCGGGGCCGGCTCCCACTCGGATCGGCAATGGTGGTCTTCGAGGTACCCAACAAAGCGGCGGGGGAGAAGCTAATGTCAGAAATCTGGGTAGCCGGCAACAAGTTCAAGGTATTCCCCTACATCGCGAACAAGGCAGAAACCCTGTACAGGGTGTGCAGCCTGTGGAGCCACTCAGAATTCCGGTGCCCACGCTCAGAGCCAGTCTGTATGGTTTGCTCAGACGGACACCGAACAGAGAGTCACAAATGTAAGGAGGTGACATATGAGCAATAGGGCAGGTGTGCCCCCATACTGTGATGAAATGTCCGAATTTTGGGGGAAATCACCCAGCAAAAGATGCCAGGTGCCTGGCGAAGCTCAACACAATCGCCATAGCCCGAGGAATAAGGGGCGGATCCCAGACAGAAACACACCAGATACGAAAAGAGGCCCAAGAGGCACGACAGGTTCGTACGACTGCTACCCCCAAGGCCAGCCCCCCCCCAACGAAACAGGTGGGGCGACTCCGGCTAGTTAGCACAGCAACCCTGGTAGCACTACACCCCGGCCCAGCTCCAGACTGGACAGAAGACCCCGACCAGTTGGAGGCGATCATGGAAACTGAAGGGGAAACAAGTGGCACCGTCCCCCCCGTGGCAGTATAATGGCAGGCAACACAGAACCCACAATGCTGCTGAAGACGTTGCAGCACAACTGGGCACAGGGCGGAGAGACAATGGAAGCGCTAATGGAATCGGCAGTGAAACGGGATGCAGATCTGATACTCATTCAAGAGCCCCAGGGAGAAAAAGAGAAAGATAGCACACGCTCCCATCCCAGCTTCACGTTCATCAAAGGTGAGGAAAGCGCGGTGCTGAAGTGCTGGATAGCAGTGAACTGGGTGTCGTGGTGCCGGGTGACAGAATTGAAGAACCTGGTTAAAGGATGCAGAAATTATGTGCAGGTAATAGAGGTGGTTCCTCCCGGCAGGGATGCCATCATTATTGCCAACGTGTATGACCAAGAAGATCGTACGAAGAAAAGCAGGCGAGCGCAGGACTCTGTGTGGGGCGAGATCATAAAATACAGAAGAGTGATCATCGCTGGAGACATGAACACTCACATCAAGATGTGGAACCCCAAGGCAATGTACAGCAGAAACCACGCCTTCTGGGAGTGGCTCATTGAGGAAGAGGACCTCTTCGTGTGGAACATGGAAGAAGCCACAAAAATGGGACCAGGGGCGATGAATCACTCCATTATCGACCTCACTCTGTCCTCACCAAATATAGAACTGGACTGGTGCCTGCTTGATGAAGAGGCAACTGGGTCAGACAATGAAGTGCTCTTGTGGGGCGTGCTGGGAACTCCACCAGCGAGAGCAGACACAAGCGCAGAAACGACAGGGTGGGATATCAGCGGATAGGACCCCACAGGAGAAAGCGAAGAGCAGGGCAAGAGGAAGGCAGAGGAAAGAAGGGCAAATGCACGGGAGTACTACCTGGCAGGAGCGGGGAGAACACCGATCCTATCAGGGGACAGCATGAGGGAGGAGGTAATGGAGGCGGCAGGATCTCTCAGGGAGGCAATGACCGTGACACTGGGCAAACACGCCAGAAAGAAGCGGTGGTGCTCATGGTCAAAGCCATGGTGGTACGGGGACCTCAAGGAGCTGAGGAAGGATCGAAGGTGGACGAGAAGGAAGTGGAGGTGTTACACTTTGAAATATCACAGGTCGGTACGTACTCTTAGGCAAGTACGTATAGAAGATGGATAGACACCGATAGCTAGATATTCCTGGAAAGATCGGCTCAGAGAGTCTAGGCGGGAGATAAAAGGAACGGAGTTAGCTTATGGCTGAGAGACTGGCCGTAAGAGTTAAAACTCTGGGATGAGGGGAAGATAGCAAATGGGTGGGAATTGACCAGACTTGGACCCTCCTCGAGATAAGGAGAAGCCACGCCACCTCTGATAGGTGTACAAGAAAAAAGTCTGGACCCAGTACCCTGCTTCGTTGCAGGAAACCTCATCTCGCTTATCTACGATCCGGCCAGGACCAATGAGTCGCCCACAGGGATGAGACACCTCGGAGGGATAGTCAGCACGAGTCATCAGATCTCACGACGACCGGTATGACATATAACCTGACTCTTCACTCCCGGAAAAAGAGAAAGAGACAGCACGAACACTGCCACCGAAAAACCCACACACAAGATCTAAGATTATTCCGTTGTGAATTATAGATAGTAGACTGATTACAACCGATTCTCCTACACTCCGGTTAGACAACCCCAGTGTCACACTATAATCTTTGATCCAAAATCACCCTACTTTCACAAAAAAGAGACCAGCACATGCCCTCCTCCGAACAAGATCACGAATACCTCCTCAAACTTTCAGGCATATTCGAACCGACTTCCCAATAGTCGCTCGACTACACGTTCGCCTCGATCAACAACGAAAATTTAAAGTACCAACAGTGGGAAGAATTCTTCGACAGACCAATCCCAGAAACCACGCAAATCAATTGCACCCCCGACAACTAGTACACTCAGTATTGGTCCAACTGCGCATCACAGCAACTCGCAGCCTACCTCGACAGATACGAATTCTGAGAAATCTGCGATTATACCTTCGAAGACGACGAAACTATCTACACAGGACACTTCCTGGACCTATAGGAGAAAATGACAACTTCTACGAACTTCAGCATGCTCCGGCTCAAAGCACCCCGAGATCTGCTCCAGATTACCAAGGGATCCCCGGCCTCCAAGTAAGCGGTGGAACTAGCCAACCCCGCGGTCTGGGTCTGAACCATGGAACGACAGCATTGTCAGGCCGAAAAAGACCTACGGCAACTTTTGGAGCTGTGCAGCAACACCAACGACAAGAACGATCAATGGATGCAGCAGATTGAGGAAGCCTACCGAGCTCTGGCGGAAGGCACTAGGTATGTATATGACCAAGTAAACGCTAATGAGGCAATAGCCGAAGAATCGATACGCAGTGAACTGTCGACCGCAGCAAATACATACCAATCCCTGGCCAGAGACGTATGGCAGGCTATCATCGAACGCACCAATGAGGCCAACGAGCGGCAGACATGTCAAGCCACTCAGCTGGCCTGGGTAAACGACACACTATCCTTCTTGGGGGAAGCTAACATGGCCCGAAACCAACACCTAGCCAACTTCCAGGGGAACGTGGAGCTATGGACCGCTGCCCACCAGAAACGAGTAGCCACCCTGGAGAAACAACTCCGGGAAGCAAGGATGGAGATCCAACTAGTAGCAACCAGAATCCTGCTACCCACAACACCCATCCACCGCCAAATATCAACTGGGCAACCCGTATGGAGTAGCCCCATCCACCCGACCAGCACCAGTGCCCTGTCGGCCCCACCATCGCAACCTGCTTTGGGAAGCCCATTACACCTAAACCCAGCTCCAGTGACCCGACGAAACCGACGTCTGGCGCTACCCACAACACCAGACATCAGGCAACGGATGGAGCAACTCCGACGCCCGCCTTCCCCGCAACCACCGCCACCTGAGCCGGCGGTGACCACGGGAGGAGCCCCACCCGTGTCGCCCCCAGGATCCTCCTCGGGACCTCCCTCGGGCCCTCTGTCAGAGCCACCTTGGCCACCCTTCCGATGATTCCGCTTGCCCTCGCCCGCCAGAAAGCTGCGCCTACGATCTCTACGCCGGACATTATATGGCTACTGGCGAAAGGGGTAGAACGGGCCCGGCAGGACCAGCAACCAAGGGAGGAGTGAATCCGCACGTCCCGCCTCAAGATGACGAACCCTGAAACTTTCAATGGAAAACCCTCTACCTTGTTCAGCACATGGTAGAAAACGGTGACCAAATACCTAAGCTTCTATCCAGAAACAGGGGATCAACAGAGGATCGCTTGGGTAGGCACCCTCGTTACCGGCACCGCAAAAGCATGGGATTTGCATCGGTATGATGCGCTCGGAGAAGTCCACACCTGGGTAAACTACTCAGCGGCAATCCGAGCGGAATACTTAGACACACGGGAAGCAGCTAACGTCCAGCTTCAGTTGAGCCAGCTCAAATACAAAGGCGATATCCGATCCTACTTTACCGAATTCTGGGCCCTCAACAACTACACCTGCGCCACTGGAGAAGGCCTGCAGGAAAAAGTAGATCTAGCAATGACGTCGGAAATCTTGCGAATGAGATTCTCTTACTACCTGGGGGAATTCGCTGACGACGAAGGATTTCTCGACGCCACCTACCAGGCAGGACTGCAGTTTGAAAGAATAAAGGCACTTGAAAAAGCCCGGGAAGGCCATCAAGGAAGAATAGAAGAAAAAAAGAAGGAAACATTGAGAGAAAAGGACCGCGCCCCAAAAAAGAAAGAAACACGGGAAAATAACCACCCGGATCGCTCCAACAACCAGACACCAAGGAAGTCAAACTGGTTCGGGAAAAAAGATACCTGGAGTACAGTGGACGAGGCGATGAAAGGCATACCAAACGCCGAAAAAGAGGAGTATAGGCAAAGCCGGGAAGATTGCTGGCGGTGTGGGCATGTGGGGTATAATACTTACGAATGCCTAGCCTTTAACACTCGAAAGGGGACACCCCTACCTACAGCCCCAAGCAAGGCTTCAGCAGTAGGGCAAGGAAAAAGGAAGAGATCCGAGGAACCCGAACAGCCGCCAGCCATGAAGCAGCAAAAAGTGGCAGCAGTGGAAACCATGGACACCGACCTAATGCCATGGGAGGACTCGGGGTCGGATTTTTGAATGGTCCGAAGCAGCCGCAGCCGAAGACCATTAACATCGTATGTGGCACCGCACAAAAAGGATCAGCCGAGGTACCAAGTACTGAAACTTAGGGGAAAAAGAAAAAACCAAACAAAACCCATCCAGTAATCAACATGGTCATACACCACGATGGAAAAACCCACCAAGTTCAAGTACTACTGGACACCGGATGTTCAGTGGCACTGATCAACAAAAAAACGGTGGAGAAACTGGCGATTGATAAGAAACGTCACCAGCGCGAACGAGGAATCGAAAACTTCATAGCGGAAAAGGTTGAAGGAGTTGTTCAATATTATACCAAACCCTTGCTCCTCCAACATCGAAGGCATTTCTCATGGGAAAAATTTGAAATAACCCCCATGGATTCCGAGATCGACATCTTCCTTCCCTTCAAATTGGTAACCCAACACCCTCCCCAGGGTGCTTGAACCACCGAAGAAGTATGATTCAACAGCCCGTGCTGCCTGGACAAATGCACCAAATTTGAACAAAGGGCATTCTCGTTCACTTGGGACGAATCAGTTAGTTTGGACCCCAGCACCCAAACCATAGCATGGGTGGCATCGGTAGCCACAGAATCACCCAACATCCCAGCACAGTTCAGGAAATACCTGGACATCATGAGCAAGGAAGCAGCAGACGCCCTGGCGGAACACAGGCCGTACGACTGCAAAATCGACCTACAAGAAGGAAGCACGGCACCATGGTGCCCCATCTAGATTCTACCCCCTCTCTGAAGTCGAACTATAGATGCTCCGAGAATGGCTAAAAGAAATGGAGCGAACAGGCAAGATCAAACGGTCTACATCACCCGCAGGATCGCCAATCCTGTTCATCTCTAAGCCACACTGAAGAGGACTCTGGCTGTGCATTGATTACTGGGCATTGAACCGAATCACTATTCCCAATCGATACCCACTGCCTCTGATACAAGAACTTCAAGACTGGGTACATGGGGCGCAATGGTTTAGCAAGATGGATCTGAAGAATAGATTCAATCTAATCCGAATGAGGGAAGGAGACGAATGGAAAACAGCAGTCAGAACCCGCTATGGCCTGTATGAATTCCAGGTAATGCAATTCGGACTTGCGAATGCCCCGTCAACCTTCCAAGACATGATGAATCTTGTCATTTCCGATATGCTCGATGTAGGTGTCCTTGCCTACATGGACGACATATTGGTATATGCCAAAACCAGGGAAGAGCACGACCGAATTGATAGGGAAGTGCTAAGAAGACTACAAGAAAACGGGTTGGCAGTCACTCCGGAAAAATGCCTATGGAAACTCCAGGATGTTGAATTCTTGGGATACATAATCAGTCGCGACGGGATTAAGATGTCAACAGAAATGGTAGAAGCCGTCCTACAATGGGAAAGACCAAAGAACATCACGGAAGTTCAGTCGTTCCTATGATTCGCCAACTTCTACCGACGCGTCATACAGGACTACTCCAAGGTGGCGCGACCGCTGACGGAGCTAACAAAGAAAGAAGCAGGGAAAAACTGGGAAAGGAACACGGAAGCAGAAACTGCATTTGAGGAACTGAAAAGACACTTCACCACCACACCCCTCCTGGCTGACTTCGACCCGGAAAGACCAGTCATAATCCAAACGGATGTGTCGGACTTTGCCCTTGGAGCGGGACTGTCTCAACGAGACAACGGAAACCGACTACACCTGGTGGCCTTTCATTCCAGGAATTCCAGCCCATGGAGATCAATTACGAAATCCACAACAAGGAACTCCTTGCAATCGTTGACGCTTTCAAATATTGGCAACGATACTGTGAAGGAGCAATCCACCAGGTGCAGGTCTTCTCGGTCCATCAGAACCATGAGTACTTCACCAAAACAAAAGTACTCAACCGCCGGCGGGTACGATGGGTGCAGGAGCTCGCCAGCATTGACTTTTGCATCTACTACCGACCGGGAACGAAGAACAGCAAGCCTGATGCGCTTTCTAGGCATTCCGACTACCGCCCGGAGAAGGGGGGGGGGTAGAAAACCAGCCGATTACGACGGTTTTGCAGAAAAATCACTTTGCGGGACCAGAGAGGCAGGGGTGCTCATTCATTTGTTCCTCTTAACGGCTCGCTTCGCTCCCTTCTCAGAAATGGTCGGAGAAATTCGTGGTGACAGTTCGGGAGAAAGAAGAAAAGTACGAAGAATACCAGCAAGCTTGGAAGCTGGTAGGACAGGAAGCGGCACAAGAGGATCCGGTGTTGGATGACTGAAAAGTCAAGGAAGCCGAGGACCCTTGGGAGGCCACTCGGAGGGGCCGAAACGCTAGAACCAAGGGAATCCTCAAAATCAAAGACGGGCTCCTCTACCGGAAGGGCATGCACTGGATCCCGGAGGATAGGACCCTCAAGCAAACAATTCTCGAGTCCGAACACGACTCGAAAGTGGCAGGCCATATGGGACAGGACAAAACCATTGAGCTTGTCAGACGAAACATCTGGTGGCCAAAGATGAAGGAGCGGATCATCGACTTTGTCTAAAGCTACTCGGAATGCCAGCAGAATAAGGCAACAAGGCATCAGCCCTATGGGCTGTCATCCCCTTTGGAATTCCCCTATGCTCCATGGCAGTCTATCGCGATGGACTTCGTTACCAAGTTGGCGGTGTCAGAAGACTGTGACCAATTGTGGGTGGTTATTGACTGATTCACAAAGATGGCGCATTTCCTTCCACTACCAAAGGACAAGAAAACTGCCGCCGATTTGGCAGTAACCTTTGCAAGGGAAATTTGGAAGTATCACGAACTTCCAACAGATATCGTTTCTGACCGAAACTCCTGATTCACCTCGGAAGTCTGGAAGGAATTACTCCGGCTATCCGGGATCCGACTACAGATGTCGACGGCCTTTCACCCCCAGACCCTTGGGCAAACAGAGCATCTCAACCAAACGATCGAGGTATATCTCCAAGCGTTCATCAGTCGGGAACAGGACAACTGGATCTCCCTCCTACCAATGGCAGAATTCGTCTACAACAATTCAGTCACCGTGGGAAACGGGATGCCTCCGTTCTACACAAACTCTGGGTTCTACCCAGTCACCGTGAATCCGGCCACCACCGGACCCCTCAACCAAGACAGCATGATCAACGCGCATTGGATGCACACCGTGCACGACGAGTCCCGCAAGGAGCTGGAAGCCACACAGGAACGAATGCGCCAGTATACCGACCCAGACCGCAAGGAACCCCCGGCATATCAAGTAGGGGACTTGGTCATGCTCAGCGGGCGCAACATTAAAACGCGCCACCCCTCAAGGAAGGTGGATCACAAAAATCGTGGCCCCATCCAGATTGAAAAAATCATCTCCCCGCTCACCGTCCGCCTCACGCTGCCTCAGAAATGGAACATCCACAACATCTTCCAATTCTGAACAAACGAACACCGAGCCCCACCGGACCCATCCAAAGTTCTCTGGGAAGCAGACGACGTCGAACAAAGCAAGGAATACGATGTCGAAGAAGTCATGTCCTCGGTCGAACGCGGCCGCAGAAATAACAAGCGAATACTTTACCTCGTCAAATGGCTCGACTATCCGGAACGAAAAGACTGGACGGAAGAACTATTCGACAATTTTTCAGTAGGTAGTCTGGAAAAACTGCGACAATTCCATCGACAAAATCCCGACGTGCTGAGGGACTACTGCCTCACCGAGGGCTAGACCAGTTCCACTGAGGACCAGGCAGTAGTGGGCTGAAGGGGTGGAGGACTTCAGTACCAAAGCATTGCAACTGACAAAAAGACCCACCTCTCGGGCACCCACAAGAAACCGCTGACCAAGCGCCTGATGAAGAACCCGAAACGACCCCATGAACTTGACGTGCTCCTGTACGGTCATACTCTCCTTACCCCAAAACGGAACCGGTGACAGAGCGAGTATGATGGTCATACAATCTCCAAATAAGGCGCAGTCACTCCTACCTACACTGTAGAGTCCTAGATCAGGCTCAGTCACTTTCGGAATACCGGACTAGCCACGAAGGATACCATGTCTCTGCTAATCCTCTATGACCTATGTCGACCCCGGAACTCGAGTACGGGAACCGGTGAAGTGAATACGCGATGTGATCAAAAGTTCATCCGGACAGTAGAAGTACGCACTGGCTTACTCTGAGGGCCCAGTCATTTTCGACGGATTACAGAGCCATGTCCTGATCCGGTGACTGGGAGGGCTGTAGGGGAGGAGGACTACAGTTACAGTAACAACACAACAAGTTACCCCACGAGAGAAACACACCTACAAAAAGAGTTGGGCTACTTGGGAAAAATATATCTTAGAGAAAAAAAGCACTCGAGACGAGGCTTGGGGAGAGGGGAGGTAGTGTTACACTTTGAAATATCACAGGTCGGTAGGTACTCTTAGGCAAGTACGTACAGAAGATGGATAGGCACCGGTAGTTAGCTATTCCCGGAAAGATCAGCTGAGAGAGTCTAGACGGGTGATAAAAGGAACAGAGGTAGCTTACGGCCGAGAGAACAGCCGTAAGAGATAAAACTCCGGGATGAGGGGAAGATAGCAAACGGGTGGGAATTGACCAGACTTGGGCCCTCCTTGAGATAAGGAGAAGCCACAAGAGATATTCGAAACTCCAGAACGAAGAACTCCTCAATATCTACTCCACCCAGATCTACAACTCCTTTCCTTTTTGCTTGTACTTGAGGATCATCTCCCAACTTGATGATCATATTCGTTTCCTTAACTGAGTTCTTCCGCAAGTCTTGAAGATTGTTGCTGTAATTATATGATGCTCCGGAATCAATTACCCAGGTTCTTGTTGTTATTGCCGATCGATATGATGCTACCATTACCTGCGAGCTGAGGGAGGTGGAGCCCACGAGTCATTGCTGGTTACCGGAGGTGTTGTGCGAACGTCCATTTACGTCGTCTCCATCGGGTCCGTTTCCATCGCGTCTGCCTCCACCGTGTTCATTGCATCCATTTCCATCGCGTCCGTCGCGTCCGTTCTGTCCATTTCCTCCACGTCCATTCTGAACGCGTCTGATTCCTCGGCTATTCCATAGAGCCTGTCCCTTTCTTCTGGCCAGGCAGTCATTCTTCATATGACCTTCTTCTCCGCAATAGTAGCAGTCATTCTGGTCTCGAGCTCGTTTGTTGTTCTTCTTACTCCACCAATTGGAGGTAGTGTGGGTACCGGTTTTGCACCAATCACACCACCCCCTCTAAGAACTCTCATTTCCCTGGTATCATCCCTGGTAGCCACCTCGTCCTACTCTTCCTCCTTGTTGTGTGTAGAGAGCATCTGAGACGGCATCAGGTTTTGTAGTCATCGATCGATTTGTTTCGCATTCGTTCAGTACATCAATGACTTCTTGAACAGTGACTCTTGTACGGGATTGAAGAATCTCAATCGTGACTGCATAGGCTGGAGGAAGAGTCATATAGATGTGATTCTTGAGGACCATGTCGGAGACCGCATCTTTGGGGCCAGCGAGCTCGGTGCTGATATCAAGCAATTCGGCGAAGTCGGCATTGAGCAGCTGGCAGGGAGTGGGACGGAGAGTGCTGAATTTCCAGAAGAGTGACATTCTTGCGACCGAAGAGTTGGCAGTGTTTGTGCGGGCCTCCAATTCTTTCCACATCTGGATGGGATACTCCATTCCTTTGATGTATACCTTGACAGCATTGGTATAGAATCCATAGATGATGGCCACAGCCTGCAATTTCCATTGCTTGTAGTCCTTGTACACCTTCCGTGCCAGAACCAGCGGTCTGGTGAAGTCATTGGGTCTTCCCGGATCTTCCGGTTCTTCTTCCCTCTCCATCACAATGTCCCACGCCATAATTCCTTGTAGGACCTTCATGCAATCTTCTTTTCAGACTGCGTAGTTGCTACCATCGAGTAGGCGGACATTGCCCAGAGGGTGTTTGAACATTTCTTCACTCTTGATGAAGACCGTTGTAGATGCTTGTCGAGTAAATATATTGGTAGCGGAAGCAGTCTGAGGATCGGGCGTGTTTTACGAGGAGAGATAATGTCGATATGTAAGGAGGGAAGTTCTTGTCGATCATCTGAGATCTTCCGTCGCTGACATGGTTAGCGATCAATTTCGAGGAGAAAGCTTCTAACTGAGACGTACAGGTAAGGGCCTCAGAATCGCTGGCCCCCGCGTTTATCACTGGCTCCTGAGGAGCTATTTCTTGCGTGAGAGTGCAATGGCGGTGAGGATTGATCATATGTGGAGCGGTTATGGCTCCGGGCTCATAACCTGTTAAAGATTGCCCGATCACAGTTCTTCTGAGAGTCTTCACACGAGCAGAGAGAGAGAGAGAGAGAGAGATGGAATGAAATGATTTGATCGTTGACGTGTGATGGAATCGCTCAAACGTGATGTATGTATGCCATTTTTTTCTTATGTCCAAGTATGTCAGAGTATAGAAGGAAGAACCCAAAAGATGCTGCTATGGAAGAATTCCAAGCCGACGTTACTAGGATCCCCTTGCCATTGCCGTTGCTGTGGTGTCGCTTCCGTTGGTGCGTCACGCCGGAGCAGCGTGAAGCAATTTCAACAGTTGATGGCAGAGGGAAGCTTGTACTGTGCCGCTACACACGGACTGCAGCGAGGAAACGGACTGTACATATGGACTGCAAAGGCCCCTCGTCATGATCTAGATAGGTTGCATATGAGTGCTGAATAAACCAAAAAATAAAAAAAAAAACAGGTCAGACACAATTGCTGTACTGTGATGGGTGGCTCATCATCCATAGGATCCATCACCAGCTCGACTTCCAAATCCATAATGCGTTCGCCAGAGGATTCCAGTAGTCATATCAAGTCTTGATTATTAAGGTGTATGAGACATCAATGCCAGATATTTACTGTTTTTGAAGGTGGAGCTGTCTGAAGCATCTTGATTTCGGAGATGTGTGCTGATCCATCTGTTGATAGTATGTATAGACCATTTTCAAGGTTGGCACCACGAACCTTTTGTCACTTTGCATTGGCAATTGAGCATATGCCTGATTGGAATGTTGTTGTGTATCCATGTGAATCGAGTTGTTCTACAGACAGGAGAGATATTCGGAATTCCGGAACGAAGATTGCCTCAATATCCACTTCTTCCAGACGTACAATTCCTTTCTTCTTTGTTTGTACTTGATGATTATCTCCCAACTTGATGATCATATTTATTTCCATAACTGAACTCTTCCGGAAGTTTCGAAGATTATTGCCGTAATTGTGACATGCTCCAGAATCAATTACCCAGGTCCTTGTTGTGGTTGCCGATCGATATGATGCCACCATTACCTCCGAACTGAGTGAGGTAGACCCCACATGTCATTGCTAGTTACCAGAGGGATTGTGAATACGCCCGTTTCCGTCACATCCATCGCGTCCATCAAGTCTATTTCCTTCGTGTCCATCGTGTGCGTTTCCTCCATGGTTGTTTCCTTCATTTCCACTGTCTCTACTCCGGTCATGTACGTTTCCTCCATGATCGTTTCCTCTGTTTCCACCATGGTCACATCCATTTCCTCTGTTGTTTTGTACTGCCTGTCCCTTTCTTCTAGCAGGGCAGTTATTCTTCATATGTCCTTCTATTCCGCAATAATAGTAGTCATTCTGATCTCCAGGCCTCGCAATAGTCCGTCCTGCCCGGCCGGGCCCGGCAGTCTTTTAGGACGGTCCCGTCCCGGGCAGGGTCCCCACTGCCCTAGTCCGTCCTGGGATAGGATTTGGACGGACTGCCAAAGACTGCCGGGCCCGCTGGGGCCCGGCAGGGCACCCCACTAGCGTGAAAAATTTCCGATTAGGGTGAAATTTTTTACTCCAGCGGGGTATGCAAGACCCCACTCACCAACCACTATGTATACCTACCGCCGTCTCCATCCGGCTCGCCAGACATCGATCCCATCGGCACCACCCAACCCACCCAGCCCACCGGTCAGATGCCTAACAGCGATCTCAGTACCGATGCCTATGCCGAAGACGAAGCACTCGATGATATCGTCGTTCGCCCCGAGGATTCGGCTTCCCAGCGACAACTCCTTGTCGATCCCGAATTACTCTCCCCACCGATGGGCAGCAGCGCAATGACAAATGTTACATCCGTTGTCACGTCTTCTTTTCTACTGTGTCTGCCGGATTCTCACGAAAACGGACAAGTTGGGTGTGGCAAGCCGAAAACGGAGAAGAGTACACTGGTGTCGATGGGAAACTTCGATGGAGATGCCGAAGATGTATGTCATCACCATCTACAATTTGCTTGTTACTAACACTTGCTTAGGTCACAGTCCACGCACAGCACAAACGTACTCAGACGCCTCAACTAAAAACGCCATTTCACACCTTCGGCGTGTTCACAGACTTGGCCCAGATGGAGAATTGCCAACGATAGCCATCCGCCAGCAAAGCCTTCGGGAGGCATTCGGAAACACTACGCCACGAGTTGCATTCAATCCGGAAGTGTTTAAGGCCATTCTTTTACGCTGAATGACTATATGGAATATTCCTTTCAACGCGGTGGAGAATACCAGCTTCCGTTTGCTGGCTGGTTACGTAGCTGTCGCCCTTCATCACGAGATGCGATTTGAGTATTTCGAAAACGAATGGCACGACAAGCCTGACTGGATTGCCAAGGCAAAATCCGAAACGACT
>Ga0307516_10002058_pt1 | contig 27388 bp, 23 predicted proteins | sample 19_EM_MG_FD_203310 | JGI IMG/M metagenome (GOLD analysis project Ga0307516, IMG submission 203310) | Populus trichocarpa ectomycorrhiza microbial communities from riparian zone in the Pacific Northwest, United States - 19_EM | ecosystem: Host-associated > Plants > Roots > Unclassified | place...
GGCTTTGCCGGCCATGAAGACACGGGCATGAGCCTGCTGCGCAACGGCATGCCGTCCAACCGCGGCTTCAACGCGCCGCGCGACACCGCCAACCTGGAGCGGCTGGAGTTCCTCAAAGGCACGATGGGCGCGCTGTACGGCAGCAGCGAGCCGGGAGGCACGGTCAACCTGGTCACCAAGCAGCCGCGCTTCACGCCCGGCCAGTCCATGGAGGCCTACTACGGCAGCCACGACTACAAGCGCCTCTCGCTGGACAGTACCGGCCCGCTGGACGGCCAGGGCGACGAGCCGGCCACCGTGGCGTACCGCCTCAACGCGTCGCTGGAAGACAAGAACAGCTTCCGGGACTTCATGCACAGCCGGCGCGAACTGCTGGCCCCGGCGCTGGCCTGGAAGCTGGGGGCCGACACCTTGCTGCGCTACGACGGCGAATGGCTGCGCCAGCGCGCGCCGCTGGACCGCGGCGTGGTCGCAGTCGGTGGGCAGCTCGATGCGGTGCCCGTGTCGCGCTTCTACGGCGAGCCCGGCGATGGCGACATCACCCTCGTGAACCAGACCCACCAGGGCTTCATCGAACATGCGCTGTCGCCCGAGTGGCTGCTGCGCGGGGGGCTGCAGTTCAAGCGCGGCACGCTGCGGGGTTTGGCCAGCGAAGGCCATCCCTATGGCCCCAGCCCTTGCCCTGGGTCGGTGGAGGCCGAAGGGTGGTTGTGCCGCCGCCTGCGCCAGCGCGACTTTGCCTCGCACGAAACCGCCTTGCAGCTTGAGGCCACGGGCCGACTGGCCGCTGCCGGGTTCGAGCATGAGCTGTTGCTGGGCGCGCAGGCCGCGCGCTACACCATGGACCAGGTCCTGCGGCAGCAGGCCGCCGACGCGCGCTACTCGTACGGCATCGACGTGTTCGATCCGGTCTACGGCGCGGCCCGCCCGGCGCTCACGGTGCCTGCCATCGACCGCACGCTCAAGGACCGCAGCACGGCCTTGTATGCCCAGGACCAGGTCAGCCTCGATCCCCGCTGGAAGCTGCTGGCCGGCTTGCGCCACGACCGCTACGACGGCGAGATCGACGACCGCACCGCCCAGCGCACCGCCCAGCACCTGAGCGCCACCTCGCCGCGTCTGGGGCTCACCTGGCTGCCGGGCCCCAACCGGTCGCTCTACGCCAGCGTGGGCCGCTCGTTCCGCCCGCAAACCAACACCGACGCGGCCGGCGCCACGCTGGCCCCGGAGGTGGGCACGGCGCGGGAACTGGGTGCCAAGTGGCAGACGCCCGACGGGCGCCTGGGTGGCAGCCTGGCGCTGTTCGACATCGAGAAGCGCCGCACCACCACCTACGATGCCGATGGCATCTACCTTGAGCCGGTGCCCGGCGCGGTGCGCAACAAGGGCCTGGAGGCCGAACTCGCCGGCTGGGTGGCCGCAGGCTGGCGTGTGGCGCTGAGCTATGCCTACCTGGACGCTGACCCGAGCATCACCCAGTTTGCGCGGCACAGCGGCAGCGCCTTCGTGGTCCGTGAAACCGCGCTGGACGATGGCCGCCTGATGGGCTTGGGCGGCGGGTTCACGCACGTGGGCCGGCGCAGCGGCGACAGCGGCGAGCCGGCCCTGCCGGCCTACACCGTGGCCAAGCTCACCGCCTACCTGGCGGCGACCGCCACGCTGCGCGTGTCGCTGGACGTGGACAACACGTTCGACCGCCGCTACTACGCCAGCGCCTACCACCGCGCCTGGGTGGCCCCGGGCGCACCGCGCACGTTCACGCTCGGCCTGCAGGTGCGGTTTTGATGCGGGCGTGGCTCGCCTGCCCAGGATCATCGCGGTGGGCGGCGTCGGCGTGCTAGGCCTTTCACGGTGCGGCGGGACGGCCTGGGTGATGGCACAAGGGGCTTCGACAAGCTCAGCCCGAACGGGGCGGAGGGCGGTGACCAGGAGCACTGCCCGTGGCCCTGCACGCCCGTTCGCCCTGAGCCCGTCGAAGGGCCTGCGTGCATGGCACCCAGTCCGCCCCAAGATGTCATGGCGCAGTGGCCACGGGGCTCTCTCATGACGGCGCGACCCCACCTTGAAGGGGCTGAGCGGGCGGAGTCTCTGCGACCCCAGGCACCGGGCCGGCCTGCCGCCAACGGCGCGCAGGCTCGACCCGCGGCCGCTCCGGCGTGGGCTGGGGCACCGGCTCGTACAGCACCCACTGGCCCACCGTGCGCATCGACTCGGCGACCCGGTTGGATTGCAGCTTGAGCAGGAAGTCGATGCCGCGCTCCGCCTGCAGCTTGGTTTTTTCGCGCAGCATCAGGATGGTTGGCTCCCACAGCGCCGGTTCGGCGATAAGGCGGTCGAACTTCTGGTCTTCCTCGTGGGCCCGGTCCTCCTGCCCGGCCGCACGCCACAGGCGGGCCCGGGCGCGGCAGGCGTCCAGCATGGGCGCGGCCTCGGCCTTGAGCGCCTTGTCGGCGTACATAGTGGCGAACTTGTTGCCCTTCGCGAAGGCTCGCGCCTGGTCCAGGAAGTCTTCCAACTGCCGTTCGGCCACCACGTGGCGCATCGCATCGTCCATGTCCTTGGGCAGCTTGCCCGTGCCGTAGTGCACCCAACTGCTCCACTCGCGCCGCACCGCGCGTTCGAAGTCCTTGAAACTCAGGTAGTCGGTGGCGCAGTCGCTGCGCACCGGGTCGATTTCATCGCCGAAGGTGAACAGCGTGCAGAAGTGCGTGGTTCCCACCGCGCGCACCTCGCAGGCGTAGGCCAGGTCAAAGCCTCCGGCGCTCAGGCCGGCCTTCTGTCCGCCTTTGGCATCCAGCCACTGGTGCGCCTGTGCGCCGGCCGTGAGGCGGACCCCCAGTTCGGACTTGGCCTGCGCGGTCGAGTCCCGGTAGATCGTTTTCATATAGCCGGCCACGGTGGTGTCGGTACGGCTGGATTCCTTCTTGGACTTGAAGCCCAGCGAGGCCGAGAGGTTGGCGCGCCGCGCCCGGCCGGCCACGGCACCGGCCCGAAGGGCCGCGACGCCGGAAACGTTGGACTCGATCGCCAGCGTGTGCCGGGACGCGTTGTCGATCAGGCCGAAGTTCACGCCGGGGTGGTGGGCCAGCAGTTCGCGCATGCGGTCGGGGTTTGCCGGCGTGCCGTCTGGCGTGACCAGGTGCATCAGGTGCTCGAACATGTCCATGAATTGGGCCCGCAGTTCCAGCTCCTGGCCGGCGCCCAGGCGGGGCACGCGCAACTGCAGGCCCTGCTCGATGCCGGTTTCCTTCTTGACGCGCAGGTCGGCATTGACGCCCAGGCCGACGCTGGCATCGTCATCGTGCAGCTTCCACGCATAACCGCCGCTCACGCCGGCGCCCAGCTGGAACTGGTTCAGCGCCTGTTCGCCGACCTGCATGTACAAGCCGGTGCGGCCCATGTAGAACTCGATCAGCCGCTCGTCGCTGTGCTGGGCGCTGGCAATGAGCCGTGCGCCGATGCCGGTGGGCAGGACTGCGGCCACCGCGGTGGACAGCGGCGTGAGGTTCAGGCCCACGACCCGCTGGCCGACGATGCGCAGCTTGTCGCGCCATTCCAGGTGTTCCAGCATGTCGCGGCACAAGTCGAACAGCGCCATGCCCGAGGTGACGCGGCGAGGATCGCCGTCATGCAGCAGGCGGTTCGCCGCGGCCACGGTGCGGAGCAGGTCGTCGAGCCGCTCGGCCTCCCGCTCGGCCCAGTGGGCGTCGGCCGGCGAACCGGCAGCGCCCGGGGCCGAAGGCTGCGGCATTGCCAGCAGGCGCTGTTGCAGCAGCGTCAGCAGCTGCGGCAGCGTGCGGGGGTGCGAGCCCAGGCTGCGCCACGCGGCGTCGAGTGCGGCATGCGGTGGGGCGGTGGGTGGGGTGGACAGGGTGTCGCTGTCGTGTTTGGCCGCCTGGTGCGTGAAGTGCTGCACCAGGTCCTGCCGGCGCTCGTCGATGCTGCGCAGTGCGGCCTTGTCGAGCCGCAGCGTGGTGAGGTCGGTGTAGGGTGCCTCGCGCTGCACGTGCTCGGCCAGGGCCCGCAGCCCCAGTTCGGCGTCCGAAGGCACCTGCCCCGGCGGCAACTGGTGGCGCCGGGCGATCAGGTACTCGGTCAGGTGCGCCGTGGCCTCTGCCAGGAGGTCGTGGGTGCGACGCGCGGGCGTGGGCAGGCCCGTGGCCGCTCCCACGGCAAGGGCCTGCGGGAGCGCGCTCAGGGGGTTGGGGGCGCCCAGCCCGCCGGCTGCCGCCTGGTCGCGCAGGCTGTCCGCCAGCTTCTGCAGGTGCTGGTTGGCCCGGTCGTAGGCCGATCCCGGTGCCCGGCTCTCGTAGCCGTTGTGCATGGCCTGGTAGGCGGCACGTTCGTCGTCGGTGGCTGCCGCCAGGCCGTCGGCCGGCTGCGGCGCATGCAAGGCCCGGCGTGCGGCACGCTGCGCCTCGGCCAGCCATTGGCAGTCTGCCTCGTCAGGCGGTGGCTGGCGGCGCAGCAGGCTCTCCGCACGCAGGTACAGGCGGGCGGGTTCCAGCAGTTCCTTGGTCAGTGATGTGGGCGGCGATGCCTGCGGCTTTGCCGTCAAGTGGGCCAGCACCTGCATGCCGCGCGGTGCGTGGGCCAGCAACTCGATGAGGCGCGTTGCAGCCTCGCCCAGGGCGGGCCGTGCCGCCTCGGCGGGGGCATCGAGGCGGGGGACCAGTGCCTCCAGGCCTTGGCCCCGCAACTCGGCCAAGGCCTGCGCCGCTTGCGCGGCATCCGATCGGGAGGCTGCGCTCAGCGCCCCCAAGGCGATGGACAGCACGTCGGGGGCCGACAGGGCCTGGGCACCGAAGGCGGCCGTAGCCGGCTCCAGGCCGTCGGCCCACAAGCGCAGTGCCTGCTGCAGCGGCTCGGCGTGGGGGGTGGCCGCAAAGCCCTCCAGGGCCGTGATCTGGTCTTCCAGATCGGCCCGGCGGCCGGCTTGCAGCCCGGTGCGTGCCTCCTGAGCCATGGCCTGCGTGGCCGCCAGCGCTTCGGCCCGCTGGTCCCGCACGGGTTGCAGCAGTGGCTGGAGGTCGGCCAGGTCTGTGACCGCCTCGTCCTGCTCGAACAGGTTCCGGGCCGTCACGCGGGCCGAGAGAAGGGCCTGGGCCAGTTGCGCCTCGACCGTGCGCAGATCGGTCTCGATCTGCGCCTGCCTGGCCAGTTGTGCCTGCAGCAGGCCGTCTTGCTCATCCTGCGTTTGCTGGAAGTAAGCCGCCGCCTGCTCATCGAGTTCCTGGCGGCGTTCGGCCTTCAGCAGCGTGCCGAGCCGGTGGTTAGGCCGGCTGGTGCCCGGCTGGGCCTCCTCGTGTTGATGGACCTGACGGTGCCGGTCGAGGTTGGACCGGGCCTGCGTCAGCAGCAACTGCGTTGCGGCCACGACTTCGGCGGTGGCAGGGATCGCGGCGCGCAGTGCTGCCAGCTCCGTGGCCATGTCCGTGCGCTGCTGGGTCAGCTCGTGCGCCCGGTCGGCCAGGCGGGTGGCCCGCCGGGTGAGCCGTGCCAGGCGCTGCGCCGCCACGTCGTGGTGCAGGGTCACGAGGGCGTCCACGCCGTCGGCCTCGTTCACGTCGATCGTCGCTTGCAGATGCACCTGCTCATGGCCCAAGGCCTGCACCAGCGTCTGTGCCAGGTCTGCGGCAGCGCTGTGCTCTGCCACCTGGACTTGGGCTTTGGCCTTGGCTTGGGGCGGCGGCGAGGTGCCGGCGTAGTGCAGCAACTGCTCTTGCGGCTTGGGCTTGCCGGGGCTGAGGCCGGTGACCTTGGCGAACCCTCGGCCCAGGGCCTTGGCAAGCCGGCTGATGGGGTGGCGCGGCGCCGGTGGCGAAGTGGCCTCGGCACGGGTCATTTTCTCGACCAGGGCATGGACCTTGGGCGCAGGATGGGCCGCGGGCGACAGCAACTCCTTTTGTGCCACCACCGGGTCGAGCGTGCTCAGCTTGTCGGAGGGTTTGCCCGCGTGGGCTTTTGTCTTGCTGTTGCCGGGGAGCCCGTATGTGACGGTGGTGGGGCGGGCGGGGAAGATACGGCGCATCGGGGACCTGGTCGAGTCAATGCATGACCCGGCCAGGAGCCGGGTGGCTCGTTGGTGGCGGTGGCTTCCAGGGCGGAAGTATGGGCACATGGCCCGGTGCGCCGGCCGGCCGGCACGAAGGCGGGGCAGGGGTGGCGAAGCGGCGCGGGCCGATTGGAGCCCTGCATGGAGCATGGGCGCCGGTACCCCGGCGCCCGGTGCGCACTTTCAGGCCAGCGATTCCACCGGCGTCACGATCAAGTACAAGGCCCGCGGCCCGCGCCAGATGTGCAGCGCCCCTGGCTTGCCGATGCGCGTGTGGTCCAGCCGGCGCAGCAGTTCGTCCACGCTGCGCAGCGGCTCGCCGTCCAGACCGACGATCACATCGTCGGTCTGGACACCGGCCACCGAGGCTGGGCCGCCGCGTGTGACCTCGGTGACGCGCACGCCGCTGGCCTGCTGCTCCAGCCCCAGGAAGCGCTGCACCTTGCGCGGCAGCGGTACCGTGGCGGCGGCCAGGCCCATGCGGGCGCGGCGCACGCGGCCGTGCTGGAAGATCTGCTGCACCACCCAGTGGGCGGTGTTCACCGCCACCGCAAAGCACAGCGTCTGCGCGCCCGGGATGATGGCGGTGTTGACGCCGATGACCTCGGCACGCGAGTTCAGCAGCGGCCCGCCGGAGTTGCCCGGGTTGAGCGCGGCATCGGTCTGGATGATGTTTTCCATGAGCCGGCCCGACTCGCTGCGCAGCGTGCGCCCCAGCGCCGAGATCACGCCCGCGGTGACAGTCTGCTGGTAGCCCAGCGGCGCGCCGATGGCCACTGCCACCTGGCCCGGCTGCAGCCGGGACGAGTCGCCCAGGCGAAGAAAGGGCAGGCCGCCGGCCTGGGCGCGGATCACCGCCAGGTCGGTTTCCACGTCGGTACCCACCACCTGGGCGGCGAACTCCTGCCCATCGGCCGTGGTGACCGTGATCATGCTGGCACCACGCACCACGTGGCTGTTGGTCAGCGCGTAGCCGTCGGGCGTGAAGAAGAAGCCCGAGCCGTGGCCGCTGCGGGCTGGCCCGCCCGGGCGGCCGGGCGGGCCAGGCACGCCGCTCACTTCGATGAACGCCACCGCCGGGCCGGCCTGGCGCACCACCGCGCTCACGGTGGTCGAATAAGCGTCCAGCAAGGCCTCGTCATTGGCGGCCTGGGGCGGGGCCGCCGGGGGGATCTGGCGGGCGCCGGTATGGGCCTCTTCGCCTGCCGTTCGCCATTGCGCAACAGAAGTCATCGGCTCCAGGTACGGGCGGGCCGGGCGATTGCAAGGCCCGCAAGGCCTGCGGTGCCGGCCGCGCTCAGGCCCATCCCCCGCGAACGCAGGTGAGAGGCCGGCTGCACGGGTAACGCAGCGTAAGCCAGGGCCCATCCGGGCCCATGCGCCGCTAGGATGATCGATACGCTCGGGGGCCTGCGGGGCAGGGCCGTGGAAGCGCAGGGATCAGAGTGACTTTTTCAATACGTCCGTTCATGCGTTCGCAGCGGGCCAGGCAGCTTGCTGCATCGTTCGCGGTGGCGGTGATGCTGCTCGGTGTGGCCTTGGCTTATTGGCTGGGTGGTGCTGCACCGCCCCCGATGGAAGACGCCCTGGCGCCGCAGGCCGCGCCTGCGCCGATGGCGCAACGCACCGGCGGCGACGAACCCGCACCTTCTCCCACAGAGGCAGAACCGGCCGACACGCGGCTGGACGTGGCGCGGCTCTTCGAGCTGGATTCCGCCGGCCACCTGATCATCGACGGCGACACAGGCGTGGCGCTCGAAGCCCTGGTGGGCGACCTGCCCGAGCAGCCCTCGCCGCTGGACGTGCAGCGCACCGAGGACTCGTTGCGCAAGGGCCTGCCGGCCCGCGAGGCGGCCAAGGCGATCGGCCTGCTGCGCAGCTATCGGGCCTATGTGGCCGAGGTGGAGTCGCAGGTGGCGCCCGGTGGCATTCCGCAGAATCTGGACGAGGTCAACGTCTTGTTCGACCGCATGGCCGCGCTGCGACTCAAGCATTTCGACCGGGCCACGGCCGAGGCCTTGTTCGGCACGCACGAGGCTTATGCGCGCTACACCATGCAGACCACCTTCATCGAGCAGGACCCCAGCCTCAGCGGCCCGGTCAAGCAGGACCGCCTGGACCGCCTGCGGGCGCAGTTGCCCGAGGACGTGAAGGCCATGATCCCGCCGCTGTCGCCGGAGATGGAGCAACTGGAGCGCGAGGTGGCACGCATGCGGCGCGAAGGCGCCACCGACGAGCAGGTGGAAGCGTTCCGCCAGCGGCAGGCGCTGCCCCGGCCCGGGGGCTGAGGTAGAACCGACAGAGCGCACGGCTACACTGGGCCGGTCGCTGCATCCGCGGTCCCGCCCATGCCCGTCATCGAAGTCACCCACCCGCTGGTCAAACACAAGGTCGGCTTGCTGCGCGAGCACGACATCTCCACCAAGAAGTTCCGCGAGGTGACCGCCGAGCTGGCGCGCCTGCTGGCCTACGAGGCCACCGCCGACTTCAGCCTGGAGCCGGCCACCGTGCAGTGCTGGAGCGGGCCGGTGGAGGTGCAGCGCATCAAGGGCAAGAAGGTCACCATCGTGCCGATCCTGCGGGCTGGCTTGGGCATGCTGGACGGCGTGCTGGACATGGTGCCCAACGCCAAGGTCAGCATGGTGGGCCTGGCCCGCGACCACGAGACTCTGCAGCCGGTGCAGTACCTGGAAAAGTTCGTGGGCCACCTGGACGAGCGCACCGCCCTCATCGTGGACCCCATGCTCGCCACCGCCGGCTCGATGATCGCCACCGTGGACCTGCTGCTGCAGCGCGGCTGCACCGACATCCGCGCGCTGGTGCTGGTGGCGGCGCCGGAAGGCATTCGCGCGCTGGAGGCCGCGCACCCTGGCGTGCGCTGCTGGACGGCCGCGGTGGACAGCCACCTCAACGAATCGGGCTACATCATCCCGGGCCTGGGTGACGCGGGCGACCGGATCTTCGGTACGCGGCAGTGAGAAGGGCCAGCGCCATGCGAACCATCGCTGCGGCCCTGGCCGCGCTGGTGCTGCTGCTCGCGGCCTGCACGCAGGAACAGCAGAACCAGATCAAGCGCGACATCCAGAACTGGACCGGCACCGACGGCGTGCTGGAGGTCTATGCCGGCGACAAGCTGGTCCGGCGTTTCCTGAAGATCGACAAGCTCTCCACCGCACTGGGCACCAACGACAACGCACCGCGGCACTACCGCTATGGCTACGGCGTGCTCGACGAAAACCTCAACGGCCAGGCCGACCCGGGCGAGAAGCGGGTGTACTTCGAGATCAGCGACTTCACCAACTACGTGTTCTTCGAAGCGCCGCGGTGACTTCACCGAAGAGGGGACGCGGCTCCGCCGCCTCGGGGTGGACCTCACCCGGCGCCGGTACCCCGGTGCCGGGTGCCCACACTCAGCCGGCGCCGGGCCGCCCCAAGGCGGCTGAGGACCCGCGTGGCGGGTGGCGCCGGTACCCCGGTGCCGGGTGCCCACACTCAGCCGGCGCCGGGCCGCCCCAAGGCGGCTGAGGACCCGCGTGGCGGGTGGCGCCGGTACCCCGGTGCCGGGTGCCCACACTCAGCCGGCGCCGGGCCGCCCCAAGGCGGCTGAGGACCCGCGTGGCGGGTGGCGCCGGTACCCCGGTGCCGGGTGCCCACATTCAATACGTCCAGAAGATCCGCTGCAGTTCCTTGGGATCACTCGTGCGCGTGAGCGCCAGCGCGGCCAGGATCTTGGCTTTCTGCGGGTTCAGGTCATGCGCCACGACCCAGTCGTACTTGTCGTCGGGCTGCTCGGAGTTGCGCAGCACGAAGCCGTCGCCCACGCGTGACGAGCGGATGACCTGCAGGCCCTGGGTGCGCAGCGCCCGCAGCTTGTCCACCGCATAGTTGGCCACCGAGCCGTTGCCGGTGCCGGCATGCACGATGGCCTTGGCGCCGCTGCGGGCCACCGCGTCGTACAGCTCGGTGGACATGTTGCCGTAGCCGTAGACCACCTGCACCTCGGGCAACTGCTCCACCGCCTGGATGTCGAACTCGCTGTTGATGGTGTGGCGCTTCACCGGCTGGCGGAACCAGTAGGTCTGGCCTTCCACCACCATGCCCAGCGGGCCCCACTGGCTGTAGAACGCATTGGTCTTGATGTTGACGCGCTTGGTGACGTCGCGGCCGGAGTGGATCTCGTCGTTCATGGTCACCAGCACGCCCTTGCCGCGCGACTGTGGGCTGGCGGCCACCACCACCGCGTCGTACAGGTTCAGCATGCCGTCGGCCGACATGGCGGTGCCGGGCCGCATGGAGCCCACCACCACCACCGGCTTGTCGCTGCGTACCACCAGGTTCAGGAAGAACGAGGTTTCTTCCAGCGTGTCGGTGCCGTGGGTGACCACGATGCCATCGACCGTGGCGTCGCGCGCCAGCTCGTTGACGCGCTTGCCGAGTTGCAGCAGCTTCTCGTTGGTGAAGCTCTCGGAGGCGATCTGGAACACCTGCTCGCCGCGCACCTGGGCCACCTCGGCCAGCTCCGGCACGCCGGCGATCAGCTTCTCCACCGGCACCTTGGCGGCCTGGTAGGTGGCGCTGTTGGTGGCGGCGGCGCCGGCCCCGGCGATGGTGCCGCCGGTGGCAAGCACCACGATGCGCGGCTTGGGTGGGGGCGTCTGGGCCCTGGCAGAGGCCAGGCCAAGGCTCAAGCCGGTGGCAAGCAGCGCCTGCAAGAGGGCGCGACGGTACGGTTGCATGAGAGGCTCCTGTTGTTAGAAACCGCCCACGCAGGGGGCGGCCGGGGCGGCACTATATGAGCGGCAGGGCCGGGCCATGCACTGCCATCTACCCTAGGAGCCAGTCCCGGTCCCGGAGAGCTTCACGCCCAGCCTGCCACTCCGGCCGCCGCGCCAACACCAATCAGCCACAGCGGGCTGATCTTCGTGCGCAGCATCAGCACCACGGTGAACGCCACCAGGCCTAGCGTGCTCCAGCGTGCCGCGGTGGGCAGGGCCAGCACCCAGCCGGTGGACAGCAGCAGCCCGATGGTGAGCGGCGCCAGCCCGGCGCTGAAGGCCCGCACCCCGCGCGCTTCGCGCCGCTCGTGGCCCCAGCGGGCGGCAGCCACTGCCACCACGGTGGAGGGGATCAGGCTGCCCGCCAGCGTGCTGGCCACGCCCGCCAAGCCGGCCACGTTGTAGCCGATCACGGCCACAAACAGCACGTTGGGGCCGGGCGCGGCCTGCGCCAATGCCACTGAGGCGGTGAAGTCGGCGTCGGAGATCCAGTGGCGCTCGCCGACCACGTAGCGGTGCATGTCCGGCGCCGTGGTGATGGCGCCGCCGATGGCCAGCATCGACAGCATCAGGAAATGCAGGAACAGCGAAACCAGGTCGGCCCACTGCAACCCGTGCGCGCCGACCAGCAAGGTCTGCCAGGTCATTGGGGCACCCGTGCCGCAGGCCCCAGCTTGTGCCAGGCCACTGCGATGGCGGTGCCGCCCACGCCCAGCAGCACCCACACCAGCGGCCAGCGCAGCAGGGCGATCGCCACGAAGGTGAGGGTGGTGAAGAGCACGCACAGCTGCGAGCCCATCGGGTTCTTGCGCAAGGTGACGGCCAGCTTGAGCCCGGTGGTGATCACCAGCCCGGCGGCCACGGCACCCATGCCACGCAAGGCCCCTGCCACCACCGGCAGGACCGCGAACTTGGCGTACAGCACCGCCAGCAGCAGCACGATGACGAGGGGTGCCAGCATGATGCCGGCCAGGGCCGCCGCGGCACCGCGCCAGCCGAAGTAGCGGTCGCCGAACATCAGCGCCAGGTTCACGATGTTGGGGCCGGGCAGCACCTGGCTGACCGAGAGCAGCTCCACGAACTGCTGCTGCGTCAACCAGCGCTCGCGCTCCACCAGTTCGCGCTGTGCGATCGGCAGCACACCGCCGAAGCCTTGCAGCGCCAGCCGGTTGAACACCTTGAAAAGCTCGCCGGCTGACGCAGGCGTGCGCAACGCAAGCAGGGTCGCGTCGTCCAGCGTGGCGGTAGGGCTCACCCCATCCGCAGCACTTTGAGTGCGTCCGGGTTGATGAGGCCGGTGGGCTTGCCGAGGATGTAGTTCACCACGTTGTCGAACGCGGCGCTGAAGTACATCTCATAGCTGTCCTGCTCCACGTAGCCGATGTGCGGCGTGCACACCGCGTTCTCCAGCCGCAGCAGCGGGTGGCCCTGCAGGATGGGCTCGCTCTCGAACACGTCGACTGCGGCCATGCCGGGGCGGCCGCGGTTGAGCGCCGAAACCAGCGCGTTGTCTTCCAGCAGCTCGGCCCGCGAGGTGTTGACGAACAAGGCCGTGGGCTTCATGCGCAGCAGGTCTTCCAGCTTGACCACGCCGCGGGTGTCGTCGTGCAGGCGCATGTGCAGGCTGAGCACGTCGCAGCTCTCGAAAAAAGCCTCGCGGCTGGGCGCCGCGGTGAAGCCGTGGGAGCTTGCCAGGGTGCGCGAGCTTTCGCTGCCCCACACGATGACCTGCATGCCGAAGGCGCGGCCATAGCCCGCGACGATCTGGCCGATCCGGCCGTAGCCCCACAAGCCCAGCGTGCGGCCCCGCAGGACCTGGCCGATGCCGAAGTTGGCCGGCATGGCCGAGGTCTTGAGCCCTGATTGCTGCCATGCACCATGCTTGAGGTGGCTCACGTAGTGCGGGATGCGCCGCATCGCCGCCATGATCAGCGCCCAGGTCAGTTCGGCCGGAGCCACCGGCGAGCCTTCGCCTTCGGCCACCGCGATGCCCAGCCGGGTGCAGGTTTCCACGTCGATGTGCGAGCCTGCGCGCCCGGTCTGCGCGATGAGCTTGAGGCGCGGGAGCTTTTCCAGCAGCAGGCGCGGGAAGTGCGTGCGCTCGCGGATCAGCACCAGGATGTCGGCATCCTTGAGCCGCACGGAGAGCTGCCCGATGCCCTTGACCGTGTTGGTAAAGACCTTGGCGTTGTAGGAGTCCAGGCGTGAGGCGCAGCGCAGCTTGCGCACGACGTCCTGGTAGTCGTCGAGGATGATGATGTTCATGGCGTGAGTGGATTGTGCCTCGCGATCGAGTCCAGCATGACAGTCGGGCTGCTGCGGATGTAACTCCGCACCGCACGGTCGTCCGAACCGGGCTAGCATCGCCACCTCTTTTTCCACCTCCAGGATGTCGATCATGGCTATTTCAATGTATTCATCCAGCGTGCCGGTGTTCGTGCGCATGCTGGGCAATCTTTCCACCTGGCTGGACAAGGCAGCGGCGCACGCCGAGGCCCGCAAGTTCGAGCCCACGGTGCTGCTGAATGCACGGCTCTATCCGGACATGCTGCCCTTGTCCGCCCAGGTGCAGATCGCCTGCGACAGTGCCAAGGCCGGCGTGGCCCGCCTGGCCGGCGTGGAGATCCCCAAGCACGAGGACACCGAGAAGACGGTGGCCGAACTGAAGGCGCGCATCGCCAAGACGCTGGACTTCATCAAGAGCGTGCCGGCGGCGCAGATCGACGGCACCGAGGCCCGCGTCATCACCATTCCCCGCCGCACCAAGGAGCCGCTGGTGCTGTCCGGCGAGGTGTTCCTCAAGCACTACGCGCTGGCGAATTTGTACTTCCACGTCACCACTGCTTACGCGATCCTGCGCCACAACGGCTTGGACGTGGGCAAGGGCGACTACCTGGGCATCCAGCCCACTGATTTGGCCACGGCCTAGGTCCAAGACCTGGTGAGAGTTCGATCGCGGACCTGACGAAGGTCCCGGTCGCAGACCTTAAGGGGGTTCAGTTGCAGATCTTGAAATGGCCAGTTCGCCTGGCCTGGCTGGCGGCTGCCTTGCTGTTGGCCGCGGCGGCGGTGTTCTGGGCCTACCGGCAGCGCGTGCTGCCGGTTACTACTGGCAGCCTGGTGGTGGCGGGCGCGCAGGCCGAGGTGCGCATCGAGCGTGACCGCTACGGCATTCCCACCATCCGCGCGGCCACGCTGCGGGACGCCACCTTCGGGCTGGGCTTCGTGCATGCACAAGACCGCCTGTGGCAACTGGAGATGCACCGCCGTATCGGTGCGGGCCGGCTGGCCGAGGCCGTAGGCCCCGCAGCGCTGGACACCGACCGCTTCCTGCGCGCGCTGGGCGTGCGGCGGGCCGCGGCGGCGCAACTGGCGCGCCTGGAGCCCGGTGACCGCGCCGCGCTGGAGGCCTATGCCGCCGGCATCAACGCCTTCCTGCGCGGCCACCTGCGCGCCCGGCCGCCCGAGTTCCTGATGCTGGGTTTGCAGCCGGAGCCCTGGGACCCGATGGACAGCATGGCCTGGACCTTGATGATGGCCTGGGACCTGGGCGGCAACTGGAGCGCCGAGCTGCTGCGCCTGCGCCTGACCCAGCAGTTGCCGGTGGCCCGCATCAACGAACTGCTGCCGCCGTACCCCGGCGAGGCCCCGCTGGTCACCGCCGACTATGCGCAGCTCATGCGGCAATGGCAGGTGGGCGCCGACCTGGGCCGGCATGCCTTGCTGGCTGCGCCGCCCTCGGGGCTGGAGGGCCTGGGGTCGAACAACTGGGTCGTGGCCGGCAGCCATAGCCGGACCGGCCAGCCGCTGCTGGCCAACGACCCGCACCTGCGCCTGTCCACGCCGGCGCTGTGGTACTTCGCGCGGCTGGTGGGGCCGGGCTTCGAGATTGCCGGGGCCACCATGCCGGGTGCGCCCAGCGTGGTGCTTGGCCAGAACCAGCACATTGCCTGGGGCTTTACCAACACCGGGCCGGACGTGCAGGACCTGTACCTGGAGCGCCTCAAGCCCGACGACGCCGGCCAGTACCAGACGCCGGACGGCTGGGCCGCCTTCGAGAACTTCAACGAGGTCATCAAGGTCAAAGGCGCGCCGGACGTGCCCGTCACCGTGCGGGCCACGCGGCACGGCCCGGTGATCTCTGATTCCGGCGCGGGCCCGGCCGCGGCGCTGGTGGGCGGCGGCAAGGGGCCGCCGCGCTACGCGCTGGCCCTGCGCTGGACCGCGCTCGACCCCGACCCCGGCACCACGACGGCGGCGCTGCACTTCCAGGAGGCGCGTTCGGTGCAGGAGTTCGTCGCGGCCGCGGCGCGCTACCAGGCGCCGATGCAGAACATGGTGGTGGCCGACGCGCAAGGGCAGGGCGGCCACATTGCCTTCGTGGCCGCCGGCCGCGTGCCGCTGCGCCGGGCCGACAACGACCTCAAGGGCCTGGTGCCCGCGCCCGGCTGGGACGCGCGCTACGACTGGGCCGGCTTTGTGGACCCGGCCCAGACCCCGCGCGAGATCGACCCGCCGCGCGGCTGGGTCGCCACCGCCAACCAGCGCATCCACAGCCCGGACTATCCGCACTTCCTCACCAGCGAGTGGGCCGTGCCGTACCGCCAGCAGCGCATCGAGCAGATGCTGCAGGCGAGTGACAAGCACGACCTGACGGCCATGGCGCGCATGCAGGCCGACGTGCATTCGCTGGGCGCCCGGCAACTGCTGCCGAGGCTCCAGCGCGCCCGCTCCGAGCACCCGCTGGCCGCTGACGTGGCCGGCGAGATTGCGGCCTTCGAAGGCGACATGGACGCCGGCCGCGCCGGGGCGGCGATCTTCCAGGTCTGGGCCCGCCACCTGGGTGAGCGCGTGCTGGCCGATGAACTGGGGCCCCTGTGGGACACCGATGTGATTGGCCAGCGCAGTTTCCGCGACGGCCTGGAGGCCATCATGGCGCGCGACGATGCCTGGTGGTGCGACGACAAGACCACCCCGCAGCCGGAAACCTGTGCCCAGATGGCCGACCAGGCCTTGACCGGGGCCCTGGAGGAACTGGCCGCCACCCTGGGGCCCGACCCGGCCGCCTGGCGCTGGGGCGACCTGCACGTCTCGCGCGCCGAGCACCGGCCTTTCACGCAGGTCAAGGCCTTGGCCCGCTGGTTCGAACTGCGCACGCCGGTGGGCGGCGACACGTACACCGTCAACGTCTCGCGCGTCAATCTCACGCTGGACAAGCACACGGGCCAGCGTTATCTCAGCGAACACGGCCCCAGCCTGCGCGCCGTCTACGACCTGGGCCAGCGGGCCCACTCGCGCGTCATGCATTCCAGCGGCCAGTCGGGCATTGTGCTGTCGCCCCACTATCACGATCTGCTGGCCGAGTGGTTGGCGGTGCGCTATGTGCCACTCTGGGACGATTCGGATCCCGCATCGAGGGAAACCTTGGTGCTGCAGCCGGCCCCTCCTTGAAGGCATGGTGCGGGCTGTGATGTTTGCACTCGGCATCGGCGACGGTTGTCGGCGCAGCCCCTAGACTCCAGGTTCGGGAGGTGTCCAGGTTCGACGTGCGGCTCACAGCGTTTTTTGCAGGAGACCATGCTCACCTCATCCGAACAAGCTTCACACGCCGGACGCCGGCCCTGGGTTCCTCATGCGGCTGCCGCCACCTGTGGTGTGGGCGTGCAGGCTCCCGGGCGCCTGCATCTGGGCTTTCTGGACCCCGGTGCCTCGCTGGGGCGGCGCTACGGCAGCCTGGGCCTGGTGATCGATGGCTTTGAAACCGCTCTCAGCCTCGCGCCGGCGGCCACTGACGAGATCGACGCAGGCCTGGCGCCCGGTGAACTGCCGCGGCTGCAGCGCCACCTGGTCATCTTGCGACAAATCAGCGGCTGCACGCAGCCGCTGCGCCTGCGCCTGGAGTCCGTGCTGCCCACGCATTGCGGTCTCGGCTCCGGCACCCAGCTTGCGCTCGCCACCGGGCGGGCGTTTGCGCAGGTGTTCGGCCTGCCCTGGTCCACCCAGGACGTGGCCCAGTGGCTGGGCCGCGGGGTGCGCTCCGGCGTGGGTATTGCCGGCTTCGACCTGGGAGGCTTCATCGTCGATGGCGGCCCGGCCGATGCCGACGCCGTGGCGCCCGTGCTGGCGCGCTTCGACTTCCCCGACGCCTGGCGCGTGGTGGTGGTTCAGGATGGGCTGCTGTGCGGCCTGCACGGCAGCGAGGAAGTGCAGGCCCTGGCCCGCCTGCCCGCGTTCCCGCGCGAGGCGGCGGCCGACCTGTGCCACCAGGTGCTGATGAAGCTGCTCCCCGCGTTGGCCGAGGCGCAGTTCGAGCCTTTTGCGCAAAGCCTGAGCCACCTGCAGCGCCGCATCGGCGAGCACTTTGCGCCGGCCCAGGGCGGTAGCATGTACACCAGCCCCGCGGTGGCGCGGCTCATGCAGTGGGTCGAGCGCAGCGGCCTGCCGGCCGGGCTGGGGCAGAGTTCCTGGGGACCCACCGCATTTGCCTTCGTGCCCTCGGCCACCGCGGCGCAGCGGCTGGTGGAGCAGGCCCACGCGGCGGGCAGGGTGCCGCCGCATTTGTCGCTGCGCGTCGTGCAAGGCCGCAACCGGGGCGCCGCCCTGCAAGCCACGCCGGTACCGAAGACTTGACGATGAATCGATCACCCACCATGGAACGCCCCTACATCCTCCACCTCTTCACGCCCACCCGCCAAGCCAGCCCCTTCGACGTCAACATGGCCGCCGACGCGGGCTACCACCTCGTGGTGCCGTATGGCGAGGTCACGCTGGCCGGCATCACGGGCCTGACGCAGGACGCCATCTTTTCGCGCGGTGCCAAGGGCGTGGTGCGCACCGGCATCTTCATCGGCGGCCGCGACGCGGTGCTGGCCGCCGACATGCTGGACGCGGCCCGCAAGGCCATGGTGCCGCCCTTCGAGATCTCGGTGATGGCCGATCCCAGCGGGGCCTTCACCACGGCGGCCGCGCTGGTGGCCGCCGTGGAGCGCCAATTGCGCCGCGCCCACCACACCACGCTGGCCGGCCAGCGCGTGCTGATCCTGGGCGGCACCGGCCCGGTGGGCCGTGTGGCCGCGGTCATGGCGGCTCGCGGCGGCGCGGCCTCGGTGGCGCTCGGCAGCCACCGCGGCGCGGCACTGGCGCAAGAGGCCGCCGAGGAGATGCAGCGGCGCTTCGGCGTGAGCGGGCTGCGCGGCGTGGGCGCACAGGACCCGCAGGCCGTGCGCGAGGCGCTGCAGCAGGCCGACGTGGTGCTGGGCACCGCCGCGGCCGGCGTGCAGGTGATGAGCGCCGAAGACCGCCGCGCCGCGCCGCACCTGCGCGTGGCCGCCGACGTGAACGCCGTGCCCCCCGAGGGGCTGGCCGGCGTGGGCGTCATGGACGATGGCCGGGCGCTGGAGGGCACGCAGGCGGTGGGCATCGGCGCGCTGGCCATCGGCGACATCAAGTACCAGACGCAGCACCGGCTGCTGTTGCGCATGCGCTTGCGCGAGGCCGGGCGGCCGCTGTACCTGGGCGTGGCGGAGGCTTTCGAGGTGGCGCGGGAAGTGGCCGCCGAGGCCGATGCCACCCAAGCCTGACGGTCGGCCGGGCAGCCTCATCCTCGCCGGCGTGTCGGTGCGCCTGATGGCCGAATCGGCGCGCCGCGCCGGGTATGAGGTGGTCGCGCTCGATGCCTTCGGCGACCGCGACACGCGCCAGGCCGCGGTGGCGTGGCACGACATCGGCAGCGGGCAGGGCGCGCGGCTGGACGGTGCGTGGGTCCTGGCCATGCTGGAGGTCTTGCCGCAGCAGCGCCCGGGGTTGCAGGGCTGGATCGCCGGCACAGGCTTCGAGGCCTTGCCCGAGGTGCTGGCCCAGGGCACCGGCCTGCTGCCGCTGCTCGGCACGCCGCCGGCTGCGCAGGCGGCGCTGCGCGACCCCGTCAGGTTCTTCGCGGCGCTGGCTGCGCTGGGGCTGCCGCATCCGGCCACCCAGATGCAGCGGCCCGGCGCATCCGCGGGCTGGCTGTACAAGGACTTCGGCAGCAGCGGCGGTTGGCAGGTGCGTGCGGCCGGGGCCGCGCCGGTGTCGCCTACGCCGCTGGCGCACTACCAGCGGTACGCGCCCGGCGAGCCCATGTCGTGCCTCTTTGTCGCCAACGGCCTGGCGGCTTGCGTGCTGGGCCATCAACACCAGGTCGTGGCGCCGCTGGGGGGTAGGCCTTGTGTATGGCGCGGCGTCATCGGGCCGGTGGCCGTGCCTGCGGTGGCGCAGGTCGTGCTCGACCGGGCCTTGGCCGCACTGGTGCCGCACTTCGGCCTGCAGGGCCTGGCCAGCCTGGACTACCTGCTCGATGGCGACACGGTGCAGTTGCTGGAATGCAATCCGCGGCCATCGGCCAGCATGGCCTTGTATGACGGTGGCGATGGGCCACCGTTGATGGCGGCCCATGTGCACGCCTGCCTGCAGGGCCACCTGCCCAGGCCCCAGGCCTCGCAAGGCCCGGTGCGCGGCACGCACCTGGTGTTTGCCGGGCGCGCGGTCACGCTTGAGGCTGGCATCCTGGCCCGCCTGCAGGAAAGCGGCTGGTGCCACGACGTGGCCGCCGGGCCGGTGCGGGTGGGGATGCACGAACCGGTCTGCACGGTCACGGCCCAGGCGCAAGATGTGGCCGCGGTGCGCCGCCTGCTGGCCGCGCGGATGCAGCAGGTCCAGGCCTGGCTGCACCTGCCAAGAACCGAGGCATGCAAACGCCTGCCATTGATTGTGTGCACCCGGCCCCGGAGTACCGGTGCCACCCGCCGAGCGGGTGCTCAGCCGCCTTGGGGTGGCCCGGCGCCGGCTGACACGGAGACAGAGACAGAGACGGAGACCCAACCATGAACACGCCTGCTGCGGCGCCCGCCACGATCAGCGTCAACGCCCTCAGCCAACCGCTGGTGGCGGCGCTGCTGCGCGATCACGAGGCCTTGCGGCTGAAGATCGAAACCGATGCCACCGGCGTGACCCTGGTCGACGCCGGCATCGACACCCCCGGCAGCCTGGAGGCCGGCCTGCGCATTGCCGCCATCTGCATGGGCGGCCTGGGGCAGGTGGCCTGGCGCGCGGCCCCCGGCGAGCCGTGGCCGAGCTGGGTGGAGGTGCGCAGCGGCCAGCCGGTGCTGGCCTGCCTGGCGAGCCAGTACGCCGGCTGGAGCCTGGCAGCCAGCAAGGAAGAAACCGGCGCCAAGAAGTTCTTTGCACTCGGCTCCGGCCCGGCGCGTGCGCTGGCCGGCAAGGAGGACCTGTTCACCGAACTGGGCTACCGCGACCCCTGGTCCGAGGCGGCCTGCCTGGTGCTGGAGGTCGACCGCCGGCCGCCCGCGGTGGTGATCCAGCGGGTGCTGCAGGCCTGCGGGCTGCAGCCCGGGCAGCTCACGATCATCCTCACGCCCACCACCAGCCTGGCCGGCACCACGCAGGTGGTGGCGCGGGTGCTGGAGGTGGCACTGCACAAGGCGCACGAACTGAAGTTCCCGCTGGACCGCATCGTCGAAGGCAGCGCCACCGCGCCCTTGCCGGTGCCGCACCGCGACGGCCTGGAGGCGATGGGCCGCACCAACGATGCCATCCTCTACGCCGGCCGCGTGCACCTGAGCGTGAACGCCGACGACGAGGCGGCCCGCGATCTGGCGCTGCGCCTGCCCTCGGCCAACTCGCCCGAGTACGGACAGCCGTTCTCCGACATCTTCAAGGCGGCGGACTACGATTTCTACCGCGTCGACCCGGCCTTGTTCGCGCCGGCCGAGGTGTGGGTCAGCAGCCTGCTCAGCGGCAACACCTGGCAGGGCGGCCGCTCCGAACTGAGCATGCTGGCGGCGGGCTGGCTGCGCAGGGAGCCTGCGGGGGAGCAGGCGTGAGCCCGCTTGGCGGGGCAGCGCGAAGCCCAAGGGTGTGCCAATGACCTCAAGCGGCTTGCGCGTGGCGATCTTCGCCGACGAGACCGGCTGGCACACCACGCGGCTCAAGCGTGCCTTGCAGGCGCGCGGCGCGCAAGGCCGCTGCGTGGACCTGGCCGATTGCCGCCTGGACACCACCTGGGCGGCGCATGGCCTGGTTATCCCCGGTTTCGGCCGCGACCTGCCCGATGCCGCGCTGGTACGCGGCATCGCCGCGGGCAGCTTCGAGCAGGTGACCCGGCGGCTGGGCGTCCTGCATGCGCTGCGCGAACTGGGCGTGCCCGTGTACAACGACGCCCGCGGCATTGAGCGCAGCGTGGACAAGGCCATGACCAGCTTCCTGCTGCATGCACGCGGCCTGCCCACGCCGGCCACCTGGGCGGGGGAGTCGCCGGCCCAGGCGCGCCGCACCGTGATGCGCGAAACCGCCGCGGGCCGCTCGCTGGTGCTCAAGCCCTTGTTCGGCTCGCAAGGCCATGGCCTGCAGCGCGTGGGCCAGGTGGAGGGCGAGCCCGTGCCGCTGCCGGACGACCTGAGCCCGCGCGCGGGGTACGGCGACCTGCCGTACCTGCAGCGCTTCGTGCCTCCGGCCGGCGAGCCGGGCTTTGATTGGCGTGTGCTGGTGGTGGGCGGCCGCGCGCTGACCGCCATGCGCCGCGTCAGCCGGCACTGGATCCACAACGTCGCGCAAGGTGCCCGCTGCGTGGCGGCCGAACTCACGCCCGAGCTGGCGCAACTGGCCGAACGGGCCAGCGCCGCGCTGGAGCTCGACTATGCCGGCGTGGACCTGATGCCCGATCCTCAGGGTCAGCAAGGGCTGCAGGTCATCGAGGTCAACGGCGTGGCGGCCTGGCGCGGCTTGCAGAGTGTCTCGCGCGTGGACATTGCGCAGTGCCTGGTGGATGACCTGCTGGAGCGGCGGCTGGGCGTGCGCATGGCGGGCGCGCCGCGCGCGGCCTAAGCGCGCCCATGGCCACGCCCCTCGATGCATTCCTGTGGGCCTGCACGCTCGACGTGGCCGTGCCCAAGCCCGGCAACGTCAGCATCGCATCGCCCGGCCATCGCATGGTGGCCGATCAATTCATTGCCAGTGCCGCCGCCGCCGCCGCGTCGCTGTGCGAGCCTGGTGCCGCAGTGGGCCGGCGCATCGAAGGGGCCGTGCGGGCCAGCTGGGCCGCGGCCGGCTGCAATACCAACCTGGGCATCGTGCTGCTGTGTGCGCCCATCGCCCTGGCCCGGGAACGCTGTGCCATGCCGCTTGCGCCCACTGCATTGCAGGACATGCTGCATCGTGTGACGCTGGGCCTGACGGTGGACGATGCGCGCGCGGCCTACCGGGCCATCGCCCACGCCAACCCCGGTGGCCTGGGCCGCGCGCCGGCGCAGGACGTGGCCGAGGAGCCCCGCATCGACCTGCGTGCCGCCATGGCCCTGGCTGCTGACCGCGACCGCATTGCATGCCAGTACGCGCAGGGGTTCGACGAGCTGTTCAGGCTGGGCCTGCCCGCCTTCCAGCAAGGGCTGGATCAAGGCATTCCGGTGGCCGTGCTGGGCACGTACCTGCGCTGGCTGGCAAGCGGGCCCGACTCGCACATCGTGCGCAAGCATGGAGCAGCACTGGCCCAAACTGTCACAGCCGATGCGGCTGTCCTGCGCGACGAATGGCTGGCGCACGGCAGCCTTGCGGGCTCCAAGGCTTTGTCAAGCTGGGATACCCAGTTGAAGACCCGTGGCATCAACCCTGGTACAAGTGCTGATCTGACAGTGGCGACGTTATTTGTGGCTGCCTGTCTGGATCCATCGCTGGTCTCCCGTTCGATGGACGGGGCCTTGGTGGCATAGTGGGATGGTCCGGCAGGGTCCGGGCGCGTTCTCTGGTTCACTTCTGCGTAGTGCACGCAATTTTGTGTACGCAATTTATCAACGTAACTTGGAGACATGGCAATGGCAAAGATCGATCGCATGCTGGTGGGTGAATCCCTGGTCGGTGACGGCAACGAAGTCGCGCACATCGACCTCATCATCGGCCCGCGCGGCAGCCCGGTTGAATCGGCGTTCGCCAACGCGCTGACCAACAACAAGGACGGCTTCACGTCGCTGCTGGCCGTGGTGGCGCCCAACCTGCTCACCAAGCCGGCGACCGTGATGTTCAACAAGGTCACCATCAAGGGCGCCAAGCAGGCCGTGCAGATGTTCGGTCCGGCCCAGCGCGGCGTGGCCATGGCGGTGGCCGACAGCGTGGAAGACGGCACCATCCCTGCCGCCGAGGCCGACAACGTATTCATTTGCGTGGGCGTCTTCATCCACTGGTTGGCGGATGACGACAAGAAGATCCAGGACTACAACTACCAGGCCACGCGCGAATCGATCAAGCGCGCGGTGAACGGCGAGCCGCGGGCTGCTGACGTGGTGGCGCGCAAGGGCTCTGCGGCGCACCCCTTTGCTGCCAAGTAAGGCAGCCAGGTAGGCGGTTCTCCGTTCGGCGACAGGACGAGCAAGCGGGCATGCCGGTTGGCCTTTGGGCCGACCGGCTTTTTTAACGCCTGGTGCAACGCCTACGCGGCCGGCCGGCGCCGCTCAATGGCCACGCCCATGGCCTCCACGTCGTCGAACTTCCTCGGCTTGGCCACCACCACGCGCACCCAGTGGGCGCCGAAGTCCTTGATCAGCATGTGCGCAATCGCCTCGGCCAGCGCCTCCAGGAGCTTCACGCGGTGCGTCTGCATCAGCGCGAGCAAAGCCTCGCGCACGCGGCCGTAGTCGATGGTGTCGCCGATGCGGTCGCTGTGGCAGGCCGGCGAGCGCGGCACGCCCGCCGCGAGGTCGATGCGCAGCGGCTGCGGACGATGCAGCTCGCTGCTGTAGATGCCGATCACCGTCTCGCAGAGCAGGCCTTCGATGAAGACCAGGTCCAGCGCGTCGGCGGCGTCGCCTGCCGTGCCGGGCCAGGAGGCGGCGTTGAGGGAGGGGATCACTCGCATGGGTTCTCCAGACTGCTTGGGCCGCATCAAAGAAGGCCGCCACGATAATCGATCTGCCCATGGTGCCAAACCGGCATTGTGGGGCGCTACCCGTGCAATACCCTCATGCCGAGACACCCTTGAGCACGCTCCCCCCGGAACCCTGGTTTGATGAAGCCGCCCGTTCGCAGGATGATGGCGACGGCGCAACACCTGCCCCGACTGCCGGCCCGCGCTTTGCCTGGGCCGTTACGGGCTCGGGCCATTTCCTGGAAGAGTCCATGGCGCTGGCTGCGCGGCTGCCGCAGGTGGACCTGTTCCTCTCTGCCGCGGGCGAAGAGGTGCTGCCGCTGTACGGCTACCGCCTGGAGGCGCTACGCCGGCGCTTCCGCGTGTTCCGCGACAAGACAGCCAGCGGCGTGCCGGTGGGCATGCTGTACGACGGCGCCTACCACACCATGATCGTGGCGCCGGCCACCAGCAACACGGTGGCCAAGGCGGCCCTGGGCCTGTCGGACTCGCTGCCCACCAACATGTACGCACAAGCGGGCAAGCTGGGCATCCCGAGCATCGTGTTCGCCTGCGACACCGAGCCGGTGGTCATCACCAAGAGCCCGCACGACTGGGTGGAACTGCGCCCGCGCAACATCGACCTGGAGAACGTGGAGCGCTTGCGCCGCATCGACCACACGCAGGTGGTGTCTTCGGTGGCCGAGCTGGAAGCGGCCCTGGAGGTGCGCCTGCGGCAATTGAATCTGGCATGGAACACATCGTCTTCCTGACCGGCCGCCTGGCGCAGCCCGGTCTCGAACAGGTGCTGCGGGACATGGACGACGCGCCCTTCACCTGGGAAGTGCGTGAGATCGGCCTGCAGGTGGCCGGCCTCATGACCGCCGACATGATCCGCCGCCGCGTGGCAGCACCGGTGCAGGCCGGGCGCATGCTCGTGCCCGGGCGCTGCCGCGGTGACCTGGACGAGCTGTCTCTGCACTACGGCATCCCGGTGCAGCGCGGCCCGGAGGAACTGAAAGACCTGCCGCGGTTCTTTGACCGCCAGGCTCGGCCGGTGGACCTGACCCGCCGCGACATCCTGGTGTTTGCCGAGATTGTGGAGGCGCCGCACCTGGACGTGCCGGCCATCGTGGCGCGCGCCCAGTCCTTGCGCCGCGACGGCGCCGATGTCATTGATCTCGGCGGCCTGCCGGCCACGCCGTTCCCGCACCTGGAAGACGCGGTGCGCGCACTCAAGGCCGAGGGCTTCATGGTCAGCGTGGATTCGCTCGCCATCGATGAGCTGCGGCGCGGCGGCCAGGCCGGCGCCGACTACCTGCTCAGCCTCACGATCGACAGCCTGTGGCTGGCCGACGAGGTGGCATCCACGCCGATCCTGATTCCGCGCCAACCGGGCGACGAGGCCTCGCTGTACGCGGCGGTGGACGCCATGCTGGCACGCGGCCGGCCGTTCCTGGCCGACGCCATCCTCGACCCGCTGCCCTTTGGCCTGACGCGCTCCATCGTGCGCTACCACGCGCTGCGCGAGCGCTACCCCGAGGTGGGCATCATGATGGGCATCGGCAACGTCACCGAGCTGACCGAGGCCGACACCAGCGGCATCAACGCCGTGCTCATCGGCATGGCCGCCGAGTTGCGGGCCAATGCCCTGCTCACCACCCAGGTGAGCCCGCATGCCCGGCGCGCCGTGGCCGAGGCCGACGCCGCACGGCGCATGATGGTCGCCGCGCGGGTGCTGGGCCGTCTGCCCAAGGGCTTGATGGACAGCCTGGCCACCGTGCATGCCCGCCATCCGTACCCCGACACACCGCAGGAGATCACGGCCACCGCGCAGGCCGTGCGCGACCCGAACTTCCGCATCCAGGTGGCCGAGGATGGTGTGCACGTCTACAACCGCGACGGTCACCACGTGGTGACCGATGCCATGGCCTTGTTCCCCCAGCTCAAGCTGGAGGCCGACGGCGCACATGCGTTCTACATGGGGGCCGAGCTGGCCCGGGCCGAGCTGGCCTGGCAACTGGGCAAGCGCTACGTGCAGGACCAGCCGCTGGACTGGGGCGTTGCCTTGCCGCCGGTGCAGCAGGACCTGGACGCCTGGTGCGCCCCCGGACCCACCATGAAAAAGACGACCCCGCCATGACCCAGAACCTGATCTATGAAACCGTGGTCACCACGGTCTCGCCCGATGGCGTGGTGCACGTCGCCCCCATGGGCGCGCGCTACCTCGGCGACACGGTGGTGCTGATGCCCTTCAAGCCCTCCACCACGCTGAACAACATCACCCGCACCGGCCACGCGGTGCTCAACACATTGACCGACGTGCGCGTGATCGCCGGCTGCGTGACCGGCCGCAAGCACTGGCCCACGCTGCCGGCCGAGCACGTGCCCGGCGTGCGCCTGGCCGCGGCGCTGGGCCATGCTGAACTGCGGCTCAGCCGGCACGAAGACCATCCGCAGCGCCCGGTGCTGCACCTGGCGCGCGTGCACCTGGCCAGCCATGGCTGGTTCGAGGGCCTGAACCGGGCCCAGGCCGCGGTGGTGGAGGGCGCGGTGCTGGTGAGCCGCTTGCGCATGCTGCCGGCCGATAAGATCCGCACCGAAATGACCTACCTTCAAATTGCCATCGACAAGACCGCCGGACCCCTGGAACGCGAAGCCTGGGGGTGGCTCCTGGATGCCGTGGAGGCCTTCCATGGCACGTCCTCCTGAGCGCCCCAAGGCCGGCCAAAGCCGGCCGTCCCCCGTGGGGAACCAGCAAAGTGGCAGAGCCGCATTTGCTGGTGAGGCTCCCCGCAGGCCCGTGCAGGCCCTGGTGAGCGTGCGCACGGTGGAAGAGGCCTTGCTGGCCGCGCAGGCCGGGGTGCCCCTCATCGACCTCAAGGAGCCGCGCGCCGGGGCCCTGGGCGCCTTGCCGCCCGAGGTGCTGCGCGACATCGTCGCAGCCTTGCGCGGCGCGGGCTGCCAGGCCGAGATCAGCGCCACCGTGGGTGACCTGCCCGCCGACGATCCCGCGGCGCTGCTGCGGCAGGTGGCCGCCACCGCGGCCTGCGGCGTGGACGTGGTCAAGGTGGGTCTGTGGCCGCTGGGCCTGGGTCCAGCGTGCGAATTGCTGGCCGAGCTGTCGCGGTTCATGCGGGATGCCAAGGTCGGCATCGTGCCGGTGCTGCTGGCCGACCCTTTGTTCAGCGAGGCGCTGCTGGGGGCGGCCTGCGAGGAGCCCTTCACCGCCATCATGCTGGACACTCGCGACAAGCCCGCCGGCAGCCTGCTGGAGCGCCTGCCGCCGCTGGACCTGCGCCGCTTCGTGGCCCGCGTGCGCGGGGCCGGCCGGCGCGTGGGCCTGGCCGGGGCGCTGCGCCTGTCCGACGTGCCGCGGCTCAAGGCCTTGCGGCCCGACTTCGCGGGGTTTCGCACGGCGGTGTGCGAGGGCCAGCGAGGTGGGCCGCTGAGTGTGCAGGCGGTGGAGCAACTGCTGATGGCCTTGCGCGACCCGGTCACCTGAGCCACCTGGACGGTTCAATCCGCCGGCTTCATGACGTAGAGCTGCTTGTGGCCGCGGTTCGGTTAGAAACTTGGCAACTGCTTCATCAGCGAGCGTGGCCTCCTTGAAGTACCGCGTGGATCTCAGGACAGTGGGATGCATGGGCCCACCCGCCACCGCCCGGT
>Ga0307516_10002059_pt1 | contig 27382 bp, 21 predicted proteins | sample 19_EM_MG_FD_203310 | JGI IMG/M metagenome (GOLD analysis project Ga0307516, IMG submission 203310) | Populus trichocarpa ectomycorrhiza microbial communities from riparian zone in the Pacific Northwest, United States - 19_EM | ecosystem: Host-associated > Plants > Roots > Unclassified | place...
GTAACCCACCCCCCCCCCCCCCCCCCCCCCCCCCCCCCCCCCCCCCCCCCCCCAAGCGCCACCCGGGGGCTACCCCAGTTTGCTGGCGCTGTGGAGTTACCACAAGTGGCAACGACCCCCGTCTTCAACGCTCGTAATGGCTTCGTCCGTTCTCTCCCAGTGTCCTCGCTTGTGCTCGCTTCGCGGCGTGGCAGTGCTGTGGCTGTAATTGTGGCGGTGGTGGCGGTGGCGGTGGCACTGCTGCCTATGGACTTAGCTATATATGATATACAGCCTTGAATCCGTTTCCTGCGCTCCGTCACTTTTTTTCCCTTAGCTTTCTAAGTGTGGTACAGTTGGGGACAGCCTTCATTGCCGGTGAATAGCACCAGTTGAAACCGAATCCAGCGCCAAGGGCAGAGTCTGCTTCAAGGACTTCCCTTTTGTATACCACTTAGCTCCACGCCAGAACCGCTCGATGAAGTCCAACTCCGGATGAAACTTGGGGGGGGGAGGTAGAATATTGTAAGCTGATGCAATGCCTCAAGCTCCTCGGCCAGCCGGCCCTTTCTGCTGCTGAAAATCTAGCTGGCTGGGGGGGGCCGTTTGACAAACGTTGACATTGTCAGTTGAGGTTCCGCGAGAGATTTCCGTCTTCCGTCTTCCGTCTTCCCTGCTTCCACTGTTGGCTAGCGATTCGGTAAAGAATGACTTATGTAGATACAATCTCTCCGGTTTTCTCCCTCTGCTGTCTCCACTCTTTGGCTGTTGTCGTCGCTCTGCACATCTGCTGTCTTTTGTGCCATGACATCACTGTGCTGAAGTACCGCAAGGAATACATAGCCCAGGTGGTAGATCGACCGAAAGCGAACGCGTTCGAACGATGGCGGTGACAGGACGGGGGGGGGTGCAGTGGGCGCAACGAGGGGATGACGGCGATATGAATTTTGTAGTATGTAGTCAGAGTACTAGAATAGGCCGGCTGCTCGGTGGTTGTTGATACTCGCGGGGGGGGGGGGGGGGGGGGGGGGGGGGGGGGGGGGGGGGGGGGGGGGGGGGGGGCGCGCGGGGGGCGGGGGGCCGGGGGGGTTTTTTCCCCCCCCCCCCCCCCCCCCCCCCCCCCCGCGGTTATGGGAGTCCCCGACTATACCATCTACCTGTCGTTCTACGGCATACGGAATATCGCTCAACGACGAGGTCTGCTCGCCGGACCGATCCGTGCAGCCGCGGGAGTATTAGCACCGCCATGGTCAGGATTATCGCCAACAACTTCGTCGAGATTATCGCTTTGTTCTCTCCATTACACACTATGCTATACTATGTATTATGCAGCGCCCCGTGTGTCTCCGGTCCCGTATGTGCAGGTCTTCAAAAAAAAGTACAGATCCCGTGCTCGTGTCTCATGCAGAATAAGAAATCTAGAATGGTACCCGTCGTCCTCCTCCTACTCGTACCTCTTGTCCTCCTCCTCCTCCTCCTCGTCGTCCTCGTACTTGCCCTCCTCCTCCTCGTGCTTGCCCTCCTCCTCCTCGTGCTTGTCCTCCTCCTCCTCGTGCTTGTCCTCCTCCTCCTCGTGCTTGTCCTCGCCGGAGTGCGGCGTGCGGCCGCGGATGATGTCGGCGGCCTTCTCGGCAATGGCGTAGCGGGTGTTGAGCAGATGGCAGGTCGGGATGATGGGGATGATGCTGATGTCGACGATGCGGAGGCCGGTGACGCCGTAGACGTTGAGTTCGGTGTCGACGACGCCGCCGAGCTCGCGCTTCATCATCGGGCACGAGCACGAAGCGTGGCCGACACTGGGGTTAACGATGCGGCCGCGGACAATCTCGGCGAGCTCGTCGTCGCTGTCGACGTTGGCGCCGGGGTAGGTCTCGACGGGCTTGAACCCGGCCATGCCCTTGGACGCGAAGAAGGCGCGACTGAAGCGCAGGTTGGACGTCAGCACGGCGACGTCGGTCGGGTCCGACAGCGTGCGGTAGTACAGCTTCGGGTCGGCCCACGGGTCCGACGACGCGATCTCAACGTAGCCGCGCGACAGCGGCTTCTCGACGATCAGTGCTGGCCCCGGCGCGATTCCCGGCCGGATCGATACCTCGCCGGTGCCGATCTTCAACGTCGCGTACCCGCGCAGCAGGATCTCCTTCTGCGCCTTGTAACCCGCGATCACCGACGCCGACGACCGGCTCGGCAGGTACGCGTCGACGGCGCGCTTGCGCGACGCGCTGATGATCGAGCGGAACGTCTTCGGCGCCATAACCGGCAGCGGGATAAACGCGACAGTCGACCCCGACAGCGGGCGCGTGTAGTAGCCCGTGCGGTTCTGGCGGTACTCCGCGAGCGCCTCCGCGAGCCAGGTCCTGTTCGTGGCCGGAGAAGGGTCGACCCAGAGCCCGGGCGGATTCGGATCGCTGGTGTAGTTGAGCGGCCGTACGAGCGTGTGGTCCTGCAGGTTCGAGCCGACGCCGGGGAGATCGACGATCACGGGGATCTTGTGCTCCTCGAGAAGCGCCTTGGGCCCGATGCCAGACAGCTGCAGCAGCTTCGGGTTGAAGTAGGCGCCGGTCGAGAGGATCACCTCGCGCTTGGCGGACACCTTCTTGACGGCGTCCTTGGGTCCCTTGGCGTACTGGAGCGCGGACAGTCAGTCAGCGCAGGCGCGGGCGGACGGGGGTGGGGTGGGGGGGGGGGGGGGGGGGGGTAGACGAACGGCAACGCCGATGGCACGCTTGTGCTTGTCGAACAGGATCTTGGTCACCTGGTGCTCGACGACGAGGTGGTAGTTCTTCCTCTGCGCGGCCTTGTCGTGGTAGGCGGTCCGCGCGTACGAGCGGGTCTCGTCCTTGGGATCGATCGGGTTCTGGATCCAGAGCGAGCCGATGCCGTTACCGTTGGTGGCGTCGAAGGGGACCGGAACGCCGAACTTCTTCCACGCATCGGCGACGGTTCCTGCACGCGGATCAGCCACAGCTCGCAGGCACGGTTCGCGGCGACGACGCACGGTACTGGGGGTAGATAAACTCCGGGTACGAGACCTGGACGGGGCCGTTGGTGCCGTGCGCCTTGGGATCGTACGTGATGCCGAAGGCGTCGGCCTGCTTCTTCGTGGGCGGGTAGAAGGTTTCGCACTTGCGGAAGTAGGGCAGCAGCGAGTCGAAGCCCCAGCCCTTGTTGCCCAGCCGCTCCCAGCTGTCGTAGTCCTCGCGGGAGCCGCGGTCGAACGACATCGAGTCGAGCGCGCTGGTGCCGCCGACGGCCTTGAACGAGGGCACGACGAACGTGCCGTTGTCCTTCAGCGACGAGATCGGCTCCGTCGTCAGATTCCATTGGTAGGCGTTGCCCAGGGTGCCCGAGAAGCCGGGAATCACGATCTCGTCCTGCTTGTCGCCGAGACTGGGCGCGCAGAGTCAGCGATGGCCGTCGATGCGGGGCGGGCGGGGAACGCACAGCGGGCCGGCCTCGATGACGAGCACGGTTTCTGCGCACGAAGTGGTCAGCGGCTTGGCGGAGCTGGGGCGAATCGGAAGCACCCACTGTCTTTGTCCTCGGACAGACGATTGGCCACGGTCAGGCCGGCGGTGCCGCCGCCGACGATAACGTAGTCGTACGCAGCGTGGAGATCCTCTTGGCGCTCGACGACGACGCCGTGGAACGGCGCCGCTGAGACAGCATCGAGGAGCCGGAAGGCGGCGACGGCGCCGACGAGCAGATGGGAGCGCATCGGTTTGGTTCCAACGAAGCGTGGCAGGGAGTGGTTCCTCTGATTTGCGGGCTGCAGAGAAGGATTTGCGGAGGGGAAGCTTGGCCACGGACGATGGCTACGAACGGGGAGTGGCCGGTATATAACCTCGCCGCGGAGGGTGGTTGCACGGCGCTGTGGTTTGCGGGAGACTCGGGGCAGTGGCCTAGCTGAGCAGGATGCCAAGACCGGCGCGGAGGGGGTGGGGGGGAGCAGCGCGGACTCGCTGCGGCCGCTGTCGGGCGACATGTATTTTTGGTGCCGTGCGGGCGGTGCGGCCACTCGGCACGGCCCTGGTCGCTGCAATGCGATCACGGCGCAGGGGGGCGCTGCCAGCGAACCAGCGGTGCCTGCGACAACGCAGGAACACGGCGGTGCTATTTGCGGCGTGTGCTGCGCCGATCTTCGGCCGAAACGTCCGAACAAGCATTGCGATCGCCCGCCAGCCCTCCCGATACGGACGGTGGCTGGGTGTCGCTCGGCCGAGAAGCTGGCGCAGCCGCCAGCCCCCGCGGACACGTGACCGGCGGCCCGTCTTCAGCCGCAAATGCGCTGCACACGCTCGGTCCGCGGCTTTGGCCTGCAGCTGCGCGACCGGACGCGTGCCCAGCCGTCGCGCCCGATCGAGCGGCGAGACGTCCGAATGCGGCTAGCGCGATGCGGTCCGACCGTGAGTGACGGCGGGTGAATCGACGTCAGACGGGCTGCGGCATGGCAGTGTCGATACATATATAGATATGGCCCAGTCAGGGCCGGCCGTGCGTGCCTGCCGAAAGAGTTAGCTACGCACCGCAGTTGGCCGGATCATAGGCTGTCACGCGCCCCCGGTCTAGCGAACGAACGAACGAACGAAACGACGATGCTTCTCTCTCTCCCTCGCTCTTCATTGCATTACATCACACTACATTGCGGAGCGGCAACAACCACCCCGCAGCGAGAGGGGGACACGGGCCGGGAGCGACGGAAAGGTATGTATGACTACCGCTCGCAAACAAACACGTCGCTAGTGGCATGGACTGATGGCGGTATGGTCAGCACGGCAATGGCGGCAGCTGGACACCCTGCAGCGCGACGGCGGTGTTGTGTTGTCCGCCCGGCACAGAGCGCTGCCGTTGGATCGGCGAAGCAGTTGCGCGCGCACCGCCGCCAGTTGCTTCAGCCCGGGGATCGACGGGAAGTCGATCCCCTCCGGGGTTCCCCAACGTTCGTGATCGTTGCTCCGATCCGCTTCCGTCTCTCCTCTGCCTGCCCACCCCCCACTGAGCCCGTCGCGAGAGAAACGGCCGAACAGAAATGCCGCCTGCGCGTGGGGGGACCAGGGACAACGGAATGCATACAACCAACGCGTCGAATCACCGGCAAAGCCTGAAGAGAGAGACCAGCCATCGCGAGTCGGGGCTCGCCGCGATCCAGCCTTCGGCGCACGGCGGTTGCACGTCCCGCAGACGGCCACTGGTGCAGACCGGCCACCCCGACGGCAGCACGGCTGGCGATGACGCTCCTTTGCAGTCTCAGCCCCACCGGCCGGTGAGACATCATGCCGGCAAACGCCGCGGTGCGGTGCGTTGGTTATCTATGTGCTCTAGTCTCTGCTATGCAAGCACCGCAACACGAGAGCTGGATACATACATACATACACATATATGTATAGATATCTATATCTCCTGCCGCATGGCGCGAGGCGTGTTGCTGTGTGTTCGCGTCGGATATTGAGTCGAGCCGAGCACATAGAGCAGGTACACATCACCCCTGCTGCGCCGTCGGTTCTCTTTGTCGCTCACCTGTTGGCTACAGTACGTACCTGCTCTGTGTACATACATACTCTACGTGTGTCCAACAGCCCACCCGGCATTCGCGCCGCGGCCACACCCCACACCCCGCCTCCATCGCCAATCACCACGTTCGATCCATGCGGCCTCGTGTCGTCACGGCCCGCGGGCTGGAAATCACTGCAGCATGTACCCTACATCAGTATGTACCCTACATCAGCATGTACCCTACATACTCTAGGATCGCCGGCAACTATCGCCGGGCGATGGGGGGGTGCTCACCAAGGTGTGTTGGCGAGAGGAGAATCCGAGCTGGGGAGCAGCAGCTCGCAACGCCCAGCCGATCAGCTGCATGGGTCTTGTGATGCCAGCGATTTTTCAGCCGGTCGCGATGCCGCCGCCACCACCACCAATAGGCCAACGGAGAGATTGAAGGGCAAATCAAACGCGAGCAGAGGGGGCGGCGGCGGAGGAGTAAGATGTATTTATTCGGGCGCGCTCGTATGGCGCTGTACATATGTACGCGATCACTTTTTCGTATTCTCTTCTATTTATGATTTTCCCCATCTTCCGTGCAAACCCGGCACCGTATCTCTCCCCCCCCCGCGCAGTGCTGTCGTGCTTCTCACGGGGCGCGCGGACTCTCGCTACGCCCGAGTCTGGCTGACGAAACGCAGCTGGCACTGCGAACTTCCGTTCCCGAGTTGGAGCTAAACGGGTACATACATAGGGTATGCACATACACTGCAGAAAGGATCTTTTTTTGTGTTTGTTTTTGTTTAGTCAAACTCGCATATGTAGAGTACAGCCTTTCCTTACTATCATATCTATAGCTTGCAGAAAAGAACGGGGCGGGGAGGACAGCGTGTGCAAGCGTATGTATGTAGCTATATAGATGGATAGATAAGCGCCCGACGGGGATTGAGTTGGCAGCCCGAACCCGCTCTACATAGCCACGCATTCTTCTCGACTCCACCTTTTTTTTTGGGGAGAGTACATATGGGCAGCGCGCGTGGGATGTAGGAAAGCGTGTCGTGATGACGTGATGCAAGCACAATAAATACGGGATGGGATGTGCCGACTAATTGGCTCACTTCATCACCGCTGACATCTGGGTACTTGTGTAATTGGTTCCCCTTGCCGACTTTTGATTTCTTTTCTTTTTTTCCCTCATCTTTTTTTCCCCTCTCCATTGGCCGTGTCTCGTCCCAGCTTTTTTTCCCCCCCCCTCTCCATTTGTTCGTTAATCACGATTCGCAACCTTAGCGAGCTGGTGCATGACGCCCACCGTTTGGTTGCACCGTATATCTATACATATCTATATTGTTATTTTGCGCAGGGAAGTATGGTACTTATGTACGTACTTACATACACATCTCTCTACCACACAAAAGAAGAGAAAGCCATGATTTCAGGAAAAAAGAAACCTCCCCATGCAAAAACCGCGGATTTCGGACTGTATCTAGGTTGCACAGCCGAGTTAGGATCATGGCGGGCGTGCTATGTATGGACTTGATCGGAGTTTGTGCGGATGATCCGTCGTGACTCGCTGCCCTATTGCGCTGGGGCGTGTCCCCAAGAAGTGCTCGCATTAGTTCGACGTTAGGTCGGCATTGAAGGTGGGGGAGGGCACAACGGGGCTTACATTGAGGCAGCTGGAGGCTGCGTGGCGGCGTGGGATATGTATGCAATGAAGCAAATCCGCCGTTGGCTCGCACGAGGGGAGTTTGACCGGGTGGGGGGAGGGGGGGGGGGGGGGGAAACACATGGAGTTGTCTTCCATCGTGGTGGGCCCGGGTTATCCACGCTAAAGATCCAGCACACATTTTTGCCCCACCCTCGAGATACATATTTCGTGCGGGAGATCTCCGCGTCCGTCCCGTCCGTTCACCGGCGCACTCGTCCGACCCGTCACCGGGGATGCCACCCCTTGCGAGCAGGAGGGCGGGCCCGGATGGCAATGTCCAGGCCTTCCACGTGCGTCCTCCGCTTGTCTTTTTTTCTTTTCTTTTTTTTTGTTTCTTTATTTGCTCGCATGCATGCTCACCGGCTTTGATCATGGCGAGCCCTGCCTAAGCCAGGACTGAAGTCAGGGTGCAGAGAAAAGACCATCTTCACCGGGACCAGGACGTCCTCAAGACTCGCTTCACCGGGGGTCACTGTTCTCTGCTCTATGTATAGCTCCCCCCCCTCTCCCCCAACTTCTAATAGTTACTCGGAGCAGACACCATTCCCTCAGCTTGGTTTAACTTCACCCCTCCCCCCCCCCCTTCCGGATCCGTACCCCCTCTCCGGATGAGTTTTGCGTGCCTGCCTGTCTTCCCAGGACAGGTGAGTCCCCCTCCGACTTGAAATACCTATAGCGACGATCTACTGCCGGGAGAGCACTTCTCCCGTGGAAGTGTTTACGATGCACCCCTAGATCCCAGAAACGACGAGGAATCACGCATTTCTCCTGTCTGCCCCCTGCCTTGCCAGCGAGAGCCGTGGCGTCACGCGTCCAACCCGCAACGAGGATTCAGGCTTGCAGATACACCAAGCACGAGGCTCTCTCTCGTCGATGCACCACCGCCGATCCCGCCGTCCCCGATAGGCGGGTTTAAGGACGTCCCGGGTCCTAAATGTTGATGTTGACGACGATGATGATTCGTTGATCGCATGCGACCCTATCGGATCATGGCGATATTATATACAGTCCTTTTCCCGGCCCGCGGCTTAAAGAAAGAAGGAAAGAAAGAAGGGAAGAGAGAGAGAGAGAAATGATACATAACGACAGGCAGCTTGTTTCATGACCCAAAGAAAGGAAAAGGGAGGGAAAGAAAAGAAGAAAGGAAGAAAGCAAATGACTCTCCGCTCCCGCCATCTACATACTCCTCCGCCCCCAATTCCGCCTCCTCGCCTCCTCGCCTTCCAGTTGGCCCGATCTCCCACCCACACCCCCGTCTCCCGCCTCGAGCTCCTGTTGATGATGATGATGATTCATTAACCGTGTGCGACCCTATTGGATCATGACGATATTATATACAGTCCTATCCTGTTCACCGTCCGCTGCGACCTCGATCGGTCCGCCAGCGAAAGTCAGCGAAAGACTCGAAAGGACATAGGAGAGAAAGTTCACGCCCGCCCACCCGCCTCCATTTCCTCTGCTCCTTCCCGCGCTACTTCTCCATCTTCACCCGGCGTAGGTGGTACTGCGCGCGGTCCCACCCTGCTTCCCACCTTCGTGGCGCACTGGACGAGTGAGCTCTGGTGACCGTAGCCGACGCTGTGGCTGCGGCTGCGGCTGGGGCTGGGGGAGGGCCAGCTGGTCCAGTGGTGGCGCCGCTCACGAGGGAGTTCTGGGGGACCCGAGAAGGCCGGAGCTGAATACAAGCTGCCGCACGGGCAAGACTCTAACTAGGTAGGTGGGTTCTATGTGGTGCGGACGGAGGGATTTTCTTTGTCATACATTAGTAACTAAATGCCTTGGCGCACGCGTCATCACGTTTGGGGCAGGCCTTGCGACGGGGGGGCAGGGGCCGTGATCTCTTCGCGATTAATGATAAAGGAGGAAGACATGATAGTTAACAGCGCCATCTTATTACAAATATGTACATACTTACATAGTTTACCGTGCTCGTTGCGGATGCGAATGACAAAGACACTACATTACACGCGACAAACGGGGCACCGGGAGCGAACCAAGAAAAAAAAAAAGGAAAAGGAAAAGGAATGGAGAACGGGAAAGAAGGAAAGTCACCACCCAGCAGTCACGACGGGGGGCTCAGATGCCGGGGCGGTCAAAGTCGGGAAAGTTGGGCCAGTTCCCGAGCGCGCCGGGATCGCCGCCGATGCGCACCCACGTCGAGACCGACGGCGTCGGCCCGTCCAGCACGAACAGCTGGTACCAGCCGGGCGGACAGATGTACGGGCCCGGCGGTGCGGTGATGGTGCACGAGGCGCCGGCGCAGGCAACGGCGGGGAAGAGGGTGCGCTGGCCCATGCTGTTGCCGTGCGTCGACGACTCGGCGGCCATGAGCGAGACGCGCACGTCGGCCGTGGCGAGCGCCGACGTGAGCGTGATGTCCACGGCGGCGCCGTAGGTCCAGTCCTTGTTCGCGATCGAGAAGGTCGGCCGCGCCGCGCCCGACGTCAGGTACGGCGGCAAAAACACCTCGACGCGGTACTCCTGCTCGAACCGCACGTCCTCCGGGTCCGAGCCCGACACCAGCACGCGTCCGTCCTGCAGCAGCACCGCCTCCGAGTGGTACAGCCGGTCGATCGTCGTGTTGGCCATCACCGTGAAGCGCGAGTTGACCGGCTTGCTGGGGTCGTACAGCACCGCGTTGTGGTTCGGACGCGTGGCGAGGCCGAAGCCGGCGCTGCCCTGGCCGGCGCCGTTCAGGATCAGGTACGTGCCGTCCGGCAGCGCCGTCATGCACGGGATCACGCGCGGCGTCGGCATGCGCTCGATCGTCCACTTGGGCGTGGGCGCGTCCGGCGCGATGGTGACGCAGTTGTCGAGCGCGATCTCGGGCCCGGGCGTCGAGCCGCCGCAGACCATGATCTCGAGCGGCGCCGTGTAGGGCGCGTGCTGTGGCAGCAGCACCGCCGTGCCCTCGAACGGGTACGTGCGGCCGCCGAGGAAGTTGTTGACCGCGGCGGGGATGTTGGGCAGCACCCGCGTCGTCTCGAAGGTCACCTCGTCGAGCACGCGCGCCTCGTTGTAGTATGCGACGAAGATGCCGCCGCTGGGCAGCACCGCGAGGTACGGGTAGAGGTTGTACGGGTCCGTCCGCTGCAGGTAGTCGCACATCACGACCGTTCCGCCGGCCGGCTTCGGCAGGATCTCGAGCGACGGCACGGGCGCGCCGTTGGCGCCCTCCTGGCCGCCGACGACGAGGATCGAGCCGTTGGCCATGATCATCGCCGTCGGGTACCACCGCCCGACCTGCAGCGCCACTTCCTGGACGTTCTCCTGCCAGTCGTTGACGCCGGGGACGCCGGGCGAGCCGTCGGGCCAGTAGAGCCGCACGCCGTACGTGGCGTCGTTCGCCCATCCGCCGATGTTGATCTGGCGCCCGACCTTGTCGGGCAGCGTGAGCCCGGCGGCACAGAACACGTCCGTCTTGACGTGCATGGGCCGCCAGGCGGCGGTGAAGTTGTCGATCTCGGCGAGGTCGAGCTCGTAGGCGCCCGTGCTGTTGGGCGGCCCGGTGCCCCACTTCTCGACGAACGTGACCTTGCCGTTGATCGCCGGCGTCGTGATGAGAGGGATGATCACGCCGCCGATGAGGAACTCGTAGCGGCCCGCGGCGTCGCCGACCGCAAAGTCCCACGAGTTCAGCGGCGTCCCGGTCCACGTGTAGTACGAGATGCGGCTGCCGCCGCCGCAGATGGTGGTCGCGTTGCCCGTGCACGCCATGTTGCACTCCTCGTCCGGCTGCAGTGTTGCTCCGGCTTTGGTCACATCCACGGCATCGCCACAGTCTGTTGGGGGCTATCAGACGACAAGCGCTTGCAGGCAGGAAGGGGGGCCACACGCACAGCACTCTCGAGCGAACTCCATCCCGCCGGCACCGTAGCCGTATTCAGCGCACAGGCTCAGGCAGTTGGTGGCGGTATTGTTGTCCGCGAAGATGATCTGGTAGGGAAACGTGCGCGCGACGGCGTCATCCCTCGAAGCCGCGTCATCGGATCAGCACTCGCTCGACCGCGGGGAGAAAAAAAAAAAGATCCGCGCAACTCACTTGAGACAGCCTTCGTATTGCCAGTTCCCGGGCAGATCCGTGATCTGGGTTGTCGGCGGCTGGTAGACGGCCAGGGTTCCGTTGGCGTAGATGCTCATCCGGCTGGGGCCACCGCACTTCTCGGCGGCGTTGCCGCTGCACGCCATGCCGCACTCGGAGTCCGCGGCGGCGAGCGCGGCTCCGTTGCGGATGAAGTCGTCGCAGAAGCACTGGCTGGCGTACTGCATGCCGGCGACCGAGTAGCCGAGGCCGAAGCAGGTCGCCGCGCACGACTCGACGGTGAGCGATGCGCTGTCGGGCCGCTGGTTGATCATGATGCGGCCGGCAGCGTTGTCGACGTAGCATCCGGCGTACGACCATCCGGCGGGCAGGTCCGTCACCGTCGGGGTGGGCGTGGCGGAGGTCGTGGTGGACGAGGAGACGGTCCCGGACGGCGCGGGGCCGGCCGAGTAGAGATTCAGCCGGCCGGGGCCGCCGCACATCTGCGCGGCATTGCCGTTGCAGGGCATGTTGCACTGCGCGTCGCCGTCGGGCGCGGGGCCGCCGCCGTTGCGGAGCTGCGAATCGCAGAAGCACTCGCCGCCGTACTCGACGCCGGCGAGCGAGTAGCCGCCGGCCGCGCAGGCGGAAGTGCACGCGTCGACGGTCATCGCGCCGGCAAGGAACTGGGCGACGGCGAGTGTGCGCGCGCCGACGGCGTCGGTGTAGCAGCCCACCGACGTCCAGCCGTTGATGACGGTGGGCTCGGCGGTGGCGCTGGTGCTGGTGGCGGTGGAGGAGAGGGTGACGGTGGCGGCGCTGGAGCGGTCGTACACGTTCAGGCGGTTGGGGCCGCCGCAGAACTCGGAGGAGTTGCCGTTGCAGGTCATGGTGCAGCCGTCGGCGGCTGGAGCACCGCCGTTGGAAAAGGCGTTGGCGCAGTCTGCGGCACGGACTCAGCAAGGGGGGAAAAGCCCGCCGGGGTCGGAGGGGAGAAACACACAGCATTCGCCGCCGTACTCGACGCCGGCGAGAAGATAGTTCGCGGACTGGCAGGCGGAAGTGCAGAGCGCAACCGTGAGGGCGCCGCCTCCACCGGCGGTAGCGACTCCATTGACGAGAGCGCGGCCTCCGACGCCCTCGCTGTGTCCGTCCGCAGTCAGCACGGCCGGCGGGCGGGAGGGCGCAACGGGGACGACTCACGAATAGCATCCGAGCGAGAGCCAGTCGCCGACGCCGGGGTTGGTGACGGGAGCGGCGGGCGGGGCGGCGCCGCTGCCGAGCAGCGTCAGCCTCGCGGGGCCGCCGCAGGCCTCGGCGGCTGCGCCAGAGCAGGGCATGCTGCAGTCGCCATCAGCGACGAGCGCGCCTGTGGCGGCGATGCTGTTGCCGCAGTCTGGGCCGGGCGGTGCGGGTGTCAGCAGCCGAGCGGCGGGAGCGTCGGACGGGGGCCGGACTCACAGCACTCGGTCGAGTACTCGGTCCCGGCAAAGACGAAGCCGCGCGACTCGCAGAAGGCGACGCACGCGGCGGCCGTCATGGCCGAGGCGCTGTAGTAGTTTGCGCCGGTCAGGGTGCGGGCGCCGCCGCCGTCGCTGCAGCCGGACAGATCAGCAACGGGTCCTTCGCGCTCGGCGGGACCGGAGCCACGTACGTGTAACAGCCCTGGTACGACCAAGTGCCGGGCAGATTCTGGGGCACGTCGACGGCGCGCCGGTGGATGACGGAGCGGGCATGGACGCGGGCGGACTGCGGGCGGCGCGGGCGGTCAGTCGGCCAGGCGGCCAGTCCGTCGGCGGGCGCTGGGGGACACTCACGGCGGACAGACAGAGAACGAGCAGGAGACGAAGGAGCGTGGGCGCCATAGCGGCGAGAACGAGCGACGAGGAGCACGGAGGAAGGGAAAAGAAAAAGAAAAAAAGGAGCGGGCGGATCCAGACGGGGGAGATATCCGCTTGACTGGGCTGGTCCGGACTGGCCAGATGCGGCGGGGACGACGACGACGACACCGACGGCAATAAGTACCCGGGGCAATGGCCGCACTTGCCCTCCGCGGGGCCCCTATGTTGGCCACCTGCTCGTTCCGCTTCCACGGAGAACGCTCGCATGCGGACAGCAATCTCATTGGGGGAGGCCTCGCTCCCCTCGACGCCCCTCGCCCCTCGTGGCTGCCCAAAAGCAACAGCAAGGCAAGAGGCAACACGCACGAAGCGAGAAGGCCGAGAGGTCGGCGCACTCCTCCCGCAGCCCCCAGCAAGCCACAGCTCGTACGGCGTTGTTGTTGGGGGGAAGGGGGGTGGTCAGGCCAGGTCAGGTCAGGTCAGGCCAGGCCAGGCCAGGCCAAGCCAGCACACGGCCGGACCAGCGCATTCGCCGGTCTCGCGTACCCGCAGCGCCCTGCAGAAGGATGCGATAGGGCCATCGCATCGCCTGTCTGTGCCCAGGCCGCAAGGGGGACGCAGGGCTGCGGACTAGGGCTGCGGACTGTCGTGCGCGCTCGCAGGTGCTATGTAGTTGTTCCCTCTGGTTCGCTGCGGCCAGCCGGCGCTCGGCGGCTTTTAATAGCATCGCCGCCACGCCTGCGGTGCTGCGGTGCGAGTCTGCTGGGCGGCGACATGGGCGGCGGCGGACGGGTAGATAGCTGGCTGGATAGAACTGCGGCGGCCACACGGGCTGACGAGTCGCCGCTTGCCCGAGACGGCTGCTGGCACGGGGAGCTGGCGATAAGTAGCACGTAAGCCAGGCAGCCACAGCCGCGCAGTCTGGATAGTGTGAATGCGACGCTTTTTTTTTGCGGTTAGAAGGCCGCCCCACCAGCCGAAGACGGTCAACTTTAGCGGGGAGATAGGAAGCGAACAAACCATAACGGGCCAGCAAAAAACAACAACAACAACGGAGTGGCGCGACTTTTGTTTGGGACGGTGTGTGGTATGCAGCCTCCCTTGCCGCCGCGGTGAGATTACCGACAAAGGCGCCCCCCGATAGATAGTGGCGGACTCGAAACTAAACTGCGGCTGGCGCACCGCTGCGATCGAGAGACGAGACGGTGTGTGCCGACGTGCCGAACGCCTCTCCGTCCGGACTGCATTAAACTCACCGTCCCCGCTGCTGCTGCTGCGACGAGGAGGGTTCGCACTGTGAATCCGCGGGCGGATGGACGAAATCGGGCCGCACACTGTCGGGAACTGCCATCGCGCACTCGAGCACGAACATAGATAACACCCCTATGTAGTGATCCATCCATCCAGCTAGCGTGCAGAGCAGGGGTGCGATGGCGATTGCCGTGGGCCGTGGGTGAGTGTTGTCTCTCCACCTGTCTCTCCACCTGTCTCTCCACCTGTCTCTCCGCCTGTCTCGCAACGAGCAGAAAAAGCATTCATAGCGACGTTCCGCAGCTCGTTATCAAAGTTGCCCAGACCTAAAAGTTGCCTGACGATGGCAATCTTTGGAACGCCGGGATGGCAATCTTTGGAACGCCGGGATGAGGCCAGGGGCAACATTTGCATGCATGCATATGATGAATCAGTTGGCTACCGAAGCAGTTACCCCCATCCCACCCTGACATGCTGTGTACTCTACTCTAGAGTAGATAGGGTATAGATGTACATAGATATGGTACCCAACATCCGGCCCCCCCTTCTAGATATCTACTCTACATGCGTCGCGTCGTTCGAAGGCGCCTCTCCCGTAGCGTGCCCGTGGCGTGGGGGGTCGCCACCGCCGTGGCCGACACGTTGCCGGGCGGGAAGGGGTTCAGTTCAGTTCGAAGTCCTTTTCCCCTGACTAGCTCTACGCTATCTAGCGACGGTGAGATGACAGAGATGGGGCCGTGAGGATTAGAAGGTGGCTAGGTATCTGCCTAGGTGTCTAGAAGAAACAATATCGCGACGGAGACGAAAAAGAATCGGAAGAGACGAAATGAGAGAAAAAGAGGGAAAAGAAGAAAAAAAGAAGAAAAAAAGAAGAAAAAAAAGATCACGTCGAACCGCACTTGCCCTCACTCCACATCTTGACGCTGCGCACCGTCAGGCCGCGGGTGTCCCCCTCGCCCCAGGTGTGCTGCCACTGCCCACGGCTGTCCCAGAACTCCTTGGGCGCCGTCTCGCTCTCGTCTCCCCACGGCTTGTTGCCAACTCCGTTCCTGAAGTAGCCGCTGGTGCCGCCGACCGCCACGTTTAGGATCAGGAAGAAGTCCTGGTCGAACGGCGTGTTGGCCTGCCCCGTGTGCGACCACGGATCGTACAGCGCCGACTTGTTGTAGATCGACTCGCCAAAGTTGCCGCGCGACCACATGTTCTTGTACTTTGAGTTGAATTTTATGAAGAAGACTTGCTGCGCGCACGTTAGCTGGAGCGAGAGAGAGAGAGAGAGAGAGAGGGAGAGAGAGAGAGGGAGAGAGAGGGAGAGAGAAAGGGAGGGAGAGAGGGCGAGTGAGAGAAAGAGACGGTGAGTGAGTGAGAGAGATGGCGGATGGACGAGGGGAGTTACCAGCAGTCGGCTGTCAATGTACGTAAACAGGTAGTCCTTGCTCCACTCGAGGCCGTACGTGTGGAACCGCTCCGAGTAGTCGGTGCGCCGCACATTGTGCTTGCCGCTGGTCTTCCAGAACGCGTCCGCCTCGGAGAGCGGGCCCCAGTGCAGGGCGCTGATGACGCTGTCGCGGCCGTCGGGGTAGTCGTCGCCAAAGTTGCCGCGGCTCTCGGCGATGTCGATCTCGCCGCTGCGTGGCCACTTGCCGTAGACGTCGTGCTCGGGCATCATCCAGATGGCGGGCCAGAGCCAGTTGCCGACGGGCATCTTGGCGACAACCTCGACCTTGCCGTAGCGGATGCTGCGCTTGCCCTTGGTCGACAGCCGCGCACTGCGCACCGGGTTGACGATGTGGCCTGCCGTCTTGTTGCTGCGGATGCTGCACATGGTCCAGTCCGACGACGTGCACGTGCCCGCCGTCGTCAGGTTCAGCACGTAGCCGTCGTGCAGCTGGTCGAGCGTGATGTTGGTCGACTCCGTCGTCAGCGTCGGCACGATGTGCAGGCCCGCGCCGTCGACGTACGCGTTCTTGGGGTCGTTGGTCGTCCACTCGAACGAGCCCGTGCCGAAGCCGCCGCGCTGGATCTCGTAGCTCCACACCGCCGGATCGATCTGCGCGAAGTTGTCCTCGAGGACCAGACAGTACTGCATTCGGGCCACCCCGCCCCCCACATCAGCGCCGCTTTCTCCCTGCTTCCCGCATTTCCTGCCGCCACCTTCCGTCCTGCGTCCCCCTGTCGCGCCGGGCTCACCTCGTGGTTGGACACCGAAATGTACGACAAATAGCAGATGAACGCGCCGATGGCGAAGCCGACAAAGATGCAGCCCCAGAAGATGATCTTTTCCCACTTCTTGCGCGGGTTCTTCTCCGCCACCCAGGGCTTCTCGTACTCACCTCCGGCGAAGCGGGCGCTCTTGAACTTCCGCTGGCGGGGCAGCGCCGCTCCTTCGATGCGTTGTCGTCAGCCGGAAGATCCGTCGCAGCAGAGAGCAGCAAGGCCGGGGTGGGTACATACCAGCGAGCGCAGTGGGGAAGAAAGAGATCGGCCGCTGTCCGTCATGGTCCGTAGCGGGCGTGGGCACTTGGGACAGGCGTGCCGGCGTGGAGAACGGATTCGTGGCGAACGGATTCGCGCCCAGGTTGACCGGCGGAGTGTCTGCCATTGCCGCTGCGGAGAGGTCTCTTCCTGCTTCACGACGTCTGCTCCGTTTCCGACGAGATGGAAGATCGCAAGGAGACCAAAGATCGCAAGGAGACCAAAGTGTGCGTGTGGAAAAAAAGCTCACGAAGAAGGGGGGGGGGAGGTGGCGAGGACCGACCGAAGTGTCTATGTATGTACGCACGATAGGAAGCGATAGGATATGATATTCCTCTCGCCGCCAGTCAGCCCTACGCTTGCCTCGGTCCCGTCCCTCTCCCTCTGCTCCTTATCCGCCTCTCTCCTTGCTGCAGGTCAGAGAGCGCGAGGGCAGGATCGCGGAATCGGGTAAGGGGACGGGAAAAAAAAAGGAAATAAAACAAAACACAGAGCACGAAGCACAGGAACGATGTCTGGCCATTTCGCACAGAGCCTGAGTGAGCTCCCGCCAGTGTTCACTTGCGATTGCCGTGCGCCACCAGCAGCGTTACCGCAGCGTTGCCGAGACCGCCACATTCGTGTCGAATTGGCGAGGAGCGCGGAAGCCGAAGGCGATCCGTCGTGTGGCTATCTATTGTGGTGGTGACGACACTCGATGGGGTGCATGGTTGTTGCAGCATGCGCTTGGGAGCAGTGTCTCGCCTCGCTTTGCATGTTGTCGCACCGAACTGCGGGCCCCACCGGCAGGGCAGCATCGGCGGTAATTCCGGAGCACTATCGCATGCACTGGCCGCAGCAGCTGCAGTGCAAAGAAGGTTTTTTTTCTTTTCCCCACACTAGATAGAATTCTCTTCAGCGCAGACTCGGTTTGATATTCGCACCTGCCATCGGCGTGTGTCCCCCTGGGCTTCATGCAGGAACAATACTGCACCAATAATACTGCACTAATGGCGACTGGTGGTCGCGAAATCCCAGCTGGACTTCTGCGAGCAGACACGCGAAACACCGATCAACGGCGGGTTGTCCTGCCATGCCAGGCACGGGTGGCCCTGGCAGGCGTCGCCAATTACGGAATCCGCCATGTCCATGCCGCCAGGAAATGTAGACATCCAATTACGAGATCCGCCATGTCCATGCCGCCAGGACATCCAGATATCCCATCCAGCGAAATGCCCGTCAGCCATCCGGCGGCAGGCTGCAGCGGTTGGAGGGACGGACGATTGAGTGACTGCCATGCAGCGATCGCGTGCATGAGGCAGGTCCACAGCGCATGCGCAGCCTGGCCGTCGGAAAGTGCTGGAAGCCGGCCGTCCAGACCGGTCCACGAATAGATAGCCACTGGTACCGCCGGCGCATCCACGGGGGAGCGTGGGCGTGGGGGGACGGGTAGCGGGGACGGACGGATGGCCAGCGGGGACGGGCGGATGGCCTATCTCCGCCCCCTTTGTGCCGCTGACCATTCCAGGGGGAGAGGCACGGTAGATCCAGAGTCTCTGGGTTCTGGACTCGGAGAGTTCCAGCCGACCCGTCCGCTGCGTATGATCGTCTCGCATCGGCCGTCTCGTCTCGTCCAATCTTCGTTCGATCCGCGCTGGCAGCAGACAACAGTCGCAGCAGTCGCAGCAGCCTCTCGGCAGATCGTCCGACCACAAGCGTGCGGCTTCCCGGGCGCCGTGCTGGCGCCTGTGCTGCCCGAAGCAGAGCTGGAAGTTCAGCTGAAGGCCGTGGGGTGGGACGGGTGCTGCCGGAGCGATAGCAGGCGGGAAGGGAGGACGGACGACGGAGGAAGAAGGAAAGAAGGGAGGCGGGAAGGGACGACGGGGGTGGAAGGGGGGAAGCAAGGAAGGACGAAGGAAGGAAGGACGAAGGAAGGAAGGACGAAGGAAGGAAGGACGGACGGACGAAGGAAGGACGAAGGAACGGAGGAAGGTGGGACGGAGCGCGGAAGAAGGAAGGAAGGAAGGAAACGAGCGCATGGCCTCTGCATAGGGGGAGGGCCCTGGCCGCATAGAGAGTGTTTTCTCGCGAGTTTTGGCCCGATGTGGGCGCAGAGCCACGGGCACTCTGGCGCCGTGAGCGGCGAGAGACGGCGGCGATTCATGCTCGCATGCGGCAGGCGTGGGGAGAAAGGGGGCACAAAGCACCCGCGGACGGTGGGGGTGGGTGAGTGCGTGTGTGTGACGCCCGCAATGCGTCGCCCGTCTCGCCTCCCGCTGCGTGCTCCGCGATCCTCCGCTCTGCCGGCCTCGCTTCTCTGTCACACTGTCGAGCACCGGCCGGTATGACCTGATCTGGCGCCGCCCAGCTGGCGCGCGTGGCTGGCTCGATGCCTGGCACGGTCCCGCGGCCTCTCGCGAGGGCCGAGGAAGGGGCAGCGCCGCGATGTCGTCCCAGCCGCAGCGCTGGACTCCAATCTCTCCCTGTCTCGCTCATCATCCGGCCCTGCGGATTTTAGCGAAGCTTCGGTTCTGGAGTGTAGGGCTGTCCCGGGCGCCGGGAGCTGCGCAGGGCGCCTGGCTGGCCGAGCAGATAGATATCGAGGCGCTGCGGGTTATATCCTGATACCGCTCCCTGTCCCAGTCGACGACCAGCGCGGGGACTCCGAGATCGCGGCCTTTCGTTTCTGCTGCTCGAGCTCTGTCGGTGCGACACCCACGCTCGCTACTTTTACATTGATCTGATCGACATCCCCCCCTCGAACTTCCATCTTCTCCCCCCACCACTCGGTCTCGTCCCCGCGCCGCTGGAGATACCGCACCCACTCACTCGCCGTTCCGCTCGCGATGTCGTCTTTCCTCGGAGTGTCTTCTTCCCGCGAGGTGACTTTTGCCCACGAGGTCGCTTCCTCCCTCGAGGTGACTTCCTCGGTCGAGCGGTCTTCTTCTTCTTCCCTCGTCTTCACGGCTGGCGGCGGCGGGCATCATGGCCAGGACAGTCCTGGCGCCGTGCGCTTCACGCGGCCAGCGCTCACCGTCCGCGATAGCACTGCGTCCAGCGTCGTTTCCGACACCGCCAACGGCCAGGACCGCCACGAGGTCGTGCGTATTCCCCTCCCCCGCCGCCCCCCCCGATCTCGTCCCCTGACCGCGGCTCTCGCAGATGGTGCGCTTCCTCTACCGCCGCATCCTGCAGTCCAAGTGGTTCGAGCCGTTCGACGAGGACCACGGCGTCACCGGCGAGGGCACCAGCTCTCACGGCATCCTGCTGCGGCGCCCCGATGGGCTCTACACCGCCGAGCCGATGCTGCTCAACAGCGACCTCGTGCACGCCGTCGAGCGTCTCGGCGTCGCCGTCGCGTTCACCATGTCCTCCGAAATCACGCGCTCACTGCTCCAGCAGGTCACGCCGTTCCAGACGGAGCTGTCGCTGGATCCGCGCGGCTTCTCGCTGCCGATCGTCAACAGCGTCAGGGACCTCGGGACCGAGAAGTGCAGCGTCAAGAGCGACGACTACATCTGTCTGTGCAGGAACGAAAAGCTGGTGCTGGTCTGGGGCGACTCCGCGGAGGGCATCCTCGCCCACGGAACCGACGTCGAGACGAAGATCCTCGGTTTGGTATGTCTCCTCTCGGTTTTTTTTTTGGTGTTTGGTTTTCTGCTGTTTACTTTTATTATTATTTTTATTTCAACAAACAACTGCTGACCCTCCTCAAAGGTCTGGGGCTCCTACATACCCAACCCGGGCGTGATGTCGCCCTATCGCCACTCCGGCGCCTCCCCCTCCGACTCCAACCCCGTCAAGCGCGCATCTTTCTTCCCGGCTGCGGCCCTGCGTGCGTCTGCCACTCCGGTCGACCCGGCAATGAACGAAAAGATCGGCGTCATCCAGAGCGCCATCGAGCGCGAGGAGCAGGGAGACAAGGTTTTCGATCCGGAGCTGGAGGGGCAGGAGGCGCCCAAGAGACCCTTCCTCCTCACCCATGCGATGATCGTCGGATTGGCGATGATCTTGGTAGTGGTGGTCGAGATGGCGTGTGTCGCTAAGGTGAGTGGGGGCTGCCAGCTGACCCGCGTGATGTGTGGCGGCTAAACGCGCGTACGCAGTTGATCAATGAGGTTCGCCTGGACGGAAAATATGCTCGGTTTGCCATGGTTGCGACGATCCCGCTGTTCGCCACATTTTCCCTGGTAAGCACGGCCCAACAGCGTCCCTGCAGCGGATCGGCAAGCTGACTTCGCCAGTTCTTCATGATCGTCATTACCGGCTCGCTTTTCCAGCTCTTCGGGCCGCTTTCCGGCGTGGAAGGAAACAGCATGTACTACTCGGCCAAAGCGCCCAAGAAGGGCCGGTATCCCGACCTCGAGCTCCCGCACGTGACCATCCAGATGCCGGTGTACAAGGAGGGTCTCAAGGGCGTCATCATCCCAACCGTCACCACGCTCCTCGCCGCCGTGAGGCACTACGAGGAGCAAGGCGGCACCGCGTCGATATACGTCAACGACGACGGCATGCAATGCGTTAAGCCTGAGCTCGCTGAGTAAGTGGTGCTGCCCATCCGTCGACTCTTCAGTGCTAATCCGCATCGCAGGGCCCGCAAGGCCTTCTACGAACTGAATCACATCGGATGGTGCTCGCGGCCCCCGCACTGCACCGAGGAGGGCGACAACTATTTCCTCCGCAAGGGCCAGTTCAAGAAGGCGTCGAACATGAACTACTGTCTCGACTTCTCCATCCGGGTCGAGGACGAGATGCTGCGGCTGATCGAGGAGACCTGTCGTGAGCGCGGGTGCACGCAGGAGGACCTGACCATCGAGGAGGAGACCGTGCTCTATGAGAAGGCCAGGGATGCGATGGTCGAGAAGGACGGCGGCAAGACGTGGGCTGCCGGGAACGTCAGGCTTGGCGAGATTATTCTGATCATCGATTCGGATACCCGAGTGGTGAGTTTCTCCGCAGAAGGCGAGGGCGGGGGGCGATGTGTGGGTGGCTGCTGATGTGCAAGGTCTCACTGCAGCCTGAGGACTGTCTCCTCCTTGGCGCGCTCGAGATGCACGAAAGTCCCGAGGTGGCACTGCTACAGCATGCCTCTGGAATCCTGCAGGTGGTCAACAACGTCTTCGAGAACGGCATTACGTACTTCACCAACTTGATCTACACGTCGATCCAATTTGCCGTCGGCAACGGTGACTGCGCCCCGTTCGTGGGACACAACACCTTTATCCGGTGGAAGGCGATCCAGAGCATCTCGTTCGAGGAGGACGGTATGACCAAGTTCTGGTCCGACAGCCACGTCTCGGAGGACTTCGATGTCAGTCTCCGTCTGCAGATGAACAACTTCGTTGTGCGGTTGGCGACCTACCACAACGGCGGCTTCAAGGAGGGTGTGTCGCTGACCATCTACGACGAGCTCGCGCGCTGGGAGAAGTACGCGTACGGCTGCAACGAGCTCGTGTTTAACCCGCTGTACAAGTGGCTGTACAAGGGGCCGTTCACCCCCTTGTTCCTGCGCTTCGTCTTCAGCAACATCAAGATCACGTCGAAGGTGACCATCTTTGCGTACATCGGCACGTACTACGCCATCGCGTCGGCGATCCCGCTCGCACTCACGAACTACCTGATCGTCGGCTGGTTCCAGGACGAGGTCGACCAGTTCTACATCACTTCGTGGAAGATCTTCGTGGGCATGGCGGTGGTGTACAACGTGCTCTCGCCGCTCGCGTACGCAATGCTGCGCCACCGGTTAGGCCACGACACATTCTTCCACTCGCTGCTCGAGACCGTAAAATGGACGCCGATGTTCTTGCTGTTCTTTGGCGGCATCTCGTACCACCTGCTCAAGGCCATCGTCTGCCACTTCCTCAGCATCAAGATGGAGTGGACCACAACCGCCAAGGAGCTCGAGGAGTCCGGCTTCCGCGTCGGTCTCGACCGGATCGTGCGCGACTTCAAGTACATGTACATGGTCATCGTCCCCATCGCGGGGGGGATGATCTACCTCGCGCAGTACGCGCCGCGCGCCTGGATGATCACCGACTTTGCCGCCATCGTGCCCGTAGCGAACCAGATTGGCTGCCACGCGTTGCTCCCGGTAGGCCCCTCCTCCTCCTCCTCGTTCTCCTCCTCACCCTCCCCCGTTCTGTTTTTCCCGGAAAGTGGCAGTCACGCTGACGTTTACTGTGCGCTACAGTTCGCCCTGGGACTGTTCTGATCGCCGCTCCCCCCCACTTATCCTTCTCGTCCAATGCAGGACAGCAATTTAGTTTACCGTACTTTAATGACCATTTCGTTTACCCCTTTGCATGACCTCGGAAACCCGCATCGTCGCGTCGTCGCTCTTATTTACGCATAACTAGAATCGATCATCTTTTTTTTTCTCTCTTCCTTTTTTTTCTATCACTTTCTTTTCGGTGGAGCATGTTACGGTATCGGCGGGAGGTGGAGGTAGTTAGGAAGCTTTATGTTTGCATATTTGGTTTTTGGTTTATCTTTCTTTCATTTTTCTCTCCTCTTTTTCGGACGGAGGGAGAGATCCATTTTGCATCCGACATATGGTAGATCACGGCAAATTACAACCAATATCTTATTTGGAGAGTCGGGGAACTGAGTGACGAATCGTGCCCGGCTTTAGCTATCAGGAGTCCGAGGAATGGGGGCTAATCACGGGTAGAATAGAGACCGTACATGACTGTACGTGAGTGTGTTGCGCGGGGACGGAAGAAAACGGAAAACTGCAACAGCTGTCTGCGACTGTGAAGATGGCGATGTGATATCCGTCGTTGATAGGTACATATGCAACCTTGTCGGATCATGGCAATAGATGTTGTTTATGTACAAGCCCATTCCTGTCCAGTTGACTGTACGTGTCTGTGTATGACTGGAAGCGTGAAAGATTGGCGGCACCAGGACGCCTGACAAGATCTCGTGTTGCAGTGCCAGGGAGCTGCAGATTCAAAGACAAGACCGGCAGTTCGGGCGCCGCTCACCGGTAGTCTGCAAAAGGAGTTGGTCGCCTGTGAGGAGAGAATCCATTCCTTGGGCTGAGTGCTTTCGTCCACCGTCGCAGCCAATAGCCGTTTTCGTGCGATAGGTGCATAAACCAGTCGCGAAGGCCGTGGGCATCACAAGGAAGGAAGGAAGGTTACTCGCCTCCCCCGCCGGAGGGGAGACCGCCAGCCTGTGGGCGACGGAGGCTGTTCTTCTTTCCCAACTCGCCCTATGCGCACGGAGGGACGGGCGGACGCATTGATACATGGCGCATCACTCGGTGGCACCTTCCGCAACTTGGGGGGCGGAGGCGGTGGGAGGGAAAGTCTGCCGGCAGCGGGATACCTCGGGCCCAGGACGGTAGAGAACCAGGAGTGGGCAGGCGCCCGGGAGGATGACAGTTCCGCGCACGACGTAGAAGCGACGTGCCAGGATGTTGGATCGGCTAATAGGCGCGGAGCGCTCTGCTTACTAAACTAGACTAGTTATGTAACTACACGTGTTCGGGTATATATACAAAGGACACACGCACGATCGCCAAAGCGTGGAAGGGTTCGCCGCCGGATTGCTGGCCGCTTCGTGGATGGGAGGCTGTTGGAAGCTGTGCATTGGTCCTTGGAGGACACCGACGTTGGGCGCAAGGTTTCCGACGAGGAGCCTGAGCGCGGCGGCTCAGGTATGGCGTCTATGAACATGGCCCGGGCGGGGACGATGCGGGCTTTGCAGAGGGGCGGCAGGCAACTGCAGCTGTGTACTGCGTGCCCAGGGACAGCGCGGCGGCGGGGATGCAGGGACGATACTGCTTCTCCACCTTTCGGTTTTCTTTGGAGAGTGTTCCGTTTCTGCGACAGGCCGACACTGGAGACGAGAGAAAGACGTGCGTTTTAGAAAGCTACTATTTTAAATTCGCATTCAGATTGTAGAGCTGCCCGAGACAGTGAGAAAGAAAAAAATAAACGCAAAACTAGAACCGTAGAACAACGCAGAGAATCAAGTACAATCCAACGATCACCATCCAGAGGAAGAAGCGCGTCAAGTCGCAAAAGTCACCCATGCCACTTCAAATGCCCCCAGTTCTGGACGGATGTCGAGGAGCATGTGCGCTACTTCTCGTTGCCGGTCTCGATCTTGTTGCTGAGTTAGTTGAAGATCATCGGGGTGACGGGGTCTTCCACACGTTGACGACGACCACCGACTTGGACGCGCCATTGTTCCACATGACGGTGCGCCTGGCAGAGTGTTAGCACCAGCATTAAGCGCACCAAACGGTTTAGGAAGTCAGGAACGTATGTACCTCCTGAAGCCTCCAGCGAGCTTATTCTTAGTGCACCTGAGCGCGATGTCGAGATTCGCACGAGCAGCCCAGCCACAGCGGACACAGGTGCCGATCTCGGCGCAGATGTCGGTCGCCTCGCGGTAACGCGAGCGGTGCATCGTCTGGCATCCGTTCTTTGTCTCCCACACGCGGCAGCACCAGTTGTCCTTGATTCCCTTCAGGTACTCGAAGTTCTCGAGGATGCCCACCGTCTTAGGCGAGTACTCCGTGGTCTCACAGATGGTCTCGGTGTGGACCGTGGGAGCATCAGAGCTGGCGTGATTGGTATCGGACGGGGTGATGAGCTTGCCGACATCCTTGCTGAGATCGCTGATGGGGATAGAGAAAAGGTGGGGATGCTTCTGCTTCTCGAGGCTGGCCTCGTCTTGAAGCATGAAGGGTTTGTAGTCGAAGCCTTTTGGGAGAAGAAGAATTTCGTCCATACCCTCGAAAGGAGCCGTGTTCTCGTAAGCCTCGACGAGCTTAGTGAACGCAGCCTCGTCGAAAGCGTTGGCGGCCTTCTCCTTGACTTCAGCACGGACACCACGACCGAAGACGAGACCAAGGAGGCCGAGAATGAGAATGAAGAAGGCCATTGGAGACTTCATTTTCGAGCAGCTTGCTGGTGTTTGTGGTGCGGGTGTTGCGGGATGTGGTGGGATGGAGGGATGTTTGAGGGATGGAGGGATGGAGGGTTGGAGGGTTGATAGTGGGAAAGAGGACCGGGTGAGAAGGTTTGGCGATGTTCGAACTCCGTCGTCAATTCAATTTGGGTGTCTGTGCACCAACTAGCGTGTACTGCCGTCCGCCCGCCCACTTCCAAATGCTTCGAGAAGGAACTAGCCGCGCCGATGAAGGATGTCCGGGCAGAGAGACTGTTCCGAGAGTGCTGTAGAGCTGCGGCACCAGACCCAAAAGGGGTGCGTACGATTCTGAGAACAGTCCTTGAGTCCCTCCTCTTCTCCTGCCACCAACACCACTTTGCTCGAGCACCCATCGCCACAACCCGATCGTCAGCTCTTCCCGTTCCAACGTCAATTGGCCATCCCGGTTCGCTCAATACACCAAGATGCCTTGGCGTCCCAGGAACGGTGTTATCAACACCGCTCTTGAAGTGAGTCCTCTTGTCGCTACTAGGCGACCTTATCGACCGAGCTTCCCACAATCCTTCCTCGAGTGCACGCCCGTCTAACAATCGGTGTTACCAATTAGATCGCCTTGGAGCGGGGCCCGTTTCCCCGGACCCATATGGTTGAGGTGCAAAACGCCGAGGAATCCCGCGTTAAGAGGTACTTCTTGTCGTCCAGCCCGAAAGTACCCCAGCCACCGGCTTATGAATACCTGTACCTAGATTCATCAAGAAGGGCTTCCGCAAGCTCACTCCTTCGGCTGAACACCGGCGCCGTATCAGGAAGGCCTTCGGTTTTGCCTGACACTTACAACAATGTCATGGAATCGACTGCACTTCTAGCGCAAGGATAGTCATGGCGTTTTGATTCTCTTTTGCTTCCGCAGTGGCAGTGATGGAATGTTTTGTTTCTACGAGGGCAAACACGAAAATGCTGCAATCTCGACCCTGGGATCTGCTTAGCTACTCAAATCGAAACAATCACCAACGGTCAACTTCACTCTTCTTCGACTGAAATCGGTCCCCCGTTCACCCGTAGATAACCCACAGCGGCATGGCATCATGGCAAGTGCTACTGCGGTTCCGGACATCGAAATCTCCATGGTTTGCTCAGGCCTACCTAACACCTGCCATTGGAGATAGGTAGTGACTTTGTGACAGTTGCGCGGCGGGTACGATCGCTAGCTGCCCTGGGCTTGACGAGTATGCTGCAGTTCAATAGCTATCGCTAAAGGCACATATGTAGTATAATAGTCCCTTTGCTACATAAGTGGGAAGGCGTGCTTTGAATACGGATCCTGCCTATGCGACGCTGAGCGGTGGCTATGCTCGCTGCGCTTTCCCGGCTGGAGATGGCGTGTATTGCTGGCCGTGCGGATAACCTCGTGATACGCAGCCCGGAGAAGAATCCGCATGTCTCCCATCCGCTCCTACAGCTTGGATTACAGAAGAAAAAAAACCCTCAATGTGGCGAACCGGCTTTGCCGTTCGATTCCTGAGGGTTCCGGCCCACGGCGAAGATATTTTGGTTTTGGGCTTCGCAAATTTTCTGAAATTAGCCCAACGAAAAGAATAAGTACAGCAATTAGGGCGGGTGATATTTATAAGCCCATTCGGCGGCGAGAGTGTGACCCGTGGTCTTCTCCACATGTCGCACTATCTCTACTGCTGCCAAGGGTAAATCGTGTCTTCACCACATAATCTACATCCGCCC
>Ga0307516_10002060_pt1 | contig 27378 bp, 23 predicted proteins | sample 19_EM_MG_FD_203310 | JGI IMG/M metagenome (GOLD analysis project Ga0307516, IMG submission 203310) | Populus trichocarpa ectomycorrhiza microbial communities from riparian zone in the Pacific Northwest, United States - 19_EM | ecosystem: Host-associated > Plants > Roots > Unclassified | place...
CTCGGGGAACAGGCTCGAGTCCTTCTCGACGCTGGCGACCTGGCCGGTGCTCAGCCATTCACTGTGGAACTGTGCGACCGCCGATTTGGCTTTGGGATCGGCGAGCAGGCGCGTCACCTGCGCCTGGATGTCCGTGGGCGCTGTGAGCTTTTTGGCGGCTGCCGCGTCGAACAAGGCTTTGTCGGGCATCGTGCCCCAGAAGAAGTACGACAGACGCGTCGCCATTTCGTAGTCGTTCACGGCCACAACGGCGTCGGCCGGAGCCGTCGGATCCGACTGCTCGACTCGATACAAGAAATCAGCCGACTGCAGCATGCCCTCGATGACGAGCTCGATGCCGTCGGCGAAGGTGCCGCCGGTTTTGCCCGCGGTAAACAGGCTGAAGTAGCTGGTGTTGTCTGCGTCGCTCAGCGGATGGCGCAGCGCGCGCAAGCCAAAGTCGGAGATGAACTGCTTGGCGCAGGCGTCGTCGCCCGTCGCCGCGCACGGCACGAGCGTCGCGATGTTGGCCAGCGCAGCCTTGGTGAAGCCCTCCGAGCCGGTCATGTAGGCTTCGGCGAGCAGGTTCGTGACGCTCAGCACGTCGGCGTTGTTGGTGAAGCCGAGGCCGGCGTTGTCGGGCGGAAAAGTGTCGACGATGGCCGCGTCGACGCCGAGCAGATCGTGAATGGTGGTCTTGTATTCGGCCCGATTGAGTCGCCGCAGGGGCGAGCGACCCGGCTTGGGTGAGGTGTTGGTGCAGTCGCTCGGCATGCTGATGATGGCGCCGGAACCGCCGACGGTTGCCGCACCGCCGCCCGCGACCGAGCCGCTACCGCCGCTGGCCGCTGCGGAACCCGCCGCACCCGGGCTAGCCCCGTTGCCGGTGGGCGGCGCGGCTTGGCAACCGAACAGCGCGCTCAGGCTGAGCCCGGCCAAGGCGACCCAACCAGCTGAAAAGTCACGGTTTTTCGAGCGATGAGGGCTGACGCTGCGCGGAGCCCACGACTTGCTTCCAATCAAGGCACGCATCACGAATGAGTTGCGTCAGCGCCACTGCGGGATCTGTCTATTTTCTGGGCCATCGGCCGGGACGCCCGAATGCTGTCATTACAGGTTCACTTTGCGCCTTGGGTGCCGGGGGTGGACGGGCTCACTTGGGGCAAGCTGCTTTGACGCGCGAGAGGCCTGCCGGGGGCACGGGCAGATCGCCTTGGTTGATCGTGAAGGTGCCATTCGCCCAGTCGAGGAAGAAGGCGGCCTCGAAGTGATCTTCGTGGTGGAAGCCGAGCGCGGCGCTGTAGTGCTTGCCTTCGGTCGGGTACGAGACGCCCCCGAACGGCGCGTCGTCCGTCGCGTAGCCCTCCTCTTTCGTGACCTGCGGCAACGAAAACGCGACCGCGTACATGGCGGCCTCGCAGCCTTCGTGGCCTTGGGCAAGCGCGTCACTCGGAGCATCCGATTCAGTGGCGATGGCGTAGTTGACTCCATCGGCGCAAGAAACGACCAGGCGAGCGCGCACTGGTTTGCCGCCCGAAGCCTTGCTGAAAGTGGCACTGGCGCCCGCGTCGTCGGGGGCGATGCGGACGTCGCTCAGGCGCTGTTTGAAGGCGGGAGAAGCCGCCAGGGCCGCGCGCTTGGCGGCTGCCACTTGATCGCGAGTGAAGTCACGGCCATAGAACGACACCCGCGGCGCGTAGAGTTTTTCGAGCTGCTGGTTGTCGTGGGCGTTGAGCGCCGCGTTCCAGTCGTTCATGAGCCGGCGCGCCGCATCGAGCGCAGTGATCTTGTCGCAGGCCAAGCCTGGGTGCGTCTTGCCGCAAGCGGCCAGCAGCGCCACGAGCACCCAACCTCGACCCAGACTCGGCATCTCGCCGAGCCTACTCGAATCAACGCCAGCGCGACTGCGTCGAGGTCGAGGCCATTTGCATGGCGCCGAGCGAACCGCCGGGGAAGCGGTAGTTCATGTCCCGGTAGCCACCCGCGGCTCGCATCACCTGGGGCGAGCGCAGCGCGATAGCGCCAAAGCGGACATTGATATCCCGGTAGCCGCCGCTAGTGCGCGTGGCGTTCGCGGCGGCTTCCTGCTGCCTGACGAGCGCGGGGGGATTACGAGCGAGCGCAATACCGCTGAGGGTGACACCGAAGGCGACGACGAGAATCTGACGAATCGAACGGATAGACATAGGTTGCTCCATGCTCCTCGCGGGAGCGTGCAGGGCCGTCGGCAGGGCTGTGGCTGCGCCAGCGGGCGCCGCTCGCAGTCCTTGTGATCGGCCTGTTTCCCCTTTCTACGCGGGCCACGCGCTTTGGTTACAAACTGGAAACCGTGAACCAAAAACGCGGCTATCGTTAGGGGCGTGAGCGCTTACGACCAGGCCGTGGCGGTATTGTACCAGGCCGCGTTTGGCGAATTCGTGGCGGAGCGAAAGCGTCTGGCCGGCGAGCTGAAAGACGCAGGCGACAAGGCCGGCTCGGCGCTGCTCCTGAAGCTCCCGCGGCCGCCGGTCTCGGTCTGGGCCGTGAATCAGTTGTGGTGGCGCGAGCGCGAAGCGTTCGAGGCCCTGGTCAGCGCCGCGTCGCAGGTCAAAATCGGCGATCGCGAGGCGAGCCAACGGCATCGCGAAGCGCTCGCGAAATTGCGCGAGCGCGCGACGCAGATTTTGCTCGAGGGCGGCAACGGCGCGAGCGAGCAGACGCTGCGGCGCGTGACCACGACTTTGTCGGCCTTGGCGGCGACGGGTGGGTTCGAGCCCGATGCGCCCGGCGCGCTCAGCGCGGATCGAGATCCGCCCGGCTTCGAGGCGCTGGGCTTCGGAGCCGCGCCGTCGACGTCAACGTCGTCGGCGGCGTCCACGTCCACAGCCGCCACGGCGACGCCAACGCGAGGCGGCACGGACCCAGCCGCTGAGGCGGCCGCCCAGCGTGCGGCAGAAGCCGAGCGACGACGCGCCGAAGCCGCCGAGCGGGAGCGCAGGCTCGCCGAGCGAGAACGACTGTCAGCGGCTCTGCGCGACGCTCAGGCCCTGCGCGAGACGCAGCAGCGCGAGCTCGGGCGGCTGCGCGGCGAGCTCGACAGCGCCGAGCAGGGCTTGAGACAGACTCAAGCCCTACTGGCCGAGCTCGAACAGGAGCTAGCTAGCCTTTGATGACGCCGCAGCCGACGCGATCGCCGGCGTTGCCGGTGGGCTGACCGCCGTCGTCTTTTTTGGCGTGTACGATGATGGCGCGACCGACGAACGACATCGGATCGTTGTCTTTCAGGTTGGCGCCAGGGGCCGTGATGTCGAGCGAGCCCTTGCCGTCTTTACCGATGGTGATGTTGCCGAGATCGCCGAGGTGGCGCTTGTCGGCGCCCGGCAGGCCATGGTCTTTGCTCTGCGGGTTGTAGTGGCCGCCGGCGCTCTTGCCGTCGGGCGAGCTGCAGTCGCCCTTTTCGTGGACGTGAGCGCCGTGCTCACCGGCGTCGAGGCCGGTGACGGACAACACCACGTGCACGCCGCCTTCGGTCTCGGTGAGCACGGCTTTGCCGGCGAGCTTGGAACCGCTCTTGGCCTCGAGCGGCACCTCGATCGTGCGCGGCGCTGCTGCGGGCGCGGCGGCCGGTGCAGGCGCTGCTGCAGATGCTTCCGGCATTGCGGGCGCGGCCGAAGGAGCCGGCGTTGCCGGACCTTCTACCGATGGCGCCGCGGGCGCGGCGGGCGGCTCCGTCGGTGCGCCCGCGCAAGCGGCGAAGACCAAGCCCAAGACGATGCTGCACGAGAATAGCGTCCCTGTTTTCATGGGCGAATTCCCTACACCAGCTCGCGGGCGACGTCATCAGACCGGAGGCAAGACCTTACGGATGAAGCTTTTCGTGGTTCGCGAGCATCGCGACGAACTTGGCGATCCGAGCGCTGCGCGTTTCGGGCTTCTTGGCCTGACCAATGCGCCACAGAATGGCGTAGCGGTTACGCGCCTCGAGCGTCTCGAAGAACTTGCGGGCGCGGGCGTTCTTGGCGAGCGCCGCCTCGAGATCCGGCGGCACGCTGGCGCTCTTGGCCGACGCGTAGGCAGCCTTCCAGCGCCCGTCTGACTTGGCGCGTTCGACCTCGGCCAGTCCGGGCGGTTGCATCTGCCCAGCGTCGATGAGCGCCAGCGCCTTTTTGCGGTTGAGCTCGGACCAAATACTTCTTCGGCCACGCGGCGTGACCTTCTGCAGCCAGAAGCCTTCTTCGGCGGTTTGCTTCTGGCCGTCGATCCAACCCCAGCACAGCGCTACCTCGACGGCCTCGGCGTAACTGAGCGACTTGGTCTTCGACGCTTTCTTGGCGAGCTTGAGCCAGAGACCTTCGGACTTGTCGTGATGCTTGGCGAGCCAAGCCGAAAAGGCGGCGGCTGTTGCAAACGAACGGGTGAGCATGTTGACGGTGAAAGAAGTCTGTTTCGTCGCGACTGCGGCAGCAAGCTTTACGCGCCGCCAGCTGGCTGGGGTAAAAGGGGGCCGTGCGCGCTTTGGTTTGCTTGTGCGTGTTGCCCCTCACGGCAAAAGCACAAGATTTGCCCGTGCGCCTGAGCGTCGAGCAGACCCGGCAGGCGTTCCTACGCGTTCACCCGACCAGTCCCTACGCAGCCGATGTCCGACGCATCACCGAAGAATGAGCCGGGCCGCGTGGGCGCGCTATCGCTAGTGCTGCTCGGCTTAGCGCTGGCCTGCGGTCGCCAGGACGGCATCGTCGGTGTGCAGCCCCTCGACGCCCTCGGCATGTCCGGCGCGCCTGCGACGCCGCTCGGCTTCAGTGATGAGTTTGCGACGAACAGCGGGATTTGGCAGGAGCAAACCGAGCTATGGCACCCGGCTTCGCATTGGTACCCGAGCAAAGGCGCCGCCGACTACCCTGCGGGTGACGTAACCTACTCGTCGATTGGGTGAGCTTCGAGCCGGAGTGACGCGCTCAAAGCGCAATCGCGATCCCGACGCTAGCCGACAGCCAGGCGCCGCGCTGGGCGACGAGCACACTGCCGTCATCGAGCGTGCCCCGCACCGGTAGCGCGACATAGCCCACTTCGGCGCCCACGAATGGCCGCGCCCTGCCGCCCAAGTCGAGCGTCGAGCTGAGCGGTACTGCCAGACCTGCCCATGGCGCCGTGAGGCTTCGCCCTTCGTTCGGCGGCTGTGCCGTCGCGACGAGCGAGAGCCAACCGGCGCGCACGCCGGCACCGGCCGAGAGCCGGAGCGGGCCCGCGGCTGCGCCAACGCCGGCGCCCACGAACCCGGAAAACAGCGTCGAGCGCACGTCGGCGAGCTCGAGGCGCGCCCGCCCGCGCTCGAACCGAACGTCGAACAGCACCGACCACGGGCGACCGAGACCCCAGCGTGTACCGAGCGTCGCCCCCCACAGGGTCGCGCGGGGCTCGCCGCTGTAGGCCGTGTTGCCGGCGACGAACAGCTCGATGGGAGAGCGCGCCGCCGGACTGGCTCGAGGCACGCTCTGCGGCGCGAGGTCGGCGCTAGGCGCGGCCGTGGCTGCCGGCACGGCGCGTGGCGACAATGTCCGCGCTGCCGCTGGCGCGCGCTCTGCTTGAGCGACGAGCTCGCTTGCCGCAAGCGCTACCAGCCGTTCGCGTGCCGCCTTGGCCGTATCGCGCAGCTCTACCTCGACGTGAACCGGATAGCGCTCGCCCAAAGCCCGATAGAGCTCCACGCTCACCGACGTGGCTTCGCAGCGCAGCGCAAGGCGCGCGTCGGCCGCCGACAAGCCGAGCGTCTCGAGCTCGAGCTCTAGGTGCTCGCGCAGCGCGTTCTCGGAGAGCGCGCTGCAGTTGCCCATCGCAAGCTCGACGTGAGCGCCCTCGGCGCGCGCGTGCAGGCCCCAAAGGAGTGCCAAAAGGCCGGAGCCGAGCGAGGCCGCGACCTTCACTTGGCCGTCGCGAGCCGCTGCATGGTGGGCAGGTGCTTGCCCCCGGGATAGCGCGCCAGGTATTGCGCGGCGAGCGCGCCAGCTTCGGACGCCGAGCCTGCCATTTTGCGAGCTTCGGCTTCGCGCGCCAAGGCGTCTTCGGCCAAACTGCCGCCCGGGCGTAGTCGCCTCGCCAGCGCAAATGCTTCGGCTGCCTCGGCCGGTCGCGACAGCTGACTGAGCAGCACCCGCCCGAGCGTAAAGGCCGCCAGCGGTGCGCGCGAGTCGGCCGCATGCTCGGTCGTGACGCGACGCAAATAGCCGACGGCCTCCTCTGGGTGGCTCGAAAGACGCGCAGCGTCGGCGGCGAGCAGCAAATCTTCCGCGCTCGAGCCGACCGCGGCCGGGCTCTGGCTCAGCACCTGATACGCCGCCTTGAAGTCACGGCCCCGCGCGAGAGCCAAAAAGCGCTCGCGCGCACCGGCGCTCGCGACCGCGCGCGGCTCGTCTTTCGTCGCTTCGGGCAGGCTCGGAAAAAAGCGCGATTCGCCCGCCTCGAGGTAGCTCTTGAGCTCTCCCTCTTGCACCTCGACCTTGCCCTCGCTCACCGAGACGCGCGTCCGCTCGCCGCTGCGCTCGACCCGAAAGTGTGTCCCGACCACGCGCACCCGCACCGCTCCGGCCACCACCACGAAATCGCGCTCTGGGTGCTTCGTCACCTCGAAGTCGGCGGCGCCAGCGGCTAGCACCGACTCGATGTGCTCGGCCGTAGCCACCTTCACCACCAGCTCGCCGCCTTCGCTAACGCGGGCAACCGAGCCGTCGACGAACGTGGTCTTGGGACTCTTGACCGCCGCTACGACGCCGGGCCGCGCCGGCGGAGCCGGCAACACCGGCTTCGGCCCGAATACGAAGAAAAATAGCGCCGCCGCAGCCACGAGCAGCCCCGCGCCGCCGCAAACTTTGAGGACCACGCTCTGTCGCGCGCGTCGCGCGTGAATGCGCGCCAGGTTGTGCTCGCTGCGCTCTGGCTCCCACGCCACTTGAAGGTGTCGCGCCGCCGTTGCCGCGCGGCTCTCGGTGTCAGGCAAAGCTTCCGTCATGACGTGACCTCTTGCCGAAGGCGCGTCTCGGCGCTGCGCAACCGCCGCTGCACCGTGGATTTGGAGCAGCCGCACAGGGCCACCATCTCGTCGAGCGACTCGCCTTCGACGTGACGCAGCAGCCAAGCCACGCGTTCGTCTGCTGGCAGGCGATCGAGACGCCGGTACAGCCGCGCCACTTCGGCGCGCTGCTCGGGGCTGGCCGCGAGATCGAACGGCAACTCACGCTCGGCCAGGCCGTCGAGGCTCAAGAGCAAGAAGAAGCGCCGGCGTCGTAAACGGCGCGTCGCGCGACGCACGCAGATGCGCGCCAGCCAGCCGCCCAGCGCGGAAGGCTCGCGCAGTCCGGCAAGGCCTCGATGCGCTTCTAAAAATACGTCCTGCACCAAGTCGTCGACCTCGCTGTCGTTGCCCAAGAGCCGTAGCGCCACGCGAGCGACGTACGGAGAGAAACGCCGAAACACCTCGTCGAAGCTGCGCGGGTCGAGCTCCGCAGAGAGCGGGCCCGGACCGCCCGGCTCCTGGGCCCCGACCAGTCGAAGCGCGGGGCGATTCGAAGCGGTGGCGCGGGGTGCAGACATAGCGAGGGTTTGCTCTCTTGGTGGCGCCAGCTCCGAAAATCTGGTCAACGCGAGCGCAAGCGCCGAGCGGCAATCACAGAATATCTCGACAGAGGGTGCACTGGCCGGTAAAGCCCGGGTCGCTGATCAGCGCATCAAACCCCAATGCTTGCGCCGACTTGCACAGCTCTGGCGCGGAATTATCGTCGCCGAGCTCGATGTGGAGCACCGTTTTCTTCGCCTGGCCGAACACCGCGTACTCGCCGCAGCGCGTGCTCGCCGCGCAGTCGATGGCGAGGCCGAAATCGAAGACCGGCCACAGCTCTCCGGTCATGTCCGACGGCCCCGAGAGGCCCGCTGACATGCCAGCCGCGTGAATTCGCGCCGCCAGCCAGCGCGCGTAGCTGAGCGCGTCAGCCAGCGTCAAGTCGAAGCCAGTGTCGGCGACGTGCACGGCGAGCGACGAGGGCGACACACCATCGCAGCCCCGCGCTGCCAGCGCGTCCACCCGGCGGGCCATCAGCTCGCGCACCGTGGAGTCCCGCACGTCGAGCCAGCGTTCGTTCGAGAAGCCCGGCAATTGGTTACCGACGGCAGCTTCCGGAAAGTCTTTGGCGTCGCTGCGGAAAGACTCCACGCTGCCGGCACTCAGATAGCAGATGTAGTGGCGGCCCTCGGAGTGCAGCGTCTGAAGATCGGCGGCAGCTTGTTGGTCTGCGTCCAGATAGAAAAATTCGGCATCCCGCGTCACGCCGACGGCGCCGTCGAGCTGCGCCAGCCAGCGCGCGTTTTCTTGCGGAACATAGGGATTTTCAGCGCCAGAAGGCGTAGCAGCGGCGTCGTGGCGGACGACGAGCGTGCCTTCGGTGCCGCTGCAGCTGGCGCTGGCGAGCAGCATCAGCAGAGCTCCGAGCCTCATGCGACGAGCGTATCACGACCGTGAACTACGCGGAGGCTGACCAGCTTCTGGCAGTCGCTGCCACTGGGGTCGCATGAGGGCCATCACCTGTCTCGTCCGTCGGCGGGGCCCGACCCCCAGCCGTTTAGGCGCCGTCGCGCTCGCGCTCTATGTGCTCGGCTGCGAAGGACAGATCACGGGCTCGAACGGCTCGCGGCCCCCTAACGGCGGAGCGCTGACGAACGCTGGCCCTGCTGCTACGGCTGTGCCAGCCAGCGCGGGGCCGAGCGACGACCAGCTTCGCGCCAAGGACCCCGCCCTGTTCGACGTGGCGCTCCAATACTTCCCGGGGCAGGCCTCGGCGCCCGGAAAAAAACGACTCTTTCGACTCACGCGACAACAGCTCGATCTCACTGCGCAAAGTCTGCTCCCCGAGCAGTACGGCGCGACGGCGCTCGCCAGCTTGCCGCGCGACCCTTTGCAAACCAACTACGAATACGCCGACAACCTGAGCTTCAGCGACGCCAACTTCACACCGCTGACGCTGTGGGTCGACCAGATGACCGCGAAGGTGAAAGACGATCCGACGACGATCGTAGCTTGCGCCAGCGCCGGCGACAGCGCGTGTTTGACCACGGCCTCGCAAAGCTTCGTGCGCCGCGCCTTTCGCGGCGTGGTAAGCGACGCCACGCTGGCGCGCTTCAGCGATTTCTTCAGCGCCAGCGTGGCCCAAGTCGGCTTGGCTGCGGCTACCGCCGACCTCGTCAACGTCACGCTCACCTCGCCTGGCTTCGTCTTCCGCGAAGAGGTGCAAACCGACGCAGCGGCGCGGCTGCTGCCCAACGAGCTGTTACAAAATCTGAGCTACACGCTGGCCGACGCGCCCCCCGAAGCCGTCGGCCTAGCCGCACCGGCCAAAGACGCGACCACGCTGCGCGACAGCGACATCGCGCAGGCGGCCGAGCAAGTGCTGGCGACTTCCGCAGCACGCGCCAAGCTGCTGCGCTTCTTCACGACCTGGCTCGAGGTGAAGGAGCCCCAAGACTTCGACCTGGCGCCCAGCGTCTACCCGGAATTTACGCCCGCCGTCGCGGCCGCCGTCGTCGACGACACGCGCCGCTTTTTGGCCCAACAACTGGCAAGCGCGCTGCCCAAGCTGCGCGACGTCACCGAGGTGAACGACGCGTTGGTATCCGCGCCATCGGCGTTCCTTTACGGGCTCCAAAGCTCGCCGCCCGACGGCAGAGTCGCGCTCGACCCCGCGCAACGGCTCGGTATTTTCAGCCAGCCGGCGGTGATCGCCTCGCACTCCGGACCCACCACCACGCGACTCGTCAAGCGCGGCGTCTTTTTCACCCGCAAAGTGATGTGCCTACCGCTCGGCGTCCCTCCCGCCGACGTCAACACCACCATTCCAGTCGAGCTCACGGGCACCGAGCGCGAACGCATCCAGAGCGTCACCACGCCGGCACGCTGTGCCGCGTGTCACTCGTTCATCAACCCGTTCGGCTTCATGCAAGAGAACTACGACGCGATGGGCCGCTACCGCACTACCGACGCAGGCAAGCCCATCGACGCCAGCATCTCGGTCGGCTTCCTCGACGAGGGTCCGTTCACGGCGAGTACGCCGGTCGAGGCGCTGCGCGGCTTCACGCGCTCGCTGCGCTTTCAGCAATGTTTCACGCGGCAATTGTTCCGCTTCTATGCGGGCCGCGACGAAACGCCCGAAGACGATCCGCTCTTGCGCCAGCTGTTCTTCGAGTTTGCACGAGACAACGCGCAGAGCATCCTCGGCATGTTGAGCCAGTTGGCCGGCGCACCGAGCTTCAACAGCCGTCGGGAGACGCCATGAAATTTCGCAAAGGCCTAACGCGCCGCGACTTGATCAAAAGCTTCGGCCCGCTCGCGTTCGCACTTTTTCCGGTGGCCCGCGCCATGGGCTACGCCGCGGGCGGTGCGTTCAAGGGTGCGCCGCGCTTCGTCATGTTCTTCATCGGCGGCTCTTACCACTCGCCCTCGGTCAGGCCGGCTACGATTGCCGACATCGCAAGCACGCCGCTTGCGCCGCTCGTCCCACATGCGCAAGACCTGATCGTTTTTCAGGGCATGCGCATCCACGGCGGCTCGCCAAAAAGCGACGGCTATCAAGAGGAGCACGGCGCCGGACTCATCGGCTGCACCACCGGCAACGACTATCACTACTCGAAAAACGACTCGTATTTCGCGTATACGGATCACGAATCAATCGACATCGCGATCGCCAACGCCTATCAGACGCGGCCGGAGCTTCAAGCGCTACCGTTCGCCAGCCTGCACGTCGGCGGGGGCGCGCACTCCGACGCCGACAACGTCGGTCTGGGTCAACGCTACATCTCGTACCGGCAGCGCCAGCCCGGCGACGCGCAGTACGGCAATGCCGTCGAGCCCGTGCAAAATGCCGGGCAGGTGTACGACCAACTCATGCAGCGGGTGAACCTGCTGTGCGCCAAGGACTCGAGCCAGCCGCTCGCCGACAACTCGGCCATGCAGGCGGCGCTGCTCCGTAAAAAGAGCTTGCTCGACTTCCGGCTCGCCGATATCGACGCCGCCAAGAGCGCGCTCGGTATGGACTCCGAGCACGCCCGCAAGCTCGACGGCCTCCTCGACGGCTGGCGCCAGGCGGAGAAAGCCAACGACGCGGAAATCTTGGCTGCGAACGGCGGCGGCCCGAGCGGCGGCAGCACGGCGTGCCCCAGCGGCGCGCGCCCCACCGGCAACGGTCAGAACAAGAACAGCCTGGACGACCTGTCCCCCGTTCACGATCAGATGATCGAGCTCATCAAGCTAGCGTTCGCTTGGGATCTAACGCGCGTCGTGGCCTTCACCCTTTCGGGTGCTTCGAGCGGCGAACGCTGGCCGAGCCAAGGCGTCACGCAGGCGCATCACACGCTCGAGCACAGCAACAATGTCGAGGGGCTCAACATCATGGGCCGCTACTATTCGCAAAAATTCGCGGATTTGCTGACGGCGCTCGGGAGTATCGACGACGGCGACGGCCACACCGCGCTCTACAACAGCTCGCTCGTCCTCGGCATGGAGTGCTGGAGCGACAGCTCCAGCGGCCACTATTTGAAGGATATTCCGTTCGCACTGGCAGGCCAAGGGGCCGGCGCCTTCGAAACCGGTCGGGTGGTTGACGCGGCCGGCCGTAGCAACAATGACCTTCTGGTCTCGGTTCAGCGGGCCTCGGGCATCGAATCAGACACCTTTGGGCTGGCCAGCCTGTGCCAGGGACCTATCGTTTAGACCTGCCATCCGGCCGCAGGCGCGAAATTTACATACACCGCCCCAGGTGTCGGTCTTGAAATCGCCTTCGCTCGCCGAAACAGGCTTCTTTCATACCCATAAATATATCAATTAAACCCGATAGTTACATGCGCACCACCCTAACCCACACCCACCCAAAAAAGGTTACCGGAAAGTAAGCGGTGTGACTGATAGAATAGAAGCATGCCGGACACTATCCCCACTATGTGGAGGATGCCGACTCGCACGAAATCCCACCTCTCTGTCGTCGGGCTACTCGCTCTCAGCTTGGGAGCAGTCGCTTGTACCGGCGTGATGGATGGCAACAACAACGGAATGGGAGGCTCGGCCTCGTCCGGCGCTACCACTAGCATTGGTGGCCCGAGCGGCGGAGTTACCGGCGGAGGCGCTCCGACGACCCCCGGCGGCCCCGATCAACCTGTTGATCCCAACGCTGCCAAGACGCAGCCGGTCGATCCAGGCCATGTGCCAATTCACCGCCTGAACACGGCGGAGTACAACGCGACCGTCCTCGACGTGCTCGGCACCAAGCTGCAGCCGGCTGACTCCAACTGGCGCGGCGGCGAGCTGGGCGGCTTCGACAACATGGGCTCCGTGCTCGGTGTCGACCCCGACCAATACCAGCGCTACTTCGACGCAGCCGCCGCCGTGACCACGGACGTGTTCGCTGACGCCACGGCGCGAGGCAAGATCGTAACCTGCGCAACGGCTGACGACGCCGCGTGCGTCAAGAGCATCCTGACCACGACTGGCACGCGCATCTTCCGGCGGCCGCTGACGCCGGACGAGCAGACGACGTACGCCAAGGTCTACGCCACCGCCCGCATGCAGGGTGACGACCACAACGCCTCCGTGCGTCTGATGGTCGAGTCACTGCTCGCCAGCGCCGAGTTCTTGTTCCGCATCGAGTACGACAACAATCCGGACTCGACCGACAAGCATGCCCTCAGCCCGTACGAGCTGGCTTCGCGCCTGTCGTACTTCTTGTGGAGCAGCGCGCCGGACGATCAACTGCTCAGCAAGGCCGCCGACGGCTCGCTGGCGACGGATGGCGTCCTCTCTCAGGCCGTCGACTACATGCTCACGGACCCGTCAAACATCGCGAAGTCGAACCGCTTCGTGATGAACTTCGCAGGTCAGTGGCTCGGCATCCGTCGCGTCGTGCCGCACCCCGCAGCGCCCGATGTCTATCCGACTTGGACCCCGGCGTTGGCCGACCAGGCCTCGCAAGAGATGTACCTTTATTTCAATGAGTTTCTGCGCAGCGGTCGCACGTGGCTCGACTTCATGAAGGCAGACATCAACTACGTCTCGCCGGATCTGGCCACCTTGTACGGCATGCCAGCACCAGCAGGGGCAAGCGCCACCAACCTGGTGCGCGTCCAAGACGTGGCTGACGGCCGGCGCGGTTTCGCAGGTTTGGTCGGCTTCTTGGCCCAATCGTCGCCTGACCGCCGCTCGTCGCCCACCTTGCGCGGCAAGTGGCTGTTGATGAACCTGATGTGCACGATCCCGCCGGATCCACCGGCCAACGTGCCGAAGCTCGAAGCCAAGGGCGATACCACCAACGCCAACGTGCGCACGGTGCTCGAAGCGCATCGCGCCAACCCGGCGTGCGCAGCCTGCCACGCTCTGTTCGATCCGTTCGGCCTAGCCCTCGAGCAATACGACGGCATCGGAAAGTTCCGTACGACCTACCCCAACATGTCGCCAATCGATCCGTCGACCAACATCGAGGCGGCGGCGGCGAGCGTGATCGGCCTCGGGACTCAGTACCCGATGGGCGTCAAGTTCGCGGGCATCGAGGGCGCCATGGGCGAACCCGGCGTCGCCGACATCGTCACGCAGAACCCCAAGTTCGGCACCTGCATCTCCGAAAAGCTGCTGGCCTACAGCGTCGGTCGTCTGAAGACCGATACGGACCAACCCTATCTCGATCTCGTGAACAGCGCCTGGCTGAAAGACCCGACCAAGGCAAGCATCGGTGGCCTGATTCACGGCCTCGTCTCAACCGAAACCTTCCGCTCACGTCGCGGTGGCACATGAGGACCCCCCAGATGAACCGTTTCTCTCGTAGGCTCGTGCTGACTGGTGCAGGTGTCGCTATCACCCTGCCCTGGCTCGAATACACGTTGCCCAAGCGTGCAGAGGCCGCTGCCGGCAACAACCCCAAGCGCTACATCCCGATCTTCTTGCCGAACGGCGCTTCCGAGAACTGGAAGCCCTCTTCGGCGGGTGTCGGAGCCGCTTGGACGATGTCGCCGGTGTTCGACACGACGAAGTCGGACACGGACCTCGGCGCCTTCTCGGCGGCCCTCAAGGCGAAGATCCAGATCCTGAGCGGTTTCGAAAACGGCTCGGCGTTCAACGCCAGCGGTTCGTCGAGCGTGGAGCCAAGCCATGGTCGCCAGCCGGGCGCGTTCCTCACCTGCGTCGACCCGGGCACGATCCGCGCAATGCTGAAAGTGGCCGAGGCCGACGCGATTTCGCTCGACCAGGTCATGGCGACGCACGCTGCCTTCAAGGGCAAGACGCCGCTCCCCTCGCTGCAGGTTGGTGCGTCTACCGTGCTCAGCTACTGCGACGGTCAGCCGTGCTCGAACAGCCGCAGCATCTCGTGGAGCGCGCCGACCTCGCCGATGTACAAAGAGGTCGATCCGCTGGCGGTCTTCAACAAGATCGTCGGCGTGATCAAGCCAGCGACGGGCATGCCGGCCCCCACGGGTCCGGACCCCGAAGCGGTCAAGCGCGCTGCTCGCAACAAGAGCGTGCTCGACGCGGTGATCGAGAACGCAACCCGCACGCAAGCCAAGCTGGGTGCCGCCGACAAAATGCGCCTCGACGAGTTCCTCACCTCGGTGCGGTCAGTCGAAATGACGGCCACCGGCGTCTCGGCCGGCATGGGCGGCGTGGCTTGCTCGGCCATCGCAGCGCCGACCATGGCGACGGTTCACCCCGACGCGCCGAAGCAGAACACGGCGACGTACAACAAGGGCGCGCACGCCTCGGCGATGAACGACCTCATCATCATGGCCTTCCAGTGCGACGCCACCCGCATCATCACGCACATGCTCGAAGATGAACGCTCGGAGTTCACCTACGATCACGTGAAGATGCGCACGTTCAATGCCACGGGCTCCACGGTCAGCAGTGGCACGTGCCCCGAGTACCACGGTGGCGGTCAGCACGGCTCGCAAGACGCCTTCGCCAGCATCGTGCGCTGGAACTCGGGCGTGGTGGCGGACCTCGCGACCAGGCTCGACGCCATCAAAGAAGCAGACGGCACGTCGATCCTCGACAACACCGTCATCTTCTATGCCGGCGCCATGCACGGCAGCGACCACAGCTGCCATCTCTTGCCGGTGTCACTGATCGGCGGCAGCGCGCTGGGCCTGAAGCAAGACCAGCACGTCGACCTGGGTACTCGCCCGCTGCGCGATCTGCACTGGACGCTGATGCAGAAGGTGTTCGACATGAGCGACCAAGCGACCTTCGGTCAAAACCTGACCGGCGCACCGCTCAAGCTCGTCACCGAAATCATGGCGTAGTCGCTACTCCGCAATGACGCCAAACGGCGCGGTCCTCTCGAGGGTCGCGCCGTTTTGCTTTTGCTCTTGAGCCAGCGCCGCTAGGGCAAGCCCGGCACGTTCATCGGCACGATCTTCACGCCCGTGCCGCCACCGACGACGATGAGCGTCTTCCCGTCGGCGCCGCCGAACGCCAGGTTAGTGCCGCCCGGAAACTTGGCGATCTCGTTGCCGTTCATCGGCTCGCGGATGGAGCCGCCCGACAGGTAGACGTTGCCAGCGCAGTCGACCCCGAGACCGTCGGCGGTGAGCGGAAAGTCACGGTTGTTGGAGGGCACGCCCGCCGCATCGAGATCCCAAAGCCCGCCGTTGACGACGTAGAGCCGATCTTCTTTGGGTGAGAGCGCGACGCCGTTCGGCGCGCCAGCGGTCTTGATCAACGTGAGCATGCCCTGCGGATCGCGCCGGAAAATCGCCCCGCCGACGCCTTGCGGGCGCCCGCCGAGCTCGTACGTTGGGTTGCTGAAGTAGATGTTGTTCTTCGACGAAACGATCAAGTCGTTCGGAGAGTCGAGCATCTTGCCCATGTACATGTCGGACAACACGGTGAGCGTGTGCGGCGGGTTGATGCCGATCTCGGTCACCGAGCGGGTCTTGTGGGTGGCGCCGACCAAGTTGCCGTCGGGCGAGACGGCCAAGCCGTTCGAGCCCACGTCTTTGACGAACACCTCGCAGCTGCCGCCGGGCGTGTACTTGATGATGTCGCCCGTGACCATGCCGTTGGTGGCGCCTTGCGTGAAGTTCGAGAAGAAGAACGCGCCTTGGCTGGCCACCCACGTAGGGCCTTCGTTGTAATCGTATTGATACTGAAAGCCCTGACACACCGTCATGGCGGTACCAGCCATCGGCGTTGGGAACGGTCCGGCGGGGCACGCGGGTTGGCTGGGGCCGCCGCCAGCACCGCTGCTGCCGCTCGCGCCACCGCTGCCGCCGGCACCGCCGCTGCCGCTCGCGCCACCGCTGCCGCCGCTGATCGCGCCGCCGGTGCTCGTGCCCGCTGTTGCGGTGCCGCCCGCTCCGCCGCCCGCGCTGGGATTGCCCCCGCTAGGCATCACGGTCGTACCGGCGCTACTGCCGCCGCTGCTAACCATGCCGCCGCTGCCGCCGCTGCCGCTGACACCTGCAGCATTGGTCTGCCCGCTTTGGCCGCCTTGTGCGCCGGCGGGTGTCTCAGGTGTGCTGCTACACGCGAAGGTTCCAGAAATGGCAAAAACTACGCCAAGCAAAGGCTTCATAGGCTCTCGGTTCGTGTCCTTATTGGCAAGGCGGCGTGAAGCCGTCAATCCGCAGCCCGTAGAACGCGACCATGTTCGCGCTGTTGCCCACGAAGACTAGCCCCATGCCCTCTTTCAAGGTGTCTGCATAGGAGAGCACCGGTTGGCCGAATAGGCTCTTCCAGCCGGTCTCTGCGAACGAGAAGAACTGCGTTTTCTTTTGGCCGCCGGTGGAAGGAATCGACGTCGCGTATTGGTCCCCTCCGCTCCAATGAGAGAGAGAACGCAGTTGCACGTGCAGGTCCGAAGTGGCGCTGTAGGTCAGCGTGAAACCGGAGGCCTTCGACAGGTCGGCGGTGCTGCCGAACTTGTTGGCGATGTAGACCGGAATGACGTGCCATTCGGTGCCGACGAACTCGACTTTGCCGACGTACACCGTGCCGTCTTTGACCAAGATCGAGCCCGTCGCCGGCACTGTCAGGCCTTCGCCACTCGCCTCCCAGTTGGTCAGGCGATCGACCGAAGGTTTGTTCGGGCACTCTTCGAGCGGTGGTAGGCCGGCACCCGCCGCACCCGCGCTACCCGCCGAGCCACCCATCGCGGAGCCACCCATCGCGGAGCCACCCATCGCGGAGCCGCCTGTCGCGGAGCCAGCCGTCGCAGAGCCACCCGTCGCGGAACCAGCCGTCGCAGAGCCAGCTTGAGCACCCGACGAACCGCCGGCTGTGGCGGCACCGCCTGCGCTCGTGCCAGCGCTCGGCTGTCCAGCCGCGCCGGCGCTCGAGCTGCTACCTCCCGCCTGCACCGTAGCAGCGCCCGCGCCGGAGCCGCTCGCGCCGCCGCCAGCGATCGCGCCCGCGCTGCCACCCGTCGCGCCATCCGGCTGGGTGTCAGATTGACAGCCAGTCAAGAGAACCAAAGTGCACGACAAGGCGAGTGCTGAAACGTTGGTCATGTGTTGGGGAAGAGCGAGGCGAAGGGCGCACGACAGACCCGTACGCGCGATCCACGACTGCAATGGACGGAGCCACGGCTTCTCTTCAGCCAAAGCGTAACCGCAAAGGCTCGCAGGCGGCATGACCACTTCAAGCGATTCAATGGCGCTTTTTCAACGCACAGCGCGCGCCTGCGTCGAAGTCAGCGGGGCGGCTGTAGGTGTCGGTCGTCGCAAAACCGGACGTAACCGTCACACGGCATTTTTGTGCGTTTGCGCGCTTAGAAAATGTTGCGCTTCGCGCCCACGCTGCTCGGGTGCGATGCCGGGTGGAACCGGTGCCCTGCGTGCTGGTTTTTGGGCGGCACCTGACCGGCCTCACCCGAAGCGTCGGGCACTGCCGATGCGCTCGGCAGCGCCGATGTACTCGGCACTGCCGATGCGCTCGGCACTGCCGATGCGCTCGCCGTGGTCGATGCGTCCGGCGCGAGCGACGCGACTCCAACACTTGGTGCGGACGGCGCCGCTGCGACCACGACGAGCGGAGCCGCGACGGGCGCTGCGGCGGAACGCGGCGCACGCGCGCTCGTGGCAATCGATGCCAGGCCGAAGAGTAGCCCCAACGCGGCAGCGATCGCGATCGTCCGACCGGACGCGACCCGCCGTTGATGCGAGCTGCGCGCGTTGGACTGCGGTGGACGCACGCTGGCAGCGAGCGGCGCGTCGCTGAGCGGAGCTCGACTGGCCGGAGGCTCGCCGAATGCAGCGTCAAGCGTCGGAGCTCGCGGCTCGACACTCGGCGTCGGGACGGCGCGCAACGTGATCTTCTCGCTCGCGCTGACTGGCGCGGGCTCGCTCGGCGGGGGCGGCGGCGGTGCGACGCTCGACCGAGCCAGCGGAATGTGATCGGATTCCGGCGCGTCGCCGACCCTCACCACGACCGCATGCCGCGGAGGCACCTTCAACCCCGGTCGCGCCATGAAGCCACCCCGGGGGGTGACCGCCTCGCGCGAAAAAGCTGGGCCGGAATCGGCCGAGTCATCGTCGTCGCGGTGCTGCCTGCTCATCGGGGTCAGCTTCCGCTTTTGCCGCGAGTTCAGGCGGCGGGCAAGAAAGGTGGCAGATTTGCCCACATGTACGACAGCAAACGGCCGTCAGCCCCCGAGCCAGAGCGCGACTAGTCCGAGCGCGGCTGGCAGCGTTTGAATGAACAGGATGCGCCTGCTGACGGTCGCCGCCCCGAACATGCCGGCGACAGCGACGCACGCCAGAAAAAACGTCGCTACGGCGCGGCGCAGAGCTCCCTCCTCTAAGAGCGCCCACCCGAGTCCAGCGACCAGGAACCCATTGTAGAGTCCCTGATTTTTGGCGAGGCTGGCCGTGAGCGCCGCCCGCTCCGGGGTGAGGCCAAAGGCGCGCAAGCCCAGCGGTTTCTGCCACAGCAGCATTTCGAGAATCACGATGTATACGTGGATCGCCGCGACGGCGGCGATGAGCACGGTGGCCAGCACCTTCATCGGCCCACCGTACACCGACTGGCGGTCCACGGAGCCGGGCGCCACATGTCAGCCTGCGGGGTGACAACGTTCCGTTGTCGCGTCCGTTGACTTACAGCGCAGCTACCTACTTACAGACTGGCTGCCATGACACAGCCGCCATCTTCCCCTGCGACTAAGCCAGTGGGCCCAACTTCGTCGAGCGATCACTTGAGGTATCGAAAAGCGCAATGAGGCCTGAATTTGCCACATGACTGCCGGTGGAGCGGACATGAAGGTGAGTCAGAGGCGAGCTCTTAACCCCGCGGGATGTAGGCGTAAAACTTACGTGTTACATCCAGCAAAGCAAGCCGTTCACGGAGCAGAGATGGTCGTTAAATCTGGGTCGCACCGAGGTCTGTCAAAAGGCGCTGTCGTGTTCACGAGCTTGGGCTTGGCCTTTACCGCGGTCTACGCGGCGGCCTGCTCATCTTCGACGGGCGGCACGCACAACGCCGCTAACACGGGCGCAACAACGGGAGCCGGCACCACCAACATGAATCCTGGCGGCGGGATGAATCCGGGCACGGGCGGCGTCAATGCCAGCACCGGCGGCACCGGCGGCACCACCGCTACCACCGGCGGCGCGAGCATCGCGACCGGCGGCACGGATCCCAGCACCGTCACTCCTCCGAACATGGGCAAGGCCTGCGTGCCGCAAGGGCAGACAGCGGCCACGTTGCCCTCGGCCTTCACCGGCAGGTGCAGCGTTTGCCATAGCGCTTACGGCTCCTCGGCGAACCCCGCCGTCCCCAACCTGTTCGATTCCGCAACGAAGCTGACGGTCGACCAGTTCAAGACCCAGGTCCGCATGGGTAAGAACCTGATGCCGCCCTTCGACACGACCTACATCACGGACGCCGAAATCCAACAGGTGTTCGACTACTTCAAGGCCGGAACGCCGGGCCAAGTCGTCACTTGTCCGGGGCCAGATGGCGTGACGGGCAACGATCTGTGCGGCAACGGCGTGAAGTTCACCCCGCTTTTCGTGCAAGACGCCAACGACAAACGTAGCCCCATCTCGGTGAAGAGCGCCGACGGGCACATCCTCTATCGCGGTGCCGGTCGCGTGCGCTTCCGGCACGAAATGGAGCCGGAGTACTCGACCTACCACGGCCACTACTTCGAGGGCCGCACCTTCGAGTACATGATCGACGACGCGGTCGCGGCGGGCGGCAGCACGCTGACCCTCACGTTCTTGCCGAACAGCAACCAGTACTACAGCGCCCAGGGCGTGAATCAGGAAGGCGGCGCCGACCTGAACCTCCGCTACTGGAAGCTCTACGGGCATCCAGACGGCAACGCCTTCGCCTCCAACGTCGGCGGCGCGTCGAAGGACGTACTGCCCTTCGATTGCACGAACCCGATGACGGCGTGCAACACCAAGAAGTACGTCTACACCATCAAGAACAACTCCCGCGAAAACCGCCCCATTCAGATGGGCGATCAATTCCAGGTCGAGTTCGGCATCTTCATGGCCCGCTACGCGGTCGACGGCGAAAAGGGTCCGCCCTTCGATGGCGGCCACGTCCGCAACAACACGCCGCTACCGGGTGGCTGCACCCAAAACGGCGCGCCGTACAACAACGCCTGCTACACCCAAGCCAACTACTACTCGGACTCGTTCCGCTACGTCGTCGGCAAGGGCACGCTCACGCCGGCGAACGAAGACTGCACCATGTCGGTGCCGCCCGGCTCGGCCGTAAGCGGCAGCGGCGACTGCAGCCCCGCGGGCGCGATTGGTCAGGCCGTCAAGGCTGGAACGATCAAAGATCGCATGGGTCCGACGGAGGCCGGTTGGTCCGGTGGTCTGGTCACGCTGCCGTACATGCGCCAGCGCTTCGACATGTACTACGAGCAGATGTCGCCCAACATCTTGGGCGAAGACTCGGAGAACTTCGTCAGGGGCCGTCGACTCTTCCACCTGAGCTACATCGACGGCGAGCACAGCGAGGCCGACAATCACGTGTCGGCTGCCGAGACCATGCCGTACATGGGTCTGGCCGGTCCGGGTTACAACCAAGAGCGCTGCGAAGGCTGCCACGTTAAGAATAACCGCGGCTTCCCGCCCGCGATGGCCGGCGGAAACTTCGAGTCCGTCGTCCTCAAGCTCGCGGCCAAAGAGAAGGACCCGACGACCGGCGCGTCGATGCCGGATCCGAACTACGGCCTGCAACTGCAGGACAAGGGCACGGGCGCCGAGGGCAAGGGTGCATTCTCGTACACGACCGTCAATGGCGCCTTCATGGACGGCACGCCGTTCACGCTGCGCAAGCCCGCGGTGGTCTTCTCGGGCATGAAGGCGGGCGAGCCCGTCTCGTACTCGGTGCGCCTGGCGCGTCCGCTGATCGGCATCGGCTTGCTCGAGGCCATTCCGGAAGCTGACATCATCGCCAAGTCCGATCCGTCCGACTGCAACAAGGACGGCATCTCCGGCGTCGCCAACATCGTCTACGATCCGGAAGACAAGGCGATGCACGTCGGTCGCTTCGGCTGGAAAGCCAGCAAAGCCAGCGTCAAGCACCAGGCTTCAGAAGCCTTGATGCTCGACATCGGCGTGACCAGCAGCGTGTTCCCGAAGCACGACTGCGGTCCGATGGAAATGGGCTGCACGGCGGCCGACAAGGCGACCCCCGAATTCTCGGACGACGACCTGCACCGTTTGGTCACCTACGTGAGCAACCTGGCGGTGCCGCCGCGCCGTGACATCAACGACGCGCAGGTGCTGCAAGGCCAAGCGGTGTTCGCCAAGGCGGGTTGCGTGAACTGCCACGCGCCCAACGCGCACACCGGCAGCGACCATCCGTTCCTCAATCTGCGCGACCAGGTCATCCACCCGTACAGCGATCTCTTGCTGCACGACATGGGTAGCGAGCTGGCCGACAACGGCGCTGGCGACTTCCTCGCCACCTCGACCGAGTGGCGCACGCCGCCGCTCTGGGGCATCGGCCTGTGCGATGACGTCGCTGCCGGTTGGCAGAAGGACGGCGATCAGAACAACCCGTCGCCGAACATGGGCACCTGCAGCTACCTGCACGACGGCCGCGCAGAAAAGCTGATCGACGCCGTGCTCTGGCACGGTGGCGAGGCGAAGACCGCCCACGACTACGTGGTCGCAGCTAGCGCAGCCGACCGCGACGCCCTGGTCGCGTTCCTCAAGTCGCTCTAAAACGCGGCTCGTTTCTGGAAGCAAAGCCCTCGCGATTAGCCATCGCGGGGGCTTTTGCGCGCATGCCGAAGGCGTGAGCCATCCGCGAAGCGGATGAGGGGGAGAAACTGGCGCAGCCAGTTTCTGGGGGCGGGACGCCCCCGAGGAGGCCCTAGTGCTGGGCGCGGCAACAGCCGCGCTTTGGCGAAGCCAAAGGCTCGGTGTGAGCAAGCGAAGATTGCGAGCACCGAGACCCGGCATTAGGTTGCGCGCCCGCGCCGCCCCGCCATGACCCCAGCAGCAGGTTCGACCGCAGTAAAAGGCCGTTTCGTCATCGACGCGCGCTACGTGGCGTCCAAGCCAAGCGGCATCGGGCGCTACGCAGAAGCGCTGATCGAGCGGCTGCCAGGGCTCGCGCCGGAGCAACCTTTCGAGCTCTGGACTCACCCCGAGCGACCGCGGCCAGTGACGTTCGCCAATGTTCGCTGCGTGCCGGTGGCTGCGCCCGCCGACGGGCTGCGCACGCTGCTGACGCCGCAGCTGCTCGGACAGCTGCGGCCGAGCGATGTGATTCACTTTCCGTTCAATCTGCTGGGCCGGCGTCTGCCCTGCGCCACGGTCGTCACGATTCACGATTTGATGTGGCTGGAGCGACCCGAGCTCGTCGAACGACGGCCGCTGATGCGACGCGTGCGTCAGCACTACTACCAGCAGGGCATGCGCTGGGCCCTGACCCGCGCGACGCGCTTGATCGCGATTTCCGAGGCGACACGCGCCCGAATGGTCGCGATCGTACCGGAGTGCGCAGAGCGCGTGCGCGTAACCCACAACGCCGCCGACGCGCGTTTTGCGCCCGCGAGCGACGCTCAAGCCGCCGCCCGCAGCGCAGCGCGCATTCTCGGCAGCGAGGCGCCCTTCTACCTGGTGGTGGGCAAGAACGAACCGTACAAAGGCCACGAGCTTGCCATTGAAGCCTTCGCCCGCGGCTCGCGCGAAGACGAGCTGCTGGTCTTGATTCAGCGCACCAGCGGGGCCGAGGGGCTGGGCCAGCTCGCCGAGCGCTTGGGGGTGACCCAGCGTCTGCGCTTTTTGCCGGTGGTGACGGCCGACGATCTGGTCAGTTTGCTGCAGAGCGCGCGCGCCCTGCTCCAGCCATCCATCGTCGAAGGTTTCGGCATTCCCGCGCTCGAGGCCATGGCCTGTGGCTGCCCGGTGATCGGCAGCGATACGCCCGCGCTGGTCGAGGTGCTGGGCGGCGCGGGGCTCCACGCCAAGGTCGGAGACGCGGCCGCGCTCGCCGAGGCGCTGACTCGCTTGCGGGCGGACGGCCTGGCGGCAGAGCTGCGGCGGCGCGGCCTCGCGCGTGCCCTGGACTTCAGCTGGGAGCGTACCGCCAGCGACACGCTCGAAGTCTACCGCGATGCCGCCGCCGCGTACGCTGCTCAGCGCTCGAAAGGCGCGAGATGATCGACGTCCTGGTCGACATGACGACGCTCAGCACCGGCAACCGCGAGCGCGGAATCGGCCGCTACGTCCGCTGCCTATGCAGCGAGCTTTCGCGCAGACACACCTGGCTCGACAAGTATCCAGGTCTGCCGGGCGCCGAGCTCGGTGTTGCGGGACTCGTGCGCCACCGCGGCAGCGAAACAGGCGCCGTCGATCCGACGCTGCTTTTCGCCGGCGATCCCGAGCTCAAGACCTCGGGCCTACGCGACCAGCGTCACAAGCTCGAGCGGCGATTGTTCATGGGCGGCCTGCTCGAGCGCGTGGGGTGTCGGCTGGCGCACTTGCCCGATCCACCAGGCACGCCCATGAATCGGCGCCAGCGCCGCATCGTCACTTGCCACGACTTGATCCCGCTGGTGCTAGCGCACGACTATCTGTCGCCGCTGCCCGGCTCACGCCTCTTGCAGCGCGCACGGGACAAGGCTCGCTACAAGACCGCGGCACGGGTGATCGCCATCAGCCAGGCGACGCGCAGTGACCTGATCGAGCGGCTCGGTCTCGCGCCCGAGCGCATCGACGTGGTTCATCACGGCGTCGATCACGAGCGTTTCAAGCTGCAGGCGGCCGCCGGAGAACGCGCCGAAATCTCGGACAGCTTGGGCATTTCTGAGCCTTATCTCTTGTATTTGGGGGCGGGCGACGCGCGCAAGAACCTGCCGCTTTTGGTGCGGGCGTACGCGCAGAGCGGCGTCGCCCAAGACGTGAAGTTGGTGCTCGCCGGACCGCTTTCTGCGCGCCAGCGCCGGCTGCTGCTCGAGACCGCGAAGACGGCCGGCGTTGCCGAGCGACTGCAGCTGCTTGGCTACATCGACGAGCGGCACGTGCCCGCGCTCTACCGGCAATGCCTGGCGCACGTGTTTCCGTCCTCGTACGAAGGGTTCGGGCTCACGGTGCTGGAGGCCATGGCCTGCGGCGCGCCCACACTGACCACTGCATTTTCCTCACTCGGTGAGGTGGCCGGTGACGCAGCGCTCACCTTGACCGAGCTGAAAGAGGAGCCGTTCGCGCTCGAGCTCGGGCGCCTGGTGTCCGATACGGCCCTGCGCGCCGAGCTGCGCCAACGAGGCCTGCTGCACGCGCAGCGTTTCACCTGGGAGTCGTGCGCAGCCCAAACCTTGACCTCTTACCAGCGCGCGCTGGACGAGGAGGCCGCTTGAACGGCTTCGGGCTCTGGACGCGCGCGGCGGCCGCTTTCGGAGGCCTGCAAGCGCGCTATCGCCTGCGAAACCTCGGCGCGTTCGAGCCGACGCGTTGGGTTTGGAGCCGCGGACTTGCCCTGTCTTGCGACCACTACGGAGGCCTCACCTTCGTGCGCGGACAGCGCGGCGGCCGCGCCGCGCTACGTTTCGACGCGCGCGACTTCGAGCGCGTGAAAGACGGCGATTTGGTGTGGATGCGCCTGATCGCGTTGCCGCAGTTCGTGCGCGAAGCCTTGCCCCGCATCAAGGCGCGCTTCGCGCTGCTCACGGGCGACGAAGATTGGTCGATTCCGGGCAGCTTCGAGCAAAGTGCCGAGCTGCTCGAGAGCCCGCAGCTCGTCTATTGGTTCAGTCAAAATCTCGACCAGGGCGCGCGACACTCCAAGCTCCAGGTGTTGCCTATCGGGCTAGATTTTCACACCATCAGCAACGGCCCGCGTTGGGGTCATGAGCAAGCGACGCCCGCCGAGCAGGAGGCCGAGCTCGAAGCGCTGCGCCGCACGATGCCGAGCAGCGAGCAGCGGCTGCTGCTCGCGCACGCCGACTTTCACTTCAACAAGCACAAGCACCAAAGCTGGGGCGACGACCGCGACAGCGTGCAGCGCGCGCTCGTGAACAACCCGCAGGTGGTCTTTCAAGCCAAGAAGCTCAAGCGCATCGAGCTATGGCGCGAGAAGACACGCTACGCATTCGTGGTCAGCCCGCACGGCAATGGCCTAGATTGCCATCGCACCTGGGAGTCATTGGTGCTCGGCAACATCGTAATCGTGAAGCGCTCTTCGCTCGATCCGCTGTACGCCGGCTTACCGGTGGTCATCGTCGACGATTGGCGAGAAATCGACGTGAGCAACCTGAAGCGCTGGCACGCCGAGCACGCGCCGGCCTGCGGACGGCCCGAAGTTTTGGAGCGCCTGACCAATCGCTACTGGATCGAGCGCGCACGGCGCATGCTCGCCGAAAAGCTCTAGTTTCGACTCCTACCGGGGGCCCAGTTTCTACGGTTTGGGTTGCGCACTGGCAGCTGGCTTGGCCTTCGGAGCCGCTGCGGACGCGGACGGCGCGGGGGGCGGACTCGGCACGGCCTCGCCGACGAGCGGGAAGCCGTGGTCTTTCCAGAACAGAATGCCTTCGTCCATGACGGCGGTGTTCGGGTACTTCTTCTCGCGGAGCGCGTCGACGACCTCGCCCGAAGCATGATGCGGGCAGGCGCAATAGGCGATGATCCACGTGCCGTCTTTGGGGATGCGATCCATGTGTGACTGGTCGTGGTACGGCAGTGAAATCGCGCCCGGAATGTGAAATTGGATCCAATCGGACGGCGGCCGCGCGTCGATGATCACGATGCGCTGCTTGGCGTCGAGCGCCTTCTTCACTTGCTCGGCCGGCACGAAGCGATCTTCGCGCAGCGTGAGCTTGGGGCGCGCGCCCTTCGGATTGATCACGATCGGCAGGTCGTCCGGTACGACCAGATTTTGCACCGGCGCGGTGGGCGCCGTCGGCTTGAGACTCCAGAGCCAGGCGACGGTGTCGTCGATTTCCTGATCGCTCAACTTGCCGGCAAAAGGCTGCATCGGCGTGGGCGGCCGGCCGTTGACGACCGCGTAACGCAGGAACGCAGGCGAGGCGGCCGCGAGCAGCTCGGGATTGACGAGACTGACAGCATTGCCGCGCGACCCCACGTTGCCGTGGCAAGTCTGACAGTTCTTCTCGAACAAGCCGGCGCCGCGCTTGGGGTCACCGTTCGAAAGTCCCGCCGGCAAAGACTTCGTAGCCGGCCCCTTCGAGCGCAAGAAGCTCACGATGGCGGAGATCTCCCGTTCCTCCAGAGGCCCGCCGCGGAACTTGGCGTAAGCCGCCATGGCGGTGCCGGGGCGCCCCATGCGAATGCCCGCCGCGATCAGCTCGTCGGGCGCGCTCTCGAGAAACGTCTTGCTAACGAGCGATGGTGCGTTGTCGGCGGCGTAGCCGGTGGCGTCCTTCGCGTGGCACAGCTGGCAGTAGTGCTCGAAGGCGTGCGCGCCCTCCACGAGCGGGTCAGCCGCCGGATGAGGCGCTTGGAGACTGGGCGCGTGAGCCGCGGCCGACGCCGTGGCCGACGGCAGAGCAGGCGAGCCGCTGCTCCGACCACAACCCACAAGCGACAGAAATAGAGACGCGCCGAGCGCCAAGGCCAGGGCCCGGCGAACCTGCGAGCTTTCGCGGAATCTCATCGCACAGACGTCATAGAACGACGCTTCCGCGGGCGTCGAGTCACCTGGCAAAATCGGCCGAACAGCCCTACATTATGGGCTGACATGGATCGTCGCACCCTGCTCGGAGCCATGGTTAGCGCGCCGGTAGCCTCTGCGTGCCGCAGCGACGCGCCCCCCGAACGCACCGACAAGCTGGCCGGTGTCGCTGCGGGGCGCCAAGTCGTGCTGCGGACAGAGGCGCTCGGCTTCCAGTGGCCGGTGCTCGATCCGTTTTTGTTTTGCGTGCACCACGACGACCCCTACCCGGCCGGCAACGCGCGCCTGGGCCCGGCCGCGTC
>Ga0307516_10002062_pt1 | contig 27367 bp, 25 predicted proteins | sample 19_EM_MG_FD_203310 | JGI IMG/M metagenome (GOLD analysis project Ga0307516, IMG submission 203310) | Populus trichocarpa ectomycorrhiza microbial communities from riparian zone in the Pacific Northwest, United States - 19_EM | ecosystem: Host-associated > Plants > Roots > Unclassified | place...
TCTTTTAATCAAGATCCCCGATGGGGATCCAATTCAAACCATCACGAAACTTGACCGCCAAAGGCGGAATCGCCATCAAGAAAGCTGGTCATGCTCACTACACCGACATTAGCGAATGGCTTGTCCATCCACCACTTAACGATTTCGGTAGCGTTGGTTGTGGCTCCTATTGAGCCGTTGTAGTTGATCGGCTTCTTGTTGAGACCGACAGGAAGGACCTTCCATCCCTTGTCAGCATAATCAACCGCCGCGTTTAGTTTCTGTTCTTGCCATTTATTTAGTTTCATCCGAAACCTCCTTGTGACATCGGTCACTGTTATCGCCATTATTTAGTGTTCAGTCATTTTCCTCATCAATTGCTGTTAAACCCACTCCATCACATTCGTCCATGACCAGTAGCCGTTGAATAGTCGTGTCATCTGAACCGCGTAAGTCCGTCCAATTTCGAATCGAGTTACCAGTAGCTCACCTTCTTCACTCCACAATGAGACGATTCTGGTCATGATGCGATCTCGGCCCTCTACGTGATACTTAATCACTACGTACACCTGGGGTCCGTCACCTTGTTCCGCGTACATATCCAAGATTTCTAGAGTCTTCAACTCTTTGCCTGGCTTTCTCTTTTCCTTACGTATCGCTGCTTCCGACTTGATCCGCTCAACACTCCAATCTAACTTCTCAGATACTTGTTCCATTTGAATCTCCGTAAAAATAAAAGCCTCGCAACAGGTCGCAGAAGGATCGCTTCTTTCTGTTACGAGGCACATGAAACCGGCAGTACTGTGATTTCCTTCTCCGGCTTCTTTTTGCTCGTTTTGTTACTTGTTGTTATACGATCAAGTACCGCTGCGACACGGTGAGACTGTTCAATCTCTATTGCTATATATGATTGGTCTTCGAAAGAGAGGTAAAAACTTAATTACCCCCTCTTTGCGACATTTCTTTTTCGGTTAATGATTACGCTGATACGCTGCTGACAGATACCGAACATATCTGCCAACTGGACCTGTGTTGTCTTTCCTCGTGAATAAATCGTCCAGATCCTATGTTCCTGGGCTGGTGTTATTCGACTTTCGATTCCGCGCTTTATCATCTGTCACCTCTCTTCTGTTCTTATTATTTATGTGAGCGATGCCAGTCGTTCACCGACACTCGTACCTCTCTTTCAAGGTCATCAATCGTCAACTCTTTGACGTGAATTAGTTTCTCGTAGGTGAGACGATCATGCTGCATCATTGCTGTAAACTGCTTATATAGAGCGATTTGGCGCTCTGACCCTACAATCTGTAATCCAATAATCTTGTCCATTGCTTTCTCCATTCAAGAGAGGGGTTTGGTTGTTGTTGGTACCTCTCTTTGGATATATATGGTTGATGTCCCCAAAATGACTGGAAAATGAATTCCCAGGTGATCAGTCTGGGAATCCTATTCACATCTATGGAATCAATGTTTCGTAATTAGTTCTGCATCTTCCAGCACCTCCTTTTCGTATTTTTGTCGGGCGAACCTATCATTTGCAGCCGGCGTCGCAATTTCCGGTGGGAGTTCCATTCCAACTGCCCTTGTAATATCAATCCCACAATCAAGCAGTGTTTTCTCATTACGAAGAACCGCATTAAAATCCCCAACGGATAATTCCCGGTCTGGAGCACTTACAGCGGCGTTATCCGCTGGGCTATCGTTATCAATAACGTTCACTGTTGCTGCACACCAATGTGGTGGTTCAATCTCAACCCCATACCGGTGTTTCCATACGTGAGCGCTCCAAGCCACATACTTGTATAGCATTGCTTGATCTCGTGCACCTTGTTGAATCATCGTCACCTGTTTACCGTCAATTATCTCTGATGATAGATTTGTGAATGCGAGAAACAGATGTGCATTCTTGGTGAGATACTTCAACCAAACATCACCGTCCAGTGATGACGTACGAAAGATTGGTCGTCGTGTATCGCCATCTACTGGTACTAAATGCTTACGAGAAGATAAGCGTTTGAAGTCTGTATGGAATATTTGAAACTCCAAATTGTAGACATTCGCTGGTATTGCAATTTCTTGAACTAACCGATGGATGATGAGACACGGACCTCCCTCTACCGGACATTGATATTTCGGCACGAAGTTAATACTTTCCTCTAACACCTCCTTTTCGCTTTTACTTCTTACACGAGCGCGAATGTCATCTAGGACTTTCTTTGCCACCGCATCGAAGTCTTGAGCACTCATGATAGACCTCCTATCACTGCATCCCGTTTCAGGTCATCAATCCTTGCCTTCCTGTCTTTAATCAGGTCATTCAAGAATTTTGCACCGATTTTGTCTCGTTGCTTTTGACACTTCCTTTTTGAGCGTGCCAACTGTTCAATCTCTCTATTAATTTCTTCAATACTCATATTCAAGCTCCTTTGATTTACGTTTATATCGCCCACAAAAAAGCCCCGGTTGTTAGCCGAGGCCCTTTGTGGTTTTCGTTAGATACTGCTAACGGTCAGTTATCTTTCAGTAGCTCCTCAAGCATTAGTTGTACAGTGCTGAAGGCACAGTTCACTAGCCATGTGAGATTGCCTCCTTCCTCTTCTTCGTCGTGTGCTACCCACTCCCAATCTAACCCTACTAACTGTGGACTCAATACATCCAACGCTATAGACAAATAGTCATCCTTGCTAAGGCCCTCTCCAGGTGAAAGCAGGGTTTGCTCAAATATCGAATCTACAAGGATCTTATAGACCTTCAACTTTGTATATTGTCGATGTGTCATATCCGATTTTTTTGGTATCACTTCGTCTACTTCTTTCTCACTCATATGAATCTCCTTTTTACAGATAAAAAAGCCCGAGAGAACGATCCCCTCGGGCTGTGTTGTCGTTAGATACTGCTAACGGTAGTTAAGTGCCCAACCACATTCTGCAATATGCGAGTCTTAACCTCATTAGGTATCGCATCATCTCGAAACTGAACATCCAGACCCAGTGCCTTCAACTGCTTGAACACACTGTCACAGGCATCTGAGAGCCTTGCATCGTGGTCTCCAGACACATAGATTTGCTGAACATAGATTTCGTTTGCATCACCATCACCAGTCTTACGAATTGCTACAATTTGCATATCAATCTCCTATTAAATTATTCACCACGAAATGTGGATGAATCTTCGAGACGCAGAAACCCCTCAACGGTTAAGTTGATAGGAATCAGCTCTACGGAATTTGGTTTAGATCAGAAGCAAGAAATTATTTAGATTTCTTCTTCGCTAGCTGTTCTTCGAACTTGTTTGTGAACATTTGTTCAATCAGACGCTCTCGCCACTGCTGATGCTTGGTCATTAATGGCCTTTCGGATTTTGTTTGCGTAAATCCCAGACTCTCGTAGTTGAAGACCGAGGGTTTTAGTAGCTTCCCTGATGTATTAATACCTTGAGATGGGTCTTCAGCAATTGACTGCTGGCGAATATATTCAAGTTCATGAACGGCGAATCTGACAGCGTCGTTCATCTCTTTTTTTGTGGGATGTCGAATAATTGGTTGCTCGATACCTTTAACGATCCGTGTACCAACCTCGTATCCGTTCTTCTTGATATTGATTAAGCGCTGTTGGTAACCAGGTCTCTTGAATGCGAAACGTTCAAGCTCTTCCCTGCTCTTGAACTGTCCACGCCGAGTGAGATCCTGAACAACGTTACCACCCTGCAGGTAGTCGAGACTGGGAACGTATTTCCTGATGGCAATGATTACGTCGTCAACAATACGGAGAAGGAAGTTGTATTGATTCTCTTCTCGTAATGCGGCACCCACCAATGCCTGCCTTGAGACCTTTACCGCTGCCGGCGGATTGTGCATCGGTTGTTTCGGCGGCTTTTTAAGGCCCGCAATATAACGACTGGCCATGAATACCTCTGGTTTGAAGGTAATGAAATAGAGAAGCTAATTGCGTGACTGACATCAAGAACTGATGTGGTTATGGTCAGGGATTGAGCACTTAGCATCTTGCCCTGGGGCGCACTGTAATGCGATTCCTCATAGGTGTCGTTGAAGCAGTTCACACTCTCATTTTGCTTATGTTATCTACCATCCATAAGCTTCTTGAAGAGCTTGGCAACATCCGCCTTCACCATTTCTTTTAACTGTTCCATCAACCAAGCTCTCTCGTTGGCAGTAACAGAGTCGGGAAAGTGAATTCTCGTTTTGAACTCCTCAATGGTGTCTTTGCCTTTGACGATAGATGTACGCATCTACCTATTTAAGCCGTTCCATCCGTTTACTGCGCTCGCTGCGGCCTGATGCAGGCTCGTGTACTGACAGATTGGATGGAGGGCATTTATTCTTTTGTCGCTGCCTTAAACAGAATCAGAGGTAGGTTCAGTATCTCCTGCCAGTCTTCACTAATTCGTCCGTGAATATCTTTGTAGTCTTGGATGATGCCAATATATCGATTGAAGGCTTCACCATTTCCATCTTCGAGTGCCTTCAATAGGTATTCCGCCTTCATCAAATCTACGTAGTTCTTTTCCTTTTTGGGAAGGAATTCGTAACTGGCTCGTCGTGGTTTCTTCTGTTTCAACATCGTAAGGGTATTTAGCGAGATGTGAGCGGAAAACTGGATATTTTTTAGGGCATCTGTGGACAAGGTATGCCGGTAGAAAGGAAAGTCATACGCGTAGACCCTAATAAAGAAAGGAGAGATTTGTGCCAGTTTATAAGCAAAAAGGAGGCCAATATAGAATTCAATTCTGCTTGGCTGGAAGGAATTTCGTTAAGAGTGCAAAGACGACAAACAAGAAAGCAGCAGAGGCGATGGAGGCGCAGTGGAGGACAAAACTTCACGGTGAGAAATATCTTGGAGAGAAGGAGGAAATAACGGTTCAGCAGTTGATTGATGACTATATGAAGCTACCACTCGCTTTCAATACCAATAGATCGGCTGGGTACTTCTTCAAGCTACTCGACGAAGAGATGGAGTTGGATGTCAATGCAAGCGACTTTGACCAGAAACAGATATTGAAATTGGTACAGGAGAGAATTCGTAGTGGCATTGCGCCACAGACAGTTCGTGTTCAACTTCTGTATCTATCTGGTGCATGGAATGATGGGAATACGGAAATCTATAACATCCCAAAATTGAAGCTTCCTCCCCTCCCACTTCCACCAATGAAAACAGAAGTGTTGAGTGATGCGGACGAAGAGAAGCTATTCAATCATATTGAGTTCGTTCGTAAGTTCAAGGGCAATGCGGTCGAGAAATTCCGTAATGAAGTTCACGATGTATTTGTAACTTTGATTGACACCGGAATGCGTTGCAACGAGATGTGCCGGTTGGAATGGGACAAGATTGATTTTGAAACAGGAATGGTCGAAGTGTTTCGTAAGAAGAATGGAGTGCCGTCGCATTTGATGATGACCAACCGTCTTCGTCAGGTAATGCAACGACGAGCAGAGAAGAAGAACCATCAAAAGTGGGTATTCACCAATCAGGATATGGATGACCACCGGAGTGATAGCACTCACTACTTGAACGAGTACTTAAAGAAGGCTGGTCTACCAGCCACGGTTCATCTACTCCGTCATACATTCGCTTCCAGACTTTTGAAAGCTGGATTAACGATTGTGGAATTGAAGGAATTGTTGGGACATAAGAACATTCAGTCCACACTTCGCTATTTGCACCTTGAGAAGAATGTAACTACTCACAAGGCTGCTGACATTATGAATGCTCGCCAAGTTAAGAAGAATCGTTCGAAGTTGAAGGTGGTTGGGTAACTGGCGGTGATTACTATAGAACGAAAAATCAGTAGGATTTCAGTAGACGAGAATTGCTGGTTCTCCGTGCAGGAAATTTTGGGTATTTTTATTCTCGGTAGACACCATTTCTAACGCATTGAGGGTAAAGGAATTTACCGAATGGATGAAGTGGTTATATTAGGGAAATTTCACTGGTGGTGCGGTAGTAAGTTCCAAAGATAATGAGTGGCGTAGGCACGCCACGGCCGCCAGCCTTCGGCGCGGGCATGGAGCTGCTTCGCGTTCAACTGAGCCGCCCGCAACAGCATCAGATCGGTGCCGGGAAATGCGTCGGGCCAGCGCAACGCCCGCATCGCAATGTACTGCGCAGTCCACGGCCCGATACCGGGAAGCCGCATCAGACCTTCGATCTGACCCTCGACGTCCGCGGCGCTTCCGAGAACCACGCTGCGTTCACGGACCGCCTTGACCAGCGCGGCGATGCATTTCGATCGGCTGCCGATGATTCCAAGAGCGGCGATCTCGTCAACCGACACTTCCTCGAGTCGATGCGCAGCCGGCGTCAATCGATTGAGTTCGACATAGGGCGTCGCAATCTCGGCGCCGAAGGCGCGGGCCCACCGTCCCGCCATGGTGGTCGCGGCCCTGACCGAGACTTGTTGGCCGAGTACGGCGCGCACCGCGAGCTCGAAGCCGTCGAATGCACCCGGCACCCGCAGACCGGGCAACCGCCGCACGATCGCTTTCAATTTCGAATCCTGCGACAGCGAGGCGCTGACCGCGTCGGGGGCCGCGCTCAAATCGAAGAGCTGCTTCACCCGCACGATGACGGCACCGATCACGGGTGCGAGCGACTGCGACAATTCGACATCGAGCGCGACGCCGCTCGCCGCCAGCGACACGGCCATCCAACCCTGATGATCGTCGATGGCGACGGTGCGGCGATAGTGAGTGGCATCCACCCATTCGACGCCGGGAACGGCCCGCAGCCGCAGATACGCCAACAGATTCTCCCATGCGAGCGGCGGCCGAAAATCCAATTGGCAGCGCAGACCGCCGGTGGGGTCCAAGTGCCCGCGCAGCGAGCGCGGGTTCAATCCGTAGCGCGACTTGAACAGGGCATTGAAGCGCCGCACGCTGCCGAAACCGGCCGCGAATGCGATCTCCGTCAGCTTCAGGGAAGTATCGCTCAACAGGCGCTTGGCCAGCAGCAATCTCTGCGTCTGCGCCAATTCGATGGGAGACACGCCGAGTTCGGTCTCGGTGACGCGGCGCAAATGGCGATCGCTCACACCCAGGGATGCCGCGAGATCACCCAGCCGCGCACTGGAAAGCGCGTGTTCCTCGATCCCTGCAATGACCGCGCTGGCCAGGCGGCTGGAGGCGTCCACCGAGCCCAACCCGGGTGCGCGTTCCGGACGGCAGCGCAGACACGGCCTGTAGCCGGCGCCCTCGGCAGCAGCGGCGCTCGAGTAGAAATGCATGTTCTCGCGCTTGGGCGGCCGCGCCGGACAGATGGGCCGGCAGTAAATTCCGGTCGACGATACCGCGACGTAAAACCGGCCGTCGAAGCGCCGATCGCGGGCGCGCACCGCGCGGTAACAGGCATCGGAGTCGAGCAACATGGTGCCAGGCTAGCGCACCCAACCGGCGAATACTCGCCATTTTCGGACATGGATATCGGTCCCCGCAGGCGCAAGGCCCAACGTGGCCGCCTAGGTTTCGCCGGCGCTACCCCGCGGATACTGGTCGAGGGATGGATTCACCGGCTCCCACGGAACCCGGTGTTCCAACCAAACTTCATGGGTCGGCGGAAAAGCGTTCGGATCGTCCAAGGACATCGTGGTCAGATCGATGCTGTCCGGCGTCGCCGCGTTCTCATACGAAATTGCGCTGCCGCAGATTGCGCAAAACCGTCTGACCACGCCCACAGACGATCGGTAGATCTGCGGGTTGCCCGACCGAAACTCGAGCTCGCGGCGAGCGAAGGTCAGCCACGCAACCGACGGAGCGCCGCTCGCACGGCGGCAGGTCGCGCAGTGGCAGATAGCCGAATGCTGCGGGGTACCGGTCACGCGATAGCGAATCGCCCCGCAGAGACAGCCGCCTTCGAACACTTTCTCATTCATCAGACAGGCTGCAAGTGGCCCGCCGTCGCGCGGACCCCCAAATACCGCAAAATGCCTTGCGCCGCTTCCCGCCCTTCGAACACCGCGGTCACGACCAGATCCGAGCCGCGCACCATGTCGCCGCCGGCGAACACCTTGGGATTCGTGGTCTGAAAGCGGGTTGTCGGGGCCGCCGAGACGCGAACGCGGCCGCCGGCGTGCAGCGCGATCTGCTGTTTTACGAACCAGTCGGGCGGACTCGGCAGGAATCCAAACGCGATGATCACCGCATCCGCTTCGACGGTTTCCTCGGTGCCCGGAACGACTTCGGGGACGCGGCGGCCGCGCGGCCCCGGGGGTCCCAGACGGGTCTCCACCATCTTCACACCCTGAACGCGATCCGAACCGACAATTTCGACCGGTTGCCGGTTGAAGAGGAACGTAACGCCTTCTTCCTTGCTGTTCTTGTAGTCGCGGCGCGATCCCGGCATGTTGTCCTCGTCCCGGCGGTAGGTGCAGGTGACGCTCGCCGCGCCTTGGCGTATCGCCGTGCGATTGCAATCCATCCCGGTATCGCCTCCGCCGAGCACGAGGACGCGCTTGTCCCGCATGTCGATGAAGGGATTCGACGAGTCGTCGATGCCCAACTCCCGGTTGATGTTCGATATCAGATACGGCAGCGCTTCATGCACACCCGGCAGATCTTCGCCGGCAAATCCGCCCTTCACATAGGTATACGTGCCCATCCCGAGGAACACCGCGTCGAATTCTTCGGCCAGGCGTTCGAACGAGATGTCGCGGCCCACATCGACGTTGAGGCGAAATTCGACGCCCATTCCCTCCATGATTTCCCGCCGCTTTTCCACCACGTCCTTTTCGAGCTTGAAAGGCGGGATGCCGAAGGTCAGCAGTCCGCCGATCTTCGAGTATCGGTCGAATACGACGGGTCTCACGCCATTGCGCACCAGCACGTCGGCGCAGGCCAGGCCGGCGGGACCGGCGCCGACGACGGCGACACGCTTGTTGGTGCGCACGACGTTCGACATGTCGGGCTTCCAGCCTTGCTTGAATGCCTCGTCGGTAATGTACTTCTCGATGGATCCGATGCTGACGGCGCCGATGCCATCGTTCAAGGTGCACGCGCCCTCGCACAACCGGTCCTGAGGGCAGATGCGGCCGCACATTTCCGGCAGCGAATTGGTCTGGTGCGAGAGTTCGGCCGCTTCGAACAACTTGCCCTCGTTGATGAGGGCGAGCCAATTCGGAATGTAGTTGTGGACCGGACACTTCCACTCGCAAAATGGATTTCCGCAGGACAGGCATCGGCCCGCCTGCTGTCCGGCCACTTCCGCGCTGTACGGCGCATAGATCTCGCGGAACTCCGTGATGCGCACTTCGACCGGCAGCTTGTCCGGATCCTTGCGCGGCACATCCAAAAATTGCATGTATTTATCGGTCATGGGACTTGCGATCCAAGCTCAAGCGGCGCGGCGCAGATTGACGAGCAGGGAGTCGATGGCCGCAGCCTTGGGCTTCACCACCCAGAATTTGCCGATGTACGTCCGGAAGTCGTTGAGAAGCTGGACTCCCCACACGCTGCCGGTGAAGTCGACGTGCTGCTCGATCAGACCGCGCAGATGCTGCACATGCGTTCCCATGCCTTCCGGCGATACCCGATGGATGTCTATCAACTGGTGGTTGTAGCGATCGACGAAGTCGCGCTCCATGTCGAGCACGTATGCAAAACCGCCGGTGAATCCCGCGCCGAAGTTCACGCCCGTGCGGCCCAGCACCAGGACCACACCGCCCGTCATGTACTCGCAGCAATGGTCGCCCGCCCCTTCGACCACCGCGAGCGCGCCGGAATTGCGCACCGCGAAGCGCTCCCCGGCGGTGCCAGCAGCGTACAACTCGCCGCCCGTCGCACCGTACAGGCAGGTATTGCCCATGATGACGGTTTCCCGAGCGATGAATGCCGAACGCGCGTGCGGCTTCAAGATGATCCGGCCGCCCGCCATACCCTTGCCGACGTAGTCGTTCGCTTCGCCTTCGAGATGCAGATGCAGGCCGCCGGCGTTCCACACGCCGAAACTCTGTCCGGCAGAGCCCTTGAGATTCACGATCAGCGGCGCCGCGCTCATTCCGTTGTTGCCCCAGCGCTTCGCGATCTCCCCGGATATTCGCGCACCGATGGAGCGGTGGTAGTTGCTCACCGCATAGGAGAACTGGCCGCCCGTTTTTCCTGCAATGGCCCCGCTCATGTCGCGCAGCATCTGCTCCGCCAGCACGCCTTTGTCGAACGGCTCGTTGCGTGGGTCGGTGCAGAACTGCGGCTGGGTCGACACCAAGCCGGAATTCGCGAGCACGGGAAGCAGGTCGAGTTTGCGCTGCTTCGGCGTTTCGCCGGGCAGGATTTCCAGAAGCTCGGTGTGGCCGATCATTTCGGCGATCGTCGGCACGCCCATGGACGCCATGATTTCGCGGCACTCCTGCGCCACGAACTTGAAATAATTCATCACCATTTCGGGCAGTCCGATGAAGAACTTGGTGCGCAGCACATTGTGCTGCGTCGCGACTCCCGTGGCGCAGTTGTTCAAATGACAGATGCGCAGATACTTGCAGCCCAAAGCCACCATCGGCGCGGTGCCGAAGCCGAAACTCTCGGCGCCGATGAGCGCTGCCTTTATGACGTCGAGCCCCGTCTTCAGGCCGCCGTCGGTCTGCAGCCGCACGCGGTGCCGCAGTTCATTGGCGCGCAGCGTCTGGTGCGTCTCCGCCAATCCGAGTTCCCAAGGAGTTCCCGCATACTTGATCGAGGACAGCGGGCTCGCCCCCGTGCCGCCGTCATAGCCGCTGATCGTGATGAGGTCGGCGTAGGCCTTCGCCACACCGGCGGCCACCGTGCCCACGCCGGGCTCGGCCACCAGCTTCACGGATACCAAGGCCTGCGGATTGACCTGCTTCAGATCGAAGATGAGTTGCGCCAGGTCCTCGATGGAATAGATGTCATGGTGGGGCGGCGGCGAAATGAGCCCCACTCCGGGACGCGCGAATCGCAGGCGCGCGATCATGTCGTTCACCTTGTGACCCGGCAGCTGACCGCCTTCGCCGGGCTTCGCACCCTGTGCGACCTTGATTTGCAGCACCTCGGCATTGATGAGATATTCCGGCGTCACGCCGAAACGGCCCGAGGCAACCTGCTTGATCTTGGAATTCTTCTCGGTGCCGTAGCGCGCCGGATCTTCGCCGCCTTCACCCGAGTTCGAACGCGCGCCCAGACGATTCATGGCGATGGCCAGCGCCTCATGCGCCTCCGGCGACAAGGCGCCCAGAGACATGCCGGCACTGTCGAAGCGCTTCAGGATCGAGGACACCGATTCCACCTGGTCGAGGGGAATGGCCTGCGCTCCCGGCTTCAGTTGCAGCAGGTCGCGGATGCACGACACCGGCCGCTCGTTCACCAGCGCCGCGAATTGCTTGTACTGTTCGTAGTCGCCCGACATCACCGCCGATTGCAGCGTCGCGATGACGTCCGGGTTGTACATGTGGTACTCGCCGTTGTGCATGTACTTGAGCAGACCGCCCTGCTCCACGGTCTCCGTCGGATCCCAGGCACGCCTTGCCAGGTACTCCGCGTCGGCCTTCAGGTCGGTGAAATCCGCCCCTTGAATCCGGCTGTCCGAACCTTCGAAGCAGAGCGACACCACGTCCTCGCCCAAGCCCACGATCTCGAACAGCTGGGCGCTGCGGTAGCTCGCGATGGTGGAGATCCCCATCTTGGACATGATCTTGAACAAGCCCTTGCGAATGCCCCTGCGATAGCTGCGGCCCAGTTCCTGCCGCGTGTCCGCATCCATTTTCACCGCGCCCTTGCGCATGAGATCGAAGAGCGTCTGGTACGCCAGATACGGATACACCGCCGTTGCGCCGTAGCCGATGAGGCACGCGAAATGATGGGCGTCGCGCGCGGTACCGGTCTCCACCAGGATGTTGCACTTGCAGCGGAGCCCCGTCTTGACCAGGCGATGATGCACTGCGCCGGTGGCGAGCAACGCTTGAATCGGTATTTTGCCGCTGACCAGATAGCGGTCCGACAGGAGCAGCACCAGCTTCCCGGCGCGCACCGCCGCCTCCGCCCGGTCGCAAACCTGGAGGATGGCGGCCTTCAGATCCATCCGTTCGTCGTATTGCAGATCGATGAATTCGTGCGGCACGCCCGAATCTTCGAGGCCCATGATCTGGCGCAGCTTTCGCTGCGACAGGATGGGTGAACTCAGCACGATCTGTTCTGCATGCTGCTGAGCCGGCACGAAGATGTTGGCTTCCGGGCCGATTTGCGTCTGCAGCGACATGACGATGCTCTCGCGCAGCGAGTCGATCGGCGGGTTCGTCACCTGGGCGAACTGCTGGCGGAAGTAATCGTATAGGGAGCGCACCTTCTTCGATAGCACCGGCATCGGCGTGTCATCGCCCATCGACCCCACCGCCTCGCTCTCGTCTTCGGCCAGCACGCGGATTATTTCATCGCGCTCCTCGGCCGATATGTTGTACATCTTCTGAAACACCGCGAGGGTGTCCCGATCGAAAGGCTCGGCCGCCAATCGCGGATCGATGAGGTCCGTCTGCAGATAGCGCACCCCCTTCTTCAACCACACCTTGTAGGGGTGACGGCTCTTGAGCAGATCGTCGACCTGCCTGGTGTCCATCAACTCGGCCGTCTGCAGGTCGAGGGCCAGGATCTCGCCGGGTCCCAACTTGCCCTTGCGCACCACGTCCTCGGGGAGATAGTCCCAAACCCCCGCCTCGGATGCGATGGTGATGTGGCGGTTCTTGGTAATGACCCAGCGGGCGGGACGCAATCCGTTGCGGTCCAGCGTGCAGCAGGCATACCGCCCGTCGGTGACCACGATGCCTGCAGGGCCGTCCCACGGCTCCATGTGGGTGGCGTAGTACTCGTAGAACGCCTTCAGATCGGGATCGATCATGTCCACCGATTGCCACGCAGGCGGTATCAGCATGCGCAGCGCATGCATGGGATCGAGTCCGCCCACCAGCAGCAGTTCGAGCATGTTGTCGAGGGACTGCGAATCGGATCCGGTCAACGACACCACCGGCAGCACGTCGTTCAAGTCGGGCAACAGCGGCGAACGGAACAGGGGCCCGCGCGCCACGGCCCAACTGCGATTGCCCTGAACCGTGTTGATCTCTCCGTTGTGCGCGAGATAGCGATAGGGGTGCGACAATCGCCACTGCGGCAGCGTGTTGGTGGAAAATCGTTGATGGAACACCACCACGGACGCCTCCATGCGCGGATCCTTGAGATCCGGATAGAACTGCGCCAGGAACTGCGGCATCACCATTCCCTTGTAGACGATGGTGCTCGCCGACAGCGACGGGATGTAGAACATCGGGTCGCTCGACTCGAGTCGCTTTTCGGCGCGCCGCCGCGCCATATAGAGCTTGCGGTTCAAGGTGGACTCGTCGATGTCGGAGCCCGCGTTCACGAATACCTGCACGATCGTGGGCAGCGTCTTGAGGGCCTCGAGGCCGCAGGCGGCCGGATCGGTGGGCAGCGACCGAAATCCTGCCACCTGCAGCTTTTCCCGTTCGATCTCGGCGGTCAGCACCCAGCGGGCCTGGTCGGCTTTACCCGGATCCGGATCGAGAAAGACCAACCCGGCAGCGAATCGTTGGGTCAACGAGAGTCCGGCCTCGGCCGCGGCTGCGCGGAGAAAACGCGCCGGCATTTTTATCAACAACCCGCAGCCATCGCCGGTTTTTCCGTCGGTGGCGATCGCGCCTCGATGGGTCAGACGATTGAGCGAACTGATGGCGGTTTCGACCACCCAGTGACTGGCTTGGTCGTCGAGACTGGCGATGAGTCCGAAGCCGCACGAATCCCTTTCATAGCCGGCACGATAAAGACCCCAATCTCCGACGCGCGCGTCCGTGCCGCCGCGCGTGGTCACATGACCAGACAGTTGTTCCATTGACATTGCTCTCGCCCACAATACGCCGTGTCCCGCGGCCATTCCGCAGAACTACAATAAAAACAAGCACTTAACTCGGTTCTAGGCGCTCAAAAGGTTGCGCGCCGGCTGGGGCAATCGCCAATGGCCATGCCTAGGTATGGATCTCATAATACCTAGGTGGCCAACATCGTCAACAGGACACCAGGGTCAACCGGCGATGTAGCGCTCCAATTGCTCGATCTTTTGGCTCTGGTCCTCGATCACGGCCTTGACCAGGTCGCCGATGGACAACATTCCGACCACCCGGCCCTTGTCGACCACGGGCAAGTGGCGAAAACGCCCTTCGGTCATGCTTTCCATGCAATGGTGCACCGTCGCATCCGGCGAAACCGTCACCGGATTCGCCGTCATGATGTCGCCCACCGGGGTGTCATGCGACGAGCGGTTCTTCAAGATGACCTTTCGAGCGTAGTCGCGCTCCGAAATGATGCCCAGCAAGCGGTCCTGGCTCATCACCAGCAGCGCCCCGATGTGCCGGGTGGCCATGATTTCGATGGCGCGCAGAACCGAATCGGTGGGTGCCACGGAGAAAATCTGGCCTCCCTTGACCTTTAACAATTGATTCACGGTTTCCATACGAACGCCCCCTATAACAGCCGTGTCCAACATCTGAACCGCTGCTCCGATTGACTATACTCCGGCCTCGCCCGAGGACAAGATCCATGCCGATACCGCTACTGCAGCCCCCAGTCGCCCCGGTCCGGGAGCACACCGTGTCGTCTCCGCACGGCGAACGGTTGGATCCGTACTATTGGCTCCGGGACGACGAACGCACGAATCCCGAAGTCCTGGCGTATCTCAGCGCTGAGAACGCCTACCACGCCCAGCACCTCGCGCCCGTCAAGCCGCTCGAGGACCAGATATACACAGAGATCGTTGCACGCCTGAAACAGGACGATTCCACCGTTCCCTATCGCAAGAACGGCGACTGGTACTACATCCGATTCGAACCCGGCCGGGAGCACCCCATATTCGCGCGGCGCGAGGGTTCCCTCGATGCGCCCGAGCAGATCATGCTGGACGCCAACGAACACGGCATGGGCCATGAGTACTATCAGATCGGCGAGATCGACGTCTCCCCCAATGGCGAGTGGCTCGCCTTCTGCGAAGACACGGTCGGGAGGCGCCGCTACGTCCTGCGCTTCAAGAACCTGCGCACCGGCGAGATCACGGCCGACACCATCCGCGACGTGGAACCCGACGTGGCATGGGCCAATGACAATCGGACGCTCCTCTACATCGAGAAGGACCCCGAGACTCTGCTCGGATTGCGAGTCAGAAAGCATGTGCTCGGCTCGGATCCTGCATCGGATGCACTGGTCTATGAGCAGACCGACACCACGTTGTACACCGGGATCTCGAAGTCCAAGTCCGACCGCTACCTTTTCATCCACATGGAGGGAACGTTGACTTCGGAATGGCGCTACGCGGATGCGGGCGATCCCACGCTGTCATTCAAGGTGTTCCTGCCTGGCCGGCGCGCGCACGAGTATGAAGTCGAACACCTGCACGATCGATTCGTGATCCGCACCAACTGGCAGGCCCGAAATTTCCGGCTGATGTGGGTGCCGATCGGCAAGGAGGCGTCGCAGGGCGAGTGGCAGGATTTGGTGGCGCACCGCGATGACACGTACATCGAAGATTTCGAGGTTTTCAGCCGGTTCATTGCGTTGTCCGTGCGCACCGGCGGCCTGCGTAAAATCGGTATCCAGCCCCTGACCTATCCCGGCCCCGCCTCGGCGGCCCTTCCGGTGGACGCTGCGACCGGCGCCGCGGCGCCCGCAGCTGCACCGACACCGGCACAGCCCTTCTTCATCGCCAGCGATGAAGCCGCCTACACCATGTTCATTTCAGCGAATCCGGAAATCGATTCCGAGATCCTTCGCTACAGCTACTCCTCCCTGGCAACGCCCACCACCGTCTACGACTACAGCATGCGGACGGGCGAGAAGACCTTGCTCAAGCGCGATCCGGTGCTGGGCGATTTCGATCCCTCGAACTACGAAACGGAACTGCTGTTCGCGCCCGCCCGCGACGGCAAGCGCATTCCGGTCTCGTTGATCCACCGCAAGGGCTTCGTGCGCGACGGCTCGGCTCCGCTGCTGCAATACGCGTATGGATCGTATGGACTGTCCACCGACCCCGGTTTCTCGTCGGCCCGTTTCAGCTTGATCGATCGGGGCTTCGTTTACGCGATCGCACACATCCGCGGCGGCCAAGAGATGGGCAGAGCTTGGTACGACGACGGACGTCTGCTCCAGAAGAAGAACTCCTTTGCCGACTTCATTGACGTCACCCATTATCTCGTGTCCCGAGGCTACGCCCACAAGGAGAAGGTGTTCGCCATGGGAGGCAGCGCCGGCGGACTGCTGATGGGCGCCATTGCCAACATCAGTCCGCAGGATTATCGCGGCATCGTTGCCCAGGTACCTTTTGTCGATGTCGTCACCACCATGCTGGACGACAGCATTCCGCTCACGACCAACGAATACGACGAGTGGGGAAACCCGCGGGACGGCACGTCCTACGACTACATGCTGTCCTACTCGCCCTATGACAACGTGCGAGCGCAGGCCTATCCGGCCATGCTGGTAACGACCGGCCTGTGGGACAGTCAGGTGCAGTACTACGAACCGGCCAAGTGGGTCGCCAAACTGCGAGCTCTCAAGACCGACCGCAATCCGCTCTTGCTGCGCGTCGACATGGAGGCAGGTCACGGAGGGAAGTCGGGGCGCTTTCAGCGCTACCGCGAAACCGCCATGGAGTTCGCTTTCCTGCTCGACCGCTTGAACATCCGTAAGTGATCGGCTGCCTAGCGAGAGAAAACGCAAGTCCGACAGGTTCCTAGCGCCCCCAAAAAAAAGGCGCCGCGAGCGGGGGAAGCTTTATCGCGGCGCCAAGATACAACAAACAAGGGGGAAACAATCATGATTAAGCAAGCCGCATGCCAATCCACAAAACTAGTCATTTCAATGGCTTGCGGCCATGGCGGCAGCCGCGATTGACACGATTTGTCAACGTAGTGACACGCTTGGACGCTTTCGTGCCGTTTCTCTACGGTAGAGGTCCGGCTGCATCGCCCGACACAGGCGCCGCCTCGGCTCCGGAGCTTACGATGAAGTCGGCCGCCGCTCGCAGGTTGTCGAACACCGGCCGTGCGTCGCCTCTGGCCCATTCGGCGTATTCCCGGCCGTGCCCAGTGGTGAGCAGTATGCCGGTCCCGCCAACCGCGTCAGCAAGCTCCAGATCGGTCCGTTTGTCGCCGATCACATAACTGCCCGTAAGCTCGAGCTGCCAGTCGCGTGCGGCGGCAATAGCCATGCCCGGCAGGGGTTTGCGGCAGGCGCAAGTGGTTTTTGGGGCGTGCGGACACAGATACCACGCCATGATTTCGACGTCGTGGTCGCGCAGCATGGCGGCCAACCGTGCATTGACCCGCTGCGCATCCTCACCGGTGAACATTCCACGGCCGATCCCGGACTGGTTCGACAGGACGACCAAGGGGTGCCCGCGCGCCGCTAAAACCCTCAATCCCGCGACGACGCCCTCCTCCATTCGGACCAGGTTTGGGTCGCTCATATAACCCATTTCGACCACGAGTGTGCCGTCACGATCCAGAAACACGGGGGGTGCGCGCTGCGGCTTCACGGATGCTCTTGCGGCGGCGGGTTACCCGGCTCCACTTGCCCGACCACGCATCACATTGACCACTCTCGAGGTGCTCGTGCCGGGGGTCAATTCACAAGTCAGCACGCGGCCCCCATAGGACTGCACGTGCGCGGCACCGACGATGTTCTCGATGGTGTAGTCGGCGCCTTTCACCAGCACATCGGGATTCAATTCCTCGATCATTGCGAGCGGTGTGTCCTCGCCGAACACCACGACGGCATCTACCACGGAGAGGGCCGCCAACACCATCGCTCGGTCGGTTTCAGAATTGATCGGGCGGCCCGGCTCTTTCAGACGTCTGACCGACGCATCGCTGTTGACTGCCACGATGAGTCTGCCGCAGCTCTGCCGGGAATACGTCAGGAGGCTGAGATGACCCACGTGCAGGAGGTCGAAACATCCATTGGTGAACCCGACCTTGAATCCGTTCTTGCGCCAGGTCCGCGCCAGCTCGACAACGCTCTCGCGCGACAAGATCTTGTTCCGCAATCCCTGCAGGCTTCCCTGGGTCAGGCGCAACATTTCATCGGCGAGTTCGGTCTGCGTCACGGTTGCGGTGCCGCGCTTGCCCACGACGATCCCTGCGGCCAAATTCGCGAGCCGGGCCGCTTGAGTCAATTCCAACCTCGCCCCCAAAGCCAATGAGAGCGTCGCAATCACGGTGTCGCCGGCTCCCACCACATCGAATACCTCGCGCGCGCTGGCTTCAATATGGACGGCAGGCCGCCCGACGCCCACCAAGGTCATGCCGCGTTGTGCGCGAGTGAGGAGCACAGCCTGTACGTCCGCGCTTCTCATGATGGCAGCGCCCGCCGTTTCGGCCAGGGCGTCATCAGCCGGGTCGATTCCGGTGGCGTCCATCACCTCCTTGCTATTTGGAGTGATTACCGTCGCGCCGGCATAACGGCGTAAATTCTTCGATTTGGGATCGACCACGACGGGTAAGTGCCGGCTTCGCGCGAGATCGATGCACTCGCGAACCACTTCGTCGGTCAACAGTCCCTTTGCATAGTCCGAGAGAACCATTACGTCGTGTTCGGAGACGAGCGTTGAGACCGCATCGACGACCATCCGAGCGGTCGATGGACTGATCGGTTCGGTGGCTTCCGCATCCGCGCGCAACATGTGCTGTCCGCCATGCGCGACGAAGCGTATCTTCTCGCTCGTTTGCCGATCTGCAGTCACGCAGAATTCACAGCGGAGTCCGTCGATCTCCGCCAGGGCACCGCTCAGTTCGCGCGCCGCCGCATCCTCGCCGACGACGCTCACCAACGTGCAAAGACCGCCGAGCGAGGCGATATTGCGCGCGACGTTCGCGGCACCGCCGGGAAAGCTTTGTGTACCGGATATCGACAACACCGGAACCGGACTCTCCGGCGATATTCGTTTGACTTGTCCGGACACGAATCGATCGAGCATCACGTCGCCTACGCACAATACGCGGACATTGCTCAGTCTATCGATCGGTGTCATGAGAGGCCCGCGCTTGCGGTCTTTCGCAGTGCTTCAATCGCGCAGACGACATGGTAAAGACTGCTCGCCTTGCAGGGTCCCGGAGGAAACTTGCCATTCGCCGCACAGACCTCATGCCAGAGGCCGGGAGCCTCGGAGCGCATGTACCGCGCCAGACTCCGCGCCGAAATGACGATCCTTTTACATGCATCCTCGCGCTCCGCGGCGGTACTCGCGACGTCCAGCATGGCGCACCATGCCTTGACACGCTCGGTCTGCGGCCAGAGTTTCGCCGCGGGATCCTTGGGGGTCATGTCGTCCCAGATCTCATTGATCGCGACTCCGCGGCCCCGATCCACCCCCCAACGTTCACCGATATGGATGAGTCGCCGGGCCGCAAAACGGCACTGCGCCCGCTCCGAATCAGTGCTGTACGCCGAATCCACCCACCGCATCAGCAACCAAGCCCATTCGAACTGATGTCCCGGCTCCACGATACGGCCCGCCTCGCCCGGCAACGGCCGCCAGTTTTGGTCGAAGAATTCGCGAATCGCGCCTGTGGCTTCATCGCTAAATCGAGTCAGGCACAGCCCGACGATCTGCCGCGCCAACTCGATCCAAGCACTCCGACCAGCGTGGGACGCAGCGTCGATCCACGCCAGAGCCGCCTCGAGCAAATGCATGTGGGGATTCGATTTCAGCGGCAGACGGGGAGGTTTCGATTCTTCGAATCCGCCGATTGCCTTGCCGTAGTCTGCGCGGAGCCGCTCAAGACAGCGAATCGCCGTCGCTTCGACAGGGTACCGATCGGCTGCCGATGAGTTCAGGCGAGCCAAGGCAAACAGGTAGAACGCTTGCTCGTAGAGGCTGAACGGCCCGCTCGGCTCATGAGTGCCGGCGTCGACCGCCGTATGAAAATATCCGTCGCCATCATGCAATCGGGCAAACAGATACTCGCAGCCATGATCCACCGGACTTGACAGCGCTGAGCGCCAACCCACTCTTCTGCCGGCGTCGAACACGTATATCTGCCTGGCGACCACGCGGCCGCGCCGCATGTTCCCCGAGGCCTCGAGCACCCTCTGCGGCCCGACTACGGAGATGTTCTCGAAGTAGCCGCCGGAGGCACGATCAACACCGTGGCAATCCCAAAGGGGCAATGCGTGATTACGCAGCCACTCGACCAGCCGGTTTTGTATCGCGATCACGGCATCCCGGCTTGGGACCAACGCTTCTTCCGTTTCCGTCATTGCCTTTCGCAATCGTTACGGATTCCCGGCAATGTCCTCTGTCGGGCGTTCGTTGTGGCAAAAATGCTGCGGCGAAGCATAAGTCGACACGATGACGCATTCTTGTGACGGGAATGCGAACGAACGCGAGAAAGATGCGTGACAAGGCCACGCTTCTTCGCAACCTACCCGTTTCGGGGTGGAACCACGACGCAGGCCTGCGAATCCGCTTTCAATGAGCTGCAAATCTGCCGGGCACGCTTCTCGGTTACCCCGGTCGTCTGCAACCGATAGAGGCTCCCCCCGGAGGTCTTCGAGGGCAGCACCTTGGGAGACAGGCCACCGAGCAGAGCGGGGTATTCTTTCTGCAGTTCGGCCCAGCGTTTGTGCGCTGCCTCCGGCCCGGATTTGAACGCCCCGAGTTGCACGCCGTAGGATCCGGCGGCCGACTTCGCTTCAGTTTTAGGTACAGCTTGAGCTTTGGGAGCAGCGGATGCGAGGGGCGGTGTTGCGGCCGCCTGCCTTTCCGGCTCGGCCGCCGCTTTCGTCGCCGGGGCCGGCGAGGCAGATTTTTCTGCGGTATCGGCGCCCGGGCCCGCGGTTGCCGGTCCGCCCGCTGGAGCGGCCGTCCCCGACGGGGCCTGGGCCAGCGTGAAATTCTCGACGCGAATGCGCGCTTCCTCCGTCCACTTGCCTTCCGGATATTGCTTCACGAAGGCCTGGTACGCCTCCGGCGTATCCGCGTCACGCGCCTTCTGCCAATCCCGCTCCTCGTACATTTCCTTGACTCGTGCCTCCGCCTGAGCGGTGAACTCACCGCTGGGATATTTCTTCAGGAACTGCTCGTAGGCTTCCGCCGTGTTGGTCTCCCGGGTTTTCTGCCAGTCGCTTTGTTGACGGCTGCAGCCGGCCAAAGCGAGCATTACCGCACACAACCCTGCAAGCGCCATCCGATTGATCACTTTGTCCAACTCGAGTCCCCTAATTTATTGGAAAAAATCCCCAGCGGCGCTTATTGTGCCTCGACCATCCCTGGACGGCACCCTTCGGGACGACCTCCGGTCGTCCAAACGCGCTCCTGCGCGTTTGTCGGACATCTGCTTCGTTGCCGGCCGCGAAAGGCGCGACTTTCGCGGCCTACCTGGTCGACGTCAGCGCAAGTACTCGGCGCTCCTGCGCCTCGCCCTACGGGCCGCCGCGTTCGCGGCGTTCAAGTCGGCCTCCTGCCGACTTAGTCCGAAAGCCTCCCAGTTGACGTCGGCAGTCATTCTACTGTGATTTTCTTCCGCTGTCGGCGACGCCAAGCTCGTCACAGCACGGGCCCGCGGAATAGGTTATCTAGACCGGATGAGCGAACCCAAACGTCGATTTCTGGAGCGTGCGGCGTTGCCCACGGCGCCGCTGGCGGCGCCGGCACCGACCGTCATTGGCGCCGACACCGTCATCGTCGGCAATGTTCGAGGCAGGGGTCATTTCATAGTCTCCGGCGAAATTCACGGCGACGGAGATTTGGACGGTGCCCTTCACCTTGCCGTCACTGCAAACTGGCATGGCACGGTTCGCGCCGATCAAGCCATCGTTGCGGGTAAGATCACCGGCGGATTGATCGTCAAAGACAAGCTCGAGATCGGCTACACCGCGGTGATACGAGGCCGCGTGAGTGCGCGCACGATCGCCATCGCCAAAGGCGCCATCGTCGACGGCCAGATCGAGGTCACGTCGGACGCTCCGGTCGTCGAATTCGAGGAGAAACGCGAAGGGCGCTAACGGAGGGTGCGGGCGAGCCGCTGCCGCTGTGCGCGATTGGCGACAACGCGGGAGATTTTGTGTGTTCGCGCGTATTCCCGCATCCTAGTTCATTGAAAAAGTCGCCTGCGGCGCTTTTTCGGACATCCGACCGGCTAGGGCACGCGCTTTGAAGATGAAATGAAAGAGTACGATGTGATCGTCGTCGGCGGCGGCATACACGGAGCCGGCGTGCTGCAGGCAGCCGCTGCCGCGGGTTACAGCTGCCTGCTGATCGAGCAGCGCGGACTCGCGAGCGGTACGTCGAGCCGCTCCAGTAAGCTGATCCATGGCGGGCTTCGTTATCTCGAATCCGGTCAATTTGGGCTCGTGCGCGAAAGTTTGCGCGAGCGCGCCATTCACCTGCGGATAGCGGCCGATCTGGTCGAGCTGAAGCCGTTTTTCATTCCGGTGTACCGCGAAACGCGGCGCCGTCCCTGGCAGCTCAAACTGGGACTCGGGATGTACGCGCTCTTGGGCGGCTTCAATGCCGGCACACGTTTCGGTACGGTCCCGAAGCGCGAATGGGCCGCCCTCGACGGGCTGGAACGCCAAGGGCTCGAGGCCGTCATCCGCTATCACGATGCACAAACCGACGATGCCGAATTGACCCGCGCGGTGGTGCGTTCGGCGCAGGACCTCGGCGGCGAACTGGCCATGCCCGCGAACTTCCGGGATGCGGTTCTGCGGGATGAGGGCGTCGATGTGACGTTCGAACGCAATGCCGACGGCGCCCATGCGCGCGCTCGCGTACTCGTCAACGCCGCCGGACCTTGGGCGACCCGCGTCGCGCGTGCCGTGCGTCCCGCGATCGCCGTACCCGATGTCGACTTGGTGCAGGGCGCTCATATCGTGTTGCCGCTTCAGGTGACCGCCGGAATCTATTACGTCGAAAGCCCGGACGATGGGCGCGCCGTTTTCGTGATGCCCTGGCAGGGCGCGACGCTCATCGGCACCACCGAAACTCCTTACATCGGCGATCCGGACAAGGTGCATCCGCTGCCCGAGGAAGAAGACTACTTGCTCGCCGTCGCGGCGCATTACTTCCCCGCCGTCCGTTCGCTGAACCGCACGCACATCGTGCAACGGTTCGCGGGCCTGCGTGTCCTGCCCGCCGCGTCCCAGACCGCGTTCGACCGGTCGCGGGAGACCATTTTCACGACCGACCGTGATCCACGGCCGCGCGTGCTCGGCATCTACGGCGGCAAACTCACGGGCTGGAGGGCAACGGCCGAGCACGTGCTGTCGCGCATCGCCCCGTCCTTGGGTCCCAAGGCACGGCGAGCCACCACCGATCAGTTGATACTGAGGAGAACCTGATGATCACCATCCACGGCATGACCGCACTGGCCTTGGCAGTTGCGCTGGCCGCATTGCCCGTTCACGCCGACGACGCGTATTTCAGTCCGACCAACGAACGTGTGCGGATTTCGCTCGGCGCCATGCACGTATCGTCCGCGACGACTCTTCGAGCCGACAGCACCGCGGGAGTGGCCGGCACCACGATCAATGGCGAGCGTGAGTTCGGCCTCGATACGTCGGATTTCGAGCCTAAATTTCAGGCGACGGTCCGAGTCGCGAAGCGTCAGCGGTTGAGCTTCGACTATTTCACGTTGGACCGGTCCGGCAACACCACGCTGGCGGGAACGACTCCAATCCTGTTCCGCGACGTGACCTTGCTGCCCGGCGATCCGCTGCAGACGAAATTGAGCCTGCGGTCCCTGGGGATAACGTACGGCTATTCGTTCTGGCACAGCGAGACGCTGGAGATCGCCGGAACTCTCGGCGTGCATGCCACCGATGTCTCGGCCGAGGCCCGGGTCCAGACGCAGACGCGCCATATCATTCAGACGGAAGATCAGGCCGGCCCGATTCCGACGCTCGGAATCGATGCGACCTGGGTCGTGAGCAGGCGGTTCTATCTCGACGGCCGCGCGCAATACCTCAAGGTGAACATCAGCGATCTGGATGGCAGCCTCGGCATCTACGAGTTCGACGTGCTTTACCGCTATCGTCCCAACGTGTCGTTCGCCGTCGGCTATTCAGACTTCACCGCCAAGATCACGTCCACCAAGAGCACCAAGGCGGGTGTGTTCGACTTCAGCACCAAGGGACCGGAAATGTTTTTCAGAATCGCGTTCTAAGGCGAGCTGGGTTCCGCCGTGAACTCGACGCGATTGTTGGACGCGGCCGCCCTGTTCCACTCGCCCGCGGTGAGCATCTCGGTGCGCGGCGGATAAGGGGAGGCGGGCCGGGAGCTGCCGAGATTGTCGATCACGACGCTGATCGCGCCGCCGCTCCTCTGCCGCACACCGGCGACCAAGTTGGCGAAAGCCAGCGACTGGCGCTGTTGTCCCGTCAGCGATTCTTCGTAGGGATTGCCGATGAGATCGCATTTGCCGACAGGCAATACTGCGCTGGCCGGCGCGAAACCGTCGGCCGGGTTTCCGCTGAGGCAAAACATTCCGGATGCGCTGGTGATCTTCACGACACCGTGAAAACCCTGGGATTGGAGTTTCGTCAGAAACTCCCGAAGGACCTCGAGACGACTTCGATCGAACGGTAGCTCACCGTAAGGAACCGGCTCGAGCCGCGATCCCGCGGTCCCGCCCGCCGGCGTCGAGACGGTCTGCGCCGCGCTCGCCGCCAAGGCGGCCGTGAGATCCTTGACCGTCGCCGCCAGCTCCCGGCTCGAGCGCTGCACTTCTGCATTTGCCGCTGCCTGTGCCGCGTTTTCGGCGCGGGATTTTGCCAGCTCTTCGCGGCTCAAGGTCCACAAGACCGCGCACGTGGCCGCGATCGCCGAGACCACGAGGAGCGCCGCGGCCCAGGGCCAGACTTGGCGCTTCGGCCCCGCAACCGGCGGCAGTGGATCCTTCGGTGGCGCGGAAACGATGTCGCGAACGTCGCTGACGACTCGCGACGCAAAGCTGTCGAGGCTGGCCACGATGAACCTGCGGATATCGGCCGACTGTTCCTTGACGGTGGCCTCCATGCGACGTGCCCAATCCGCGGCGGGCGCCCGCGCGTCGCCGATCCCGTGCACCGCCGCTGGACGCCCCGCGACCCCGGTGCCGCGGCTGGCCGCCCCATCGATTTCGACGGGCACCAACGCAGGCTCGGCCGTATCGCGGCGGTCCGGCAGCAAATGCAATTCGTACAGCACTTTCGAGACGTCGACGGGGCGCACCTGTTTGGGCAGCACGCCCATCGCGCCCAGAGCCCGCGCCTGACCCACGTACAACTCCCCTTCTTGCGAGGTGTACATCATGATTGGAATGGTCGCCGTCAGCGCGTTGCTCTTGATCGCCTTCACGGCCTGCAATCCATCCATGCCGGGCATGAGATGGTCCATGAAAATTGCGTCGGGCCGGTTGCTGTTGAGGTACTCGATGGCCTGTTCGGCAGACTCGGCCATGTCGACCTCGACGTCGTACTTCTCGAGCATTCGGCTCAAGATCACGCGGGCCGACTTCGAATCGTCAACGACTAGTGCACGTTTGCGCGCCATGAGACTATTTCACCGTCGTCCGTACGGGTCCCGAGTGCTTAGAGAGTGAGGTCCGTACAGACCGTGTCTGTACAGACCGTATCCGACATCAGGCAGGCTCCGAACCCGGCGCTTCCTTGTTTTGGGAAATCCATGTCAGCGCAGATTCCACGTCGGCAAGCTCGCTGGCGGTAAAACCTTCGATTCTCACGCCCGTGGCTTCAGCCTTCTTTTTCGCCAGTTCCGCACTTGCGACCGTGTGTACCCACACGAGACCGCGACGCACTTTGGCCGTAAACTTCTGCTGCTTTTCTTCGGTCATCACAGATCTCCTTCAATTGATCCAACCTTCGCCCGGCACGATACACGACTACGGCCGGTATGAGGAACCCACACAACCTACGGCGCCGATACCGCACGATCCAGACGCGCACTGTAGGCGTTCAGTGCGCGCGCGACCACCCCAATGTATTGGTTGGCCTCGTCCCAGCGCCGCTCCTCGATGGCCTCGCGAATTCCCGGGAGCGTCTTCACGCCGTAGCCCGTATGCATTCCCGGTGCATAGATCATGTGCTGGTACCACTCGCGGCCGGGCAATCCGTGCGGGTCGGTCAGCGCCTGCTCGAGTCCCGCCAGCACCGCGTTGAACCGGCCCTGGCCCGGTGCGTCTTCGCCGGCCGCGAGGCGTTTGTAACTCGCGTCGAAAGCGCCGGCGCTCACCCGGAGTCGTTCGACGGCGTTGTCGAGATCGGCAAAGCTCAGGTACGGAACTTCGCCCGCGGGCGGCGGCGCGGCGCGCGGCACCCGCGGATCCATGGCGAGTTGAAATTGCCCGTCGTCCAACAGCTTGGAGAGTTCGCCGGAGCTCGCGCGCATGCCGTCGAGCAGCTTGTGCAACTCGTCGTCGTAACCGGCGACGGAAGTCGCGAAATCGCTCTCGAGCGCGGGGAGAATGTCTGCCTGCGCGGCGCGCAGCAGGATTCGGCCCGCGACCTGCGCCAGCGCGACCTCGTACTGGAACGTCGGATCGACGAACCGCCGAAAATGATCGAACGAGTCGTAGGCGGAGTGGTAGACGCCGTAGTCCTCTTCTCCGTGGAACTCCAAGTTCAGGGAATTGACGCCAAGATGCTGGAGAAACGGGGTGAAGTCGGAGCCGGACCCCAGCGCGCCCAACGGCAATTCGCCGCCCGCATCGAGACCGTGGCCGGCTTCATATCCTGCAACGCGTCGAACCGCGAGGGCCCGCGCCTGCACCGAGGCGCCGGTTTCCGGGTCTTTCACCTCGCGCGCCGCCTCATTGACGAAATGCTGCAGAGCGCGGCTGCCATCCACATCCAACGTGCCGCGGCTGTTCATGTCGGAGTTGACATACAGCACCGCCTTCGCCTTGAGCTCCGCCGCATGGGCTTCGACCCATTCGGTCGAACCGAGCAGTCCCGGCTCTTCTCCGTCCCAACTCGCATAGATCAGGGTGCGCCTCGGCTTCCAACCTTCCTTGACCAGCCTGCCGATCGCTTTTGCTTCGGCCATCAACGCGACGTGTCCCGAGAACGGGTCGGCGGCGCCGAACACCCATGCATCGTGATGATTGCCGCGGATGATCCAATGATCCGGTTCTTCGGCGCCGCGAATTCTTGCGATGACGTCGTAGACCGGTTTCTGATGCCAATCGGAGAGCACCTTGAGGTGGACCTTCGCGGGCCCCGGCCCGAGGTGGTACGTGAGCGGCAAGGCACCACGCCACGTGTCCGGCGCCACCGCCCCGCCGAGCGCGGCGAGCAGCGGCTCTGCGTCCGCGTGGGAAATCGGCAGCACCGGGATTTTCAAGATCGTCCGGGCCTCGTTCAAGGCGAGACGCTTGACCC
>Ga0307516_10002063_pt1 | contig 27367 bp, 24 predicted proteins | sample 19_EM_MG_FD_203310 | JGI IMG/M metagenome (GOLD analysis project Ga0307516, IMG submission 203310) | Populus trichocarpa ectomycorrhiza microbial communities from riparian zone in the Pacific Northwest, United States - 19_EM | ecosystem: Host-associated > Plants > Roots > Unclassified | place...
AGGCATAGCGAGTGAGCCGGACCTGGCACGCAGCCTCGATGAAGGCATCGTCCGCACGCTGTGGATGACGCTCGATGAGTTGCATGCCAGCCGCGAACGCCACCGCAGTGCGCTGGTGTTGACCTGCATCAAGGACTATCTGGCTGGCAAGCGCTACCCACTGTCGCTCGTGACGGCGGACGCCACGCTGTACTCGCCCGAAATCAAGCAGTAGCTCGATGTGATGGGGCCACGGTGACCCCAAGTCCCTGCGCGCCCGGCGTCAACCCCACACACCTAAAATTCGGCCATGAGCAAACAGCGCGTCGTCGTCGGCCTGTCTGGCGGTGTCGATTCCGCGGTCAGTGCACACCTGCTCAAGCAGCAGGGCCACGAGGTCATCGGCATCTTCATGAAGAACTGGGAAGACGATGACGACGACGAGTACTGCTCGTCGCGGCAAGACTTCATCGACGCCGCAAGCGTGGCCGACGTGCTCGGCATCGAGATCGAACACGTGAACTTTGCGGCCGACTACAAGGACCGCGTGTTCGCCGAGTTCTTGCGCGAATACCAGGCGGGCCGCACGCCCAACCCCGACGTGCTGTGCAATGCCGAGATCAAGTTCAAGGCTTTTCTCGACCATGCGATGCGGCTTGGCGCCGAGAAGATCGCGACCGGGCACTACGCGCGCGTTCGTGAGTTGGACGGTCAACACCAGCTGCTGAAGGGCCTCGACCCGCTGAAGGACCAGAGCTACTTTTTGCACCGGCTCACGCAATCGCAACTCAGCAAGACGCTCTTCCCGGTGGGCGAGTTGCCGAAGACCGAGGTGCGCCGCATTGCCACCGAGATCGGCCTGCCGAACGCGAAGAAGAAGGACTCGACCGGCATCTGCTTCATCGGCGAGCGGCCGTTCCGCGAATTCCTGAACCGCTACCTGGCCAACAAGCCCGGCCCGATCAAGGATGATCGCGGCCGCACGGTGGGCGAGCACGTAGGCCTGAGCTTCTACACGCTGGGCCAGCGCAAGGGCATCGGCATCGGCGGGCTGAAGGAGCGCGGCGCCGCCAAGGGCGGCAACGAACACGCGCCGTGGTTCGTCGCGCGCAAGGACATGGCGGCCAACACGCTCTACATCGTGCAAGGCCACGACCACCCCTGGCTGCTCTCGAACACGCTGGAGGCCGATGATCTGAGCTGGGTGTCGGGCCACGCGCCCGTGGCTGGCGACGTGGCAGCAAAAACGCGCTACCGCCAAGCCGACGCGGCCTGCGCCATCTCATCGTCTGCTGAACGCATCACGCTGCAATTTGCGCAGCCGCAATGGGCCGTCACGCCGGGCCAGTCGGCGGTCGTGTACGACGGCGAGGTATGTCTGGGCGGCGGAGTGATCGCCACTTCGGTCACTGCCGAAGCTGAACACGTCGCACCGCAAACTCAGCGCGGCTTGGCCAGCTCCATCGCCCAGTAGGTCTTGAACGCGCTGCCGCGCACGCCCGGCGCGCAACCCACGCCGACCTCGCTCACGGCCGGGTTCATCAGGTTGGCGCAGTGGCCGGGGCTCGCTTGCCAGCCGGTCATCACCTCGGCGGTACCCGGGTAGTTGCCCGCCACGTTTTCGGCGAACACCTGCCATGTGTAGCCAGCCGCCGTGGCGCGATCGGCCGGCCCGCGGCCCTTGGCATCGGTGTGTTCCACCTCGTTGCGCGCCGCCATGCCTTGCGCGTGTGTGAAGGCCAGGCGCGCCAGCGTGTCGTTCCAACGCAGCGGCGCGGCTGGACCGAAACTTTTGGCACCGCAGCGTTGAGCCGAGGCGCGGAAATCGTTGACGCGTTGGAGCAGATCGGGTTGGAAGCGTGCGAAGCCGCACGTGCCAGCCTGCACGGCAGTCTTCGGCGATACGTCCGCGGCGCAGGCAGCAGCGCAGACCAGCACGGCGCTGGTGGCGCCAAGAGCGCGCAAGGTGGAAAACGAAGGCATGCGCGCAGGCTAAACGCAAGTACGCGGGCCTGTGAGCTCTTGCCGTGATGTCCATCACGCCGACGAGGCTCATGCCCTCGATCAGCGTCCGACCACAGGGCACACCCCCTAAAGTCCGCCAGCGAAATGTCGAAATCACTTGACGAACCGTCCTGTGTGAATCCACTCGCCTTCCTCATCTCCCTCATGCGCGCTCCCCTCGTCACCCTCGCCCTGCTCGGTGCTGCCGTCTGCGCTGACGCGGCCTCGCTGACCGTGACGGTGGTCGACAACGCCGGCAAGCCACTGCCCGACGCGGTGGTGATGCTGGAACCCACCGGCAGCAAGCTGCCCGTCAAACCGATGGCAGCGGTGGATGTCAGCCAGTCCAAGCGCCGGTTCGTGCCGCAGGTCACCGTGGTGACGGTGGGCACGCCGGTGAACTTTCCTAACTTCGACACGGTGCGCCACCAGGTGTATTCGTTCTCGCCGATCAAGACCTTCGAGCTGAAGCTGTACGCCGGGGTGCCCAATGCCCCCATCGTGTTCGACAAACCGGGCACCGCCGTGCTCGGCTGCAACATCCATGACCAGATGGCAGCCTGGATCGTTGTCGTCGACACGCCGTTCCACGCCAGCACTGCCGCCGACGGCCAAGTGCGGCTCGACAACGTCCCGACCGGCAGCTACCGCCTGCGTGCCTGGCACGCAGGCGTGCCGGCCGGCAAGGAACCCGCCGCCGAAACGCTGAACCTGGCCGGCACCGACACGAGCGCGCAGATCAAGCTGCCCGCCAGCCTGCTGTGAGCTGGCTGCCACGTCACGGCCGGGTGGAGGCGCTGCGAGTCTGGCTCGCCAAGTCGCTCAGCGCACGCATCGTGCTGCTGTTCCTCGGCCTGCTACTCGCCGTGCAGGCGGCGAGCTTCGTCGCCATTCGCGCCACCATCGACCGCAATGCGCGAGCCGCCATCGGTGCCGACTTGGAAGTCGGCGAACGCGTGCTCCGGCACGTGCTGGAGCAGAACGCACGGCAGCTCACTGAAGGCGCGACGCTGCTGACGGCCGACTATGGTTTCCGCTCAGCGGTGGCCAGCCGCGATGCAGCCACCATCAGCTCGGTGCTCGCCAACCATGGCGAGCGCATCGGCGCTGGCGTAGCAGCGCTGCTCGACACCGATTTCAAGCTGCAGGCCTCGGCCCATACCGACGCGGCAACGCTGCAGCCGGTGCTCGCCCACCTCTCCAGCCACGCCGGCACCGGCAAGCATGCCGGCGAGGTGCTGATGGTCGGCAACAAGGCGTTCCAGTTCGTGCTGGTGCCGCTGCGCGCCCCAGTGCTCGCGGGCTGGGTGCTGATGGGCTTCCCGGTGGACCAGCCGCTGCTCGAGCAGATGCGCAGCCTCTCGCCGCTGCACGTCAGCCTGGAGACGCGCGCCGACGCACAGTCACCTTGGAAGACCACCCTCTCCACCCTGCCGCGCGAAGCCCGCAAGGCTCTCGAACGCCAGAACACCATCGCCGGCGGCAGCAGCCTGGCGATGGCGCTGCCCGACGGCGAGTACAGCGCCCGCAGCGTGTCGCTCACCTTCGATACCGATGGGCCGGGCGTCTCGGCGCTCCTGATGCGTTCGGTCGACGACGCCGTGGCGCCCTATCGCCAGCTGCAGTTCGGCTTGGCGGCGCTCACACTGCTGAGCGTGCTGGTGTTCGGGCTCGGCAGTGTGCTGACGGCACGCCACGTGACCACGCCTTTGCGCAAGCTCGCCGTGGCGGCCGAGCGCCTGGGGGCGGGCGACTACGCGACGCCGCTCGGCGGGCAGCGCCGCACCGACGAGATCGGCGACCTGGCCCATTCCTTCGAGCACATGCGCGTCAGCGTGGCCAGCCAGCAGGAAGAGATTCTCAAGCTCGCCTACTGGGACAGCCTCACCGGCCTGCCCAATCGCGTGCAGTTCCGCAACGCGGTGCTCGAAGCCATCGCCATCGGCAAGGCCGACAGCCGCTCGGTGGCGGTCATCATGCTCGACCTCGACCGCTTCAAGCACGTCAACGACGTGCTCGGCTACCGCTTCGGCGACCTGATGCTGAAGGGCGTGGGTGAACGGCTGTCTCAGCAGGCCGTGCGCAACGGCGACCTGGTCGCACGCCTCGGCGGCGACGAGTTCGCCGTGCTGCTCGCCGACATCGACCCCGCGAGCGACCTGTCGCACACCGGCTCGTTGGCGCAGCGCTTGCACCAGATCTTCAGTGATGTGATGGTGCTCGAGGACCAAACCGTCGACATGAGTGCGAGCTTCGGCATGGCGGTGTTTCCTCACCACGGCAGCGATGTCGACACGCTGCTCAGCCACGCCGAAATTGCGATGTACAGCGCCAAGCGCAGAGGCGAAGGCCCGATGCTGTACGACCCGTCGATCGATGCCGCCAGCTCGCAGACGCTGTCGCTGCTGAGCGAGTTGCGCCACGCGCTCGACCACCACGAGCTGCGTCTCTACCTGCAGCCCAAGCTCGCGCTCGACAACGGCCGCCTGGTGGGCGCCGAGGCCTTGCTGCGCTGGCAGCACCCGGTGCGCGGTCTGCTGCCGCCGATGGAGTTCATCCCCTTCGCCGAGCAGACGGGTTTCATCCGCGTGCTGACGATGTGGGTCTTCGAGGAATCCGCGCGCATGTGGCGGGTGCTCAATGAAGGCGGTGTGCGGATCGTCGTGTCGGTCAACCTGTCGACGCGCGACCTGCTCGACGTGGAGCTGCCGCAGAAATTCGAGGCCCTGCTGATCAAGCACATCGTGCCGGCCGAGGCGTTCTGCCTCGAGATCACCGAGAGCGCGATCATGGACGACCCGCAGCGCGCAATGGCCACGCTCGAGCGCTTGAGCGGCCTCGGCTTCCGCCTGTCGATCGACGACTTCGGCACCGGCTATTCCTCACTGGCCTATCTGAAGCGCCTGCCGGTCGACGAGCTGAAGATAGACAAGTCCTTCGTGCTCAACATGGCCAAGGACACCGACGATGCCCGCATCGTGCGCTCCACCATCGACCTGGCGCACGGCCTCGGGCTGACCGTGGTCGCCGAGGGCGTTGAGAACGCCCAGGCATGGGACCTGTTGCGCGACCTGTCATGCGACGAAGCACAGGGCTTCCACATGAGCCGGCCGCTGCCCGCACACGAGTTTGCGCATTGGGCCAGCGGGTGGGCGGTCAGGCATTCGGTGTTCGGGACCAAGGGCATTCCCAACGCGAATGTGACCTTGCACTGAAACGTAGAAAGCCGGTAGCTCTGGCGGCGGATCAAGTCGTCACAAGTTGGCTCGGCTCCCAGGGCTTGAAAGCCACTGCTTCGCACCCAGCTGCGTAGTTCGATCGACTGCGCGCGAGGCGCCCGTGCCGTTCCTTATCGTGATGGGCTTGATGTTGCTGCTGGTAGCCTGGTTGGCTGGCCAGCCGCTGCTGACCGAGCTGCGCCGCGCCCGCATCCGCCGCCGGCCGTTCCCGGCGGAGTGGCGCGAGATTCTTCGCCGGCGCGTGCCCTACGTGCGCAGCCTGCCGGCAGACTTGCAGCTGCAATTGAAGAAGCACATGCAGGTCTTTCTGGCCGAGAAGCCGTTCATCGGCTGCGCCGGGCTCGAAGTCACCGACGAGATGCGCATTACCGTGGCGGCCCAGGCCTGCCTGCTGCTGCTCAACCGGCGCCGTTCGTCGTACTACCCGCGGCTGCGCCAGATCCTGCTCTACCCGGGCGCGTTTCTGGTCGACCGCGTGCACACCGACAGCGCCGGCGTGCTGCAAGACCAACGCCGCGCCCTGTCGGGCGAATCGTGGTCACAGGGGCAGGTGATCCTGTCGTGGCAGGACACGGTCGACGGCGCGGCAGTGATCGACGACGGGCAGAACGTGGTGATCCACGAGTTCGCGCACCAGCTCGACCAGGAGAACGGCGAAGCCAACGGCGCGCCGCTGCTGTCGGGCCGCCGTCACTACGCGCGCTGGTCGAAGGTGATGGCCGCCGAGTTCGCGAAGCTGCAGGCGCAGGCCGACAGGCAGGAGCCGAGTCTGCTCAGCCACTACGGTGCGACCAACCCGGCCGAGTTCTTCGCAGTGGCCTCTGAAGTGTTCTTCGAGCAGCCGCAGCGGCTGGCTGCCGAGCACCCGGCGCTGTTCGGCGAGCTTGCCGGTTTTTACCGGTTGAATCCGCTGAGCTGGTAGCTGGCAGGGATAAGGGTCGCTCCAACGGATTCAGAGGGAAAACGGCACGGTTTTGCGACGAGGGCGACACGATAATCAGTCACGCTGGCGTGTGACCGAAGCGCATCAGGAACACGTGCTTGTCGGGACCCGCGCCGCGTCTCTGTCACCTCTGAAGGAGCAACATCATGATGCCCACACGCGCAATCTCGGTTTCACTTGCCATGGCGTTTGCCGCTGGCTCCGCCATCGCACAAACCAGCGTCGGCGTATCGATCGGCATCAACCAGCCTGGCGTCTACGGGCGCATCGACATCGGCAACACGCCTCCTCCGCCGGTCATCTACGCCAAGCCCATCATCTACGCACCGCCACGTGTGGCCGTGGTGCAAGAGCCCGTCTATCTGTACGTGCCACCCGGTCATCAAAAGAAGTGGGGCAAGCACTGCGCCAAATACAACGCGTGCGGCCAGCCGGTCTACTTCGTGCAGGAGAAGTGGGTCAAGGAACGCTACGAACGCGAGCATGGCCACGACCGTGACGATGAGCACGGCAACGGCCATGGCAAAGGGAAGGGCAAGCACGGGAAAGGATGAGCGCAGCACTCAGCTCCGTACTTGAAGCTGTTGGCGGCCACGCCAACAGCTTGGTAGCTCAACGGGCCGGCGCAGGATTTCGCTATCCCGGCGCCCCTGCAAAGCTGATGCGATAGCAGACGCCGAAGCCAGCGGGCGGCGCTGCCACCGCGAAACTGGCGTTGTGAATCGCGGCCACCTTGTCCACCACGCGGTGACCCAGGCCCAACCCCAGACTGAGTCCGGATGAAGCGGGTGCGGCCGCGCTGTCTTTCGCCGGCACAGCACCGTCGTCGCACACCTGCAGCCAGCGTGCCGAGGCGTCGAGCTGCACTTCGATCACGGTGCCCCGCGGCGTGTGGCTGAGGGCGTTCTCGATCAGGTTGCGCAAGGCAATTTCGAGCAGCACCGCGTGGCCCGTCAGCGTGAAGTCACCGGCACTCACGAGTGCCAGTTCGTGGCCGCTTCCGAGCGCCGTCTGCGCGTATTCGCCGACCACCCGGCGCGCGAGCTCGGCCAGGTCGAGCTGCTGTGCGGACTCGGCCATCTCGGTGCGGCTGGCGCGAGCCAGCGCCAGAAGGTGCGACACCACGTGGCTTGCCCGCTGGGCATCGTGTTCGATGCGGCTGAGCGCTTGCGCACGCTCGTCGTCGCTGACGGCCCGTCGCAGCAGGCTGGTGTGCAGCGTCAGCGAAGCGAGCGGCGTGCGCAGCTCGTGCGCGAGTTCACTGCTCAGGTCGCGTTCGCGCACCAGCGCGGTATGTGCGCGCTCGACCAGCGTGTTGATGGAATCGACCACGGCCTTGAACTCCTGGTGCGGCTGCGTGCGCAGCGGCTCGGGGTCGTGCACGTCCAGTTCACTCACGTCACGTGACAGGCTGCGCAATGGGTTCAGTCCACGCCGGATCGCCCAGCCCAAGGCCAGCGCCACCACAGGCAACAACCAGAAGCCCGGCTCGGCCACCTGTTCGGCGATGTCTTCGGCCAAGTCGTCTCGCTCCCGCACGCTCAGCAGCACCATCACCTTGCGGCTGTGGTCGACCGGGTCCCAGCGCGAGAAGGTGCGCCAGGTGGTGGGCGGCGCGCCGAGCGACAGGTCGGCAAAACCTTCGTCGCCCGTGAACGGCGGCAAGGGCGCCTCGCCGGTCTGCGTCAGCACCTGCCCCTCCTCGCTCCACACCACCACGCTCATCGACTGCTGGTAGTCGTGGCTCCTCAGTTCGGCGATCGCACCACTGGGCGCACCCATGCCGCCGCCGTTGCTCTCATCGAACTTGCCGTCGTGCTGGCGCAGCAGCAGGTGGGCCATGCTCGCCAGGTGGCCGTCGGTCAGCTCGTCGGCCTCGTGCACGCCGGTCCTGAAGCCGATGAAGATGAAGCTCACCCACACCAGCACCAGCGCGCCGAACGCCCAGGCCAGTAGGTGCCGCAGCAGCGACTTCTGCCCCATCACGCTTCTTCTTCCGCCGGTACGAAGTAACCCACGCCGCGCAGCGTGCGGACGATGCCCTCGCCCAGCTTCTTGCGCAGGTGATGCACATGCACTTCGATGGCATTGCTCTCCAGCGCACCGTCCCAGTTGTAGAGCCGCGCTTCGATCTGCGGGCGCGACAGCACGCGCGGGCGCACCTCCACCAGCGCCAGCAGCACCGCGAACTCGCGTGCCGACAACTCCACCGGCTGGCCGGCGCGCCGCACGCTGCGTGCGGCAGGGTCGATCTCCACGTCACCGCAGCGCAGCGTGGCTTGCGCGCGCCCGCTCGCGCGGCGGCGCAAGGCCCGCATGCGAGCGGCCAGTTCATCGGGATCGAAAGGCTTGGTGACGTAGTCGTCGGCACCGTGGTCGAGCGCGGCGATGCGCGAGGCCACCGCGTCGCGCGCCGTCATGATGAGCACCGGCGTCTTCGGGTCGGGGAGCTCGCCTGCACCCGCACGGCGCAGGCGGTGCAGCACCTCGTGGCCATCGCCATCGGCCAAGCCGAGATCCAGCAGCACGATGTCGAAATGGTCGGCGCGCAACGCTGCCCAGGCCGTCGCCACGCTGCCGGCCACATCGACGGCGCAGCCCTGCTGCCGCAAGTGGCCCTGCAGGCCCGCGGCGATGCCTTCGTCGTCTTCGACCACCAGTACACGCATGCCGCGCATTGTGCGGCGGCCGGCGGCGAACCGAGGCGCTTAAGGCTTTCTTAAGCAGCCCCCCGCACAGTCCCGCTCCACGCATGACAACACCTCTCTCCCTGCGGCGCCTGGCCGTCATCACCCTGGTGCTCATGCTGATGCTCATGGCGTGGGACGCGACCGACCTGGACATGCGCCTGGCCCACTGGTTCGGCAGCGCGCAGGGCTTCCCGCTCACCGACGACTGGCTGCTCGACACCGTGATGCATGAGGGTGGCCGCAAGCTGAGCTGGGTGGTGGCGCTGGCGCTCACGCTCGCTGTGTGGTGGCCCTTTGGCTCGCTGCGCCTTCTCGAGTCGAACGAACGCGTTCAGCTCATCCTCGGCAGCCTGGCGGCGGTGCTGCTGGTGTCGCTGCTCAAGTCGGTGAGCCCGGCGAGCTGCCCGTGGGACCTGTCGGCCTTCGGTGGCGTGGCACGCCACGTGTCGCATTGGGCCTGGGCGCGTGATGGCGGCAGTGGCCACTGCTTTCCAGCCGGCCATGCCTCATCGGGCTTCGCCTTCATCGGCGGCTATTTCATCTGGCGCCGCCGCTCGGCCCGCATCGCGCGCAACTGGCTGCTGTTCTCGTTGCTGGCCGGCTTCACGCTGGGGTTCGCGCAGCAGGCGCGAGGCGCCCACTTCATGAGCCACACGTTGTGGACGGGCTGGCTGTGCTGGAGCGTCGGCCTCGCGATCGATGCGGGCCGCCGCATGCAGTTCAGCCGGCTGCTGGGTTGGCTGCGGCGCGATCGACGCAGCCTGCCACAGCCAGCGACTGATCATCGCCCTGCTCACGCAGACCGCGCGACATCCCCTCCCGGTCGCTGAGCGGCCGGTTCTGGCTCATCTTCCACTTGCCGCGAAGCGAGTCGAGCGGGATCTCGATGCCGACAATGGCACGCAGCATCGACTCAATGTAATCGCCGGGCGCATCACTCACGGCCCACGGCTTCGGTTGCGTTGCCTCGTGCCGCTGCGTGAGCCGCGTGACGAGCTGGTGCACCCAGGCCGCGTCATCGCGCACGACCAGATTGCCGCGGGCCTGCACGGTGATGTAGTTCCAGGTCGGCACGACCTTGCCGGTCTCGGCCTTGACGGGATACCAATTCGGCGTGATGTAGGTCTGCGGCCCTTGAAACACCACCAGCGTTTCCACATCGGCACGTGCCTCGCGCCACACCGGGTTGGCACGCGCCACGTGGGCGCGCAGCACACCGGGGCGGCCGTCTTCGGTGTCGAGCAGGAACGGGATCGGGTTCGCATCGAGCCCGTTATCGCCCTGCGTGATCAAAAGGCCCAGCGGGTGGTCGCGCACCAGCTGGTGCAGCAGCTCGAGACGGGTCTCGTCGAAGTGGGCAGGGGTGTACATGGATTCAGCCTAGCAAGGTAGGTTGGCAGTGGATTTCGCTTCTGACGGAGTTGGCAATGAAGCATTCTTCGTGGGCCCGGTGATGCAGGTGGTTCAGCTCGTCCAGCGTCGGCTGCTTGCCGCTGAACTTCACTGCGGGACGCAGCGTGACCAGCGTGATCGCCATCTGGCCTTGTGCGTTGCGCTCCATCACGCCGACGGCATCGTCGACGTAATCGTCGACCACCCAGCCGGTGCGGCAGGCAATATCGAGGAACCACAGCATGTGGCAGCTCGAGATCGACGCGATGAACTGCTCTTCAGGGTCGACCGCGGCCGGGTCGGAATAAGGAACGCGCACCGACAGCGGTGACGACGACGCCGGCATCACATGCCCGCCGTCGAAGTGAATCAGGTGGCGGCGGCTGTACTTCTTGTCGCTGAAAGGCTGGTCGCCTCGCTCCCAGTGAACGCTGGCGGTGTAGCGGTGCTCGGACATGGCGCGGGTGCTTTCAGAGTCGATCGAGGTAAGTGAAGCTGCCGTGCTCGACAACTTCTTGTGCGGCGTCGCGCGCACCCTTCATCGCGGCACGGTACAGCGAGGTCGCGAGGCTGATGCGTTTGACGCCGGCCGCTTCCAGCTCAGCCACGCTGAACGATTTGCCCTTGATGCCGACCATGAAGCTCACCGGTTTGGTGAGCGCGGCGCACACCGCCCGCACCGCGGCGAGATCGGGCAGGCCAGGCGCGAACAGCACGTCGGCACCGGCCTTCTCGAAGGCTTGCAGGCGGCGGATGGTGTCGTCGAGGTTCGGGTTGCCGCGCAGGTAGTTCTCTGCGCGCGCTGTCAGCGTGAAGGAGTATCGCGAAGCGCGCGCCGCCGCCACGGCCGCCGCCACACGCTCGACCGCGAGGTCGAAGTCGTAGAGTGGCTTGCTGGCATCACCGCTCGCGTCTTCGATCGAGCCACCGGCGAGGCCGACGGTGATGGCGAGGCGGATGGTCTCGGCGGCGTCTTCCGGTGTGTGGCCGAAGCCGTTCTCCAGATCGGCCGAGACGGGGATGTCCATGCTCTCGACGATGGCCTGCGCATGCGCAATGGCTTCGGCGCGCGTGAGCTGGCCGTCCTTGCGGCCCAGCACGCCGGCCGCGGCGCCGCTCGAGGTGGCGAGCGCCTGGAAGCCCAGGCCGGCCAGCATCTTGGCCGAGCCGGCATCCCAGGCGTTGGGCATCAAGAAGGCCTTGGCATGCAGTGACTTGAAGTGGACTGCCTTGTCTTGTGGGGTCATGACGGTGCTCCGAAGTGAGGCGCTGGATTGTGAAGACCGGCAGTGGTCAGGCTCGCCGTTTTCGGACGCCTGCCTAGTGGGTCTCGGCGGGTTTCTTATTGGCCCTTCATCGTAGACACTATGTGGCTAATCTGCAGAGCCAATTCGCCATGAAGCAAAGAGCCAATGCGGTCCCGTTGCGCCAGCAGGTCTACCTGCAGCTGCGCAGCGCCATCGAGTCGGGCACCTTCGCCGCCGGCAGCAAGCTGCCACCGTCGCGTGAGCACGCCCAGGCGCTTGGCGTGGCGCGCAACACCGTGCTGTGGGCGCTGGAGCGGCTGCGTGCCGAAGGCTATGTGGTGGCGCGCGTGGGCGATGGCAGCTACGTCGCCCACGATCTCGCGGCGTTGCGTACACCAGGCCGCGCTCCAGGCGGCAAACGCAGTGCACCGCTGCTGCCCGCCGCCGGGCTGTCGCATCGCGGGCGCCTGATGGCCGAGACGGCGCTGCGCTGGCAGCCGCCCCACGAGGCCATCACCGCTTACCGCATCGGTACGCCGGCGGTCGATGCATTTCCTTTCGAACTGTGGTCGAGACTGGAGCGGCAACTCCCGGCGCACGTGCGGCAAGAAACCGCGCAGTACCTCGCGCCGGCCGGGCACATGCCGCTGCGCGAGGCCATTGCACAGTGGCTGCTGGTCTCGCGTGGCATCCGCTGCGAGGCGGAGCAGGTAGTGGTCACCTCAGGCTCGCAGCAGGCCATCGACCTGATCGCGCGGCTCTTGCTCGACCCGGGCGACGAGGTGCTGGTCGAAGACCCTGGCTACCTCGGCATTCGCGCCTGCCTCGTGAGCCATGGCATTGCCGCGCAACCGGTACCGGTTGATGAGCAGGGCCTATGCATCGCCGAAGGTGCCGCACGCTGGCCCGCTGCACGCATGGCCGTGGTGACGCCCACGCACCAGTTCCCGCTCGGCGTGCACATGGGCCTAGCGCGGCGGCTCGAGTTGCTGGAGTGGGCTCGCGCGCAGCGCACCTGGGTGGTCGAAGACGACTACGACGGCGAGTTCCAATACGGCACCCACCGCATCCCGGCGCTGTGTAGCCTGCCGCACAGCGAGCGCGTGCTGTATGTCGGCACCTTCTCGAAGACGCTGCACCCAGGGTTACGGTTGGGCTTCATCGTGTTACCTGCATCTCTGGTGGATGCGTTCGCCGCCGCCAAGGCCTTGAGCGATCGACACAGTCCGGGCGCGGTGCAAGAGGTGCTGGCGCGCTTCATCACCGAAGGCCATTTGCTGCGCCATCTGCGGCGCATGCGAGAGCTGTATCAGCAGCGGCAGGCAGGGCTCATCGAGACCTTGCGCAAGGCGAGTGGGGGCGCTTTGGTGCTATCGACCAGCGGGCATGGGATGCACCTGGCGCACGAGGTCGCCGGGGGTGTCGATGACACACGGCTGAGCCGGCGAGCGGGGGAAGTCGGCGTGTACCTGGCGCCGCTGTCGCTTTACTGCGTGGAGGCGCGGAGGAGAGGGTGGGTCTTCGGGTACGCCGGATTCAACGAGCTTGCCTTGCAGTCAGCCGCCAAGCTGTTGGGGCCTTTGATCCGAAACGACACCGCGACCGGCAAAAATTTCAAACCTTCGTGATCCGCAACCCGGCATCGACCAGCATCACCTCACCCGTCGTCTTCGCGGCACTGGCGCCCAGGTACCAGGCCGTCTCGGCCACGTCCTCCGGCGTGATCACCGCTTCCAGCGCTGCCCGGCCCTTGTACCAATCCACCCCGCGCTGGTACGCGTCGGCCCCGAGGCCCTCTTGCAGCCAGGGCGTCTCGACTAACCCGGGCGCAATGGCGTTCACGCGAACGTTCGGCGCCAACGAACGTGCCAGCCCGACGGTCAACGCATTGAGTGCACCTTTCGACGCCATGTAGGCCAGCGACGACCCGCGGCCCATGATCGAGGCCACCGACGACACGTTGACCACGCCCGAGCCCACGTTCTTGCTCAGCAGCGGCGCCAAGGCGCGCGTCATCTGGTACGCGCCGATCACGTTGACGCTGTAGATCTTCTGGAAGTCCTCTGCCTCCAGGCCGTCGAGGTTCTTCATGTCGACGAACTTGGTGGTGCCGGCGTTGTTGACCAGCACATCGACACGCCCAAAGCGCTTTTCAGCTTCGGCGGCCAAGCGGCGGCAATCGGCGTCTTGCGACACATCGGCCTTGACGACCAGCACCTCGGAGCCCAGCGCCTCGCACTGCGCGGCAACCGCCTCGGCAGGACCCGGGTCGCGCGAGTAGTTGATGACCACGTTCCAGCCATGGCTTGCGTACAAGCGTGCGGTCGCAGCGCCAATGCCTGACGACGACCCTGTGACCACGCACACTTTCTTACTCATGGCAGCACTCCTCATCAATGGGATGGATCGATCTCGCTGAGATGGTAACGGCGACGGCTTGTTGGCTCGAAACATGCAATGCCGAGCTTCATCGACCCCTGCGCCCCCTCGCCATGAACACTCTCATCAAAGCCGTCGAAGTCTGGCTGCCCACGCCTGACAGCAGCCTGCTCGAGTTCGGTGGCGGCCTGTTCGGAGACGCGACCGGTTTTGGTGCAAGCAGCCGATCGATGTGTTTCGGTCGCGGCGAAGGCCTGCCGGGCCGCGCCTGGTTCGACGGCCGGCCCATCGTGCTGAAAGAACTCGATGGCTCGTACTTCCGCCGCGCCAATGCTGCGCGCGAAGCGGGCTACACCTGCGCCATCGCGGTGCCTGTGTTCGTCGCCGAGCAGCTCACCGGCGTGGTGGTGTTCTTCTGCGGTGGCGGCAAGACCGACGACGGCGCGGTCGAACTCTGGCGCAACAACGCACGCGTCACGTCCGACATGACCTTGGTCGATGGCTACTACGGCGGCAGCGCGGCCGAAAGCTTCGAACCCATGACCCGCGACGCCTACCTGCCTCGCGGCAGCGGCCTGCCCGGCATGGCGTGGCAGCGTGGCGCCGCCGTGCTGATCGACGACCTGGGCCAGGCGGGCAAGTTCGTCCGGGCCGACAGCGCGGCCGAGATCGGCATCAACCGCGGCCTCGCGTTTCCCTGCAGCACGCCCAGCAGCAGCGACGCTTACGTGCTGGCGCTGTTGTCGACCACGCAGACGCCGATTGCCAAACGCATCGAATGCTGGGCACCCGACGACTCGCGCCATGGCCTCACGCGTGTGCTCGGCTTCTGCGAGACCGAGGGCCCGCTGCGTTCGTCCGAAGGCGGCACGGTGCTGGCGGGGGCCATCGGCAAGGCCTTTGCCAGCGGAATGCCGGTGATCAACGAGATCGCGGGGACCGAGCCCGGCAGCATCGGGGCGGCTGCCGAAGCGATCGGCCTGCATTCACTTGTGGCCTTGCCCGTGGTGAACGACGGCGCCGTCAGCGAAGTGGTGACCTTGTACTTCTGAGCGCCAGGCGCTCAGCGAAAGTGTTCAGGCAAGGAACTCCACTGCCTGCAACGACAGCAGCAGGCCCGCACCGATCACGCCGACCAGCGCGTGGATCTGACGTGAGCGCAGTTCTCTCGGCATCGGACGCTGAGGACCGAGCACGAACATCACGAACGAGGCCGATGCCGACAGCACGAACACGGTCGCGGCAATGAAGCCAAGCCCCGATCCGTCGCCGCGCTGAGCCATCAAGCTCACGGTCTGGCCGAGAAACAGCCCGAGCCCCAGTGCGATGACGTAGGGCGTGCGGGACGGCGAAGCGGGTGCGGTACTGCGGTTCATGGGCCGGGATCGTGTCACGGATGCCCGGCAGGGGGTCATTGCAAAACGTGTCAATTGCCACGCCATTTCCGGCTTTACGCCGCAGCTGGAATCAGCTTGAAACGCTCTGGTAGCGTCGTGACACCGCAGCCGCGCTGGTCGTAGCTCTCTAGCGCGAGGCAGCCGAGGCGCCGGGCGGCACCGGCACGACCACGCCGGGCATCAACGAAATCTCGTCCTGCACACGAACGCCGGTTACGTAGGAACGGGTTTCACCAAAACAGCTGGTCGGCAGGCCGACCTTTTCGTCGTAGCTCAGAGAGACCCGCTTGCCCATCACCGCGGTGATCTTCTCGGCCACCGCGTCGTCCCACACGGTGAAGACGAACTTTTCGGGCGCTGCGCCGGGCATGGACACCAGCGAGAGCTCGCCCTCCCAGGTCTTGCACAGCCAGCCCTTCTTCGACAGCTTCTGCACCCAGCCAGCGCGTTCGCCGCTGGAGTAGCTCCACTTCGACACCACAAAGACCCACAGTGCGAACACCAGCACGATGATCAGCGGCAGCAGCAACCAGCGTGACAGGCGCATCAGAATCCTCCGTCGTTTTATAAGCAGGCCGGTTTATAACCCACCCTCGGCGCACCGCCCACCCTCACCGGAGCCATTCGACATGAAAGCCGTTGCCGCCATCCCGGAAGGGCTGGACAAGATCGACGTCAAGATACTGCGATTACTGCAGGCCGATGGGCGCATCTCCAACCTGAAGCTGGCAGAAAGCATCCACCTTTCGCCGACCGCGGTGCTCGAGCGTGTGAAGCGCCTCACGCGCGATGGCTTCATCCTGGGCTACGAAGCGCGGCTCAACCCCGACAAGCTGGGCGCGGGGATGATGGTGTTCATCCAGGTGGTGCTCGACCGCACGACACCCGATGTGTTCAACGCCTTCAAGGCCGCGGTGCAGGTGCGCCCCGAGATTCTTGAATGCCACATGGTGGCCGGCGGGTTCGACTACCTCATCAAGACCCGCGTGGCCGACATGGCGGCCTATCGCGAGCTGGTGGGATCGGTGGTGTGGACGCTGCCCGGTGTGCGCGAGACGCACACCTACGCGGTGATGGAAGAGGTCAAGAACACCACCGCATTGCCGCTCTAAAACGCGCGGCGAACGCTGTGATCACCAGCCGCCAGGCCGGCGCTCCAGGTGGCGGAACATGATGCGGCCCTTGCTCAGGTCGTAGGGCGACAGCTCCAGCGACACCTTGTCACCCGCCAGGATGCGGATGTGGTTCTTCTTCATCTTGCCGGAGGTGTAGGCGACGAGCTGGTGACCGTTCTCCAGCGTCACGCGAAAGCGCGAGTCGGGCAGGACTTCGGTCACCGCACCTTGCATTTCAATCAGTTCTTCTTTGGCCATGGTTGTCTCCGTTGAGTTGGCATTGCGACGAACGCAAGGCCAAGGCGTGAGCCTTGTCAGAGACGGTTCGCAGGGTGAAGCAGCGGACTGGTACACGTGACAGGCGTCACTGCAGTCGGCTTGGGGGCAGGACCGTGGATTGTATCGCCTGGGCTAAATCCCTGCTTGGGTGGCACCACCTAGGGGCGCCAGCAGGGCCTGCAGGTCGTCGGGGCCGAACTTCTGCGCCGACTCGCCATCGTGCCCGAGCACGCCTTCGGCCAGCGCCCGCTTGCGGGCCTGCAACGCGAGCATGCGCTCCTCGATGCTGCCTTCGACCACCAGCTTGTAGACGAAGACCGGCTGGTCCTGGCCGATGCGGTGGGCGCGCGCGGTGGCCTGCTCTTCGACCGCAGGGTTCCACCACGGGTCCATGTGGATCACGGTGTCGGCCGCGGTCAGGTTGAGCCCCAGGCCACCGGCCTTCAGGCTGATCAGCAGGATGGGCACCTGCTGCGACTGAAAGCGTTGCACGACCTCGGCGCGCCGGCCCACCGGCGTGCGCCCGGTGAGCGCGAGCCAGGGCAGTTGCAGTGAATCGAGCTCGTCTTCGATCAGCCCCAGCAACTCGGTGAACTGCGAAAACACCAGCACGCGCCGCCCTTCGGCCACCAGTGCCGGCAGCATGTCGCGCAACAGTTCGAGCTTGGCGCGCTCCATCGTCTTCGGTGTCTTGGTGCCCTTGACGAGTCGCGGATCGCAGCACACCTGGCGCAGCTTAAGCAGCGCGTCGAGGATGGTGATCATCGCCCCGTCGAACCCGCGCCGCTGCAGCAGTCGACGCACGATCTCGTCGGACGCGACACGCACGCTTTCGTAGAGATCGCGCTGGCGGCCTTGCAGCTTCACGCGCTTGATGACCTCGGTGCGCGGCGGCAGCTCGGTGGCCACATCCTGCTTGCGCCGCCGCAGGATAAAGGGCCGCACGCGCTGGGCCAGCAGTTGGGCGCGCAGCGTTTCGCCGTTGGTCTCGATGGGCTTGCGCCACAGCCGCGCAAAGCTGCGCGCATCGCCCAGAAAGCCGGGCAGCAAGAAGTCGAACTGCGCCCACAGCTCGCCCAGGTTGTTCTCGAGCGGTGTGCCGGTGAGGCACAGGCGGTGCCGCGCCTGGATCTTGCGCACGGCGTTCGCGCTGCGGCCTGCCGCGTTCTTCACCGTCTGCGCTTCATCGAGGATCAGCAGGTGGAAGGGTTGCGCGGCAAGTGCGTCGATGTCGCGCCACAGCAGCGGGTAGGTGGTCAGCACCACATCGTTGTCGGGCATGCGCGTAAAGTTTTTTGCGCGGTCGGGGCCTTGCAGCGTCAGCAGGCGCAGCGACGGTGCCATGCGTTTCGCCTCCGCCTGCCAGTTGAAGATCAGCGAGGTCGGCAGCACCACCAGCGCCGGGCGGTCGAGCCTGCCTGCCTGCTGCTCGATCAGCAAGTGCGCCAGCGCCTGTGCCGTTTTGCCCAGGCCCATGTCGTCGGCCAGGATGCCGGCGAGCCGCTGCTCGCGCAGGTACTGCAGCCACGCCACGCCGCTGAGCTGGTAGGGCCGCAGGCGAACACCCAGGCCCAGCGGCTCGGCCACCGGCTGCGGCGTGCCGGCACCCTGCAGGCGTTGCGCGAGCGCACGCAAGCCAGCATAGCCCTGCAGTTGCCCGGCACCATGCGGCCCGGCGCGCTGGTTCTGCGTGTCCATCAGGCTCAGGCGCAGCAGATCGAGGCGCTGCGCTTCCCATGACGACAGCGCGATCGGCCCGGCCGCGCGGCGCGGGTCGGTCAGCAGGTCGACCATCGCGCCGATGATGGCCTTGATCGGCGCCGCCGGTGCATCGATGCGCCGGCCACCCGGCGCACGCAATCGCACCAGCGAGTCGTCGGGGATCGCGGCGATCTGTCTCGCGTCCAGCCAGCGGCTTTCACGCTTCAGCAGGTCGGCCAGCAAGGGCACGAGGTCCCAGGTTTCGCCGGCCACTTCAACGCCGAGCGACAGCATCCACGAGCCTTCACGCTCGTCCAACCGCAGCGCGTCGACGTCGGGCTCGCGCGGGCGCAGCGGACCGGCCGGTTCCTTGCCCAGCGTCTCACCGCTCACCGGCTCGACGACCAACCGCCAGGCGTCGACGCGCAAGGTCTCGTGTGCGAAGCCAGGCTTCACGACGATGGTCCATCCCTGTGCCTGCCACTCGGGCACGCGCTCGGCCCAGAAGTCACCGAAGAAGTCCTCCTGCACCAGGGTCCACAGCGGCCCGGGCAGCGCCATATCGCTCGCCCGCCACTGCAAGGCATCGGCGGGCAGCGGATGCAGGCCGGCGGCCCACACGGCATCGAGAGCGTCGGCCTCGGCAGCCCGGTCGCGCTGCAGCCGCCATTCACTGCCCTGCGTGTCGACGACCGTCTGCTGACTCGGCGCGCGGGTGTTCAACACCGAGGTAGGTGCCGGCATGTCCCAGCGCTGGCCCTGCGGGCCGGTGTAGGTCCAGTCGATCCGTGCGATCGTGACCATCGGCCCGCGTGGACCGAAGGGGCCGGAGGGCGCCATGCCCAACAGGCCATCGCCGCGGGTCAGCGTTTGCAGCGTCAAGCGGGGGCGGAAGCGCGCGTGGTGGCGGTCTTCTTGTGGTTCGAAAGGCAGCGCAGCCATCATGCGAGCCATTGTGCCGGCCGGCTTGTCGTTGAAGAATCTTGGCGTCGCCCATCGCACGAAAGCACTGCACGTGAACGGCTCTGCCACCAAGCTCTCCCACCTGCTTTTCTGCACGGCAATGTGCGCCTCCACCGCACTGGCGCAGCAAGCGCCCGAGCGCCGCAATTGGTTCGACGACCCGTTCTTCCAGGTCTCGGACAAGGTGCCGAACTGCCCCGTGCCGGCCGGCCCGTTCATCACCGAAGCAGAGCGGCGCGTGCAGTCGCATGGCCGCGCCGAGCGAGGCACCACTTGCTGGCTCGTCGGCAAGTGCGAGCGCCCCAACTCGTACACCTACGACAAGGACATCGCCCAAGCGGTGCAGGCCGCATTCAAGGCCCGCAACCCCGCGCCGCGCTCGAGCCTGTGGGTGACCGTGCAGCGGCGCATCGTCTATGTGGAAGGCTGCGTGGCCGATGCGCGCGACCCGCAGGTGGTGCGCAAGATCGAGGCCATGCTGCTGGCGGTGCCCGACGTCGAGCGCGCCATCGCCAATGTCTACGTCAAGGGCAAAGACACGCCTCACTACAAGCTGCTGAACGCGCCTTGATCACGCGCCACCCGGCGAGCCCTTCCCAGCGGCTGTGGCATGGGCCATGCTTCGCGTCCGTGACGCATTGCTCACTCCACAGAGGGACCCACCATGTTCGGTTTGACTTCTCTCGGAATCATCCACACCGCCATCAGCCTCGTCGCTGTGGCGGCCGGCCTGATCGCCCTGGTTCGCGACAGGCAGATCACCTCCGGTAATCGGTTAGGTCAGGTGTACTTCATCACCACCGCGCTCACGGCCATCACCGGCTTCGGCATCTTTCAGCATGGCGGCTTTGGTAAGCCGCACGCGCTCGGCCTGCTGACGCTGGTGGTGCTGTGCATCATCGTGGTGGCAAGTCGCACGCAGCTGTATGGGCGCTGGTCGAAGATCGCCGAGGTGGTGGGCTACTCGGCCACCTTCCTGTTCCACATGATTCCCGGGATCACCGAAACAACGACGCGCCTGCCACTTGGCGCACCCCTGCTGCCCAATGCCGAGGCGCCCGAATTGCAGGTGGCCGGGGCGGTGCTGGGCCTGCTGTTCCTGATCGGTGCGGCGCTGCAGGCGCGCCGCCTGTGGCCCACCGCGCCGGCCGCTGTCGCCGCTACTTGAAGCACTGCCCCTGGCGCTCGAACCAATACACCACGTTGCCCACCACCGCGATGCTGCCGGACACCACGGCACTGGTGGCAGCCACCACGCCGGTGGCGACCAGCAGCACCGCACAGCCATCGTTAGAGCAGCCGCCGAAGTAGCCGTATTGCTGCACCTCGAGCACCATCTGGCGCTTGAGGATCTTGCAATCGTCGTCGAAGACGATGTCTGTGCGCGGCACCACGACGCAAGCCTGTAGCGACAAGACTGCGATCAAGGCTGCGTGGCGTGGTTTCACGTCGAAGGTCCGGTAGGTGAAGCGTGTTCTATTGCACAGCCTACCTGACGTGAGCCGCGGCCTCTCGGGCTTTGCACCACTCCGTCACGAAATGTAAACACAGCGTCGAGCTGCAGACCTCATACCATTTCGACCATGCACCGGCTGCTGCTCGTCGAATCATCTCCCACGCTGCGCCGCGGCATGGAGAAGCTGTTGCTGCGCCACGGCTTCAACGTGATCGCGGTGGCTGCCGACGAAGCGGCACTGGCCGCACTCGAACAAGAAATCTCGCGCGGCCTGGGCACCGTGATCGTCGGCTGGTCGACCACGCCGGCGCCCATCAGCCAGGCCCTCACTGCGCGCTTGCACAAGCCCGACTGCCGCCACGTGGCGCTACTCGTGCTCGCCGCCGAGCCGACGCTCGTGGATGCGAGCCTCGCCGGCGCGCGCGCCTTCACACAAGTGAGGCGGCTGCAGCGCCCGTCTGAAGTGCCACGCCTCGTGCGCGGCCTGCTGGCCGATGTGGCGAACGATTCGCGGCCGCACGCCGAGTCGCCCGCCGCCTTGAAGGTGCTGCTGGTCGACGACTCGCGCACCAGCCGCACCAAGTACCAGCGCCTGCTGCGCAACCACGGCTATGCGGTGGTGAGCTGCGAGCATGCCGAAGCGGCACTCGCCAAGGTGCAGACCGAACGCTTCGACCTCGCGGTGGTCGACTACTTCATGCCGGGCATGAACGGCGCCGCGCTGTGCCGTGCACTGCGCGAGTTGCCCGCCACGCGTGACCTCACACTCGCGGTGCTGACCGGCTCCTACGAAGACGGCCTGATCAGCGACTGCCTCGAAGCCGGCGCCTCCGAGTGCATGTTCAAGAACGAATCGGACGAGCTCTTCATCGCCCGCGTCGACAGCATGGCGCGCCTGCGCGAACGCGAGCAGCGTTTGCAGGCCGAAGGCCAGCGGCTCGAACTCATCCTCGCATCGGTGGGCGACGGCGTGTACGGCGTCGACCGCAGCGGCCGCATCACCTTCGTCAACCCGGCTGCATTGCGCTTGCTGCAGTGCGAGCATGAAGACGAACTGGTCGGCCTCTCGGCGCATGAGCGCATCCACCATGCCGACGAGCGCGGCCGTGCCATCCCGGCCGAGACCTGCTTCCTGCAGCAGGCCTACGAGCTGGGCGATTCGCTGAGCAACTGGGAAACGGTGTTCTGGCGCATCGACGGCGACATGGTGAACGTGGAATGCACCGTGCGCCCGCAGCACCAGGACGGCGAATGCGTCGGCGTGGTCGTGGCCTTTCGCGACATCGCCGAGCGCAAGCGCCACGAGGCCGAAACGCAGTGGCAGTTGCGCCACGACCACCTCACCAAGCTGCACAACCGGCGCCACTTCGAATACATGCTGGAACAGGAGATCTTCCGCCTGCGCCGCAGCACAGAAGAAAGTGCCCTGCTCTTCATCGACCTCGACCGCTTCAAGCACATCAACGACACCGCTGGCCATGCCGCGGGCGACGCGCTGCTCGCGAGCATCGGCCGCAAGCTGAAGGCCCGCTCGCGCCAGTCGGACCTGGTGGCGCGGCTGGGTGGCGACGAGTTCGCCGTGCTGCTACGCAACGTGGACGACGGCAGTGTGCTCGCGCTGGCCGAAAAGTTCAGGACCATCCTCGACGAAGCCGCCTTCAGCCATGGCGGCCACGAGTTCGATGTGTCGGGCAGCGTGGGCATCAGCCGCCTGAACCGCCATTCGCTGTCGCCCGCCTACGCGATGAACTGCGCCGACGCGGCCTGCCACATCGCCAAGCGCCAGGGCCGCAACCGCATCCACATGTTCGATCTGGGCGGCGACGCGGGCGCACTTGCTGCCTTGCAGCAGTCGTGGTCGGAGCGGCTGAAATGCGCGCTGGCGGCAGGCAACTTCGCGCTGCAGTTCCAGCCCATCGTGGACCTGCGCCGCCTGCCGCCCAACGCCTTGGCTGGCACCGACTGGCAAGACAAGATCGAACAGGCCATGGCCCCGGCGCTCTACGGGCACGAGGTCTTCGTGCGTCTCGACGACGTGGAAACGCTGCTCGCGCCACGCGCCTTCATGTCGCAGGCCGAGCGCTTCGAGCTGCTGCCTGCGCTCGACACCTGGGTGCTCAATCGCCTGGCGCTGCTGCTGGCCGGGCAAGACCGCCGCATGGCCAGGCGCTTCCACATCAACGTGGCGGCCGCTTCGTTGCTCGACGCGGGCTACCTGTCTCGCCTCACCGCGCTGTTGCGGGGCGGGGCCTTTGCGCCGCGCCAGCTCTGCCTGGAGATCAAGGAGAGCGAGGTCGCCGGCCACATTGCGCAGCTGCTGCCCATCCTCAACGAGATCACGCAGCTCGGCGCCGAGTTGATGCTCGACGAATACGGCCGCGGCTTCGGCGGACTGGGCCACCTGCGCAGCCTGCCGATCAGTTCGGTCAAGCTCGACGGCAGCCTGGTGCAGACACTCGCCAGCGACGAAGTCGGCGTGATGATGGTGCGCGCGATGACCGACCTGGCTCATGCCATGAACGTGGTCGTGATCGCCCCGTTGATCGAGAACGCCGCGGCGCTGCACATGCTGAAGAACGCCGGCGCCGACTGCGCGCAGGGCTTCGTGCTCGGCGTGCCACGCGACATGTGGGCCGAGCTGGAAGCGCAGTAAACCTGTGCCGCACAAGCTCGCCGAGCTGAGGCGAGCGCAAACTAACGTGAGGTCGATGCAGCCGGCCTTACCTGCCATTTGAGCGGCCTCGGGGAGTTTTCCTACAAGCAATGTCGCCGTTTGCTGACGTAATGCATTGAACCTCGCAAGCCCAATCTCCTGCGGAGGTTGGACATGAATGCAATGAATTACAGAAGTCGCCTGGCTGCTACCTTGGCAGCCCTGATCGTCATGGGATGCGGAGGCGGCAACAACACCACGGAGGAGCCCGTCGAGCTGGCGGCATCCACCACCCCGGAAGCCGTCTCGGCGGTCAACACCGACCAGTCGATCCATGCGGTGATAACCGGCAGCCTGAGCGGCACCGTCAGCACGGCAACAACTGCCGCCAACCTCAGCACCGTGGGCACGGCGGACTGGGCGCACTGGGGCGACGGCGTTCCCGGCCTCGTGCGGCGGTCCGGTGGCGGCTCGCAGATCGGCGCTTACACGCTCGTCGGCAGTGGCACGCCTACGTCCTTCAACAACTCTCCGCGCACCCTCAGCTGGACCAGCGGCACGCCCACGGCGAGCAGCACCGCGAACACCAACGGGCTGTACATGTCCGGTGGCGGCTACTCCATCACCCTGCCTGCGAGCACCGCGGCGCGCACGGCGACGGTCTACGTCGGCGGCTGGAACTCGGGGGCCACGCTCACGGCACATTTGTCCGATGGGTCGGCTGCCGACTACGTGCATGTCAACGCGGCGACCACCGAGGTCTACGTTCGCACATACGTCATCACCTACCAGGCGGCAGCCGCCGGCCAGACGCTCACGCTGACATGGCAGCGCACGGCCGGCACTGGCAACGTCGACCTGAACGCCGTGGCCCTGTCGCTCGCCGCAGTGAGCAACACCCCGCCCACGATTCAGGCGCCGGTGGCACAGACGAGCCAGGTCGGCCAGGCCGTGACGCTCGCCATCAGCGCCAGCGACGTTGACGGCGACACGCTGAGCTACAGCGCCAGCGGTCTGCCCGCCGGCCTTGCCATCAACGCCAGCAGCGGCGTGGTCAGCGGCACACCGACCACGGCCGGCAACTTCACGGCAACCGTCACCGCGAGCGACGGCAAGGGTGGCAGCGCCTCCACGTCGTTCAGCTGGGTCGTCCAGGCCGGCGCCAGCGGCAGCAGCTTGAGCGGCGCGGTCAGCACGTCGGTCACCGCCGTCAACCTCAGCGCGACCGGCATCGCCGACTGGATCCACTTCGGCGATGGCGTCCCCGGCACGATGCGCAAGTCCGGCGGCGGCAGCCTGATCAGCGCCTACAGCGTGATCGGCGGCGGCACGCCCGCGAGTTATGGCGACGATCCGCGCGCGATCTCGTGGTCCGATGGAACGCCCACGGCCAGCAGCAGCGGCAACAAGACCGGCGTGTGGGTCGGCGGCCAAGGCAGCGGGTTCTCGATCAACGTGCCGGCCAGCACCACCAAGACCACGGTGACGCTGTACGTCGGCGGCTGGAACTCATCCGGCACACTGCGTGCGCACCTGTCCGACAGCTCGGCCGCCGACTACACCGACACCACCGCAGCGGCCAGCGGCCAGTACGTCCGCGCCTACACGCTGACCTACGTAGCTGCCTCGGCAGGCCAGCGGCTTGTGCTCACCTGGACGCAGGCTTCGGGCAGCGGCAACGTCACGCTCAACGGCGCGAGCCTCGGCACGGCGGCCACCGCGAATCGCGCACCGACGGTCGTGACGCCCTCGGCGCAAACCAGCACGCAAGGCACGGCGGTGTCACTCGGCATCAGCGCCGGCGATGCCGACGGCAACACGCTCACCTTCAGCGCCACCGGCCTGCCCACCGGCCTGTCCATCAACACCAGCACCGGCGTGATCAGCGGCACCCCGAGCGCCACCGGCAGCTTCTCGACAGTCGTCACCGTCAGCGACGGCAAGGGTGGCAGTGCCACGGCCTCGTTCTCGTGGACGGTGCAGGCGGCCCCAAGTGGCGCCAGCCTGAGCGGCGTGGTCAGCACGGCCACGACGTCGATCAACCTCAGCGGCACTGGCCTGACCGACTGGGCGCACTGGGGCGATGGCGGCGTGCCCGGCATCACGCGCAAGTCGGGCGGCGGCAGCCTCATCAGCGCCTACACGGTGCTCTCGGGCGGCGCAGCGTCGAGCTACAACAACGACCCGCGCGCCATCTCGTGGACCGGCGGCACACCCACCGCCAGCGCCACCACCAACACCAATGGCGTGTACGTGGCAGGCAGCGGCAACGGCTTCTCCGTCAACGTGCCCGCGGGCCTGACGCGCACAGCAGTGACGATCTACGTTGGCGGCTGGGCTTCATCCGGCACGCTGCGCGCGCACCTGTCCGACAACTCGGCGGCCGACTACACCAACACCACCGCTGTGGCGACCGGCCAGTACGTCCGTGCCTACACGATCAACTACGCGGCCGCTTCGGCCGGCCAGCGGCTGGTGCTCACCTGGACGCAGGCATCGAGCGGCGGCAACGTCACCCTCAATGGCGTGGCGCTGGGCGTGGCCGTGGCATCGAACCGCGCTCCGACCATCAGCACCCCGGCAGCCCAAAGCGGCACGCAAGGAACGGCCGTGTCGCTCGGCATCAGCGCGAGCGATGCCGACGGCGACACGCTCGCCTTCAGCGCCACCGGCCTGCCCGCCGGCCTGAGCATCAACGCGAGCAGCGGCGTGATCAGCGGCACGCCGAGCACCGTGGCCAACTACAACGCCACCGTCACCGTGAGCGACGGCAAGGGCGGCAGCGCCGCAGCGAGCTTCGCGTGGACCATCAGCGCATCGACACCGCCCACCAGCGGCTCGGGGCTTGACGCGCGGCCCAGCAACACGAGTTGCGTGGCGCCCGCGCGGCCGCAGGCCGGCACCGGCGTGCAGCTCGCGCGCGTGTTCCCCAACCTGAGCTTCAACCTACCGGTCGGCATGTACCAGCCCTCGGGCGACAGTTCGCGCTGGTACGTGATCGAGCAGCAGACCGGCCTGGTGCGCAGCTTCCCCAACAACCAGGGCGCGACGAGCAGCCAGGTCACGACCTTCCTCAATATCTTCTCGAAGATCCAGACCGACTCCGAGATGGGCCTGCTGGGCCTGGCCTTCCACCCCAGCTGGCCGAGCACGCCCTACGTGTACATCTACTACTCCACCGGCGGCAATCCGGTGGAGAACCGTGTCTCGCGCTTCTCCAGCACCGACGGCGGTGCCACGCTCGATGCCAACACCGAGCAGGTGCTGATGCGGCTGGTAAAGAACCAGAACGACCGCAACCACAACGGCGGCAACATCGTCTTCGGGCCAGACGGCTACCTTTACATCGGCACGGGTGACGGCGGCGGTGGCGGCGACCCGAACGCCAACTCGCAGAACCGCAACGTGCTGTTCGGCAAGATGCTGCGCATCGACGTGAGCCCGGCTACGGGATACGCCATTCCGTCGACCAACCCGTTCGCGACCAACGCCAAGTGCACCAACGGCAGCGGCGGTGCCGCCTGCCCCGAGATCTATGCCACCGGCATGCGCAACCCCTGGCGCTGGAGCTTCGACCGCAGCAACGGCAACTTGTGGGTCGGCGACGTGGGACAAGACCAGCGCGAAGAAGTGAACGTGGTCACGCGCGGTGGCAACTACGGCTGGCGAATTCGCGAGGGCAGCATTTGCTACAACGCGAGCAGCTGCGCCACCACCGGCGCCAATGGCGAAGCGCTGATCGACCCGGTGGTCGAGTACGACCACAGCGTGGGCCAGGCCATCACCGGCGGCTACGTGTACCGTGGCACCAAGGTGCCGGCGCTGGCAGGCAAGTACGTGTTCGGCGATTACGTGTCGAGCCGCATCTTCGCCTTCACGCCACCAAGTCCGCTGGTGGCGGCCACCCCACGGGTGGTGTTGCCCGCCAGC
>Ga0307516_10002064_pt1 | contig 27363 bp, 42 predicted proteins | sample 19_EM_MG_FD_203310 | JGI IMG/M metagenome (GOLD analysis project Ga0307516, IMG submission 203310) | Populus trichocarpa ectomycorrhiza microbial communities from riparian zone in the Pacific Northwest, United States - 19_EM | ecosystem: Host-associated > Plants > Roots > Unclassified | place...
CTACAGACATGTGGCTATGACCTACGGACGAGCTACGGAGTGCTATGAAACGGGGACTTGTCTACACAGCTATGCCGCCTACCAAGTTTCCATAGTGCTACATACTCAAGTGAGTTTTTCCTGATGGGCCCGTAAAGTCGGTTCGTTCGAGTTCGCCGAGGTCATCGTACAGTTGAGCGACTTGAGAGGTAAAGTGGCAAGATGTTGGAAAACATCATGCGTCAAACCGAATGCGCCGCCTAGGGCTGTAAGGCACTGGAACGAACGGTACAAGTCCATGATTGACTCTGGGGATTTGTAGGATTCCACATGGATCATCTCAAAATGAGTCAGCGTTGACGCGTATGGTGCCAAGACGGCCGCTACATTATCCCATTGCATCGAATCGTCACTGTCGTCGTCACTGCCTTCGCCGTAGTCTTCGTAGATGTCCTTGACCTGAACTGTCACCGACCGAACGTTTGGTCCGATTACGAGCCGTGGAAACACTGCTAACCCAGTGAAATCTTGCAAATTGACTGTCAGGTCATGGAGTGCAGGGAGGAGCGTATGGCCTGTGGATTGGTGGCGTTGGAAAAGCAAGGCGAACGCCACATGCTCTAAAGAGTAACAAGGTGCACGCGTTCCCAAAGACTTGATCCGGGAGGCGTAGAAGGATATACGATTGAAATCGGCAGGTCGCAACGTTCTGGTCAGTGTCTGAACACGCCAGGAAAGTTAAAGGAGGACAACAAAAATGCGTTCGGTGTGGCTTACTAGCACTGCCAGTGAATTGCTAAATGTAAAGTCAACCTCTGTATGGAATGCGTCTGGGGGTAACAGCTTCATGAGGAAGAACAAAGACGGTTGAAAACTCCAAAGCACATCTAACGCTGGGGAGCTGAAAGCCCTACACGTTGGTGCTAGGCTCAGAAGCGTCGACGATCTGGATTCGGATTTCCCTTCCGCACCGAGTACGCCTCCCACTGGATCCCGACAGAAATAAGCGAGAAAATATTGGCGAGTATTTCCTGCACTTGCAAACAAGGATGCATATTGAATCCGTCGTTGTATGTTCCCCAACACGAGGTGGATGAAACTGGACTGGCAATCACTGTCACTGACCACGTTCCTACGGTATATCCTTTCGGTCACTACTCACGAGGAGTCGAATATGACGGAGTAGCTGTCGCTTTAACAAGTCCTTTATATAAACATCTATGATAGATATTGCCCGCTGGGCCTAACGTCGTTTGTGTATACATGTAAGATGGGGTAACACAGGAAGCGCATTACTCGGGTTTGCCTGATTCGACATCGCGCTTACTCACTCGTTCATATCCATTCGCGGGAGGAGCAGGTTTTTTGGTTTCCTGGTTCTTCACCCAGGTGTAATAGAACGATCCCAGTAGGATGATTGCAATAGATGATGCCCGGCCGCTAGGGGAATGATGAGATTGGGGCAACAGGAGAATAAGGGAATGAGGGAAAACGTACGTGCTGATAAAATCGTGGAATAGCCACATTCCGAGGAGGGATGCGGCGACGCCCCGGACGGCGGCGGATACCATATGGGTGATTGGCGAGGTAACTTGGATTGAGAGAAGACTAGCAAGGCTCATGAAGAAGCCGATAGTACCCTAAAATAATGTTCATCAAATACAGTGGAGGGAGGAAGGGGTAAGACAGCTCACGGTAATCAATGAACCCCACATGTACGTCTGGAAGGCACTCATATTTTTACCAGCCGGGAGGTCCTCGGCGCCGAACAAGAGTGAGATTACACTCGGGCCTTCCCCAGCGAGGAGGGATAGCGGTAAAAATATGAAACTACTTAAAAAGTTGGTGTACCATGAAAGGAGGAGGGCACTCCCGTCGACAACATTCAAACTTTGCTTGATGACCACGGAATGTAAAGCCGTTATAACAGAGCTGGCGACGCCAAAGAAGATGCCCACGAATGACATGGGTATGGCATCTAGAAAAACACCGACGAAGAATCCCATCGTAACGACACTGCAGGCAATGAGGATCCGCAATGATGGACGGGTTTGGAGGACAACGAAAGATACAGCGACGGTGAAAGGGAGGACAAGGCCGCGCGCCACTTGATAGAAAGACGCATCGACATATTTGAGGGTATAGTTGCTGAAGCTGCGGACGAATGTCAGCTCCACCGGGAAGCAAGTTATTGGTGGACGAACCTAAGACTCAAAACATTCAAGCCAACCATCATAACAAGACCCTTGCATATCTTTGGGTCCATTGTTAATCTATCGGGTAGTAACCGCAAGGCGTCGGATGTGGAGAACAGCAGGACAGCGATAATGTGTTGAGTCCAAAGGAAAAAGAGCGGTGCGTTGGTCACATTCAAGACCCATTTGTTTCTGAAATGGAGGTCCGTCAAATGGCAAGCGTGAAAAGGATGCAAGGGGGACGCACGCCATAACCATCTATCAAACATTGGGGTAAGCTTTCTTCGGAACGTTGCAAAGCGACAGAAACCCACAGATAATGCGGCAACGAGATAGAAAACCACCACTCCTGTCTGAAAAAGACGTCAGCTCGGATTTGAATCCCAGGATGTTCCACCGACCACACGAGCATGTGAGGCTGGAGCCGTTTTGGCCGCACTTTGAGTGGCCATTAAGAATCCGAGTAGTTGGCTAGAGAATGTCCTGGGGGAAAATGGAAAAAATGGTTTTAACGTTCAAGACGTCGTAACTCGTTGGCAGGCCCCAGGGGTCGTTGGTCGTGGTGGCGGTCGGAGTTCGGATGGAAAGTCCAGATCACGGGATGCCAGCCGTTTTACCGAGACGCGACGCGTTCCACTTCTTCTCCCAATCCACAACCCACGGCTAGTCATCCTAACGAGATGTCAGACGACTCTGACAGGGGATCTCAACCCCCAGCACCGACAATTCATCAGACAGGCAAGTGGCTGTTATGAACCCCAGTTGCTCACTGACAAGTTGGGAAACAGCCCCCGAAGACACGATTCGCATAATGTTGGCGACTGACAATCATATAGGATATATGGAACGTGATCCCATCCGAGGACAAGACTCCATCAACTCTTTTCGAGAAATCTTGCAATTGGCCGTGAAACATAATGTACGTAGTCGTCTCAAGGCCCTAAGCGGCGTTCCGACTCCGTCTCTCCGCAGGTAGATTTCGTGCTCCTTGCAGGCGATCTCTTCCACGAGAATAAGCCGTCTCGAGAGTGTTTATACCAAACAATCGCTTTACTACGAGAATTTACTATGGGAGACAAACCTGTGCAATTGGAGCTGTTGAGTGATCCTGATGAAGGAAAGGCCGAAGGATTCTCGTACGTTTTGGTTAAATGTCTGAACATATGCTCTGACTGTTACCTTTAGCTTTCCAGCAGTAAATTATGAAGACTCAAACCTCAACGTTGGAATACCAGTTTTCTCAATTCATGGAAATCATGATGACCCACAAGGTGCCGGAGCTGTAGGGTGACATTTCGTTTGATAATTTTTCCTTCCCTCATTCAAAATTCAAGCAAGGGGCCCTATGTGCTCTCGACGTTCTTTCGGTCTCAGGTCTCCTTAATTACATGGGCAAGATCGATCTTCCTCTTTCAGACGCCGACGCTCTCACCACTGGCATAGCAGTCCGTCCAGTCCTCCTTCGCAAAGGACGAACACATCTCGGTCTTTATGGTATCGGCAACGTTAAAGATGCAAGAATGCACTTTGAGCTCCGGAGTAATCGTGTCCGCATGTTCATGCCCAGAGATAAAGGTAATTGGTTCAATATCCTGCTTCTACATCAGAATCGGTGAGCGCGAATGTTTTATCATTGTTGCTCTTCGTTGACATGATCTAAAGTGTAAAGCATGGGCCGCAAGAGTCTGTCCCAGAAGGCATGTTCGACGACAGCGTCGACCTTGTCGTGTGGGGACACGAACATGACTGTCGGATCATCCCCGAACCCGTAGCTGGGAAGTCCTATTACATCACGCAGCCTGGGTCGTCAGTTGCAACATCATTGGCAGATGGCGAGTCTATTGAAAAGTCAGTTCCTATTGCCTTAGTTTTTTTTTTAATTTCCAGCTGACAAACCTTGAAGACATGTCGCCCTTCTCGAGATTCAAGGAAAGGAATTCCAGTTGACTCCCCTACGGCTCAGAACCGTGCGTCCTTTCGTCATCGAAGAGGTCGCTCTGGCCGAGGCCGCAGAGCAGGAATCATCTGATATTGAAGATCAGATGGCCATTCAAAAGTACCTGAAAGCCAAGGTCTGCAATTGTCCCAACTGCGCAAGGCGAGGAGCAACTAACAAGATATTCTCCCAGGTAAATGCTTTGATCGACCAAGCTAACCAACAATGGGACGAGAGGAACGCCAAGGCCCTCGAAGATGGTGAAGAAGAGCTTCCTCGAATGCTCCCTCTCATCCGACTCAAAGTACGTATCTTTCATCCTCTCCTCTCCACGCACTAACTCTTTCAACGAAAGGTCGACACCACCGGGGTCACTCAAACGTCCAATCCCGTGCGCTTTGGCCAAGAATTTCAAGGGCGGATAGCCAACCCACGAGACGTCCTCATCTTCCACCGGTCAAAAAAGCAAGCCACCAAAAGCACCAAAGTCGCCATCGACCAGCCCGAACTCAGCATCGACGATCCGAACCTGTCCGTGTCGGAGAAGCTCGCCAAGGTGAGGGTGGCTACGCTCGTGAACGAGTTTTTGGCGGCGCAGGAGCTGCAGCTATTGGGTGAAGCGGGGATGTCGGATGCGATCCAGATGTTTGTGGAAAAAGATGATACGCATGCAATTCAGACGTGGGTTGACCTGTTCCTTGGGCTTGGTATACGGAGCGACTGATGTCTCTGACTTATAGACATGTCGCCAAGTCGTTGAAAGCACTGATGCAGGGCGTGCAAGGCAGTGAGGAAATCGACGAAGATGAGGTCGAAGATATGGTTTGTCGACTTGCTCTTACGACGACCGTTATTTGGCGCTTATAGCTTCATCAGCTCTTCAAAGCCAAGGAGCTCCACGAGAAGGAATATATCGAGAACGGGAGGCAGGTTAAAGCCAGGGTCAGCTATATGTCTCCCGTTCCGTTTTTCTTCTCTCAGATTTTCTCGTTCATAGGGCAAAGCCACTAATAAAGCAAAGGACGACGGCGCTTCGGACGACTCCATGATGATGGACGTCGATGTCAATGCAGGAGGATCCGACTTTGACGAACCTGATTCCGATGCATCTCCACCCAAAAAGAAGGCCACTGCTGCTGCGAAAGGGAAGAAGGCTGCTGTGGCCAAGGCTCCTGCAAAGAAGGCTCCTGCGAAAGGTCGCGGAAAGAAGGTCGTTGCCGTATGTCTCTCTGCTGTCCATTGATGGTCCTTATGTTAACTTGCATTTAGAGCGAGTTGGACGATGATATAATTGAAATTGACGATGACGATGATGAGGAAGTGGAGACAACAAAGCCTACGAAAAGGACAAATCGTTCGTCAGTGTTAAGGTCCGTTTTTCTTATCCAGGTACTCGGTTTACTGGCTGAGGTTGTGTACGAATAATTTAGTCAACCAGCGGCAAAGAAAGCACCAGCCAAGAAAAAGGCGGCTGCCCCAGCACCGAAGCAGAGCCAACTCAACTTTACCCCTGCTGCAGGGCGTACATCAAGAGCTGCGGCAAGCAAGGCAAGGAAGAAAATGGTATGTTGCTCTGTGAAAAACTTTATTATATTGATAGTGAATATCTTTACAGGTGGAATCCGACGATGATGATGATGATGACTGAATAAACCCAAGAATAAATAAAGCTGAGGCTTCCTCGATGTACTTACAATATTGCAGCTTCAATCATCAGCATGTTTTCCCAAGTGCAACATTTTGTGATACATTTTTTCCATCCAATTTGATTGCAGAGTCATGCGCGGAAAACGAGCCACTGGCCGTTAGCGTCTCTGAGTTCTCGAGACCGTCTCGCTCTCCCCACAACTCTAGGGCCTTTTTCATGAAAATTGCCCTCAAGTTCGCTTCAGCTATACCAGACGGTCGGAACTTGAGATATCTAAAACTGTGATTCTTTCTCTTCCAAATATCATCCCGACATTCGTGATAACTTCAAGGTGGAACAATTTCGCTCATCACCTCGTATAAACCCTCGACTTGTCTCCTTCCCAGATGCTTGCTCCAGAACTCCATGATTGGTTTCCAACCATCCCTCGAGGCAGGCATCCCAGCCGTTGCGCTCATTTTTTCCATGAAATGTTTGTAACCTTTTTTGTAGGCGGTGATAGCACCGGAAGGCAGCGCCGCGTCTGCTTGAGAAGAGCTGTGTACGACGAGAAGGGGTGTGGGGCTCAAAGAAGCAAGCGTCGGGTACGACAACAGAGGACCGGAAACGGACACGATCGACCCGAACATGCCGCCTTTCTGTTTCTGTTTCTGTTTCTCGTCCACGTCCGGTCCCGTATCGCCTTTGGGCAAATGCCGCTTCCACCACGCCAATCCGAGCTCTGCCGCCACAGTACCCCCTTGTGCGAAACCAAAGAAGTGGATCCTGTGAGATGGCCAGGAACAGTCGTCGATGAGATGGGTGAGGACTTTGGTGAGGAGATCGAGGGCGGGAGTTGGGTTGGGTCGTGGGATGAGGTCCCCTAGAGGATCGAAGGATTCGTACCACTGATATGATTCTTCGTATAAAAAGGGAACCCTGTGGGGAAACGGGGAGGAGTGGGTTATATATCTGGAATCCTTTTGGAAGCTGCTTACTGCTCGGGTGCTCGCAGGGCGAGAATGGCTGTTTGGGGGAGCTTCAGCAGGCGTCCCAGATTTGTGAAAGGGATGTGCGTGTCCCCTGTAGTGTACATTAAATCCCGGTATCAACATGAATTGGGAGTTGAAAGAAAGATCGTGGGCTTGCCTAGTCCGTGGAGAAGAATGAGAAGGTTTTCATCCGTGCCATCGTCGCTTGGGGAGTAGGAGAAGGGAACAGGTATAGCAGAACGCGTCGGAGCGGGCTTGACTCGTGGGGTTGGCTCATGAGAGGACGAGACGTACTCACGGATATGGATGTCTGGAGTCATTGCAACGTCTATAGTCAGTCACGGTTTATTCAATGCAGTAATTGTGCAATTGGAATCGTGAATGGATTATTCCATATATAAAGTCCTATCGAGAAAAGATCTATCAAATTATCTGCTAGATTACGACTAACGTCTATCATGATTCATAGAGCGCCCCACTGCTGTCCGTTCGTAGCAGTGTACGCCGAGGTTTGGAATGGCTGAGGCTGCATTGGCCCCTGGAATCCGCCATATTGAGCCCCTGACACCATCTGGGGCTGTTGTGCCATGTAATATCCCGTCTGTTGGACTTGAGGCTGAGGTGTCGTCATTAAGTATCGGGCTTGTCCTCCTCCCATGCCCACACCCATACCAGCCGCTGCTCCCTGCATCAGTAGTTGCGGGCTAGGAGTTCCAAAATGGTTCATCGACTGCGCCTGCAACGGCGGCGGCTGAGGCGTCGTGAAAGGCTGCATTGCAGGGCTTGACGTCATGAAATGGTGTTGTCCTGGGGGCGCGGACATGAACCCTGGCTGCTGCCCCGTCCGGAGCTGCATTGCAGCGTGATGGGGTTGGGGATGGAGGTAATGTGTTGGTGTGGTGGAAATGGGTTGCAACTGCTGTTGCGAGATGTAGCTAGGTTGTTGATGAGTAAATGAGGGGGTGGCGGGGGTATACGAAGCCATGCTCATAGGCCCCGCGGAGAACGTGGCTGGCTGCTGTTGTTGATGAAATACGGTCGCGGAGAAAGGCATTTGCTGGGTGTAGGGAGTACCAGTAAACTGCTGGGGTTGTTGGAAGGGAGTCCCTGTCGGATATGTCCCAACGCCCCCTCCAAACGAGGACTGTGGTCCGGTTAGAGGTAGAGGGGGTGGTACTTGTATTTGAAGGGGTAAAGACGAGTTCTGCGCGGGGGCTTGGAGAGATACTAAATCTGCCCACACGCCAGCAGGTTGCTGGCTTGTTCCATTCATCGGAGAGGGGTGTTGTGCTTGTCGCGGAGGTGGTCGTGACGTCGATGGCATAGGCTGCGGAACTGTCTGAGCCTGAGACGTGGAAGAAACGGGCACAGTGGGCGGCCGGTTCGAATTCGGCGCGGGTGGCTGATGAGCAGCATTGGTTTTCGACGTGGATGATGACGAGGCAGCAGTGGTAAGCGGTGTGGAGGTAGGCCGCCCAGCCCCCTTGGAAGATTCAGAGGATGTGGACTCTGAAGGTCCAAGCTTCGGAACACCGTACTTTGGCAGAAAACGCTTGAATTCGTATTTCGCTGTTCGGAGGGTGGTAAGGTGACGTTTCGTCAATCGGAACAGGTACTCACATCGGATATACGTCTCGAGCTCACTATCCCTTTCCATCTCCATCAAATTCGTGGGCGGTGGATGTCGGGTCTCGTTCGGGTTGTATAGAGTGTTGGACTTGACGTTTCCGATTTCTTTCATTCTCTACCGGTCAACGAAATCAATGGGGAGATCGCAATAGATTTGGGTTGGAGTCGATCTCACCTCTACCTGATCCTTCGTCCATGAATCCATAGTAAGGCTTTTCCTATAAATTCCAACAGTTTAAGAAACAGGAGACTAATGGGGAGTCTCCAGAGTCGACGCACACTTTCGTAACATGTGTCCCAATCTTCCGGTGTATGCTTGCGCAATTCATACTGCCACAGGTCCATGAATATCTCCTCCTTTGAGGACTGATGTATGAGTCCAGACGTACCAAATGAAAATGCCAAGGTTGTACGACGCCCAACGTGGTTGTCGTGCTTTACAATCCGCGCATACATCTACCATTTCAATAAAGGGCAGTAAATGACGTCGATCCTGTAAAAAGCTTCGAGAAGAACGGGGGATTTAACTCACCATTCCCGGGTTTCCCGGCGACTTCCAGTAGAACCTTCTGATTCCTGTCCGCTGTCAACTTGCTCATGACAAAATATGAGCGACGAGATAGATTGTTGAGAGATAAAGAGAGTTAAGTTAAGGGTTCGTGGGGGGTATAAGAAAAGACACAAGCCAAGAGATGACTTGTTTTGGCGCAATCACTCTGGTTAACATACAGTCACGTGCTCACTCCACTCAAAGTTAGGGGGAGAGAAGACGTTGCCTTGGGATTTGCTAGAGATATACTTAGCATTCTAACTATTGAGACGGTAGGAAAATAAGGTAGAAGATTCTGAAAGAGTCAATGAATAATTACTCGTCCTCGCCGCGCCTCCTTTCTGAAAGAACCGTCCCCAACTCCCTCCCCTTCCCTTTCCCAACCGAAGTCGAGACCCCAAATCCAGGCTCTTTCTCCTCTACTTTCACGTTACTCTCCTCGCCCGTGCTAGCCTTAGAACTGGAGGGTTGCGTCTCCGCATAGGCTGCCAAGACCGACTCCAGAGAAGAAAAGACGCTTTTCAAGACCGAGAAAATAAATTTAAAAGTGACCACGACGATGCTGAGAAAGTGGGGAAAGATCGTGGATAGGGTGGGTTGGGATTCTTGTGGGTCCGGTGGCGAGGAAATGGTATTATCGATATTGTTAATGTTGGCTGTATCAGTTGCTTTTGACGGAGAAGGCAAACTAGGAAAAGGAAACTGCAAGCTGCCGATCGCGCGGAGCGACTCGCCCGCTCTCACTCCCAAGTTGAAATCCCTGGAAGGCATGGAAGAAAGGAAAACCGACGCGTTGGACACCTCGTCTAGAACCGCCTGCGGCGCGATAGTGGAGGACCACGCCGAGGTAGCGGTGATGAGCGATGGCCAGTCATACTCTGTGCATTTCACGCGCAGATGGGCAGCGTAAAGAGAAGCTTTTTGGCCGGCGATGACGGTCGTGACCAATGATGCCGTGACGCCTGCCGCGAGGAGGGCTAGAAGCCCCAAGAGAGCTACCAGGGCGAGTACTGGATGCGGAGGTAATTTGAAGACGGGTGGGGAGGAGGTCCGTTGGGAATTGAGTGAGTTGAAACGCGGGGGGCTAGTAGGGGGAGGGATACATACCAAGCGCGAGTTGGAAGACGATCATTAAAAAGAGCCCGCCGAAAAAGGCTGCGCAGGCAATAAATACAACTATGAAGAGTGAGACGGTGCTGTGAATTTGTGGCTTGAGTATTGTGGGTGACGGCAGAGCAAGGTACTCACGAGGCCGCGAGAATGGGCAGGATAGCCAATGATACGAATGTCGTGAGGAAGATCTGTTCATGGGTATAAATAGGGGACGTCGTCGGGGTACCAGATACTCACAGATGTGATTGGGTGCGTCTCGAAGCCCTGACAGAGTTGAACGTATCTGGGTCTGATCAAGCCGTGAGCACTGCTGTTGTAATAGTTAATATGTCATGTAGATTGCAGAAATGCCAGAATTGGCTCACCGATGAAGCTGTTCAAATAATCCGACGCTGCAGTCTACGGAACTCGGAACGACTTCAACGGCAACAAATTCTGCCATCTGTGTAAAGGCCAAGAGGAGAGTTTGTCTTGATGATCATCGCACGTCCTGGGTTTTATGTCTTCCGGGCGTTGCGCAGCATCATGGTCTTGTGGCACATACGTAATATGTGCCTCCACGTCGACAGGGCGTGTCAGTGCCATTTGCTGGGAAGAAACGCAATTTCCTTCTTTCAATTAAATGACCCCTTGATACCTAACACCCTCCTGATGCTGAAACTCATCCATCGCTCACCTGGCCGGACTCAAGGCTTGGCTCCAAATGCTGGAATCGATCGTTTCAAGGAGAGTGGTGCGTTGATCTTGATTCGGATGTAGATCCGAAGTCCGATGACTCGTGTTATCTCCTTGCGTCAGTGGCTGAATTCAAGGAGCGATGGACAACACAAGGAACATACCAAGAGACGCAGAGCAAAGCGATGTATCCCCAGTTTCTCCAGCCGATCTTCTGGAAAGATACACAAAATATCCTTTTGATACCGATGAGGGGTACAAGGTGTGGTCATCGTTCGCCATGTTCGTGAAATCGGTTGACAACCATGCAAGCAAGGTCTCGCGAGTCTCCTTGCAAAGGGTGCGGTAGATGCGAGTCAGCCTTCACACATGCAAGAAGAGATTTTGAGGCGCACTCGAGTTTTCTATTTCAATAGGTAAGTCGATACTCCAGCAATCCGTACCTTGGTTTCATTGATGGCCAGTATCACCGGATGCGCTATTTCCGTCGATGACGTCCGTGAATACGAAACCTCCCGCCGAAATCCAGTCATGACCGACACAGAAACGGACACCAGGATGCCAGACGAGCGACGTGTCCTCACGTTTGCGGAACTGCAGGAGTTAATTGAAACGGGAAGGGTTGATCAGATACCGAATAACAAGGCGATACCCGACGCGTTGAATGTCAGTTTGCAGGTGTTTTTTTTTTCTCATAGAGAACATAACGCGTGCTGCAGGACGTTTCCCCCAGCAAGTCTACTACGCCAGTGCGAAAGAAACCTTGGGAGTAGAGGCGGAAAAATAGGAGTTCCGAAACAATCCGATTGATGGTTACATACATGTTACGTGAGCGAAATATGTCAAACTTCGAACCATTTAATACCCTGCCCTCTCTGTCGTCGGCGTCGTCCAAGCATCTTGCCCAATGCCGTTGACGTCGCCGCTACCGTCGCCCATGGCCATAAGTATCACGGACCAGGCCCCCTCAATGTTCAAGAAGCGCTCCCCCCAGTCCCTCCCAGCCATGACCTCCGCTGCGTCGTATCTCTCAGCGCTGTCTCAGGCTGACGCACGGGCCCGCAACAACCGAGCCCCCACTGCCACGCCCGCCCTCTCCGTCTCATCCTCCATCACCTCCTCGTCAGAGGACACCATACTGGACGAGTCCGAATTTGACAACTCGGATGGACTCGCCCTCCCTCCACGTCCCCCAACCTCTGAGCAGGTCTTTACCACTGTCCACACCGAGTTCGGACACTGCGCCAATCAGGATTATCGTCTCACCTCGCAACATACGCAAGGCGAGCCTTTGCCAACCCACGTAGAGCAAGACCCACCGTATTATATTTTGCTGTCGACCTACATCAGTTACCTCATCCTCATCATCCTCGGGCATATTCGTGACTTTTTCGGGAAGAGGATATATCCCAAGTGGTATTCCCATCTAATGCCGCGTGACGTGAGTATCCCGGTTCTTGCTGAGACCACTTTCCCTACTCCGTATGACGTTGTAATTCTGACATGATTATATTTGTAGGGTTATGCTCCACTTAATTCCGATTTCGATTCCTTCTACACTCGCAGGCTCAAGACCAGAATAGACGAGTGTTTCTCTCAACCTGTCACCGGTGTCGCAGGCCGCACCATCCTCATCCTCGACCGCATCTCCCCAGATTATAACCATACCCAAATACTCACTGGCAACAAAACACGCGCCCTGAACATCTCCTCTTACAATTATCTTGGCTTTGCACAGGCACGGGGTGGATGTGCTGATGCGGTCGAAGAGTCCATCCGGCGGTACGGTGTTTCGACATGTGGGTCGCGCCTTGAAGGGGGGTCTGCCGACCTACATACCATGGCTGAGGCTCTTGTGGCTCAATTTGTTGGCATGGAAGATGCCCTGATAAGTTCGATGGGATTCGCGACCAACTCTGCATATATCCCGGCTTTGGTGGGGAAAGGCTGCCTTGTCATCTCCGACGAGTTCAACCACGCATCTATCCGGTTCGGGACGCGCTTAAGCGGAGCGAATGTCCGCATGTTTAAGCACAACGATATGAAGAGCTTAGAAAACCTGCTGCGGGAGGTCATCAGTCAAGGACAGCCAAAAACCCATCGGCCATGGAAGAAGATCTTGGTCCTTGTCGAAGGTCTATACAGCATGGAGGGCACCATGGTCAACCTACCCAGCATCGTTGAGCTAAAGAAAAAGTACAAGGTAAGAAGACGCTGTACACTTTATGTCCCCTCGCTCATCATGTGCCTGTAGTTCTGCCTCTTCGTTGACGAGGCCCACTCCATCGGTGCCCTAGGCCCGCACGGTCGCGGCGTCACAGACTATTTCGGCGTGCCCCCACGTTCCGTCGACATTCTCATGGGCACCTTCACAAAGTCGTTTGGGGCTGCAGGCGGCTACATCGCCGGCAACAAGACCCTCATCGACCGACTCCGTGTCCGCGGACACCTTGGGCCGTACGGAGAAGCAATGACCCCACCGGTGCTCACACAAATCATGGCCAGCATGGCGAGCATCATGGGCGTCGCGGCGCCATCCCTAGCTACTCCGCTACCATCTCTATCCGCGTCCGGAACATCGAGAAGTCTTACAGTAGGACACCCTGGGCCGGCCTCCCCGTCCCTTCTCCCGCCGTGGCTCTCCCTAACACCCGCCCTCGCTTCAGGTCAAGAAGGCCGCGAGCGCCTGCGTCGCCTTGCATTCAACTCTCGCTACCTCCACGGCGGTCTAATCAAGCTTGGGTTTATTACATACGGCCACCTTGCATCGCCCGTCGTCCCCCTTCTCATCTTTAACCCCGGCAAGATGAACATGCTCCACCGCATGATGCTTGACCGTGCGACGCCGATTGTCGTTGTCGTTGTCGCATATCCCGCGACGCCGCTGGTGACGGGCCGGGTGCGGTTCTGCGTGAGCGCGTCGCACACGAAGGAGGATGTGGACTGTGTGTTGAGGGCGTGCGATGAGATTGGGGATGTATTGGATTTGAAGCATGGAATTGGGAAGAGAGAGAGGTGGACTTTGGAGAGGATTATGGCGAGTGCGGTTGAGTTGGTAGGGACGGATGATTCGTAAGGCAGAGGGGAGGAGGGATGAGAAAGGAAAGGTTGGGTTGAACCTTGTCATGTTGTTACGAATAATGCGTCTACGTTTTTGCTCCACTTCTGATCTTTTAGACATATAGGAACTACTCACGCACGGTTGTGATGGTTGTGAACTTGAAATTTAAAGGAACTCGTGTTATTACGCTATCTGTAACAGTGTTATGTTTTTTTCAGACGCCGTTGTGCAACGTTCAACGATCACAAGATACGAAATGTCCAGTTTTGCACTGCGCGGTTGATCGTTCGACGATATTGTTAACTCCTTCGTCTCCTGGTTCAAACGATGAGCATTCCCGATGGAACAGCTCCTGTAAAACAAGAGTGAGTTTTCGTGTAACCCCTTTTTCCGGAGTCCACGGTATCGTTGAATTCATTTGCACATCCTCAAGATACCTCCTCACAGGGAATAATATCCTACATACACCAGACGACGATGCAGCTGAGGGGACGACAAACACACAGGGCCGCGCTCAGACCCGAGACCGAGATTCTAGAGATGACAGGCCCTCCGGGCCCTCACGCAATAAATTGACCAAGGAGCAGAAAAAAGCACAACGGGGTGCAAATAAAGGCAGGAAGTTCGGTAAAGTACGGGACGAACTTGACCTGTGCTGGAGAATCGCGAATGGGATGACGTGCGAGCGTGGTACCGAGTCAGCGTTCCCATCCTCTGGTTGGCACAATGCACCTCGCTCATTTCTACCTCACAGGTGTCGCTTTTCCCATGATGTCGGTGCTTACCTCGCCGCGAAGTCGCAAGACATACGAATGCCGCAGATCTCAGAGATCTCCAACCCATCACCTTTCGTGCCGGTCATCGACAAGGTTGGGATGCCCCATTCCCCGTACCCGTCGTTGGATTCAAGCAGTGTATGTCCTGTCTTCGCAGAGACGGGCGAATGCAGGTGGGTTGTACATCTATGAACCATCTCGAGGAGAATTAAAATATATGTTGAAAGGTATGGCTTTAAATGCCGTTTCCTGGGTGGCCATGTTCATTTCGACGACGCTGGGGAGCTAACTCTAGTTCGAGACGACGACCAAAAAGCACGGATGGCACTTTCTTCGTCAGAGCTCAACTTCATTGGGGCAGAAACGCAGAGGCTATTAAAATCCAAGAAGGTTCGTCTCTTGAAGGTCTTACCCATATCATTTATCAACGAATCACCAGTACCCTTGTCCGATTTCTGATGCGTACCTTCAAGAACTGCAAATCCAAATTGCTGCGGAAAATCAACCAAAACCTGCCCTAGGAGCCGATCTAATTATTGTCGAACCGGAACAGAACATCGTGGCTGATGTCACAGCAGGATCCAACCCTTCAGAAAGTCATGAAGTGAAACTGACTATTGAAGAAATAGTCGAGAAACGCACAGGGGATTCGGCTTCAACCTCACAAGTCGATTCTCCGGACATTCCGCTCAAATTCAGTGAAAAGAAGAGATTAAACTGGTCAGGCAAAACTTGTCAGTTGGCCAGCGTTCATTCAATTTGCCGAGCCTTCATACAATTTGCATTTCTAGACCTCGCACCTCTTACCACAGTTGGCAATTTGGTGAGGCCGTACAAATACACTGTTGGAGTCATCTCTCATCACAATATCCAAGCCTTTTCGTCGGCTCTGCGTCAAATATGGGGCGGATATCACTTGCGGCGAAAGTCAGCCCAAAGCCTACAATTTGCTCCATATTCAAGCTGATGGTTTTCTTCACCGCTCTTTGTAGTGGGATTAGCCCATTCGTTCCTCTCAGGATCCAAGGAGGAGTGGTCGTTAGTCAGGAGGCATCCCTCTGAATCAATATTCGGAGTCCAGGTTGCCGGCAACAAGCCTGCATCACTCGTCCCGACAGCAGAAATTCTCGCAAAAGAATGTGCGGGTGGCATCGACTTTGTAGATGTCAATTGTGGGTGCCCCATCGATCTCGTCTTTAAAAGCGGCAGTGGATCTGCTCGTACGTCTCGTGCCTTTGTCTGTTTTCCAAGATTCATTTTTGTACGGAAATTACAGTCCTTGATGCTCCGGGTAAACTCGGGAAGATTTTGATTGGTATGAATAAAGCGTTGGGCGAAATTCCCGTCACAGTGAAGCTTAGAACGGGCGTGAAGGACGGGAAGAATACGGCACACAAGTTGATGCCGAGGGTTGCGGGGGAGTGGGGAGCTTCTTGCCTTACTGTGAGGGATTTGTCATTCAGAAATCTTGGCGTTTCGCTTAGAAAAAGGGTTGTATTCCAGCTTCATGGACGTACAAGGCAGCAACGATACACCCGGCTCGCTGATTGGGATTATGTCAAGGAATGTGTCGATGCGGTACGGGCCGGAGAAGCCGACGAGGATCGTGAGTGGGGATCCAATGCAGTCATGGTTTCCTTCTCATTGCTCTTATAATAGTGCCACCTATCCCCATTTTTGGCGGCGGCGACTGTTATTCGTCGCAAGACTATTGGGCAGACGTGGAAAAAGCGAATGTCGATGGTGTGATGATCGCAAGAGGAGCCCTTATCAAACCCTGGATCTTTACAGAAGTAAAAGAGAGAAGGGAGTGGGATATTAGTGCTCGCGAACGGTTAGACTTGATAAGGACTGTGAGTTATTCGTTTTTGTCGTCGAACGAAAGCGTACTGAATTTCTATTTTTCTAGTATGCTGAGTATGGTCTAAAGTGCGGCTTCTGTCCTCGTTTCCTCTTCTTGATGTTGACTAATAGATCTCTAGTCATTTTGGATCCGATACTGCGGGTGTCAACACGACAAGAAGATATCTTTGCGAGGCCCTCTCGTTTCAATATCGTTATGTCCCCATTGGTCTCCTTGAAAGGCTCCCGGGAAGGATCAACGATCGTGCCCCAGCCTTTCGCGGACGGGACGAGCTCGGTGCGTATTAACCACTTCATGTAGGTCTGTCATTGACTGATGGCCATCCATCAGAAACACTGCTTGCTAGCGGTGACAGCCAAGACTGGGTGAAGATCTCGGAGATGTTCCTTGGACCTGCACCTGAGTCGTGGTCTTTCACGCCGAAACACAAGAGTAATGCGTATGAGAGTCAAGGTTGATCACGTTGTTCTCGCCATATAACGATGTACAGGGATGTGTAAAGGTATGCCTAGGATGGCAGAAATTGCAAGCTGAACATTGTTTACAACGATCGTGCGACTTGTCGAACTGGACGTCGTTTCTTCATTTTCTTGTCACAGAATCCACCAAAATGTGGTCCAGTGTTTTGATCCAGGAGGAGAGAACTGAAAACCTCCCAGGCGAAGCGGTCTACGTTTCACAGCCGAGGCTTACAGGTCTCCTATGTTCTCGCGATGAAGGCGAAGCCGTAAGTTCGAAGTCCTTGCGGACTGACAGGAATCTAATCGGGCTACAGTGGCGCAGCTATGACGTCGACGCAGTCCTGCATCATGCTCTTCTTGGATTGTGGTGAGCCAGCGCATCGATGTGGGCATAAATAAACCTGTCTTGGTCGTGGCTGGAACGTCATGTTTGTTTGCTCAGACCTCCGATGAAGTTCAGGTTGCCTGGAAACTCGCTGGAAACAATACCCTAGGCATAGTTTGCGCTTTCATACCCGTATTTGGCAATGTTACATAACATCGCTGGTGAGCGTTTTCATCGCTGTGCGGTGAATTTCTACCATTCACTCACCAACGGCTGTTCGTACCTTAATGTCGAACTTCAAATCAATGCCACCATCCCATGGGAATAGTATGGTCACTACGTACGCCCATTCCACATGGTGCAAGAGTCATGCGGCCTCCATCTTTTGTGACTGATACAGTCTTTGGGACTTGCAACCCGAAATACATGACTGCTGACTGACCTCGAGTATCCGTTATATCGTTTAGGAAGGACCCTTTTCGCTAGATTTTTCCGAACGTGAGTCTTTCAATGAGCTCAAATATATATTGACGATGGAACGATAAGCTCTGATTATCGTCCACATCTCAAGCGATCGATCCCTTCTCATCAGCCCTCTTTGCTTATAGAATAGGGCAGTGCACCATCCTGTGGACGTTATAACCATTGTAGGTCCCTGATTGCGACGTCTTCAATGTCCCCTCCATACCTCACCTCGTGATACAGAAACCATACCTTTGGAAATGGAGAAGGGCTCCACGCCGGACGATAGCCTTTCGAGTCGCTCGGCACAAGATCCAGAGAAGGGGTCCCACGATTTGGAAAATGCAGGGGTTCCCGATGGTGGTCGAAGAGCGTGGTCTGTTCTTTTCGGCGTGTGGGTGTCTCTTTTCGTGCCATACACCGGTTCGGAAGATTGAAATATCTCCAAGTTGGTTGATGCAGTTCTGTACCTTCGGGTATGTTTCCTCTCCGCCAACGGCCTGATACATCGAGAGCCTACAATATCGTATTGCAGTTATATCAATGCCTTCGGCGTATATAACGGTAATTTTCTCGTTGACTGTTCCGCTCCCACCCTGAACCATATTCACAGACTTTTATGTCCGAATTTACCTGAGCGAATGTTCTTCATCTCAAATCAAGTGGTTACATTTTCAAATTGACTTTGACTCGTTTGTTCACCCAGGCCCATCCCTACAGTTGGATAGGCAGCACTCAGCTCTTCCTCCTCAGTTTGTGCGGCTTAATAGCCGGCAGAGCATATGACACTGGTTACTTGTTCGTTTTTCCTCCTTGTCTTCGGCCGACGACTACTCGAATATTTGAAGTTATCATATGACCATAGGGGGATCGGCGCTATTTGTTTTCTGCCTCTTCATGCTTTCTCTGGCTCGACCGGGTCAATATTATCAGGTTTGGTTACCCTGTTTTGTACGACATGATGCCTGGTTGACCGTGTTCCTAGGTTTTCCTTGCCCAAGGTTTGGGGGTTGGTCTCGCCTGTGGCATGTGTTACGTACCAAGTCTGGCACTCATCTCGCAATATTTCCATCGCAAGAGCGCGTTGGCGATGGGAATTGCTGCCTCAGTACGTCCCTCTTCTGATGCCGTCATCAGTGTGTCGGATCCTCAGAATATTCCTTTAGGCAGCCGCAATCGGTGGAGCGCTCCATCCCATCATGCTCAACCAGCTTTTCAATGGATTAATTGGGTTCCAAAATGGGGTCCGCGCAAGCGCTGGCTTATGTGGATTCCTTTTTCTCTTGAGCCTTTCCCTCATGAGGCAGAGAGCAACATTCGTTAAAAGCGATTTTGACATGTTGCGCATGATGCAGGCTTTCGCTACTGATATGCCATTTGTCCTCATGACGCTCGCGTAAGTTCTGGTGGAATTTCTTACTTCCGATCGTGCACTGAATGTGTCAATCAGGACTACTATTAATTATGCCGGTCTCTATTTCCCTGTTTTCGTCATCCAGCTCAATGCCATCAAGAATGGTGTCATTCCACAGTTGGCCTTCTATACGGTTCGTTGGACATTGACCCGTTGTCTCGACATTGCACGCCTTAGCATTCTTCTGTTAAGATTGTCATCTTGAATGGCTCTAGTGTGCTTGGTCGCATAATACCGACCCTATTTGTCCCCCGCATCGGCGTATTCAACGTGATGATTGCATGCATATGGATAGCTGTGATCCTCATTTTCTGCACTCTCGCCGTCAAAAACGTGGCGGGAACTATTATATACGCCGTTATGTATGGATTCTTCTCCGGCTCTTGTACGTCTCCCATCTCACACGCGCCTATTGAATACTGATACCTGTCCAGACGCCAGCCTGATCACACCGTTGATCGCTTCGACTGTTGATGATCGCTCGGAAATTGGAGCCCGAATAGGCATTTGCTATGCCGTCTCTGGTGAGCGCGCTCGAAGCCTTTTGTACTCGAATGATTGTATTATCTTTACAGCTTTTGGCGGTCTAATAGGTTCGTATTGATCTGACACGATCATGAGGGTTCGTATTAATATGTAATTACAGGTCCCCCGATTGCTGGTGCATTGCTCACTACCTCATTTATATGGTGGCGACCCTTCCTATTCACAGGGCTTTGTGTTGCTGTGTCGAACATTTTTTTCATCGCTGCACGACATTTCTATTCCAAGAAAAACGGTACGCAATGGTTGTAATACGGGAAGTGGTAGGACGAACTTTGTGATCACACTTTCTGTGCCACGTGGATAAGAGATTGACTAGCGAGCCTTCTTCGTTGTATTATGCGTGGTCTTGGCCGGTAGATGATCCTTCCGTGAAATATCATTTTAAGAGTAGACTAGGAGAATTCTCGCCACCTTCCTGTGGGAGATTGACCGGCGGGCCATTCCTTTCCCGATCCGATTCTCCTATGGAGTGAATCGCTATGTGGTATTACTACTACTACATTTCTAGCATTCGTTCGCCGATAGTCAGACAACTCGTATAAATTTCAACTTTCATACGAAATGAAAGCATAGTCAAGGGAGTCGGGACGGGAATTTCGGACCTCGGGTCAGGTGGGGGGTTGAATCGTGCTCGCGCTCATGGGTTTTTGCGAACGGGACCAGTATGGTGGGGAGCTTTCGCAGGGGGGCCGGGGAGGGACTCGGAGGCAATGTGGTGCGCACTGATCTAGTCGTCGAGGGTGAAACGGAGAGTATGACGGGTTTCTCGTGAGGTGCACATGTGGGTGTCCCGGGTTAGAATTGGTCGTTGGAACTTAAGTTGACCTGGTTGGGACTTGGGAGGGTGGAGGAGTTTACTTACCATGTGTTTCACGAAGTAGGTGCCGCTAGTCAGGCGCCCAGTGAGACGGCATAATCCATAGGGCGGTGGCGCGCGTGGAGGCCCATGGTATGGGCAGCAAAGTGACAGGCAAAACATCGTGGCAGTACTGTATGTACGAAAAATTTGGCGCGGGCCATCTGGAAAAACCGAGTTCTCGTAAACTCGAACTTGAACTCATCTGAATAGGCACATTTATCAAATTATCACCCCTGATAGGATAGGATATAAAATATATTAACCCGTTACCCGCGGTGGTCCCGATATTTTTCCCAGAGGTCTGATTGAAAATCAGACAAAATTTTGGGTCTACGCAAATCTATGTTGGAAAGTCCGGACAAACGGGGTACCCAAGGGGGAGTATGTCGGAGGCATATGTTCGGATAGGCCACCATCTTTTGTCAGACGTCAGTTGGAAATCCGGACAAGACGAGTTGGACTTGGCGGATTGACAACAGTGATTAGTCTGAACGCGGTTCAAAATACTAAGATTTTTCCCCCGAGCAGGCGGATACCTTCAAGCTTCTATTACCCGCGGGAGCGCTCACAGAGCGTTTGCGGACAATATCTAGGCATATGCATAAATTAGCTATTTCGATACCAGCGGTGACCGGTGAAGTTTGAAGTCCTGATTTCTTGCCTCCCTCCCTCCTTATGCCTTATTTGGCGCGGCCAATGTCATTTTTTTACTTATGTGGTGCCCATCCTCTTTTTTTTTTTTGGTAAAAGACGGATTATTGGTGGTTTCCCGTCTTTTCGGTGCGTCGAGATGGGTTGTCACGTGGTCGCTGTCATATTCGCGTCGCTGTCCAGACTCCAGAGTCAGGTCACTCAGGTGTCCTCCAGGTAGGCTCGTGACCAGCCCTATTACGATGGGAGGGCTCGCGGAGTCCAAGGAACGTTCATCTGATCAGCTGTGATCAGATGCTAAAATTCAAATAAATTTGAACTCGGCACAAGATTTTTCTGCCATTCCCACGTTATCTTCTTATATCACATACCAGATGACATGGCATGATCACCCTAGCGGACGAAGACGCGGTGCGACACTCAGGCTGTGCGTGTCGCATTTACAACGGATTCTGCACTGTACACATCCTCTAGGAAAGCCCAGACCACCTGAATTTCATTCGCTTTGCAGGCCAGACTGATTTATGATCACACCTTACCGCCCTTCGTTTTGTCTTGTGGACCTCCGAGCGCTTTGCCTCGAATGGGAGGCATGTTAATAATGTTAATAACTAAATTGTTGGTAACATCTGTTAAAAACCTCTCCAGACGGACATGTTACTAACTCGTCCAATAATTGTTCCCGGAACCCTATCGACGATTCGAGATTGCTGGTGCGCCTTCAGGAATGGGTAGCAACCAGAAATTACGTGACTGCTGACCGACCTCCGGGCTCCGCTATATCGTGTAGGAAGGACCCTTCTCGCTAGATTTATCCTTCGAACGTGAGTCTTCTGAAGCTATAAGTATATAACCATGGGACGATATTCCCACCTTATCATTCACATCTAGCAACCGATTCCTTCTCATCAATCCCCTTTCCTCGTAGTAATAGTGCACCATCCCGTGGACGTCATAACTATTGTACGTCTATGATCGCGACATCATCAATCCCCTCCCCCCCATATACCCTCGCCTCATGATACAGAACCCATGTCTTTGAAAATGGAGCAAGGCTTCCCGGACGATAGCAGTCCTTCGAGGGACTCGGCCCAAGATCCAGAGAACTTGAAGGGGTCCCACGATTTGGGACTTGAAAATGCAGGGGTTCCCGATGGTGGTCGAAGAGCGTGGTCTGTCCTTTTCGGCGTGTAGGTGTCTCCTTTCGTGCCATACACCGGTTCGGAAAATTGAAATATCCCAAGTTGGTTGATGCAGTTCTGTACCTTCGGGTATGTTTCCTCTCCTCGAACGGCTTAGTACATTGAGAGTCTACAATATTGTTTTGCAGATACATCGTTGCCTTTGGCGTATATAACGGTAATTTTTCTTACGAACTTTTCCGCTCTTATACTGAACCATATTCAGACTTTTATGTCCGGACCTACCTGGGCAATTGTTCTTCATCACAGATCAGGTGGCTACATTTTCTAATTGACTTTCACTCGTTTGTTCACCCAGGCCCATCCCTACAGTTGGATAGGGAGTACCCAGCTCTTCCTCCTCAGCTTTTCCGGCTTGATAGCCGGCAGAGCATTTGACACTGGTTACTTGTTCGTTTTTTCTCCTCGTCTTCGACCGACGACCGCTCAAAGATTTGAAGTTATCATATGACCATAGGGGGATCAGCGCTATTTGTTTTCTGCCTCTTCATGCTTTCTCTGGCTCAACCAGGTCAATATTACCAGGTTTGTCTTTCCTGTTTTGCACCGGATTCATTATTGAACGGTTGACCGCCTTGTAACCGTTGTATTTAGGTTTACCTTGCCCAAGGTTTGGGGGTCGGTCTCGCCTCTGGCATTTGTTTGGTACCAAGTTTCGCACTCGTCTCCCAATATTTCCATCGCAGGAGCGCGTTAGCGATGGGAATGGCTTCCTCAGTACGTCCCTCCTCCGATGCCGTCATGTGTCAGATAAACAGTCCATAAACATTCTTCCAGGCAGGTGCAATCGGTGGAGCGCTTCATCCTATCATGCTCAACAAACTTTTCAATGGATCGATTGGGTTCCAAAATGGGGTCCGCGCAAGCGCTTGCCTATGTGGTTTCCTTTTGCTCTTGAGCCTCTCCCTCATGAGGCAGAGAGTAACACCCGTTAAAAACGACTTTGACATCTTGCGCATGGTCCGGACTTTTGCTACTGATACGACATTTGTGCTTATTACGATCGCGTAAATTCTGATGGGATCTCTTACTTCTAATCGTGCACTGACTGTGTCCATTAGGGTTACTGTGAATTATGCCGGTCTATATTTTCCTCTCTTTGCCATCCAGCTCAATGCCATTAAGAATGGTATCACTCAGAAGTTGGCCTTCTACATGGTGCGTTGGCCATTCTCCTTGTCTTGATACTTCACGTCATGACATTCTTGTGTTAAGATTGTCATCTTGAATGGCTCTAGCGTGCTTGGTCGCTTAGCACCAGCCCTATTTGTCCCCCGCATCGGCGTCTTCAATGTGATGATTGCATGCGTATCGATACTTGTTATCCTCATGTTCAGCACTTTCGCTGTCAAAAACGTGGCGGGAACTATAATATACGCCATTATGTACGGATTCTTCTCAGGGTCTTGTATGTTTCCCGACTCGCATGCGTTAAATGACTGATACCTGTCCAGACTTCAGCCTGGCAACAACGTTGGTCGCCTCGACTGTTGATGATCGCTCGGAAATTGGGGCCCGAATGGGCGTCTGCTATGCCGCCTCTGGTGAGTGTGCTCGAAGCCCTTTTATACTCGAAATGATTTGAAATATCTTTACAGCCTTTGGCGGTCTAATAGGTGCGCATTGACCTGACCCGACCACAAGGATTCTTACGTATTCACAGGTCCACCGATTGCTGGTGCATTGCTTACCACTTCGTTTATATGGTGGAGACCTTTCCTATTCGCAGGGCTTTGCGTTGCTGTGGGGAACATTAACTTCATCGCTGCGCGACATTTCTATTCCAAGAAAAAAGGTACGCAATGGTTGTAACTACTTTTTTACATCAGAAGTGGTAGGGGTCATACTTTCTGCGTCTTGATTGGCGGGCCTGCTTAGCTGTATTATGCGTAATTCTTATCGTCATCCTTCCGTGAAATATCATCGAGTTGACTAGTCCCAATGAAAGAATTCTCGAAGGATTTTTTCCCCTGTGCGATGCACTAGTCATATTCCAAATTCTGATCTTGAATGAGCAAACCGCAAGTTGCAACAGTGCGTGGCGACCTCATCCTCGACACCCCCGATCGTTGAAACCCTCTTCCATTTTTCTCCGACCAAGAACCAGCCCGAAAGCAGCCTTGGGAAGTGCAAGAAAATGATTCGCAGAGTGGGCCTTCTTCTCCTTCTCTTTCTTTGTCTTAGAGCTACCATCCATCGCGGTACTGTCATCGCTCTCCTTCCTTCTCTTCCTTTACCACATTAGACCCTGAAGCAGTGGAATCGGAATCGGATAAGATTCGAGGGCTGTCGATTTCTAGTAACTTTCTACCAAGGTATCTCAGATAGGACTGCTGGTAATCGAAGCAAAGAAACATACCTCAGTCGACACGGAGCGCAAATCGACTGAGGCATTTAGGTCGGTAGGTAAGCCTGAGGTAGATAAGTAGTCGGAAGGATACGTTATGAATGTAAGAGTAAATAGTTATCGTGGTGTTAAAATGAAATAGAGGGTGCCAAAACGTATGGGTATATGGGGACCGGAACAAACCTGGTAAACGAACGCGAAAGCCCTATAACAATGCTGAAAGCAAAGTATGAGAGAGACAAAGTGGCAAAGCGAAACTCGTCCTTGGGTGCGGTTTATGCTCAAGAACGGTGAGCCAAAAGAGGAAGGGCCCATACTAGTGCCATAAAACTGTAATATAATAGATTTATCCCTTTCGAGGGAACGTGCGTTTTCCTTCCGTCACGCTCCAACGGAATCCCCAAGTTGAGGCTGTCGAGATATCGGAGTCGATGAGAGTTAACTTCTGTTGCTGCACCTCGATAGTGTGCGATCCGCTTTGGTTGGTCCTAAGTTGGAGGGCCTGATAAGCCGTGTTGGTTGAGGGGGAAATCAGATTATAAACGTACCTGGAAGAGTCTCAAGGCTTTGATGTTGTTGGCTTCATCAAGGGTGAAACGGTGGTACATGCCCGCTGGGGTCACAAGGAGAACTCCAGGCTCGATAACCAGACGGATCCATGCCTCGGTAGGGGATTCTGTGTTGGTCGAGGTCAATGATAGCATTCGATAAATAGCTGTGTCCTTTCCTACCTCTGATGTCCCAGAACCCACTTCCTGAGAGGATGTATCTGATTTCTTCATCTTCGTGCATGTGTCTAGAGAAAGGATCAAGAAGGAACGAGTCAGATCGTCACAATGCCGGTCGATCCCACGTACTCCTGAAAGTATCCCTTGATCGTATCTTCAAACGCCTGTTTCCCCGTATCAGTTCTCCGGCCTCTCGGGTAGCAATCCCGAGATACTCACATCTCCGAGACCCTTTTTCGATACATCGAAGGTATCATTGTTCGTATACCCTCGTTCCTGCATTATAGCATCCAGGGTGGGCTCGTAGCCATCCACGGGGATTGTCCAGAATTTGAGGCCGAGTTTGGTCAGTTTGTCAGGAGAGACGGGTTGGGAAGGGATGCAGTCGTGCGGGAGACGCTGGTCGCCGGGGAGGTTGTCGAAGTAGTAGGCTCGCATGGGGACTCGTAGGCACGTTGGAGGGTGTGGTCAAGAGGAAGATGGGGGTCAGTATCGCAGCCATCGCTGGTACTTATTCACTTTCGTATCAGCGTATCTCTTGGCGCAGTCAGGCGCGGTCAGTGCAAGGAATTGTAAGGGAAGGCGCAAACCGTCAAGCATTCTTGATTCGGGCAAACCCCGCGACTTCGGAGTAACTGACAAAGGGCTGGATCGTAGCGAATAATCCATTCATTTTGTCAGGCGAAGTGAGGGATGTTGAGGTATAGGTCCGCCGATACAGGCATGATGTAATACCGTACAGACGATCGGTCGATCAGTATGTAAGAGGGCCCGGATCACCCGTAATATAACATATAACACAACTCTTGCCCCCGGATCAATAATACCCACCATACCCGGTAGCATTACTAAGCACGCTCTCGTCTATGTACCTCACGCACCTCCATCATGATTTCTTATCAAAGGGAGGAGGACGAAAGAAGTCGCGAGACCAGGAGTATTGGTAAGCGGGACGAGATCCCGGGCTTCAAGGCCTGTACGGGAACTCCGGGGTCAACCCCGTTGCCAGTCAAATTCAACCCGATCGGGATTGAAACCATATGGGTTGCCGTCAATTTTGGCGGGCAACAGGATGGAAACGGGCTGATCCTGGAGTTCCCGTACAGGCCTATCATAGGAATAGTATTACTGCGCGCACAAAAAATAGCCTCGGAAGCTGATAAGTAAGCGACGAAGGTCCTGTCTGAGGTGACGGGCTCACGGAGTCCACTGGCAGTGACGAAAGTTCGGCGGGAATTCGAAGGATCAGGATAGAAAAGGATTTTCCGATATTTCCACGGTATCTTTCTTATAACAGTTATATCCCATACCTACCACTGTACCAACGGTGAGTTACAAATGTCACAGACATGCCGCTTCACCGAGGATGATCATGATCCCTGCCTTCCTCGGAAGAGGACTCGAGGAACACCCGACAGTGACGTTGATGTTTGAACCAGCTTGGTGTGATCGCGTCAGAGCCCACACGGCAGAAACATGGCGACGTGATTATCCACCTCAACCCACCAAAAAGACGGGAAATGACCAATAATCCATCTCTTACCACAAAAAAAGAGACTGAACACCTTGTGAGTAAAAAGATGACATTGGCAGTGCTACCTAAGGTATAAGAGCGAGGGAGGCAAGAAATCAGCATTTCACCGTCGGTAGGTCGCGCCAGATCCAGTGTACAGCATAGTAGCATGGTCTCCCTATCGAATAAAGACACGGTGCGTCGCTGTGCGTGTCAACACATTATATAAATCATCCAGGAAAGCCCAGATTACGTTTGCCTCGAATGGGAGGAGTCAACGATTCGAGATTGCCCCCGCGCGTTCAAGAACCGACTCGGATGGGAACCCGAATTTACATGACTGGTGACCGACCTCCGGGCTCCATTATATCGTGGAGGAAGGACCCTTGTCGCTAGATTTATCCTCAAGCTTCGAAAGTGAGTCTTCTGAGGCTCAAGTATATAAGAATGAGACGATA
>Ga0307516_10002065_pt1 | contig 27350 bp, 37 predicted proteins | sample 19_EM_MG_FD_203310 | JGI IMG/M metagenome (GOLD analysis project Ga0307516, IMG submission 203310) | Populus trichocarpa ectomycorrhiza microbial communities from riparian zone in the Pacific Northwest, United States - 19_EM | ecosystem: Host-associated > Plants > Roots > Unclassified | place...
ATTCCAGCACGATAGACAAGGGACGCCAGCAGAGAGTTGAAGGCCACGGTACACGGGGGAAAACGGACACCGAGAGCGAGCGGGTCATGATCGAGCCGGCGCTATCTTGCTAGCATTTCCTTTCCACCCTCCATTTTCGCTTTCTTTTGTTTTGGCTACCCACGCCCATGCAGTAGCGGGGCGAGCGTACGTGTCCGCCCGCATGGCTAAAGATCATGGCAAACGGTCAAAGGGAAAAATGACTATCGGAAAGACCTCGCCTCCCTATGAGTCACGTGACTGCCTATTTGAATACTTATACCGACTCGTTATGCCTGGAGGAAAAGCTGCTCACTGAATAACCGAACATACTTATAAATATGAAAATACGTGTTGAGCCGAACGCTTACTGAGTCATCGTATGTCTGATAACTAAGTATACGGTATGTCAGATTTGTGTGGTAGGAAGGGAATATGCGCTGAAAAGAACAGGCCTTAAACTATTCCGCTGTGAATTATCAAAAAACCTGACTACGATTCTACATCCCGCCGTGTTACAAATACGCCCCGGTCACAAAAACGATATCTTTACGGCTGCTTTTAGCATTTGCAAAGGTTGTGTATAAGTTATATTTTTTATCTATCACCCTGAGTAGAGATAATGAACGTGCCACACGACGTCACATTCGAACGGAGAACGCGCCAGTGCAATGCGTTGAGACGGGAATCATGTCGATATCCTACGTGACGATAATAGACACACCGCCTGACGTTGCGTTCAGATCTGTGTAGACACAGATGGTAATCCTCTGACTATGTTCCAATGGAGGTCGCATACGTACTCGACGTGGACAGCAGACACTTCGCCTGATATAGCGTTTGAACGGAGAACACGTTGGTGCCATACGTTGCGATGGGAATCACGTTGCTAATTGCGTGGGCATAATAGACACTTTGCTGGACGTTGCGTTCGAACGCAGATCTGCGTAGATAGAATGGAGTACTTCTTAGGCTGCGTTCCAACGGAAGTTTCCTAGCTACTCTGCGTGTATGTAGGTCACAATTGGCCCAGCTGATGAAGTGTGAACGGAAAACGGCAGCATGGAAGTCGTTTCAACGCTCCTAACGCAGCGCTGCGTTGCAACCAAGATTATTTTTCTCCTGATGCGGCATTCGACGGCATTCAGCACGGCACCTATTTTGGGCCACTTCGACTACGACCGCGAAATAGTGGTGGAAACCGACGCCTCGGACTACATCTTGGCCGGCATCCTTTCCCAATATGATAACGAAGGCACCCTGCACCCAGCGACCTTTTATTCCAAGAAACACAGCCTTCCGAATGCAACTACGAAATCTGTGACAAAGAACTGCTGGCAATAGTACGGGCATTTGAGGAATGGAGACCACACCTGGAGTGATCGAGCCACCCAATCCAGGTCCTCAGCGACCACACGAACTTGGAATACTTCATGTCAACCAAGCTCCTCAACCGTCGGCAGGCCCGTTGGTCCGAATTCCTCTCCCGGTTCGACTTCCGGATTGTGTAGAGACCAGGGAAAGCGGGTAGAAAACCGGATGCACTGACTCAGAGGTCAGGAGACCTCCCTAAGAAAGGGGATGAAGGACTGCTCGCTAACCAGCAAGCACTCCTGAAACCCCATAACGTGACAGGATTAGCACTCCATTCGCTCGACGCCGACGCCCGGCTCAACCGACCCGAACACCCCACAATCCCGGACTTATTCAAGGAAGCCTGCCATACCGACCCACATCTACCCAACCGGATCCTCAGACAACCCGAGGAAGTCTCGAGACACTCGAGGGAAATCTCCCTGGCCAATTGCAAGGTGAAGGATAACAGGCTGATCTACCGGGACTGTGTATATGTACCAGACCATATGCTCCTTAGGCTACGACTCCTATTGGACCACCATGACCCACCAGCCATCGGTCATCCGGGCGAGCGAAAACCCTCGAACTCCTCACACGCAAATACTACTGGCCTAAGATGCGGAAGGACGTTGGCCGCTTCGTGAGGAACTGCCACACCTGCCGACGAACAAAGGCTACCCGGCACGCCCCGTATAGTGTCCTGCGCATATCAGTCGACTTCGTCAGAGATTTGCCACCATTGAAGGGTACGATGCAATCTGCCTATTTGTAGACTGCCTGACGAAGCAGAGGCACATAATACCCTGCACGACGTCCATTACAGCAGAGGGACTGGCCGAACTCTTCTGCGACAGAACATTCCGCTACCATGGGCTACCGGAAACCATCGTGTCAGACAGGGGGCCACAGTTCGCATCCCGATTCCGGAGAAATATGCTCCTGCCTGAAGATTGGCCACGCCTGTCCACCGCATATTCCACACCCAGACGACGGGCAAACCAAGCGGATGAACGCGGTGATGGAGCAATACCTCCGGGCGTACGTCAACTACCTACAGGACGACTGGACCGACCACCTCTTCCTCGCCGAGTTCGCAAGGAACAGCCAAGTATCAGACACCACCACGCTATCCCCCTTCTTCACCAACTTAGGCTATCACACCCGTTGCGACTTCGAACTGGATATCCAAGTTGACGACCCAGAGGAACAACGAGCTCAGACCGCAGCTGAGCGCCTGCGCCGGATCCACGAAGGGGCCAGGAGCGAGGTGCGATGGTTCCAGGTCTGGCAACAGGACAGCGCGGACGCCCGGCGCCTGCCTTCCAACCCAATGATCTCGTCTGGGTGGGTGGAAGGAACTGGCGTACCGAGCGACCAAGCCGGAAGTTAGAGAACAAGCACCATGGGCCGTACCGGGTCGTCAGCACAATCGGCACTCATGTCTAAGAGCTGGATATCCATCCAGAAGTATCGCACCTTCCTGGTCTCCTTACTGCACGCTACCGCTGACAATCTGATTCCGGGACAGGTCATCCCGCCACAGATCCCAGTGATCGTCGAGGGCGAAGAGGAGTGGGAAGTGGAGGAAATTCTGGACAGCAGGAGGATCCGGGGCTGGCTACAGTACCTGACGGAGTGGAGCGGATTCGCAACACCAACGTGGGAACCCGAAGAGAACCCGGCCGAGTGCAGGTCGTCGACGGCTACCACGAGCGCGACCCGCAACAGCCAGCGCCGGCTCAACTCACTCTCGTGGGAACTCGAGCCTAAATGGGGGCTACTGTCATGGTGCCGGACTGCGCGCCAGATCACATGTCGTCGCCGTTCTGGACCCCGGAGGTGGGGGAACATGGCGCTACGGAAGGATTCGGGAGTAAGGGAACGCGAAGTGCTGGAATGTAGGACGCCGGAGTGTGGGATGGCCGAACGGAGGCCTCGGCACCGGGTCCGGTGCGTGTGTTTGCTCGTATGCTGGCTGGGGTTCTGTATATATGGGCCATCGCCCGCCGTCGATCTGTACGTAACAACTTGTTTATGCCATCACCGTGCCCCGGTTTCTGTCCCCGTCCCCATCACCGCGTATTCGGCCTCGTCCCTGTCCTTGCTCTTGTTCTCGTCCCCATCCCTATCCTACCGCTACTCACCTACAGCATTTACCCGCCCCTCCGCCCACCACCGCTACCTAGAGCTACGCCAGACCCATCCGTTACACTTCTCTAGTCGTTAGCAACAGTTACACTAATAGCCTAGGGTGACGTAAAAGAACGGGCCCCGATGTCGCCGGTCCCCGCGCTTACTGCTGGCTCCTTAAGAGCTGCTTTTGATGCGAGAGTACTCTATCTTCCTTCTTCCTTACTGGATCGGCTCCATAGCACGATTTGCTGTCTTCACTCGTCTCACGGAGTCCGTTTGCTGCTCGTCTCGCAGCAGGTGATGCTTCCCTCCTCACCCTCCTTCGCTTGTATCGCGGGATGGTATGGTTTCGTCACTCATTTCGCGGAATCGGTGAGGTGCTTCTACCAGTTGAGGGGGATCGAAAAGCATATCCATTCGCAGGAGGGCTGCTGGATCCTTATAGGAAGGATCCACGCTAGCCCGCTACCCCGGGCTAAGCTACTCTAGACTAGCCTGTACCCGCACTGGACCCAACCGATCTCCAATGTTGCGGAGAATAAACTCGTTATTTATAGTTGCCTAAGGTAGGTACTCATTGGTTACCGTCGGCAAGTGATGCCCCCACAATATCGATCCCAAATCCCATAGATATCTAATTAGATATATAGTCCCTAGACCATATCCTAGGAAAGGGAGGAAACGTGGCAACAGCGGTGGTCAGATTGCGGTGCTCTAGATAGATATTCGTCAAGACGGCTTTTTTTGTTTAATAATGCTCGCATTCAGCTTAACTAATATGGCGGCAACCAGCAAGACGTCCATTTGCGGGGTACTTGCGCTGAGTAATCTTGTGCCAAGATCATCTTGACGCATGTCTGATCTGCCAGGCGACGGGCTGAGATACACATAGACATACTAGTATGTAGATACACTTTCCTGTATTCTATGATACAGCTTTTCTTCTCGACACGGCGGGGCAAAGGTACCTATAGTAACTATGTACTTGTGTAGAAAGTACTTTTTCCTCTCAGCCCTCAAGAAACGAAACTGCGGCCAGGATCATTGCACAGGTAGGTAGCAATTCCAACTGCAAATCACCATTGACCTCGAGACGTGAGTACGGAAAGGCATGTCAGTGTGCAGACACATACAATTTTCCCCGGATGGCATGCTTTCATTGGCGATATGTGCGGATCCGCGGGCAGGCAGAAGTAGGTAAGTAGGAGTAGGTAAGTAGGTTCGGCTTGTGCTTCCAGACGGATGGGCGTACCCCGTAGGTCTTCTTTCCGAGTGCCCGATGTGTGCGCTGTGCACTCGGCATGTTCAGTGGACATCGTCGTAGGTAGTGGGCTGGGCTGACCTTCGTAACACTGTGTCCCCTGCATATCTAACTGGAGAACACGATTCTTTTCACCACAGTGGTAGCTACATAGCTCTGTGCGATGTCTCAAGCAAATGCCTAACACAGTCAAAGCTCATGTTGGTCGCACAAAAATGGCGCGGCTCAACGGACAACCCCACCACCGAAAACACCAAAAACTTTTTCCGCCGCAGGTCGTCAAGTGCTCGTTGACCGCAACGCAACAACACGCGCATTTCAATCGACATCCTGCTCTCCCATATGCCACTCACTATGTCGGAACCAACTCGTTCGCCCTCTCCACCGCCTGCGACGTGCAAGGTCGTCCTCGCAGCCTCCGTTGCCAAGTCGCTGCTGTCGGAGGTGAAGTCGTCGCTCGGTGCGCTGGGTCGCAAACCGCTGCTGGTCGGATTCCTGGCCAATTCCGATCCCGCGGCCAAGATGTACGCCGACTGGACCGGCAAGACGTGTGAGGAGAAGTAGCTCCACCCCCCCCTCGCTCCCCCCCCCACTGTTTCCCGGGGAAAGGGTAGTAGCAAGGACTGAGAGGAGAGAACGGTAGCGGATTCGCGTTTGAGCTCCGAACGCTCGACAAGGACAACCTCGAGGCAGCCATCCTCGCGGCGAACGTGAACCCGGAGGTCGACGGCATAATCATCTACTTCCCCGTGTTCGGCACGCCGCAGGATAGCTACCTGCAGCAGCTGACGGTGCCGACGAAAGACGTTGAGGGGCTATCGCACCGCTACCTGTTCAACATGTACCAGAACCGCCGGTTCCTGGATGTGGCCAAGACGCAGAAGTCTCTGCTGCCGTGCACGCCGCTCGCCGTGATCAAGATCCTCGAGCATATTGGCATGTACAACACCATCCTCCCGTACGGGAATAGGTTGTTCGGGAAGACCATCACGATCGTGAACAGATCCGAGATCGTCGGCCGGCCGTTGGCGGCACTGTTGGCGAACGACGGTGCCGATGTCTGGAGCGTCGACATCACTGGCATCCAGAGGTTCACGAGAGGCGAGGGGATCAAGAGGCCCATGCACCATGTCCATGATGTGGATGATAAGCTCGAGGATGTCGTCCCGCGCAGCGATGTGGTCATTACCGGTGTGCCGAGTAAAAACTACAAGTTCCCCGTCAAGCTGTTGAAGTCGGGGGCCGTGTGCATCAATTTTTCGTCGGAGAAGGTATGGAACCTCGTCGAGTGGCAAGGGAATAGCGCTGATGGGGGTTGTAGAACTTTGATCTGGAGGTCAAGGAGAGGGCCTCGATCTACGTGCCTGCCATCGGAAAGGTCACAATCACGATATTACTGAGGAATATTCTCGTGGGTTACCCAAGCCGCACCATTGTGAGCTGTGTATTTACGGATTCTGTAGCGATTGATCGACAACCGCAAGGTGGCTGAAGCACCGGCCGAAGCGCCCACAGAGCCTGCCGGCCCAGAATCAGCTGCACGGACGTAGATCGTGAATCGAAGAACAGCAGGCAAAAAAAGACGAGACAATGGTATCAAAAAAACGGAATAAAGGGACACGGCTAGGCTAGATTTAGAAAGGCATCAGGGATGAATGGATTCGTTGGAAAAAACAGGACTTTTGGTAGAATTCCTATACTCCATAGATGTGTACAGCACAAGCAAGTACGACATAAGAAAGCAAAGTTACACCCAACATGAAAGAAGAAGGAAAGTCACACGATAGCATTGGGTTTTCGGTCCTCTCGTCCCACCCCTCTATGACCTCCTCGCCTTCTTGGGTTTTGCAGCGGGAGCCTCCTCCGGCTCAGACACAGCGTCGTCGTTCACAAGTGTGGCCGCATCGCCCTCGTCCATGTCGTCAGCATCCCGCTTCTTGAGTCCTTTCATCTTCCTGCTCTGCAGCTTGTCGAGATCCTGTTTGCCGGTGTGGATGCGGCCGATCTTGTCTCCGATGACGTCCATGGAGATGTTCTTCTTCGTCTTGGCCTGTACTTCATCAGCCATCGTGCTTCCCCACATGATGGAGGTTGCGAACATACCAGCTGCTTCCAAGGCGTCTTCAACGCCTCCTTCAACAACTCCTCGGTCGGCGCCTGCACCCTCCTCACGGTCAGGTCCAATCGTGGCCCTGCCTCATCCACCTCGACCCTGGGCAACTTCTGCCCGCTCCTCTTGGTCCTGATCATCGATCCGCGCACATGGAACTTCCCTTCCTCAGCCGCCACGAACGACAGCACATACTGGAGTCCTTCAACATCGACGCTCGCGACGGCTTCGCCGCGGAAGAAATCCATCCACAGCGCTCTTACCGCCTTCATGGTCTCGTCGCGGTCCCAGACATCGCCGGCAAACAGCAGCAGGGGCTTCATGCCGACGCGGGGTTTCTCGCCGACCAAGCTGGCGAGGCCGCGGTAGGTGTCCGCATCGACGCCAAATTCGTGGAGGTCGAACAGCTTGTAGTCGAAAGTCCTGGCGACGGTCAAGTTGTGCGGTCGCTTCTTGGAGTGGCTACCGAGCACGAGCAAAGAGGCGTCGTTCTTCTCCGACAGGAACTCGAGTGGTGCTGCGTCCTCGAACGGCCGGATGTCATTCTTCTTCGTGAACTTGATCGACCCGGGCTTCTTGAGTGCGTGCAGGTCCGTCAGCACCGATTGGATCAACTCGCTCGCTGTCGTCCCCCGTAACAGCAGCACCGTTTTTTGGTTCTCCGTCAGCTTCGGCAGACGATCGTCGGCCGCCCGCTTAGATCGGGCGTTTTTGGGCTTGCTACCGTTTCGTCCGTCAATTGCTTACTCTGCGGAGGGAAGAGGGCAAGGAAAGTTACGTTATCCGAATCATTTTATTTATACCTCCGTTTCGTATGAGTTGTATAATAGTGGGGTGAGTTGTTTTGGGTCCGGCGAACGGTGAAGATCTGCCAACTGAACTTTTCGGCTTTCCTCGCTAACAGAACATTTTTTGGGAAGAGCCGCAGGGATTTGGAGGCTAACCCTGAATGAGTAAGAATCGACTTACCCGTCCAGAGTTTGACGTCACGCGATGGGCTGAAACGGATGAGGCACATGCCAGAGTTTGAGTCGCGGTTTGCAGGGACTCCCAAAAACAGGGACAGAAGTCACCACTACTCTACGATGAAGATGATTGCGATGAGTTATTCAGATATCAGATGCGTTTGAAAGAACATCGCAGATAATGATACAATATATACAATCACAGAATACAAGCCAACACTCCCTCCTGAGAATCAAACAAAAAACCCATGCCGAATGTTGCTCTAGCTCCGTGTAACCCAAAACGTTTAAAAAAGCGTCTCGCCAACCCCGTCTATGTGTTATGCCACAATAAGTTCCTCCAGCCATCCCAATGATCCGCGTTTTGGTACAAATACACCATACTATTCCTCAGCGAGCTCTGCACGGTTTCGGGATGCCACCTGAATAGCCACATCACCATAGCCCAGCTGAGGCTCGCAAAGACTGGCCAGGCGTTCGCCGAGACCTTACCGTCGGCGTCAGGGACGACACCCTTCTTGACAGCGACCTTGGCGAGACTTAGCATGACGCGCGCGAAGACGTAGATGACGATCTGCTGGTTGACGCTTGACTGCTTCCCGCGGCCAAAGACGAGGTAGCCGCCCAGCAGTCCGGCGAGGAAGCTGTCGCTGCCCATCTCCTTGCCGTCGGTGCGCAGGTTCCGCAGCGCCAGCATCGTGGACTTGTATGTGAGCACGAAGAGCCCCAGTGTGCGCGCGTGCGTCTTGGTCATCGTCAGGATCATCACCGCCTTCTCACGCATCGTCCCCGACCGGAACAGCGCCACCATCACGAGCGCGTGCGGGAACCGGATCTTGGTGCCGTACACGAGGCCATTCCGAAGGCCCTTGACCAACGTCAGGACATCGTGGTTGGCGGGATCCATTATGAAGCGCGTCGCTGCCATCTGGAGGAATAAAGGGGGGGACACGGTCAGTGGGCGCCTGGATCACTAAGGAGAGAGAGAAGCCGTAACGATGGAAGTGGGAACGCGAACCTGAAGGGCTTCCATGTGCATCGACATTCTGGGGCTGTTTCTAAGGCTGTTTCTATATAGGGATCGGTTGCAGCGTGCGGGTGTATGTGTGTGGGGGGTGCCAACGTATTCGCGGGGACGTGGACTGTTGAGGAGGAAGCTTCTATGTCACGGTGAGGGTGGTGGAGAGAGTAGGTTTCGAATTGTAGTGAATACGTTGAAGAGTACATACACTGCGGTAGCTCGGAGATGCTGGGACGGGTACCAGGGTTGTCGGCTAAGGTGAAGGTACCGCCGAATGTTGATAATGCTGGCATGTGACGCGTGTGAACCTGTGAAAATGAAGAATTGCACGGGGAATGCTGTCGAGCTTTGATTTCGGGACCGTGTAAAGAACCGGGTACTAGGAAATACATGAACAAAATAACTGTTGGAATCGGACAATAGGGTAAATCTACATGGAGATGGCCATCCACAATTACTCGTAAAGCACCTACGGGGCGTGTCTGGCCAATGCTAAATCGACTGTCGGCCATGCAGGTCATACACAATACATGGATCATAACTGCTATCACCATAGAATGTCGGTCTGCAGTGCAGTCTAGGCGACAAGAACCGATCTTTCTTTCCCCAATTACATCAGTAAAGCTTTCCCCCCTATCTACACGCCGACTTAGTACCCTCTCCCACCCATCGTCTCGCGTAACTTCGGCGACTTGTAGAAATTATCCCCTTCAGCCATTTCTAGTGTCGCCTTGACCTCGGCCTCCGGCTTCATCTTCAGCTCCTTCACAAAGTCATCGACCAGCAGTTCCAACCCCTTTACTTCGCCCTGGTATTTTTCCGGCTTATCGAGCCAGTCAAATCCCGCTCTGGTCAGATCGCTCCGTACCTCATCCCGCTTTCCTCGGACCGCTTTAGCGAATCCCGAGTCTTCACCGTGACTACCCACGACGGCAGCACACACCATCTGCAGGCCCGCCCATACCACCTTTGCCCAGTCGAAATTGTACCGCACCAGGTCGTTGCCAGGATCGTGGAGTACCTCCATTATCAGAGCAACGAGAACAAAGTCTGCGGCAACGCGCACGGGATGATGAGGCTGTCGGTACAAAATCGGGTAGACGATTGAACAGAGCAATAGCTGATGTTTCAATGCCTGCTTATAATTCCCGGCCGTAAGTAGCATCTGCATGGTCTCTTCGTGCAACATTGGGAGCGGAGCTCGCGTAGGTCCAAGAAAGCCGCACCTCCAAAGGAAACCTATGTCCAGTTCCTTCGGCCTAACAAATCCTTGCGGTTTGTGGTTGCAGGAAGGGCACAGCAGCGTACCGTCGTCGGGGATGGTGGGGTACTTGCAGGCGGGGCAAATGTAAACGTCGGTCAGTGCATAGGGGCCGACAGCGCACACCGGGCAGGCACACGTGAAGTGCCAGCGTAATTCGAGTTCCTTTTGTCGGGTGCTCCAGGCATCGATAGTGGAGATATAGGCTATCGTTATCTCTGCGTCTTTGGGGATGTCGGTGAGACTACGGATGTGAAGGGAACGCCCAGAGAATACGACGAAAGCGTTGGGTTGGCAGGAGTGATTCGCTATCGCCGCTACCGGGTCAAAACACATGCCGATAGGGTCCAGTGTAGGAGTTGACAGCGTCAACATGTTGAGGAGCATCTATCCACGGGTGTTAGCGAATGCGAAACAGCGGTTAGGTGGTGCGGCAGCCGCTCACAATGCAATACAATCGCTGCACGTCAGTCTCTTGTAGCTGCGTCCCCGAGAAAAGATGGGCAGCCCTAGCTCCGCTCACGATGGCCTCCCAATTTCCGAGTTTCTGGAAGTGGGAGGTATGGTCTTGCATTCCCATCAGGGCGGTCCAAGTAGCGGCAGGAAGTGAAGGCCGTAGCAGCAGTAAACGAGTGATGGCGCGCACCGAGCCGGGGAGAACACTTGGCAGTTCCTTGAAAACTGGGCACTCCCTTTTGTGCACAAGCCTCCAGTCGTCGCGCTGGCATGCCTTTGGAAGTAAGCAACTTAGTTATATGCTGGTCTCTTTGTTTCGCGGGAAACCGGGAGGGTGCGTGGAGGCGGTACCTTTGAGCAGTACCTAACAACCTTGCAGCCAGTGCATTGCTGAATTGGCGTCGTAGAGCTGTAGTAGCTGTTGAAGGAGCCTTCGGGTTTCCAGGCAAAGCAGTAGGCGCACGTCTCTAGGTAGTGGCGGTCGTCCGCAACCTCGACGAGCGGAGAGGAGATGGTCAGGACCTCTGTGCCCGCCGCGAAGGCAACTTTGGCGAAGAGACCGTTGCCTTTGCCAGCGGAAGGGGCAATGGCTACCGAGTCGGACATCGCAATGACGCTTGAGGCGGTGGTGGGGGTTGGTGGTGATAAGGGTGGGATAGAGGTGGAGTGGGGAAGAGAGGGGGGGGGTGGGGGTTTCAGGGATATGCGCGTCCCGTCGTTTGAACTAGATATCTATCTACCCGCGTCACCATCTCCTCCACTTCTCAATTAGTAGTTGCAGTGGACGGGGCCCTGATGTAGATAGACCGCACGATGAACAAAATCAACAAAAACCCGTCTTTATTACGCGAATTCGAATTGATGTCTCTCTCTCTCTCAGTCTTCATTCAACTACTTAATTGGTGTTCCTGGCGCAGACATTTCACACCACAGACGGCATACATGCATAGAATTCGACTGCACACCCATCGGCACCTATGGGGAACACAATCGCCGCCCATGATAAGCAAAGGCCTACCTGCGGCTCGCGGGAAGTGACAGATGGGCAAAGGTTCGCCAATCCCAGGCACTCAAATGGTGGCAGAAACCTGAAGGCTATCTACCCGTATGATGCTATGTTCCCGCAATTTCCTTTCGTCGGTTGGACGGATCGTCCATCTGCGTCGAAACAGATATGTACTTTGCTGATAACAGAGGGCTTCTTTGCTGAAACTATTTGCATGGACATGATCTCCGAACCCGTTGGGCAATGGCCGCGGCGACCGGTAGCACGGTAGTTACAGAAGTGGAGCCACATAACTACCACTGCAGTACCCGTCGGTAGTCAACATTTTACACAAACAGGGAGCGTACGATCGCTTCCAAAGCTCTACAGGATATCTCACAGGAAGTCGTGATCCGAAGCACAACGGCTGAGACCTGGTCCTGCGGTTGCGACGGATTCCTTCCTGATATGACTTCTCCGTAGTGTAAGTGCCGCAGGGTAGCGCCCGCCGCCCTCTGCCCCGCGACGTGGGTATCCGGGATAACATGAAGACGGAATTTCGAGCAGAAGCAGCTTTTGTTCGGAACAGCCACCTGCCAGTATCAGATCCGAGAGATGACCGACGACGAAGCCCCAGGCAGAGGCACAAATTGGGGCCAAATTGGCGCAGGCGAGAAGGGAGAGGGAACGGCGAACAAGGCGCGGAGTATTGAACGCACTTGGGCAGGATTCCGGATCGGATGAGTCCTCTGATTGGCTCGTCGCCAAAGATTGAGGCGTTCCACTTTGCTCGGTCGGGTGCGTGTGCTCTCATCTTGGAGTGCGGGGTGCCCTCGCCACCCGATGCCCACACAAGAACCTTTAAAGCAACCGACAAAACTGCTCTATGCAAGTGCAACGGACGCGACAGGTGCACGCAGAGTGCAAGCACTTACATTAAGAGCGCAAACGTCTTTGCACGACCAGAGTTATCCTTTCCATGTGGCCATTCATTGGCCGGGGTCTCCTCCTTTTAGTGCACAGGGAGATGGCCGCCACCGGTGGCAATATGGCGTGGATCAATCGCCCCCGCGCTAGATAGTGATTTTCGCGGGGTGTAAAAGACGCAGGTACAAAACCCAAATAAACGAGGATCATCACCTCCCCCGCCTCAAGGATGCATTCTGTGCCCGAACACCTGCATGCACGCTCCGCTCGAGTCTCGTACATATCTACTCTATGCGTCCCAATCTACCTCCTCCCCTATGCACTGCTTTGGTGTTCAGCTTCTCCTTTGAGACATTATGTGTACCCGAACTCGAGTCATAAATTCCCCGTGACTATGGCCGGGGGGGCTAATATTCATATTTGCTGCTAGTTACATATGTAAAGTGGAAACCCAACCCCTGACCACTAGTCTAGTAACTAGAGCCGCCAAGTTTATTCCCCAGGACATCGTGCAATTTGCGAAGCGGCTAAACAACTCGGCCTCCACGAACGAGCGGAATGTGAAGTCAGTAACTCAGCAAGTCGAGTGACACCAAATATGAAAAGGGAGGTCACCCGGCTCCTCTCCATCCTGCAACTACTCCGCTCTTTCAACAACGCTCGCTCCTCTTAATCTTCTTTCCTCCCGCAACCTCTCCAACCTCCAACTCCAACTGCTCCGTCATTCCTTCCTGCAGCAACAGTAGCGTTAAACACTCCTTTTCCTCCGCAATCAAAAATGCGCTTCTTCGCCACTACCGCTACCGTCCTCACGGCTTTCGCCTCGGCTGTTTACGGTCTGGCTGCGCCCGCCACTGCGGTTACTCCCCCCCCCGCCGTCCCTACTGTCACCGGAGCTCCCATCTCTGGTGGTGCCAACCCTATCCGCCAGCCTCTTGGAGACGTCGTTCTCGAGGTTGAGAAGCCTTTCACCATCAAGTGGTACGTAAAAGTGTTGATTTTTCCAAGCCCCTTCTGCGAGGAATCACCAGACAACATGGGTGCGCCCGTGAACGACGGTGTGCTGGGATGTGGTCAGATGTTCGCAGTCCCTGCAGAATCTCAGATGAGATCCGTGGTTTCACGTGCTGTGTCTCAGTTCACTCGGGGTCTTCCAATGCAGATCGCTAACAACTATACTTTCTTAGGGATCCCAACTACGGTAACAAGGTCAAGCTCACCCTGAGGAAGGGTGACGCCGATAACCTCGACGTTGTCATCGAGATCGCTGGTCAGTGGCTTCCCCCATGGCGAACATCAGGAGGTCCACTTATTGACAATAATAACACGCAGAAACCGAGAACACCGGAAGCTACACCTGGACTCCTCCCAAGGAGCTGAAGGGTGACGATGATTACTCGATCCAAATCGTTGCTGGCTCCGCTACCAACTACTCGCCTCGTTTCACGATCAAGTCTGAGGGCGTTGGCATCAAGTCTAGCACGACTTCCAGCGCGACCACTTCTACCACGACCGCCTCATCCAAGAAGCCTAGCTCTGCGACTGAGTCGGCCGAGCCTTCCGGTTCCGCCTCTATCTCGTCGACTCCGACCCGCCGGCCTTCGGCTAACAGCACGGACGAGCCGATTACGGCCGTTACGGATGCTGCTGACAATGCCGCCCGCCGATTTAGCTCTCCGCTTGCCTTGGTGCTCTGCATCGCCGCGTCCCTGGTATGTTTCTACTAACCGTCTCAAATCAACCGCTCTTCTCTTGTGATCTTGTTTGTGGTGTATGCATGCATGTCAACATTCATTTTCGCTTGTGGTTGGGTTACTCGGCAATGTTATAACAGCTCGCTGATTTCTGACTGTTCTTCTTTCCTTCTGCTGTATCTTCTTCCCCCCTTTCGAGGGTAATAACGCGGTCGATCAATTGTACACCGGGTGTATTCTTTTCTTTTCTTGCGGTGATGAAGCGAGTTCGGTCTAAATGATGCTTCGTGAACGGAGGTCTTTGCCGTTGTGGCATGTATGTATGTATGTATCGATGTATGTATGCATAATGTGGTCTTTTGGTTGGTGGGCGGTGGTGGGGAATCTAATGCCCAGAGGTGGGGCCGTGTTGTGATATGTTGCGATGTCGATTCCAGAGGGCATACCTCAAACACAGCCACATATGCCGCCGTGCCAATCATTCCAGTATACAACCGGGAGTCGAACCCAGCATTCTCCCACAAGCCTCCACACAGCACGCGATCCGTTTCACCAGCTTCATCGTCATGGCACCCAGAAGCCATGCTTCACTCATGTCCGGAAGCATGCATGCCTATTATCGGACAAGGGACGATGAAACCCTCGAGGGAACACGAAGGCAGCCAGTAGCTGCGGAACGACAGCACATTATAGCGGCCGCACTCGGCCGGCGGCGGGTAGTGGGGGCAGGATGCTACCATGAAGCCGCGGAGCAAGAGACGCACACACAAAGGACGGCGAAGACGAGGAAGAGCAGGGAAGGCGCACGCCAGTATGTAGGAGCAGGCCGCTTCGCCAATCTCGCAAGGTATCGGCGAAAAGTTAGGTTCGCATGCTTTGATGAATCGGCCGCCAGCCCAACAGGCTCCAAACGATCTCCCCATGTTACGGTGTCGCGCGTTGCACCGATGGTCACTCGATTGGGTGGCGACCCCCCCCCAAAAAAAAAGCAGCCGGAACCCCTTGCCAGGGCTCTGGAGGTAGCCGCGAGGCGACAGACAACCCCAGAGAGGATTAAAATCTTTACGGATGCCCAGGCCGCCATTGGGCGAATAGCTTCTGAGGAACCTCCCCCCGGCCAGATACATACAATTCAGGCCAGAAAGTGGATCGCAGCGCTTCGAAAAGTCGAGCCAGATACCACCACTGAAATCCGATGGTGCCCACCCACAGAGGTGTTCCAGGAAATGAGAAGGCTGATGAGTGGGCCAAGTTGGTAGCGGAGGAGGCTGGGTCCCACGGAGTGGAATTCCGGCAATAACACCGACCGATACGGAAGACGTGAAAAGCCCCTCCCGCGGCCGCTAGCACATCTCGGACGGGAGGTCTCAGAAAGGGAGTGGAGCGGAGCCCGGCACTGGGTAAAGAGTCGGATTACAGCACAGAAGTACAGGACAGCAGACAACCGGGGTGTTCGAGGAGACTTGCCAGCCGATCCCACCAACCGAAAACCGGACACTGTCTGACAGGGCAATAGGTCCGGTGGGCGAAAAAGCGGCCGGCTGCCAAATGCTGGTGGTGTCATTACCGAACCCAGACTCGGGAGCATCTCTTCAAGTGCTGCCCACACTGGAAGCACCAGCAGAGGACTCTGTGGGCTGAGGTGAGAAAGCAGACCGGACGAAGCAAACACCGGCTCAAAAAAATATCAGAGACCTCTTTGCGGATGAGCGCTGCAGCCAAGCGATCTTGGACTTTCTTTCGGCTACGGATGTGGGACGAAGGGCGGGGTTGGAGAGTACTGAGGAAGGTGCTGCGAGTGAGGCATCGGAGTTGGAGCCTGGGGAGCAGGAGGATGAGACCGAGGAGAGAGATGGGATTGGGAGTGAGTGGGAGGTCTAAAAGGTGTTTCTTGTTCTCTGGGGCTAGGGCAGAGGGTAGGGGAGAGCCACACCGGGCTGGAAGGACAGTGGACGGGAACGGAGTGTGTGTATCGTCGTGATCTAGATAGATCGTATGCGAATAATGACAAAACAAAAGCAGCCGAAACTTCGAAACCCGCAAAAGCTGGCCCGTGGGAATTGGAACCGCACGACAGCAAGCGCATATAGATGAAGCCCAGCCAAGTGGGGTGGGTAGATTCGAAGCGCAGGAGGTTGTCAAGCCGTCCCTTGGACAGTAGGAGAAGCAGCCATATATATGGTGCGATGCGTCCACCCGGATCCTGCCCGATGGTGGCGCAAACATTGCCTTGCCTTGACAGCGCCGGTTATAGGGCACGTGCGTGTACCGCCCGTATCCCGAAACCGGCTGCCGAATCAACTATCCATTGTCCTTCGAAAAACCGTTCCGGACAGAATTTTCGTCGCTCGTAGTAGCTGCGGTAGGGCCTAGGGAGAGCGGAACGTTCAGAGGTACACATGAGCGGGTGGCTGCGATGGGCGAAAGAGCCCGCGCAGCCTATGGATGAAGAAATTCGGGCGATGCATCTCCGTGTACCAGTTACTGGTTACTGGATCACTGCTATGTAATCCAATCGATCTGGCGTTTTGCAGCCTTCCAGGAATGCCCGTTTCACAGTGTGTAGGGGCCATGCTTCGACGTTCACGTTCTCTGCGAGACGACTGGGTTGCAGAAGAAGTCTGCATGGTATCCGTATGAATATGATCATCACGAATCACCCGGTCTCTGTATCTCGCCATTTTTTTTCTTTTCCTTCTCGGGGGTAACTAAGGGCGAATCCACATTACAAAGAAAATACATAAATCGTGTTGTTGCAGCAAAGGCACTAAAAGTCCCGGGGTAGCCGTTCCCTCCGTTGTGCAGCCCGCTCCGCACAGTATATATTCGTTTACGGACTGGTGTGCACGTGGGGGGAGTGGTCGCCTCCAGGAGCTAAATTCACTCACCAATGACTCGTTCACGTTGCTGAGCCTCGTTCACTGTTATACGCCTTATCAGAGCACATATCGCTATGATCTAGGTAGGTCGCATGCGAATAATGACAAAACAAAAAAGCCTCATGAGAGCACTGCACCGCGAACACCTACCCCCCAATTGGGGGGCGTTCGAGTTGCCACTGTCTTCTGTAGGCTGCAGCCCTTCCAGCAACTCTCCGTCTGTGCTTCGCGCCGAATCAGCCATGGTTTTCGGGAATTCGGAGCAAAAAAAAGAAAAGCGGTGATCTGCTGTGATACTCTGCCCATCGTCTCTTCACTATACACGGCGAAGAGAAGGAGCTTTGTCGTGTATGTGCACGTGCCGATTCCTGTCTCAGTGATGATTCCCGTGCTTCCTACTTCCCCATTTACTCGGATCTACTGCCCTCAACTGCATATCCCATCGCTCCCCCCCCCCGAGTGCCACTCACTTGTCACGCCTCGTCCCCGAGCGGAAGATCACAACGTCGCCCTTGCACCCGACAACTCACCCGCGAATAGTGGAGCCCCCGTCGGCCGGCGCATGCATAACCACACACACACTGCGTGCTGCTCTCCGTGGTTTTAATGGGGGTGACGCGGAACGTCTGGGAGAAGCGGGGACACGTTGGATGGACAAGGCGTTGACAGCCAGATCTACACACCGCGGGATAAACAACGAATCCCGGACGGCTATTGTCCCCCCCCTTTCCTCCCCTCTTCACAAACGGAAACCAGCTAATGGGGAGCCTCTGCGCACAGTGGGAGCAGGTCTGCACCAGGCGTTCGTCGAGCTTTTCGAGCAAGCAGCCCGGTTGCCCATTTCCGCGAGCAGTACATGTGGATCCGCATCAGGGGAGCCCCGGAGACACCGCCCCGCCCGTGACAACGTTATCTCTGAAGCGGAGCGAAGAAAAGAGCGGATGGCAGTTGCCGATGGCTGTTCTCGGGATCGGCGCTGTTCAGCTTACGTTCAGCTTGTTGTCGGGTTCTATGTATGATGCTGCTATGTACTCTCCGTACCGCGTGAGATGAAACCCAACGAACGCTCAGCTGCAGGGTTGGGCCGCAGCGGAAAGCCGTCAATCGATCGTCCCAGGTACTCTACATAGAGGTAAGTACTATACCTGGACCTAATGTTCTCGACCGCATCATCCGACCAACGGCAAGTACAGTGGTCACATCCATCATTTAGGGCCCGTGCGGCTGGGCCCAGTCTTTAGTTAGTTCCCGTGAGCCGCAGCACCAGCTCCCCAAGCCCCATTCAGCAACATGCAAGGCGTCAAGAATCAAGCCCAACCACAGCGCTGTTCCACTAAGCACTTGCCGAGGAGCTCGTCCACGGTATGTACATACATAGAGTAAGTAGAGTACCTACTACGGCCCCTGCCGTTTCCATCGAATCTGGCCGCGCCTCCCCACAAATTCCGCCTCTCCGCTCCACTCCATACACGGAAGGTCGCCCCCCACGTCCACGCAGTGCGTGGGGGGCCATCTTACGCACGCACGCCTGCACCTGCCCGGTCCGATACCGGCCTGCGTTCGATCGTCGCTCTCCGGTTAGGAACGGATGTATCGCGGGGAAAGCGACGGGTGATTGGTGCCCAGAATGACTCGCGCAACGCTGGAATTCCCGTCGGAAGCGCACATACGTGGTTGTGGGCCGAGAGTCGGATGGGGGAGGACGAGGGCGTGGCAACCGACCACGTCCTTCGGGTCGACGGGATGCTATCTTCGGTGAAACACCGTCGCGCGCTTGAAGCTGAGATTCTGCGGCGATGGCTGGTTTTAAGGGTGGGAGGGAAATATAACGCGGCCGGACCTGATCAGAATTGAGTGATAAATCCACACAAGCGTCTGATGCCTCTTTGTGGCGAGCTCACAAAATGATACGGCAGGGAAGCCCAAATGGACAGAAGATCGAGATCGCGTACTGCAACATAGATACATACGAGCATTCGGATAGCGCACCGTAGGTCGGCCCATGCCGCCGCTATCGTTTCAGCGAACAAATGAAATGCGCCCTCGACTGTCTCGGGGGCACCGCGAGTGACCCTGCGTGCACAGTGTCTCCTGCATTTCGGCGGCTCTCACTTGCGATCAAACGGAGCATATCCACCGAGATTGGTGGCGGAACGGACCCCCACGCACCACCACCGCCCGGTCCGAACACCGCCACGACCCCCCCACGCCCCTCCGATTCACGGTCACAGTCTTGCAGGTCTGTTGTCCCCTGCCATGATCGCCAGCCAGGAACTCATCTAGCCCCCGAAAACGTCCGTCCATTGATATGTACAACTGTCACGTCAGCACGCGTGAGCCTAGATAGCCGGCGCGTGGACTCGTCCATACCCCGGCCCGCGCCCAAGCGCGTGTTTTACCGAAGTACATAGACCGTTTGCAAAAGACACCGGGGCCGGGCCCGGTGCCGGGTGTTTTCGCCGAGCGCGTTCATTGGGGTGTGCCCGGTGCGGATCGGTGGTCACGAATCAATCGAGAACGTCGCCGGTTCCGAGCGAGCGAGCGAGCGAGAGACGGTGACGATTGTGATGGAGGCAGCGGAGCATTATCCGGGGCCGGTCGGTCAGAGTTGGCAATAGCGGGTGTCGCGGGTGTCGCGGATTGTCGACTGTCCCAATCTCGCAGGAGCACACCACCATACTCGTGTATTTGGATTTCGGATGTTTGCAGGTCCACCTCGACCATGTTGTCCGAGCCGTTGATTGTTGACTGGCGAGTGATCGACCGTGACCAGGCCTTGTACGCTCTACCAATCAGATGCACAGTCGGCAGGACTATGCTGAACGGGAAGCGCATCCGACACACCACACAGGCTCCGGAGGGCAGAGAGAAGGGGTTCGCCTTTTGGGAAGCCCGATCGTCAGGGCCCGGTCGCGCGCGTAGCAGTTCAAGGCAATGGTATGGTCCAGCTGAATGGCTTCCCAGGTTCCATCGCTTATCGCCGCTTACATTGCCCATTTACCAGCTCCAACAGTGCTCGACTGCCCGAAAAAAAATCAGCCGATGATTGATTGCGGGCAGCCATTCAGTCTGATTCATTCGTGACAAGTGCCGAGCCATCTAGCGAATGGCGAATGGACTGAGGGCCAAAGGTTGTTTTCGTGCGGGAGTTGGCGCTGCTGGTAGATCCTAGCACAGGAAGGAGGGTTGCGGCGAAAACCAGAACTTCACCCAACCCGGGAGTAAACAGACAGAAACAGGAGCAGGTGGTGGTGGAAATTACCCCACCAGTTCGCAGAATCCATGCACCCAACCCTTTGCAGAAGCATTCGCGCCACCCGTCACTAGATATTCTAGCATGGCGAGAATAGCGAGGAAGGCGAGGAAGGCGACGATACTGCGTCCGATTCCATATTCGAGAGCCACTCCACGTCGTCGTCCCTTAGCTGCAAAGTTTCCTCTTGTTCCACCGACGGCAGCTAGCAGAGCAAGCAAAAAGCCGCCATGAACAACAACAGCAGCAGCAGCAGCAGCAGCAGCAGCAGCAACAACAACAACAACACGACAACCCGGGCCACACGGCGCGAGCGCACACTGCAGGGAGACCCAATGCCGTTTGCATGATTGTTCTTGCTTTCTTGGGGATTCCAAAGTCGACCAGGCGGGTTTCCGATCGTCCCCGATCTTGAGCAGAGAGCGTCCTCGAGGCCGCTGACTGGCTGGAGCCAGGTCGCCGCCCGGTGGTGTGGGGTGGGCGGAACCGACCTTTCCCTTTCGGGTCGGCGGGAGTCCACGGCAGAAGAATAATAGCACGCGGGGATGTGATAGGCAGTGGCAGCGGCAGACCTAGCCCTTCCGCCTCCCTGAGCGACAGAGGCCACGGAGAGGAGGGCCACGAGCTTGCCGGGAATGTCGCACGCTCGGCGGACGAACCGCGTCAACTGCTGCGAACCGTCTGTGGGCTGACAAACAAGCAACTATGTGCCGGATTTCGAACAGGACCATCGGATGCTGCACTGAAGCAGTGTTGATAAGAAGCTAAACGGGGGGGGGAGGGGATGAAGTTGATGCTGCTGCTCGGGCTACTGCTCTTCCTCTTGCTGCCGTTCCTGCTGCGGGGACTGATGAGCCAGCCACTCCCCGGAGGGAGTTGAACAAGCAGGACCCATGGGCCCGTCGGGTTCCCGCCCGCTGTGGGTGAAATTCTCCGAAGCTGACCGTAGGAGTGCGCGTTGCATGCCATGGCGAGATCACCGATGCGACATGCGGACTACAGGTAGCTGCTATCTTGCGAAGGCTCAGCGAACTTCAGGCCGGACGTTGTATCCGGAGCAGGACGCGATGCAGAACCAACGTGCATACAAAGGGAACGAACGACAAGCCAGTCGCCCCACCGCGAACATTCGAGGAATACACATGATGTTGCAACGCGGGAGCGCGGAGACGCAAGCAGACGTACTGCGCGCGGACAGGTCTAGGAGACCACAATCGCAAGTGGGGAGGGGGGGCTGGAGGTGGCAACCCCCTCCCCACCAAGGTGGCATTTCCTCCTCGATATGATGCGAGGTGGTGCCCCTTGCCCTTGCCCGTCGCGCGGCACAATGCAACGCCCGAGTGGGGGGGAGAGGAGGGAGGCAGAGAGGCGAGGATGCAAAGCCCAACCTCCCCCCCCCCGAGATTCGAGGGAGATCCAGAAAACCACGTCGGTTGAAGAAGCAACTGCCCCCGTTCCAAGACCCGCGCCCAAGAAAAAAGCCCACCCGAGAAGTACCAACCAACAGTGGACAGTGGTTCCTAGCTCAGCCAGCGCCCGCGGCGAGTGCGGAGCAGTTGGAAGGTGGTTGGCAGAAACGGCATCGCGGACAAGGGCGCGGCGGGAGCGCCGTTGCTCTGCCGCGGTCTAGGATCCGGATTGCAGCTAGCCACGGCGCTCGCCGCTCTTGGGCGGAAAAAGAAGCGAGCATCGCCACTGCCGGAGCCTCGCTGCCCCTCTTGCCGTCACGCCCTTAGCGCCGCACCCTCACGCAGAGACAACAGGAACCGACCGCGATAGTCCGAACGTCGAGGAAAGGTATGTAGTCGGCGGTGGTGGCGATGGCGGTGGTGGTAGTGGTAGTGGTAGTGATGGTGGTGGTGGTGGGTGGTGGTGGTGGTGGTGGTGGTGCAGTGCAACCTCGGCGTCGTCGCGGGTGGGGAGCTGGGTTGCGCAAATAAGAAAGGTCGGCGACGGAAGGCGGGATGAACCCCATTGGCAAGGACGTGGGTTGACGTCAACGAAGCCCGAATGCGAAGCAGCGGGGCCAATAGCGCACTGGCAACTCTAAAAGTGCAGCACTCTTCCCTCGCTCTGTCCGCCTGGATGTTCCGCGCGAGTTGGAAATAAACAAGCGGCCGAATGCCCATCTAGGCACGGAACCGCTTTTTGCTGCTTGGCGATTTATCTACGTGTTTCAGGGAGACTCGGCAGCCCGGCTCCGGGCGCAACACAACAGCTGCGACCGCGGTCATGCGCTCGTCCGGGTCCGCTCGACTGGATTCCACGGCGGGGCGTGTGGGCGATGGGAATCCGCCGGAATCCCCCGTCCATGACGCGGAGCCATCGGATTCCGCGGACGGACGACGGGACCGGCCTGCGCGGTGGAGAGCAGCCAGATGAGAGGGGGACATATCTCTGGCTCTGGCGTGGGAAGCCCCCGCTCGCGACGGTGGGGTCACAGTGCTGGGGACAGAGCCAGGGCAGGCCTGCGTGTTTTGCCGACCAAGCATGTGCGATACCCGTCCGTGGTCGTCCGGACGGCTGTCCACTGCCGATGCGCAGGGAGAATCGAGGCGAACAACCCCGGAAAAAATAAATAAAACAAGATACCGGGGGGGTGGACGGAAAGAGAGAAAAGAAAAAAGAAAGAAAGAACGGACGAACGGACGAACGGACGAACGAAAAAAAGAAGAGCCATCACCGATGCACCATTGGCTGGCTGGTCGGCTAGTCTGGGTCGGCCGTGAACGTGGACTGGCCTGGCCGCCACGACGACCGGCCAGACCGATTGAGCGCGGAACGTGTCGATGAGCCTTGCACGCCGCGCCTGCGAACCAGAACAGCGGCGCGTTGGTGTGGTTCGCATCTCGCCTTTCTGCCGCCCAGCAAAGATTCGTTGGTCCCTCCTCCCCTTCCCGCGCCGCTCTCCGCCACTCTCACTCTCACACAACTCTCTCTCGCGCGCGCCTCCTCCGCTTGCTCGCGCGAGCGCCTGATGTTGCAACGGAGCAACTGCGGAACGTCCGTCTAAGTATCTATCCATCTACCGGTCCGGCCGCGCAGATAGGAAGGTGAGATGAGTGTGCTTGTCACGATCTCCCGTCGCTCGGTCGCACATTCCCGCCCCGCACTGGCGTCGGAGGGGAGTTAACTCTGAACGGCATCCGCTGTCTTCCAACGATCTCCACGTGAAACCTTTTTTGGCGTCCGTCTCCGCTCCGTCGCAGAGGGGGGGAGGGCTTCGATCGGACGAATGCACTAGCGGACGGGATACCCGCCGCCGCCCGTACATACATACATACATACATGCTGTACATAACCCACCTCGAAAGTGGCAAGCGTGCATGGACCTGTGTCTTCCCCTCCCCCTCCCTCCCGCCTCTCACCACTCTCGATCGGCGTGTTCCGTTGTTCCACCCTTTTTTTTTTCTCTAATTTTTTTTTTTTTTTTTGTTGTTATTATTATTAAATTTAGCCTCTCCTCCTCTCGCGCTCAGATGCGCGGATGCATATCTATCTGCAATCGGGAGCGAGCGAGCCAGTTCCGCCGCCGCCGGAGCGGAGTAGTGCAGGTATCTAGCGGCGACGCCCTGGACGTGAAACATCCTACCTGGGCGGAGTACATACATGCTTGGAATTGATCTCAACGCCCCAGCCGCCCGTCCATTCCCCCCCGCGATGTTGGCCCAGACTCATGGCAACAAGGGGGACGGGGAGAAAGCGATCATATGCTTCGCGTACGTACAGACGGGGGGACGTCGTCAAGATTGCTTCTGGCATGCTTGCGTGGTTGATTTGCACAATGACTTAGATAAGTAACGACAGTAAGTACGTATATGTACAGCGTGCATGTGCGACGGAGAAAAAAAAGGAATAAATAAATAAATAAATATACATAATGCATGTACTTATGTATGTAACTGTGTAGTCGAAGAGGGGGGGGTTAAAAATTGTGGTAGTGATATTATCAACCCGGTCACCGGTCAAAATACTTGTTTTTCATGTCCTGGTACAATAACAATATGCGTCCAGCGGGAAAAAGACGTTTTTTTACCCCCCCCTTGAGCTGAGCATGTATACAGTATATATATACAAATATGTACATATATAAAAGGGGGGGGGCGCGCGGGAGTTGGCTTTCCAGGTTCTATATAGATACTCTAGAGTGTATGCAGATAGTGTGTACCATCCCCCCACCCACGTACGGACGGACAGCCATGCTTACATACATAGCTACATGCAGACGACCGGTATCTCCACGGGAGGGTGGCGGGTGCTTATTTATGTGTTTATGTACGTGCGTCTATTGCGAGTGAGTCCGTCTGTGTCTGGGTTATGTCCGCATCATGACTGTCAGGTCAGTCTGCCTGTCAGTCTGGTCAGTCTGTCTGTATGCGAAACGGTCGGGCCCTCCGCCGATGCTGGGGCGGTCCCGCCGGTTCGTCCGTCCGTCCGTCCGCTTGCGCCGGTAGAGTGTGTGCCCCCCACGCCCGTAGTACGTGCTGCAGGAGCACATTATCGAGCCCCGAGGCGCCACAGCGCAGCGCAGAGATGTAGAGGAGCGGAGAGGGCGCAGTAGGGGCGGGGAGGCAGCTGGTCGCCTTGTCCCAGCACTTCTTTTTCTTTTTTTGGTTTGGTTTGGTTTGTTATGTTTTTTGCCTCGTGTTGCGCAGTGAAGAGATGTGTTGTGCTCCGCAAAAGAGACGGACGGACGGACGGATGGACGAACATGGACACCCGGCGCTCTTCTGATTCGGGATCGGGTGGACGCGGAGGGGATAAACCAACAGCGAGCAGCATCGATAGATCTGTCCATCCGCCCACCCCATCCCATGACCCCCGATGCTCCTAACCACTGCACACACACTTGCAGGCAGGCAGGCAGGTAGGCAGACGTGCTTCCACGCCCTTCCTCCCCTTCCTCGGGACACCGCCCTCCTCCCTGCCTACCGCGAGTCTCCGTCACAAATTTCTCCGGAAAAATGACCCCCCCCCCGGCCCCTTGTCGACGGACGGAACGCCCCTCGGAATGAGGTGATTACGATGCCTGCCTCCATACACAACACACACACACACACACACACTTCGTATCTGGCGCCCCTACATATGGTGTTCCGGATTAGTGTGTTGGGTCGACGGCGTCGTCCAGCGCACATTGCTGTTGCGGCACGAACTGTGATTGCTGAGGGGGGCATCGGTGATTGCCTTTTTTTTTTTGCCAGCCACGCCATGCCTGGCGAACCGGGCGGCCGAGAATGCAACAATGTGACGAGCGTCGGGAGATGGATGATGGATCAGTGGAGGGATGCACACACACACCACACCCGCACACATACGAGTGCGGTGCAGTGGCCCCACGGGCGGGATGGATAACAGGGGAAAGTGGTCATATTTACCCTATTTCACCGGCCGAGCGCACTCGATCGTGAGCTCGGAACGCCGTAGATATCCATCCACCCTCCATCGCTATCGCCCCCTGAAAAACGCAAGCGTCTGCTCGAAGAGTATCCCCTCCGGCGACGGCGAAGATGGCCACCGACTCGATAAGCCGAGCCTGGTTGCGCCGGTGGAGTAGACACGGCCGCAGACACGAGGCCAGGTCAGGCTCGCGCGGCCGTGCCGGGAGTTGCTTTCGGACCAGAGTGCGGAACTGCGGGAATCGATCCGAGTGAGAACCTACCACGGGCAGACATCGCATTGTTCTCAGCTTTGGGGAGGGGGGAGGGGGGGACAGACCGCCAACAAAGCAAATACGGGAGGGGGGGGAAGAAAGGAAGAAAACGAGTCCCCACCTACATGCATAGGGATACATCGCAGTGAAGGATCACACGCCGACGCCAGATAAACAAATTCGGAATAATGATGGTGATGGTGATGGTGATGGTGATGGTGGTGATGGCGGTAGTGGTGGTGTCGAGATAGCGAAGGCCATGTACAGTCGTGTCATAGCACATCAATGAGATGAAACCCCACTGTTTGCCATGCACTGCCTGGCGAACAACATGAAGGCAACCACCCAACCACCTGCACCGCTACAAGGTGGACGATATGTAGGTGGGCAGGGTGGATGGATGTGCTCTATCTCCCAACGGATAATTGCTGCCTCCTCCGTTTTAGCGGAGCAGCAGACGAGCAGGCAAGCAGGCAAGCAGGCAAGCAGGCAAGCAGGCAAGCAGGCAAGCAGGCAAGTAGGCAAGCAGGCAAGCAGGCAGCCTGCCTGCCAGCCAGGAAGCCGCCGCCGTCAGCCAGCAGCGGATCGTCCACTGCCTCCTCCCGGATCAATTTAGCTGTCTCCGTGTCTCTCATTTTTTTTTTTCATTCCCGCGGTTTCCATGTAGATACACCACCACTATACGCCGCACTAGTTACAATCTTTCCTTGGAGTACTTAGGGTGGAATGCACGTTGGAGAGGAAATGGAAGAGGGGGGGGGAACACTGGCCCGACGTCCTTCCGCAATCATCATCGCCATCGTGGCGTTTCGAGAGCGGGAGCGGAGTGAACGGGACACTGGTGAATCAGCTGGTACACGAGCGGAGTGCGGTACGGCCATGTTGGACGGAGTTGCTCCTTTGACGTGGCGACGACGACGACGACGACGACGACGACGCTGACGCCGACGCCGGGAGCGCGAGACGGAAAAGATTTGTGCGGAGTTGCTTTTGCTTTTGTCGAGTCAGCCACCAAATTCTCAGTTGCAAAATGTTTGTATGTATGTATGTACCGTAGCTAGCTTGCTCCGAGCGATGTGCTGCACGCCGAGGAGAGTAGTGCTGGTCGTAGTTGCTGCCGGAGTTGTTTTCCAACCGGGCGGCTTGAGCTGCGCACTGCGATCACCACCACCGCCGCCACCGTCACCACCACCACCACCACCGCGTCCGCCGCGTCCGCCGCTGCCACCACGCTTAGATAGCTCTGGTGCTGTCGGGAATGGGCCATAGACACAGCTAGACCGCATCCGGCGCATAATCCTGGGGGGGGGGGGGGGGGGGGGGGGGGTCGGGTTGGTGCAGACAAAGGGGGGGGGGCGGGCAGAGTTATGGACCAGGA